>Ga0187778_10002121_pt1 | contig 13617 bp, 10 predicted proteins | sample 1015_Q2_SP5_20_M_FD_132418 | JGI IMG/M metagenome (GOLD analysis project Ga0187778, IMG submission 132418) | Tropical peat soil microbial communities from peatlands in Department of Meta, Colombia - 1015_Q2_SP5_20_MG | ecosystem: Environmental > Terrestrial > Soil > Wetlands > Peat | place... | reverse complement strand
GCGCACCACGATCTGGCCATTTTCGACGACCGCGCGGTCTCGGGTGGCATGCACTCCCAAAATGGCCGACTGCGGCGGGTTGATGATCGGCGTCGAGAGCATGGAGCCGAAGACACCGCCGTTAGAAATCGTAAACGTTCCTCCTGTCAATTCTTCGATCGAAAGCTTGCCCTCGCCCGCACGCTTGCCGAAATCGGCGATTTGCTTTTCGATCTGCGCAAAGGTCAGCACGTCGGCATCGCGCAGAATCGGTACCACCAATCCGCGGGGAGAACCCACCGCAACGCCGATGTCGAAGTAGCCGTGGTACACGATATCCGCACCATCGACCGACGCGTTGACGATCGGGTAACGTTTGAGCGCGGCAACCGCCGCCTTAACGAAAAAAGACATGAAACCCAGCTTGACGCCGTGCTCTTTTTCGAATCGCTCCTTATGCCGATTGCGCATTTCGATGACCGGTTGCATGTTGACCTCGTTAAAGGTCGTCAGGATCGCAGCGGTCGCCTGCGACTGGACCAGTCGCTCGGCGACCCGCTGACGCAACCGCGACATCGCAACGCGCTGCTCGGGGCGGTTGGCGAGCTCGCTGTGCTCGACGGGTGCCTTGACCTCGGCCAGCGTGGTCACGGCGGGTATCGGCGGCGCGCTCGGGCGCACCGCAGGAGCGACCGCGGGGACGCTTGCGGAAGTGGCTTGCGCGGCGAGCACGTCGCCCTTGGTTACCCGGCCGTCGCGCCCCGTGCCGGATATGCCCGCGCCGCTCTGCCCGGATTCGGCGAGCAGACGAGCGGCCGCGGGCATCAGTACCGGCGCCGCGGCGTTACCGCCCGCACCGCCCGTTGGCGCCGGCGCGGGCGCGGACAAAGGCGCGGCTTTGACGGCAACCGGTGCCGATGGCTCCGCCGCAACGCCCGCAGCGGCGCTGTCGATGCGAGCGATCACCTGGCCCGCAACGACGTTGGCGCCATCGCCCACGAGTATCTCGGCAAGCGCTCCGCCCGAGGGCGCGGGAACCTCGAGAACCACTTTGTCGGTCTCGATCTCCACGAGAATCTCATCGGCGGCAACCGACGCACCGCGCGGCTTTTTCCATTGCAGCAGCGTTGCCTCCGAAACCGACTCGGAGAGCTGCGGAACCTTGACTTCGACTGTCGACATGGTCACCTTGCCGGCGCAAAAAAGTGCCGCGCATCGATCGCGCGGCCGCGCCCGTTCACTTATTGAGAACCAAACCCTTGAACTTTCCAAAAGCCGCCTCAAGTAGCGCCTTGAGCTGCTCGGCGTGCTTGGCGTAGTAACCGACTGCCGGAGACGCGGAAGCGGGTCGGCCCGCGTAGGCAAGCTTTTGTCCGTCGACCATGTTTTCCAGCAGATGGTGCTGAACATAATGCCAGGCACCCTGGTTCTGCGCCTCGTCTTGCGCCCAGACGATTTCGACGAGATTCGGATAGCGCTTCAGTTCCGCCGCGAGCGCTTTGTGCGCAAACGGATACAACTGCTCGATTCGAATGATGGCGACGGACGGTACATCGCGTTCGGCGCGCGCATTGAGCAGGTCGTAGTACACCTTTCCGCTGCACGCAATCAGGCGCTTCGTTTTTGCCGGCTCCTCAATAGAGGGATCGCCGATCACGGTCTTGAATTCTCCGTGCGAAAGATCTTCCAGGGTCGAACTGGCTTCCCGATTGCGCAACAACGATTTGGGCGTCATGATGACCAGCGGCTTGCGAAACGGCCGGATCATCTGGCGGCGCAGCAGGTGGAAAATCTGTGCGGCCGTCGTCGGCTGCGCGACCTGCATGTTGTTGTCCGCGGCCAGCTGCAAGAAGCGCTCCAGGCGCGCCGACGAGTGCTCCGGCCCCTGCCCCTCGTAGCCGTGCGGAAGCATCAGCACCAGGCCGGACTGGCGCCCCCACTTGACCTCGCCGGAGGTGATGAACTGGTCGATCACCACCTGCGCGCCGTTGGCGAAATCGCCAAATTGTGCTTCCCACGCCACGAGCGAATTGGGCTCGGCCGTCGAATACCCGTATTCGAAGCCCAGCACCGCTTCCTCGGAAAGCACGGAGTCGATCACGACGAACGGTGCCTGCTGCTCCGTCACGTTTTGCAGCGGAACGAAAGTGCCTTCGCTCCAGCGTTCGCGATTTTGGTCGTGCAAAACGGCGTGTCGGTGGGAAAACGTGCCGCGACCCGAGTCCTGCCCCGTGATCCGCACCGCATAGCCGCTCGCCACCAACGAGGCAAACGCAAGGTGTTCGCCCATGCCCCAGTCCAAAGGCATTTTGCCCTCCACCATGGCCCGCCGGTCGGCAATGACCTTTTCAACAAGCGGATGCAACTTGAAGTTCTGGGGAATGGTCGTCAAACGCTCGCCGAGCCGCCGCAGTTCGGCCAGCGGAACGGCCGTATCGGCGCTGTCGGTCCATTTGCGATTGAGAAACGGAGACCAGTCAACCGCATACTTGCTCTTGAAGTTGGTCAGAGTGGGTTCGGCCGACTGGCGCCCTTCGTCGAGGCCCTGCCGAAACGTCCGAACCATCGCGTCGGGTTCTTCGGCCGCAATCACGCCCTGCGCGATCAGTTTATCGGCGTAGAGCTTGCGGGTGCCCGGGTGCGCAGCAATTTTCTTGTACATGAGCGGTTGCGTCACCGCGGGCGTGTCCTGCTCGTTGTGTCCGAGGCGGCGAAAGCAAACGATGTCCAGCACGACGTCCTTTTTGAACTGCATGCGGAAATCCAGGGCAATGCGCATGGCAAGCACCACCGCCTCCGGATCGTCGCCGTTGACATGAAGGACGGGCGCCTCAATCATTTTGACGACGTCCGAGCAGTACAAGCTCGATCGCGAATCGCGCGGATCGGACGTCGTGAAGCCGATCTGGTTGTTGATCACGATGTGCACGGTTCCGCCCGTGCCGTAACCGCGGGTCTGCGCAAGCGCCAGAGTCTCCATGACCACGCCTTGTCCCGCGAAGGCCGCGTCGCCGTGCACCTGTACGGCCAGCACCTTGGAGCCGGCAACGTCACCGCGCCGCTCCTGGCGAGCGCGCACCGAGCCCTCAACCACCGGATCGACGATTTCCAGGTGCGAAGGATTAAACGCGAGCGAAAGGTGCACCGGCCCGCCCTCGGTGGAGACATCACTGGAAAAGCCCAGGTGGTACTTCACGTCGCCGGCCGGAAGATCCGCCGCCGCCTTGCCCTCAAACTCCGCGAAGAGGTCCTTGGGCATCTTTCCCAGAATATTGACCAGCACATTCAAGCGTCCGCGGTGCGCCATGCCGATGACGATTTCTTCCACGCCGGATGTTCCGGCGTGTTGCACCAGCGCGTCCATGGCTGCGATGAAGCTTTCGCCACCCTCCAGGGAAAAACGCTTTTGTCCGACGTACTTCGTGTGCAGATAGCGCTCTAGGCTCTCCGCGGCCGTCAGACGCTCCAGGATTCGGCGCTTTTGGGCGGACCCAAAACTGGGTGTCGAGCGAATCGACTCCAACCGCTGCTGCAGCCAGCGCTTTTGCGCGTGATCGCCCAAGTACATATATTCGGCGCCAATCGTTCCGCAGTACGTCTGGCGTGCGGCGCCGATGATTTCGCGTAGCGTCAACTGCTCCGGGCCGAAGTACGTGTTGGCGGCCGAAAACACGATGTCCATGTCGGCTTCGGTCAGATCGTAGAAGGCCGGCTCGAGCTCCGGGATGGGAAGGCGTTCCTGGCGCTTTAAAGGATCGAGGTCTGCCCAACGGCTTCCGAGAAAGCGGTACGCGGCGATGATCGACTGGACGTGCACCTGCTTGCGGGCCACCGAAAGGTCGGTTGCCGCCACGGCCGGGCGCAGGCTTCCGGCCTTGGCCCGCATAGCAAAAGACTCAACGATCGGCGCATGGGCCACATCGTGGGTCGACGTATTGCCGTCGGCCGCCGGCACGAGTTGCATGCGATCAAAATAGGCGCGCCACTTATCCGGAACGGATCCGGGGTTATCCAGGTACCGTTCGTAGAGCTCTTCGACGTATGGGGTATTGCCGCCAAACAGATAGGAGTTGGCCTGAAACTGTCGCATCATGGTGTTGCCCGCCTTTTCGACCGAGTTTCTCGTCAAAATTGCCCGACTGGCACTCGCCAGTCGACTCGCGCGCCCCGGATTCCGGGTGCGCCGAACGCCGCACCTTATTGGCCCAACGCATCGTCGGGCCGCGGCCGCACCGATCCACCCGGCACCGTCAACGGCCAAATTCCATGCTAACACCGCCTTCGAGCCCTGCCACAAGCGACGATCCCGGGAAAAGAAGGTTCATTGCCACCGTCGGATCGACTCAGCGCTGATCGACGGCAACGACGTTACGGCGCGTCGAACCGACATACAGCTGCCGCGGCCGCCCGATCTTGTATTCCGGATCCGAGATCATCTCGTTGAGTTGCGCGATCCAGCCCACCGTGCGCGCCACGGCGAAAATCGCCGTAAACAACGACACGGGGATGCCAATTGCCTGTTGAACGATTCCGGAATAAAAATCGACGTTTGGGTACAGCTTGCGGCTGACAAAGTATTCGTCCTCGAGCGCAATTTTTTCCAGCGACATCGCCAGCTTGAACAGGGGATTTTCTTTCAGTCCCAGTTCGTTGAGCACTTCGTGGCACGTCTCGCGCATTAACCGCGCCCGCGGATCGTAGTTTTTATAGACACGGTGGCCAAAACCCATGAGCCGGACATTGGAATTTTTGTCCTTCACCTGCGCGATGAACTCTCCGATTTTGGCCACGCCGCCTTGGCGCTGCATCTCGAAGAGCATGTTCAATGCGGCTTCGTTGGCGCCGCCATGCGCTGGGCCCCACAGACAGGCGACCCCGGCCGCAATGGCCGCAAACGGGTTGGTGCCGGAAGAAGCGCACAGCCGGACCGTCGAGGTCGATGCGTTTTGCTCGTGATCGGCGTGCAGGATCAAAATGCGATCCAACGCGCGAGCGAGCACCTCATTGATTCGGAAGTCCTCACACGGCGTCGCAAACATCATGCGCATGAGATTGCCCGCGTAGGAGAGGTCGTTGCGCGGATACATGAACGGTTGACCGATCGTGTACTTGTACGCCATCGCCACCAAGGTCGGCATTTTTGCGATCAGCCGAATCGCCGAGATGTGGCGCTGCGCGGGATCGTGCACATTCATGGAATCGGGGTAAAAAGCCGACAGGGCTCCGACCAAACCGACCATGACGGCCATCGGATGGGCGTCCCGGCGAAAACCGCGCAGAAAAAACTGCATTTGCTCGTGCGCCATCGTGTGATGCATGACCGAGGCGATAAATTCACGTCGCTGGCTTTCGTTGGGCAGCTCGCCGTGCAGGATCAGGTGGCAGACCTCCAGGAAGTCGCACTGCGTTGCAAGCTGCTCGATCGGATAGCCGCGATAGAGCAGTTCCCCTTTGTCGCCATCGATGTACGTGATCGTCGAATTGCAAGATGCGGTCGACAGAAAGCCCGGGTCGTAGGTGAATTTTCCGGTGCGCGCGTACAGCGCCCGTATATCGATAGCGTCCGGTCCGACTGTTCCGCGATACAGCGGCAGTTCCAGCGGCGCAGTGCCATCGCTAAAGCTCAATATGGCTTTGTCGGTCGACGGTGTCAGGGCCATTTGCATTTTCCTCAAGGTGCAAGCGACTTGGTCAACAAACGAAAATTCCGGTTACCCGCGGCCACTTTCGGTCTACGCCGCTCGCAGCAGAGCCAGCAACTCGCGAACCGCTTGGCAATCGAGCGCGCCTTGCGGTTGGGCGCGTTCCAATACCAGATCGAGCAACTGGGTGTCGGGAAGTTCGAGCAAATGCGCAAGTGCGCCCCGCGCGCTCGGCCCTAGCGCGGTCCCGTGGCGATCGAAAAACCGCCCCAGCAGCAAATCGTTTTCCAGCATGCCCCGACGCGCGCGCCAGCGCAGGCGACGCAGCGCGACGTCGGCATCGGCATCCGAACGCTCCGTCGGTGCGAATTCGCGGTTGCCGTTCTTCCGTACGATCGGCATCAGATCTCCCGCCGCACCATCATCTCCTTGATCTTGCCGATCGCGCGTGTCGGATTGAGTCCTTTGGGACAAACATCGACACAGTTCATGATGGTGTGGCAGCGAAACAGCCGGTAGGGATCCATCAGGTTATCGAGTCGCTCGGCCCCGGCTTCGTCACGGCTGTCGGCAAGAAAGCGATACGCCTGCAGCAGTCCGGCCGGGCCGACGAACTTGTCGGGATTCCACCAAAAGCTCGGACAGGAAGTCGAACAGCAGGCGCACAAAATGCATTCGTACAGACCGTCGAGCTCGTCGCGCTGTTGCGGCGACTGCAATCGCTCGCGCTCCGGCGGTGCGCTGTTGTTGATCAGATAGGGTTTGATGGAATGGTATTGCTGGAAAAAATCCGTCATGTCAACGATCAGATCGCGCACGATCGGCAATCCGGGCAAGGGCCGCAATTCGATTGGCTGGCGCAGGCCGCGCAGATTGGTGATGCAGGCCAGACCGTTGCGTCCGTTGATGTTCATCGCGTCGGAGCCGCACACCCCTTCGCGACAGGAGCGACGAAACGAAAGGCTGTCGTCTACGTCCGCTTTGATCCGCATGAGCGCATCGAGGAGCATCTTATCGTGCGGATGCAATCGCACCTCAAGATCCTGCATGCGCGGCTTGCGGTCGCGCTCCGGATCGTACCGATAGATGCGAAAACGGACCGTCCCCCCCACCACCGAAGGCGACGGACCGGAAACAGGACTCGTGGCGCTCATCCGTATCGATCCTTCAAAACGTCCGTTTCTTTGGCTCAAAAGTCGGGACGCTCAGTGGTTTGAGGTGCACCGGCTTGTATTGCGGCTCCGGGCCGCCGGCATACCACAGCGTGTGCTTGATCCAATTGGCATCGTCGCGCTGCGGAAAATCGTCGCGCGCATGCGCTCCCCGGCTCTCGGTGCGCGCCTGCGCCGACTCGATCGTCGCTTGCGCCGTTGCAACGAGGTTGGATAGCTCGATCGCTTCGATCCGGGCGGTGTTGAAAATGCGCGATTTGTCGCCGATCGCGACGCGGGCCGCGCGCTCGGCAAGCTCGGCAATCTTGCGCACGCCTTCGGCCAACAAGGTTCCGGTGCGAAAGACCCCGCAATGCGCCTGCATGACGCGGCGCAGCTCGGCAGCCACGTCCTGGGTGCGTTCGCCCTGCGGGCGCGCATCCAGGTCCGCCAGCCGCGCCAGCGTGGCTTCGCCCGCATCGCGGGGCATGGGCTTATGGCTGGACGGAGTCTGCAGCGCGGCGCAGATGTGGTTGCCGGCCGACCGGCCGAACACGATCAGATCGAGCAGGGAATTGGTGCCCAGCCGATTGGCACCGTGCACCGAAACGCACGAACACTCGCCGATTGCGTACAAGCCGCCGACGACGGCCTCCGGATTTGCGTTGGCCGGCGCGACAACCTGCCCCTCGAAATTTGCCGGAATTCCGCCCATTTGGTAGTGGATTGTGGGAACAACCGGTATGGCCTCGCGGATCGGATCGACGTTGGCAAACTTGATGGCAATTTCGCGGATCGACGGCAGCCGCTTCATGATGGTCTCAGCGCCCAAGTGATCGAGCTTGAGCATGACATGGTCGGCCTCCGGGCCGCAGCCTCGTCCCTCCTTGATCTCCTGGTCCATGGAGCGCGAGACGAAATCCCGCGGCGCCAAGTCCTTGAGCGTCGGTGCGTAGCGCTCCATGAAGCGCTCGCCGCGCGAATTGAGCAAAATGCCGCCTTCCCCGCGTACGCCTTCGGTGATCAGCACGCCGGCTCCGGCCACGCCGGTCGGGTGGAACTGCCAAAACTCCATATCTTGCAAAGGCAGTCCGGCGCGCGCCACCATGCCCAGTCCATCGCCCGTATTGATGTACGCGTTGGTCGACGCCGCAAAAATTCGACCCGCGCCGCCGGTGGCCAGTACCGTCACCTTGCCCTCCAGCAAGACCGGAGTGCCGGTTTCCATCTCTAGGGCGACCACTCCGAGGCAGTCGCCGTCGGCGTCGCGCACCAGATCAACGGCCATGTACTCCACGAAAAACTGGGTCCTGGCCGCGACGTTGCACTGGTATAGGGTGTGCAGCAGCGCGTGGCCGGTGCGATCGGCCGCCGCGCAGGCGCGCGGAACCGGTTTTTCCCCGAAATTCGCCGAGTGTCCGCCAAAGGGTCTCTGATAGATCGTTCCATCCGGATTGCGGTCAAACGGCATCCCCAGGTGTTCGAGCTCGTACACCGCGCTCGGCGCCTCGCGACACATGAACTCGATGGCATCCTGGTCGCCCAAATAGTCCGATCCTTTGACCGTGTCGAACATATGCCAGAGCCATTGGTCCTCGGTCATGTTCCCCAGGGAAGCCCCGATGCCCCCCTGCGCCGCGACGGTATGCGACCGCGTGGGGAACACCTTGCTGAGTACCGCAACGCTTAATCCCGCTCGCGCCAGCTGCAACGAACAACGCATGCCGGCGCCGCCGGCGCCGACGATGACGGCATCAAACCGACGGCGCGCCAAGGCCATGACAGTCAAACACTCCAGAGAATTTCAATGGACCAAACCAAGCAATACAGCAGCCAAAGAATCGTTCCGACATGTAGCGCCAGTCGCCAGCCGGCGGGCTTTACATAGTCCATCCAGATATCGCGCACGCCGATCCACGCGTGGTAGCACAGCGCCAGGACCGCAAGTACGCTTACGAGCTTCATCGGGACGGGAGCAAAAATTCCGGCCCACGCCCCGTAATCGAGGTGCCCCGAAAGCGCCACGCCGCAAAGTACCAGGAACACGAAGGCGATCAGGACGAGTGCCGTTACGCGCTGGATCAGCCAGTCGCGCAAACCGTAGTGCGCACCAACCAGCACCCGTCGCGATCCGAAGGCCATCAGAGCGCTCCGAAGACGTACAGCGCAAGGACCAGTGTTAGGGACAAGCTGACCGCGAACACCGCCACGGAACTGCGCAGCGCAGCGACGCGATCGGCACCCAGGTGCAAGTCCAACAGCAAAAACCGCACCCCGGCACAAAGGTGGTGCAGCAGTGCCCAGCTCAGCCCCAGCAGCACAACGCGCGTAACCCAGTTTTGCGACAGTTGCGCCAGTCGATCAAAGCTGCTTTCCGAGCTCAGGCTCAAATCGAACAGCCAAAGTACCAGCGGCAGAAACAAAAACAGCAGCATTCCGCTGACTCGATGCAATATGGAAACGATGCCCGGCAGCGGCAACCGGTAGTTGCGCAACTGATCGATGCGAATATTGCGGATTTGCGATCGCGCTGTGCCGTCGGGAGGATTGGAGTTCTTCATAGTCGGATCTGAGCCAAAGGCACGATGACCGGATTGCGAGGTCGCGGCGCTATTCTGACGCAATTCCGACAATGGGGAAAAGCTCGACGTGGCCGCATCCGCGATCCTCACGCAAGGACGTTGTGATAGTAATGCTGCCGCGTGACACATAGGCCGCGCCGCACCTCCACCGGGCGATCGCCGTAGGTGTACGAGACGCGTTCGACAAGCAGCAGCGGGCTGCCCGGTGCGACCTGCAGGAGTTCGGCACTGCGTTCATCGGCCGCCACCGCGCGCAAACGCTCATCGGCACGAATCATCGGTACCCCGAACTCGGACTCAAACAATCCGTAGAGCGGACCCGTATAGGCGGACAGGCGCTCGAAGTTCAAGCCCCGGAACAAACGCGCGGGCAGCCAGATGTCATCGAGCACGACCGGCGCGGAGGCAAAGCGCAGAAGTCGCCGAACAAAGACCACACCGGCGCTCGCCTTCAGGCCCAGGCGGGCCGCAATTTCCACGGGCGCTCGTAAGCGGCGGCATTCGATGAAGCGACTTTGCGCCGTGGGCATGTCGCCATCGTCGGCCAGCAGCCGCAAAAAGCGGTACTGCGACCGCGGCTCCAGATGGGTTGCGACGTACGTTCCCTTGCCCTGACGACGCACGAGCAGGTTCTCGGCCGCCAGCTCGTCGATCGCCTTGCGCACGGTTCCCTGGCTTACCTGAAAGCGGGAGGCCAGCTCGATCTCGCTGGGAATCGCGCTCGCCGGTTTCCACTCGCCGCGACGCAATCCGTCCAGAAGCAAGCGCTTGATTTGTTTGTATAAAGGCGAATACAAAGCGGCCCGCTTGCTGCGCGCGGGACCAGGGCCGGCAGGAAGGGACTCGGAGCTCACGGTCAAGTCGACTAGTGTTTTCGTATAGTGAACCAGAAGCAGCCGCAAACTGCAAGACAATCTTATGTCTTATATATGAGTTGGCAGTATACTGGTAGCCGCGATTTCGCCGCTGGCCGCCTTCGAAGCGGCGCATTGCGGCAAGGAAAAAGGGCGGGATTAGACTTTTGCGTGGCAGCAGGCGCTGAGCAAACCACTGGCCGTCCGCAGTGACTTTCTTGCACGAGGAGAACCGTGATGAGTCCGACGTCCCCGGCACCCGTACGCGTTGCCGTCACCGGCGCAGCCGGTCAGATTGGCTACTCGCTGCTTTTCCGCATCGCTTCCGGGGAAATGCTCGGTCCCAAGCAGCCGGTTTGCTTGCAGCTGCTCGAGATTGCGGACGAAAAAGCCCAGAAGGCGCTCAAGGGCGTCATGATGGAACTCGAGGACTGCGCCTTTCCGTTGCTTGCTTCGCAGCAGGCCTTCCATGATCCCAACGCGGCGTTTCGCGACGTCGATATTGCCCTTTTGGTCGGGGCGCGGCCGCGCGGCCCCGGGATGGAACGCAAGGACCTGCTGGCCGCCAACGCGCAGATTTTTACCGTGCAAGGCAAGGCGCTCGGTGCGGTGGCCAGCCGCAACGTCAAGGTGCTGGTGGTCGGCAACCCCGCCAACACCAATGCCTACATTGCAATGAAATCGGCGCCAGGACTGTCGCCTCGCAATTTCACGGCCATGCTGCGACTCGACCACAATCGTGCCGTATCGCAGATCGCCGCCCGCGTGGGCCGCCCCGTCGAGAGCATTGAAAAAGTGTGCGTCTGGGGAAACCACTCCACGACCATGTATGCCGACTACCGGTTCGCCACGGTCGACGGCCGCTCGGTGCGCGAGCTGATCAACGACGAGGCGTGGAATCGCGACGTGTTTTTGCCAACCGTTGCCAAGCGCGGGGCGGCGATCATTGATGCGCGCGGCTTGTCGTCGGCCGCGTCGGCCGCCAACGCGGCGATCTGCCACGTGCGGGACTGGGTGCAGGGAACCGCCGGCCGCTGGACCTCCATGGGCATCGCCTCGGACGGCAGCTACGGAATTGCCGCCGAGACGATCTACGGTTTTCCCGTCACCTGCTCCGGCGGCGCGTACCGGATTGTCCCCGACTTGCCGGTCGATACGTTCTCCCGAGCCCGTATGGATCGAACGCTTGCGGAGTTGCTCGAGGAGCGACGCGGCGTCGAACACCTGCTCGCCGGATAAGCCCGCCACGCCCAGCCCCGGCACCCTCCCAACGCCCGACGGAGAAGGAAAGGCCCGCCATGCCCAACACATCGCCTGGCGCACGATTTCGCGCCGCCCTAGGGCAGGAATGCCCACTGCAGATCGTTGGGACGATCAATGCCCACCACGCGCTCATGGCCACCCAGGTTGGATTTCGGGCGCTCTACCTGTCGGGCGGCGGTGTAGCCGCCGGTTCGCTTGGATTGCCGGATCTGGGAATCAACACGCTGGATGATGTGCTCACCGACGTGCGTCGCATTACCGACGTTTGCGAAACGCCGCTACTGGTTGATATCGACACAGGCTTTGGTCCGAGCGCCTTTAATATCGCACGGACGGTGCGCGCGCTTTGCAAGTTCGGGGCGGCCGCGTTGCACATCGAGGACCAGGTCGGTGCCAAGCGCTGCGGACACCGGCCCAACAAGGAAATTGTGTCCGTCGCGGAAATGGCCGATCGCGTCAAGGCGGCCGTGGACGCGCGCACCGACGGACAATTCTTCGTGATCGCCCGCACCGACGCGATCGCCTCGGAGGGACTGGATCGAGCGATCGAGCGATCGTTGGCGTGCGTGGCGGCGGGCGCCGACGCGATCTTTGCCGAAGCCGTCCGCGATATCGAGAGCTACCGCCGTTTTGCGGCGGCGGTCTCCGTGCCCGTCCTCGCGAACCTGACCGAGTTCGGACAGACGCCGCTGTTCGGATTGGACGAATTGCGCGGTGCCGGCGTGGCGATGGCCCTGTACCCGCTATCGGCGTTTCGGGCGATGAACAAGGCCGCCTTGCGCGTATTTGAAACCATCCGACGCGACGGCACGCAACGCGCCGTTGTCGACACGATGCAAACGCGCGAAGAGCTCTACGCAGTCATCGCCTACCACGAGTTCGAGCGCAAGCTCGACCTTCTTTTCGAGCAGCACAAGAGCAGCCTGGGCGCGGGCAGCACGCCAACGCGCTCGTCAAACTGATCGCAGCAAGACTTTCTGGGAGTCACCATGCCCGAAGCCGCCGACAACCCCGCAACCACTCCGAAGCCCAAAAAGTCGGTGGCACTCTCCGGCGTCATCGCCGGCAATACGGCGCTTTGTACCGTGGGTCGCACGGGCAACGATCTGCACTATCGTGGCTACGACATACTCGATCTGGCCGAGGCCTGCCAGTTCGAAGAAGTGGCCCATCTGCTGATCCACGAACACCTGCCCACCTCGAGCGAGCTGACGCATTACAAGAAGCGTTTGCGCGCCATGCGGGGCCTGCCGGCGGCGCTTCGATCGGCGCTCGAGTGTCTTCCGGCGTCGGCCCACCCCATGGACGTGCTGCGCACCGGTGCCTCGGTTTTGGGTACGGTGCTGCCCGAACGCGAGGCACACTCGGTAGACGGCGCGCGCGAGATCGCCGACCGCCTGCTGGCGTCCTTCGGATCCATGCTGCTGTACTGGTACCACTTCAGCCACAGCGGCCGGCGTATCGAGGTCGAGACCCAGGACGATTCGATCGGCGGCCATTTTCTGCACTTGTTGCACGGCATCCCTCCCAGCGAGCATTGGATCCGCGCGATGCACACGTCCCTGATTTTGTATGCAGAGCACGAGTTCAATGCTTCGACGTTCACGGCGCGGGTTATAGCCGGCACCGGATCGGATTTTTATTCGGCCATTGCGGGCGCTATCGGCGCCTTGCGCGGACCCAAGCATGGGGGTGCCAACGAGGCGGCGTTCGAAATCCAGTCGCGATATCGTGACGCCGACGCAGCGGATGCCGACATCCGCCGCCGCTTGGAGCAAAAGGAAGTGATCATCGGTTTCGGGCATCCGGTCTACACGATCTCCGATCCGCGCAACAACGTCATCAAGGAAGTCGCGCGCCGGCTCTCGCAGGACGCAGGCGCGATGCGCCTGTTTTCCATCGCCGAACGCCTCGAGACCGTCATGTGGGAGCAAAAGCGAATGTTCCCGAACCTCGACTGGTTTAGCGCGGTCTCCTACCACATGCTGGGCGTGCCAACAGCCATGTTCACACCGTTGTTTGTGATCTCGAGAACGAGCGGTTGGAGCGCCCACATCGTCGAACAGCGCATCGATAACAAGATCATTCGACCTAGTGCCAACTACGTGGGGCCGGACGACCTGGAATTTGTTCCCATCGCAAGCCG
>Ga0187778_10002120_pt1 | contig 13625 bp, 12 predicted proteins | sample 1015_Q2_SP5_20_M_FD_132418 | JGI IMG/M metagenome (GOLD analysis project Ga0187778, IMG submission 132418) | Tropical peat soil microbial communities from peatlands in Department of Meta, Colombia - 1015_Q2_SP5_20_MG | ecosystem: Environmental > Terrestrial > Soil > Wetlands > Peat | place... | reverse complement strand
TCTTTATGCCGAGCGGAAATTTGAGGTCGCGGCGATGACAAATCTTCCCGCGGCATTTCGCGAGCGGCTTTCCCGCGAAGCCGCGATTGCATTGCCCGAGATACGCCGGAGGCATCGCTCGGCCGATGGGACGGTGCGCTACGTTTTGGCGCCGGAAGATTTTGTCAATGAAGGACGCGTCGCTGCGCCCGCAACGATCGAGACCGTTTTCATGCCCGAGGAAAAGCGGCAAACGATCTGCATTTCGACGCAAGCGGGCTGTGCCGTCGATTGCCATTTTTGCCTGACGGCGACTCTCGGTCTGATTCGCAATCTCAGCGCCGGCGAAATCATCGGGCAAGTGCTCGTCGCGCTTGAAGACAACGCTGCTGCGCTAAAACCGCAAACGAATGTCGTGCTAATGGGACAAGGCGAGCCATTGCTGAACTACGACGCAGTGATGGCTGCGCTGCGCACCCTGCTCGATCCGAACGGCATGGCGATCTCGCCGAAGCATGTGACGCTTTCGACCAGCGGCATCATTCCGGGGATTGAGAAGCTGGCCAAGGAAAAAGTCCGCCCCAAGCTGGCCATCTCGTTGAATGCATCCACAGATGAGCAGCGCGACAAAATCATGCCCATCAACCGCAAATATCCGATCGAATCGCTGCTCGAAGCCTGCCGGCGATACCCCCTGCGGCCGTGGGAGCGGCTGACGTTTGAGTACGTGCTGCTCGGCGGGTTCAATGATTCGCCCGAGGATGCGCGGCGCGTGGTGAAATTGCTCGCGAATTTGCGCGCCAAAGTCAACTTGATTCCATGGAATCCCGGCGAGCTGCCGTATGAGAAACCGGTTCCCGAGAGGGTCGAAGAATTCAGGAAAATTCTGGCCGACAAGGGGCTGCCGGTCTTCGTCCGCTATTCGCGCGGGCAGGATGTGATGGCCGCCTGCGGGCAATTGGCGCTGCTGGAATCTACGCCGCCTTCGGAGGCACTGGCGCAAATTTCCCCTTCAGCTTGAACGCTATCGGATCCCAATGGCGGCCATCATGCGGCCGGTGGTGCGTTCGCGGCGGAAACTGAAGAATAGGTCCGTGCGGCAGGACGTGCAGAATTCCGAAGCGGAGATTTGGGCAGACGGGACGCCTGCATCGGCCAGGATGGCGCGGTTCGCCGCGATCAAATCGAGTTGCAAGCGCGGCGGGGGCGGTGGATGGCCGGGCGGGCGCATCGTGAGCCACGGAAGCCAGTTCGGATCGTTTTCATCCGCGGCGAGGGCGTCGAAGGGCCCGTCGAACCACTCGCGCGCTTTCGGAAACTGTCCCCGAAATTCCCTGGCTAGTTCCGGGCCCACTTCGTAGCAACAGCGGCCGATTCCAGGTCCCAGCGCAGCGAACACATCTTCGGGACGCGTCCCAAATTCCATCTGCATCCTGCCGATTGTTTTCGCGCCGATCCGGCTAAGTGTGCCGCGCCAGCCAGCGTGAACTGCAGCGACGGCGCGGCGCCTCGTATCGGCGAGCAGGATGGGGATGCAATCCGCGGTTTGCACAACCAGCAGCACTCCCGGCTCGCGCGTGATCAGGGCATCGCCTTTAGGGGGACGTTCGTTCCGGGAAGCAACTGCCCGGGCCGCTATGTGAACGACATCCGAGTGGATCTGGCTCAGCGTCGCGAGACGCATTCTTGCGGCGGCGAGAGCGGAACAGAACCCATCGCGGTTCTCTTGAACGCGCTCGCGCGTGTCCCATTCTGCAAAGCCGAGATTCAAATTCTTCCCGGCGGTTGTCTTGCCGGCATGGCCGCGTTCGAGTTCGCTTGCGCCGCCGGGGCGCGTGCTGAAGCCATGGACAAGCCAATCGAGCCTTTTGAACGCGGGGGCTTCGAGTATTTGCAAACCTCTTGCGCGGCGGATTTTCCAGTTCGCTTCGGCGTAGCGGCGCGACTTCGCGCGCGCCCGCTTTTGTACGAGCGGTTTTTTCTTTGCGATGATGGCACGCATGGAGATGATTCAATCCCAGCGCCGAATCTGGCAGCCTCTCAAGTATATAATCCGGGCGCAGCGCACTTCCACGCTCCGTTGAGCAATGCGTGTAATTGCGGCATTCGAGGGATGCGTGATCGTCGGACTGGGATTGGACATTGCGGAAATCGACCGAATCGAGGCCGCCATTACGCGCCACGGGGCGCCCTTCCTCGAGCGGGTCTTCACACCCGGAGAAGTGGCCTATTGCGAAAGATATCGGAATAAATTCGAGCGCTATGCCGCCAGATTCGCCGCGAAAGAAGCGGCGATGAAGGCGCTCGGGACCGGTTGGAGGAGAGGCGTGCGCTGGCGCGACATCGAAGTAACGCGCGAGCCGAGCGGCAAGCCGACGCTGCGGCTTGAGGGGATCGCGAAGCAGGTGGCCGAGGCGCTGGGTGTGAAGAACATTTCGCTTACCATCACGCACAGCGGAAATTGGGCGCTCGCAGAAGTAATTTTCGAGAGTTAGTAACCCTGCTGAGATCCCACGATAGGGAACGCGTCAATTGTGCCGACCGAGTCAAGCCTCGGTCGAGTGAGTGGCTTTTAGTGTGCGAATACGGGCCCAAAGCGGCGTCAAGCCGCCGCACTCCAGAAAAACACTGCTGGGGCGGCGTCTTGCAGAGCGGGATTTCAACGGAGCCGGAGTCACTCTGAAACGCCAGCGAATTCGGATGTGGCACGCTCAATCGAAGCGGAGTGCCATTGATTTGCGGGCCAATGGCCGGGGATGCGCACCTTCAAGTAGTTTCCTGTCAAAGCTTCCGTCCAATCGGCCCCTGAGCGCGCGAGTGTGAGCGCCCGAAGGCGCTTTCCCGATTGGCTCGCGCGAAACGCGGCGACTTTTTCCTGGGCAATTCGCCGAAGCCGGCGGGCGCGCTCGCGAACTTCGGGGGGTTCGACCCGCCCTCCAAGCTTCCATGCTTCCGTTCCAGGGCGTGCGGAAAACGAGAAAACGTGCAGATAGGTGAATGGAAGCTCTTCGATCAGCCGAACGGTTTCCTCGAAATCCTCGTCGGTCTCGCCCGGAAATCCGGCAATTACGTCCGCGCCAATCGCGGCATCGGGCATGCAGCGGCGGATGCGGCGAATGCGTTCGCCGTAATGCTCGGCGCGGTACCAGCGCCGCATCGCGCGCAGAATCCGGTTCGACCCGGATTGCAGCGGCACATGGAAATGCGGCGCGATGCGGGCGGAGGAAGCTACGAGCGCTACAAAGTCTTCGGTCACGTCCTGCGGCTCGATCGAACTGAAGCGAACTTGATCGAGCCCGGTTTCGGCGAGAATCCGCCCAACAAGATCGTGGAGGCGTGCTTTCGGCTCGAGATCTCGCCCGTAGCTGCCCAGATTGATCCCGCTGAGCACAACCTCTTTGGCCCCTGATTCGATAAGCTTCCGAATCTCCGCGACCACCGCCTCCGGCGCGAGGCTTCGGCTTCGGCCACGCACAAACGGGATCACGCAATAAGAGCAACGGTTATTGCAGCCGTCTTGAATTTTCAAGATGGGCCGCGTCCGGCCGGCAATGAAATCCTCGGACGGTGCGATTGAAAGAAGCGATTGGCTGAAAATATCCCCGGTGAGAATCTTCGCCGGCCCGCGAGCGAGCGACATCGAGTCGCTGTGCAGCTCCGCGAGCGGAACAAATTGTCCTGCGCGTGCCGACTCAGGATCAACACCCGCGGCGAATTGCCCCAGCAGGCTCGGGATCTCGGTTTGGTGCGAATTGCCGACTACGAGCGTTACGCCTTCGAGTGCGGCCAGCTCTTCGGGCGCGCGCTGGGCATAGCAGCCGGTGAGAACAATCTGCGCCCCGGGATTCACGCGGTGAATCTTGCGGACCGCCTCGCGAGTCTGTGAATCGGCTGCGGCAGTGACGGTGCAAGTATTCAGCACGACCACGTTCGCCCGCGCGTGGTCGTGGACAAGTTCGAGGCCGCCAGCGAGCAAACGCCCGCGAAGCGCCGCCGCGTCCGATTCGGTGGCGCGGCAGCCGAAGTTTTCGATGGAAAAAGTAGCCATTCGATCAGTTGGCCCCAATTCAGAAGAGCGAAAGGGAAAATTATAGCAGCACGCCCTTCCAGGATCTGAGCATGAATTGCGCAAGGCGGTGGAGGAAATCAGCAGCTTTAGATAGCTTGAGGCTAGGCCGCGCCGCCGCGGCGCTGGTAGCAAAGAAGAATCAGGTCTGCCCGGCGGCGGACCCCGAACTTCGCCAGCAGGTTGGAAACGTGGAATTTTACGGTGCGCTCGGAGATGTGCAGCCGATCGGCAACTTCCTTGTTCGCCAGATTTTCGAGCAGGCCGCTCAGGACTTCCTGTTCGCGCCGGCTCAATTCCGTGGGGGAATCTCCGCGCAAGCGGCGCCCCTGCGTGGTGCTCAGGATGGAGTCAACGAACCGCGAGAGCACGCTGCGTGGCACCCAGAAGCCGCCTGCGGCTACCAGCGGAAGCGCCCGGGGAAGCTGCTCCCGCGCTTCAGCGTAATTGAGGATTCCCTTCACGCCCTGGCGGAGCAAGGCGTAGCTATCGGCTTCTTTGAGCTTGTCTCCCACAACCAGCAAACGGGCGGTGTTGTGGCGATCGAGGATATTTCCCAGCAAAGCGCCCGTGGCCTGGCGCGCGGCATGAGCGTCGATCACATAGATGGCGGCCCGCGGGACATCCAGATTGCGCAAATCCGGAGCCAGCATGGACTCGAGTTGCCGCGACACGATGTGAAAGCCAGAATCCGAAAGCAAACGATTAAACTCGTCCAACACCATCGGATGAGGCGAGAGAAGGCAGACTTTCAGATGAGACTTCGACGAATTTTTCGCCATCGAAGTTTAGGCTAGCGGAATTGAAGGACGGGAGCAAGCGGGACGGGATAACTGATTTCATACCAGACAAGGGTACAAGCCGAGGCCAGGGTAGAGCCGGAACGCGGGCGGATCACGATCAAAGCGACGCGCAGCCTTCCAGCGAAAATGGAGCGAACGGCTTTTCGAAGGAGAAGTTAGTCGCAGAGAGTGGCGTCGGCAGCCATTCCCGCCTCGCCATTGAGCTTTCGCTGCGGCCGCTTGGCCGGAAGCCCCGCCTGGCGCACTTTATAGAGCAGCGCGCGATAGCTGATTTTGAGGACTTCCGCCGCCTTCCGGCGATTCCAATGGTTGGCCTGGAGAACTTTCAGGATGACGTCGTGCTCCATGCGGCGAGTAACCTGCTGCGCGATGCGCTTGAGCGGGATATTGCCGTCTTCGGAGATATCGTAGGCGAAATTGAAAGGTTTCTTCTCTTCCGCCTTCTCCGCGTGAAATGCCTCTTCCGAACCCAGAATCACATAGCGCGCCATCGAGTTTTCGAGTTCGCGGACATTCCCGGGCCAGTCGCGCTGCTTGAGGTGGTGGACAAGTTCCTTCGAAAGCGGGGCGGCATCGCGCTTGAACCGGCGGTTGAACTGTTCCCGGAGATACTCGATCAGGTAAGGAATATCATCCCGCCGTTCCCTCAAAGGAGGCAGGCTGATGCTGATGACATTGATGCGGTAAAAGAGATCTGCGCGGAACCCCCCAACTTCGATCTCCTTGGTAAGCTGCCGGTTCGTTGCGCAGATGACGCGCGCATCCACTTGCTTCTCTTCGTGGTCCCCGATCCGGGTGAAGTGGCCATCCTGCAAGACGTGAAGCAATTTGGCTTGAAGGCCCGCATCCAACTCCGCGATTTCGTCCATGAAAAGCGTGCCGCCCTGGGCGAGCTCCATGCGCCCGGGCTTGGAAGCATTTGCGCCTGTGAAGGAGCCTTTTTGAAAGCCGAATAACTCGCTTTCGAGGAGGGTGCCTGGGATTGCCGGACAATTGACCTTCACGAAGGGGCCCGAGCGCCAGGGCGAGTGGTCGTGAATGAAGCGGGCCAAGACCTCTTTTCCCGTCCCGCTCTCCCCGAGGATCAAAATCGGCACATTTAGACCGGCCGCTCGTTCGACACGCTGCCGGACCGTGCGCATAGCTTCGGAAGGCCCGAAGTACACGTGTTCCGGGGGAAGTTCAGTCGCCTGTGTGTAGGGGAGCGATTTCAGTCCGGCCGTAGCAGCCATGAGCAGTCTATACCACCCCGTTTGAGCCCAAGAGCTAGCTCCTACTTTGCACATGGGACGCCAACTGCCCTTGGGCGGCAACGCCAGGCAGTGATTCGAACCGAAGGGCCGGCATGGGTCTAACCCATTTCTTTTCAGGCGGGTAAAATCTCAGACAAAATTGCGAGAAGGTAGTTCTAGGAACACCCTGGCGATATTCGCTGCACCCAAAGCCAGAAAATCCTTGGCACTTTGAGGAATGGAGTTTCCCAAGCTACACCGAGCGAGTTCCGAATTGATGGCAATTTGCCCCCGGTTTTGCCAAACGCCGACGGCATGTGGAAAACAGGGACGTCTGGGAGGCGAGTATCGCTCTCAGGTTCCTCGGAGCGGTGGGACGTCGCCGCAATTCAACGCTGGGGGAAAATCAGGGCTTCGAGCATATCGGCGCGGGCCTTTTGATCGGAAGCGAACAACTGAAGCAGGTCCGTGACCGAAATCATTCCTCGATATCCTTTTTCGCTGTCCATCACGACCAGGTGAAAGATTCCATGCTGATCCATCAGGCGCAGGCAATCTTCGATCGAGGTTTCGGGAGTGGCGGTGATGAGCTGGCGGGTCATGATTTCGGAGACCCGCATCCATGCGGGACACTTATTTTCAGCGGCAACTTTATCGGAAATATCGCTGTGAGAAACCACGCCGACCAGGACGCCCTGCTTATCGCACACGCCCACCGCGCGCACTTGATGTTCGCGCAGGTAACGCGCGGCGTCGTGGATCGTGGTTTCATCCAGGATGGAATAGACTTCCCGGCGCGAAGCAATCAGGTCCGCTACTCTCATCGGACCCTCCTCTAAGTGAAAAGTGGGAACATGCTAGGCTGACTGCGAGTCCCAGTGCAACAGGTTTTCGCCGAGCCCCTGGAAAAAATTCAGAAGACCGCGCAAGCACCGCTAGCGCTCGAACGAAACCTCCGGCACAGAATCGGATGCGGCAACCTGAGGAAGCTCGTCGCTCGATACCGCTTCCTCTCTCACAAAGGCCGAAGCGATTTAGACCTGCGCACTTTCCCCGCGAATGATGTCGTAGCGCTCGATCACGGCGGCTACACCGATGCTTTCGTGCTCTTCATCCCGGTGTTTATCTACTCGGACAACCCGGCCGTGAGCACGAACGAAAACCTCGGTGCCACGAGTGATTTCGGCGGGCAGCGTCAGTGTGAAATCCACTTCGGTTCCCGGGGCAAGCTCCTTGTGCATTGTGAAATAAACGCCCCGTGTAGAGATATCCCGGGTCTGGCCGTTGTGCGAACCGGGTTCTCGATTGATTGGCAGGCGGACGTTCACCGGCAGCGACAAGTCGTACCGGCGGGCCATACGACGCTCCGTCATCCCCGCTGCTCCTCCAGACCTAGATTGAAGTGCACAGCATCCCCCGGGGGAAAGTTGCAATCGCTATTCCAAAGCACACCAAGTGTTTAGCTGAGATTGCTACCATCCGCGGATGGGCTGCGCCCCCTCCCCCTCCAACGTCAAAAAACGTCGTGCGCAACAAACCCTTTGGAAACAGCGCCAAACGCGTGGACAAGCCCTCGGCTGGGCGCGAGGCCTCGTTCGCACACGCTCTCCCCTCTGGCGCGTGTTCCAATTCGGACGGGAATACTAGACTAACTCGAAGGGGTTGGGTAGTCCTATTTCTTAGAAGGTGCTCTAGTTATGCAACATTTTGCACGGTCTAGAAGTAACGGGCCGGACTAGGACTCACCTGCCTCCGGTGCCCGTTTTGGCCCTGAAACTGGCCGGCAGGGAAGCACATTCCGCTCCGATATTTCAATTGGCAGGCAGCCTATGATTCACGAGTGACGGCAGCCGGCGGCGTGTTTTCTTTCGCCGCGGCTGCCTTTGCGGCTGCCTCTTTCGCAGCGGCTTCCCTTGCCGCTGCGGCGCGTGAGCCGCGGCCCGAGTCCAAATTGAATTGCCGCATCTTGTAGAGCAACGCCTTGTAGCTGATCCCCAGCATCTTTGCGGCGTCTTTGCGGCACCAGTTCGTTTTCTCGAGCGCGTCGGCGATGGCTTCCATTTCCGCTTCGTCCTTCAAGCTGCGGACGAGCGCTTTGAGTCCCTGCTCCTTGGGAGCGGGCGGCTCCTCGCGCGGAGCGGTCCGCTGGTGCTGGCCGGTCATTTCCAGCAATTCGCGCAAGCTGCCTTCATCGTCTTCCAGAATCACGTAGCGTTTCACGAAATTCTCGAGTTCGCGGAGATTGCCCGGCCACGGATACCGCAGCGCTGCGTTGAGCAAATGCTTGGATGGTTCGGGCGCAGGCTTCTGATATTTCTCGCTGTACTTGACCAGGAAGTGCCGGAACAAAAGCGGGATTTCCGCGGTCCGCTCGCGCAGCGGAGGGATGTGAATCGAAAGGACATTGAGCCGATAGTAGAGGTCCTCGCGGAAGCGGCCGGACCGCATGGCTTCTTTCACGTCCATGTTGGTGGCGGCGAGGACGCGAACATCTACGTTGATCACCCCCCGCGCGCCCAGGCGGGAGAATTGTCCATCTTGGAGCACGTGGAGGAGCTTTGCCTGAAGATGCGGGCTCATCTCCGCAATTTCGTCGAGAAACATGGTGCCTTTAGTGGCGAGCTCGAACTTGCCGGGCTTGGCGCGGACGGCCCCCGTGAAGGCGCCCTGCTCGTAACCGAAGAGTTCTGATTCGAGCAATTCGCCGGGCAAGGCGGCGCAATTTACTTTCACGAACGCTTGTTGCCGCCGGGTGGAGCGCAGATGGATCATCCGCGCCACCACTTCTTTGCCCACTCCGCTTTCCCCGCTGATGAACACGGGGACGTCGACGGGTGCAATCTGCAAAATTTGTTGGCGGATCTTGAGCATCTGTGGGCTCGCGGCGAGGAACGAAAGGTCCTCAGTCAGTTGCTCGCAGTACTCGCGCAGCGCCTTGTTTTCCGAGCGCAGCTCCTGCTTCTGGCGGCACTTCAGCAGAGCGGCATCCAGCTCCGGCTTCTCGAAGGGCTTGGTCAGGTAATCGAGCGCGCCCAGCCGGATCGCTTCCACCACCGTGGTGACTTCATTCGAGCAAGAGAGCATGATCACGTTGAGCGAGTGGTCCAGCTGCATCAGTTGCCGCAGCGTTTCGAGGCCGTCCATTTCCGGCATCAATACATCGAGAATCAAATAATCCGGACGCTCGCCGCCCCCGATGCGCTCGAGCGCATCTTTCCCGCTCGGTACGGTGTGGACGTCGAAGCCGTCCACCTCCAGCAGTGTCTGCAAATACTTGCGTATGCTGGGTTCGTCGTCGACGACAAGAATCTTTTCTTTTTCAGCCATTTCTCATCCTAACGAGCGCAATCTCTTCGCTCGGCCTCTCTCATGAGTTTACTCGACGTTGATAGGTAATAGAAATGAAAACGCACTCCCCCGGCCCAATTCGCTATCTACCCACACCTTCCCGCGATGCGCCTGAATCAGCCGTTTCGTGATCGCGAGCCCGAGGCCCATTCCGGAGGAAGATGGATCCACGCGCACGAACTCTTCGAAAATCTCCTGATGATATTCCGCGGCAATCCCTGAGCCGGTATCCTTCACCGAAATCAGAATCGAATTGGGCCGGTTCCCGTGGCCTTGCCGCCGCTCGGTCGAGGGCGATATCTCGGAGGTGCGCCTCTCCCAGAAATGCGGCTCGGCGATGAACTCCACCGTTCCGCCCGCCGGAGTGTGCTTCAAGGCGTTATCCAGCAGGTTGGCCATGCATTGCTGCACCTTTTGAAAGTCGAACTTGAAAATCGGGATGTCCGGATTGACGCGCATGTCCAGATGAACGCGGGCTCTTTTGAACGCATCCTCCCAGCGGAAACCAAGATCCTTGATGCAATCCTGCAGGTCATTTTCGCGCAGTTGCAAAACCAGTTTCCCGCTCTCGAGAGCCGAATAGTTCAAAAACATCGAAACCAGCCGCACCAGCCGATCGCAGCTTTCCTTGGACTCCCGCAGAATCTCTTGCTGGCGGTCACTCACCTTGCCGAGCGACCCCGAAAGCAGCAAATCGTAATAACCCTTCATTACGGCAAGGGGCGTCTTTAATTCGTGGGCGGCGGAGGCCAGGAAAACTGTCTTTTGCCGATTCACTTCCTGAAGCCGCAAATAAGCCGCCAGAAGATTGCGATACGTAATCTCGCGTTCTTGCAGAAGCTCTTGGACCGTTTGCCGCATTTCGGCTTCGCCTGCCGCAGCCGCCGGTGGCGCTGCTTCGAGGTAGGCCACCAGCCAATCCGGTTCCGGCAGCCATCGGACGCGGGCCTGGCTCGTCCCCTCGGGAGCCTGGAATGAGACCACGACCTCCTGCCTTCCGTCTTCCAACTGGCTGAGAATGGATTTGCCATCTGCCTGGAGAAGATCGGCAAACAGGTTCTGGCCGCCTTTTTCCTCCGGGCTGCTGGAGCTCAGCATCCCCTGCGCCTGTACATTCGAATAAAGTACTCGTCCGACCCGATCGGCAACCACCAGTGGCCGGTCGAACGCGTCCAAGAGGCTAGCTACGACCTGGAGCACGGCTTGTCCATTTACTTGAGGTTCGGTAGTAAGACTCTTCTGCAATCACCCCTCCCGTGGAGGTCCGCCTGGGCGCGATGATACCTCTGAATATTCAGCGCAGTGGGACGAAAGGACAAGCGCCTGTGGAAATCGATGCTCGCAAAGGGCACAAAAAGTGTCAATGGGAAATGCGTCCTATTTGCACATTAAATGAAAACCTCTGGACAGCATCTTGCAAATTATTGTCTGAATTCTTGGCTTAAATCATTTTGAGACATGCCTAATTCTATGATTTCAATGAACATAATTAAACTCCCCGGCCTCACATAGAGTTGCCTAAAAATTGCGGTTCATATCGGTACTACAACTGGGGTACCAATGGGCTTTCGGGAGAACGTCGCCCATCACAAAGTGGGCATGACACCGGCATACGAAGAACGCAGGCGCTCGCCACGCATCCACCTCCAAGTGCCGCTGTTTATCAGGGGCAAGGACGCGTACGGGGAACAGTTCCTCGAGTTGGCTAAGACCTTGGATATCAGCGCGATAGGTGCCTTCGTCACTAGCCCGCGCCCGCTCGCGATGAACGACGTGGTTACCCTAACGATTCCCGCTCCCTCGATCACCTCCTCCGCACTGGTCCCAGCGGGGATGCCACCGATACAGGCGCGGGTAAAGCGCCAGCAAGAGGCTGGGGACGTCCATCTGGTAGGGGTGGAATTCCTTAAACCGATTGGCTAGGCGCATTCCTCTTTTGCACCCAGTTAGAGAAGCCATCTTGGTCGAAAAGTGGAAGGAATTTCTCGGCCTCCCGTTCTGCACCTTAGCTTCGCCCTGATTCCTCGCTAGAAGTCTTCTAATTTCCCCATTTCCAGCAAATTACAGCCCGGCAAATGTCAGAACTCCGGTAGGCGATTGGACTGTTCCTTGCTATATTATCGCCGCCCCCGCAATGCCCCTGCATCTCAGGGTAATGCAGAACTGTCTCGGTACCAATTGATGCCCCAGCCCGGCGAAGCCGTCCAGCCGCAGCCCTCGGCAGAGGAGTCTTTCATGGATCTCCTGGTGGAGACCCTGGAAGGACTCGACGAACCCGTCCGCGGACAATTCCTGCGCCAATTCTTCCGAACCATCGCGCAGATCGACCTCAGCGAAGCCCAGGCGAACCAATATTGGGACCGCATTCTCCAGCGCCGCCGCGAACTTGCCGAAAGCCTCGGCAAACGCGTCTCGCTCAAGACCGCGATGGTGGATGTGCTCGCCTCAACGAGCTTTCTTCGCGTACCCATCCTCATGGAGTATGACGAGTTCAAAAAACTTCAATTCAACGCGGCTACCGATCCGCTCACCGGCGTTTACAATCGCCGCCTTTTCGATGAGTACTGCGACAAGGAATTGAATCGCGCCAAGCGCTACGGCCATCAGCTCGCCATCGTCATTCTCGATCTGCACAAGCTCAAGGAAGTGAACGATCGCCACGGCCACTTGCAGGGCGACAGAGTGTTGCAACTCGCCGCCGCTACGCTGCGCAGCACCATCCGCGCCTCCGACTTCGCCTTCCGCATCGGCGGAGACGAATTCGCGCTGCTCCTGCCGCAAACCGACCCCGAGCAAGCGGTCACCCTTTGCCGCCGCATTCGCGCGCAATACGAAAATGAGGTGCGCACGCTCAAGATCGACATCGCCGTGACTCTCGATTTCGGTGTTGCCGTGCACCCGCAGGATGGAGAACTCAAAGGCGCGCTCTTGAGCGTGGCGGATGAGCGGCTGTATCAACTCAAGCACGCCGGGCGCGCGCCCTCACGCGTAATTCCACTGGAAGCGCCGGCTCCACGGGAGACTCCAGCGGCCTCCGCTCCACCCAAAGCTGCGGCGCCGCCTGCGCCTCCCGCGCCCGCTCGGCCTGTCACACCGCCAACGCCGACTCCTGCTCCGCGCGGCGCCGCCCACGCCGAGCAGCGGAAGTGGGAACGCGTCTCACTTGCCGGAACGAAGGCGAACGCCGTTCTGGCCGATGATGCCGGAAAAACAGCTACCGTAATCGACTTGAGCTACGGAGGCGTGGCCTTGCTGGTGGAAAAACCCGAAGAGCTGCCCAATCAATTCAGCGCCGTGCTGAACGTGCCGATCCTGCCTCCGGTCCGCGTGATTCTTCGCAAGGTCTATACGAATCGCCTTGAGACCGGCCGCTCGCGCGTGGGTTGCGCCTTCGTTTCCTGAAACCACTGCGGCTCAAATCTGTGCCCTGCGACCCCTGTGGAAACCCCGCATCTAATTGCGTATAATCAAAGTTTCCTCGCTGGCCTAGCGACGCGGCCGTGCAACAGCCTTCTGGGACGCGCAGACCGGCCGGCAGACAGGAGCGTTTCATGAAAGAAGGAATTCATCCTGACTACCACGCCGTGACGGTGCACTGCGCCTGCGGCAACACGTTTCAGACCCGCTCGACCGCCAAGGGCAATATGATCCGCGTCGAAATCTGCGCGAGTTGCCATCCGTTCTTCACCGGCAAGCAGAAACTGATCGATACGGCAGGGCGCGTCGAGCGCTTCCAGAAAAAATACGCCGACAAAGCCGCCGCAAAGAAGTAACCTTCGTGGATTTTGCGGTGAGATTGAGCCCCCGGATTAGAAGCCGGGGGCTTTTGCTTCTCCCACTTGATTCAAGTGCGAGTGAAACCATCTCGCCCACGGTGTAGAATGCCGGTCGAGATATGGCCACGCAATTGTCCGCTTCCCCCGATTTGCCGCCCGGATCGCTCATCGAAACCGCACCGCCACGGATAACTCTGCGCAATTATTTCGCGCATCCATTCGATTCCGCGATTGCGGCCGCGCGCACGTGCTACTCGCCGCGCATCATCAGCCCCGAAGAAATCACGGATAAGCAGCGCCTCACGATCGGCTCGGGCACTTATCAGGGCGGCCACCACACGGTCTATCAGCACGCCCATTTCGAATTCGGCCTCGAGAATGTGAGCCGCCAGTTCGTCTGGTCTTTCCTGCATGCGCATCC
>Ga0187778_10002119_pt1 | contig 13630 bp, 8 predicted proteins | sample 1015_Q2_SP5_20_M_FD_132418 | JGI IMG/M metagenome (GOLD analysis project Ga0187778, IMG submission 132418) | Tropical peat soil microbial communities from peatlands in Department of Meta, Colombia - 1015_Q2_SP5_20_MG | ecosystem: Environmental > Terrestrial > Soil > Wetlands > Peat | place... | reverse complement strand
TCTGCATGATGGTGTTGATGCGGCTGCCCATCGCCGCCTCGCGCGCCACGCGGTAGCCGTCAATCACGAAAAAGCGCAGCTTCTTCTTGATGATCGTTTCCTGTACCTGTCGCGGAATGTGGTTCCAGATTTCGTTGGGGCCAAAAGGCGCATTCAGCAGGAATGTCGCGCCGTTCGCTGCCCCAGCAAGCATGTCGAGCCGATCAAGGAACTGGAACTGGTGGCAAGCAACAAAGTTCGCTTTCGTGATTAGGTACGTCGAGCGGATTGGGTCGGGACCGAATCGCATGTGTGATACGGTGACCGTGCCGGCCTTCTTCGAGTCGTAGACGAAATACCCTTGCGCGAAATTGCTGGTGCCCTTTCCGATAATTTTGATGGAGTTCTTGTTCGCCCCGACCGTGCCGTCGGAACCCAGCCCGTAGAAAAGGCCGCGAACGGTGCGCGGATCCTCCGTCGAAAAGTCAGGATCGTACGCCAGGCTCGTGTGCGTTACGTCGTCCACAATCCCGACCGTGAAATGATTCTTCGGCGCCGCCTTTTTCAGTTCGTCCAGGACCGCCTTGGCCATCGCCGGCGTGAATTCCTTCGACGAAAGTCCATAGCGCCCGCCGATGATGCGAGGTATCCCAGAGCCTGGCTTCGCCGCATACCGTTCCATGTACGTCGTCATCACGTCTTGGTAGAGCGGCTCGCCAATCGCGCCGGGTTCCTTGGTGCGGTCGAGCACCGCGATGCCCTTCACGCTTGCGGGGACCGCCTTCAAGAAAGCCCCCGTGGAGAATGGCCGGAACAGACGAACCTTCAGCAATCCTACTTTTTCGCCCGCCTTGCACAGCGCGTCGACGGCTTCCTCCGCCGCGCCCACGCCCGATCCCATCAGGATCACGATTCGTTCCGCGTCCGGCGCGCCGTAATAGTCGAATAGGTGATACGCGCGGCCCGTGCGCTTCGCAAACCGGTCCATCACGTCTTGCGTGATTGTCGGGCAAGCCAGGTAATAGGGATTGCAAGCTTCGCGCGCCTGGAAAAATACGTCGGGATTCTGCGCAGTGCCGCGCAGCACCGGCCGGTCGGGCGACAGAGCCCGCTCGCGGTGCTGCCGCACAGACTTTTCGTCGATGAGCGCGCGCAGATCGTCATCGCTGAGCGGCTCGATCATGTTGACTTCGTGCGACGTGCGGAAGCCATCGAAGAAATGCAGGAACGGCACGCGCGATTCCAGCGAAGCGCACTGCGCTAGACACGCGAAATCGCTGGCTTCCTGCACGGAATTGGACGCCAGCAGCGCGAATCCCGTCGAGCGCGTGGACATTACGTCGCTGTGGTCGCCGAAGATGGAAAGCGCATGCGTCGCCAACGTCCGCGCCGCCACATGAATCGTCGCTGCGGTCAGTTCGCCGGCGATCTTATACATGTTGGGGATCATCAGCAGAAGCCCCTGGGAGGCAGTAAACGTTGTTCCCAGCGAACCAGCTTGCAGTGCGCCGTGAAGCGCGCCTGAGGCTCCGCCCTCGCTTTGCATCTCGATCACGTCGGGGATGGCTCCCCAAATGTTCTTCTTTTTCTCCGAATTCCACTGATCCGACCACTCGCCCATTGGCGAAGAGGGCGTGATGGGATAAATGGCAATCACTTCATTCAGGCGGAATGCCACCGCTGCGGCGGCTTCGTTGCCGTCGACAATCGACATTTTCTTGCTCATGGAGTTCTCCGGGGTGTCAAAAAGGTCTCAAGAAAATGGTAGGCCCTCGATGCGATGGAAAGCAATGAAAAGGTGCATGAAAAAAGGGCAAGTGCGACTTGTCGAATCGCACATGGCACATTGTGACGCGCGTCACTGCGACTTGGTCGTCTTTTCTGGCCGATTATTCCACTTCCGCTTCAGCCGTCGGCAGCCGATCCGTGTCCCGCGCCACTGACACGTACATCGTCGGCAGCAAGTAAATGCTGATGAACAATGCCGCCAGCAGTCCCCCGACAATCACGATCGCAAACGGACGCTGTGAATCCGAGCCAATGCCGCGCGAGAGTGCCGCGGGCAACAACCCCAGCGTGGCTACCAGCATGGTCATCATGATGGGCCGCAGGCGGAGAATCGCGCCTTCCACCGCAGCATCCTCAATCGAGTAACCTTGCGCGCGCAGGTGGTTGATGTATTCAATCATGATTACGCCGACCTGCACCGAAACTCCGAACAGTGCAAGGAAACCCACACCGCTCGAGACGCTAAAGTGCGTGCCTGTAACCAACAAGGCCAGAATTCCCCCCAGCGGAGCCATGGAAACGTTTGCAAGTGTCAGCGCCGCCCACTTCGCGGATTTGAACATCGTGAACAGGATGATGTAGATGATCAAGATGGTGATCGGCAGAACGATCATTAGTCGCCGTTGCGACCGCTTCTGGCTTTCGTATTCGCCTGCCCAGTCGATGTGGTATCCGACCGGAAGTTTCACCTGGCTTTCCACCTTGCGCATCGCTTCTTCAACCGCGCTTCCGAGGTCCCTGCCCCGCACGCTGTACTTGATCGCGATATATCGCGAATTGGACTCCCGATAGATTTCCGACGCGCCGTCTTTAACGTCAGGGTTGGTTAGCTGCGCCAGGGAGACGCGTTCTCCCGAAGGCGCCACAATCCGAATTTTCTCGATGGCTTCGCGCGTCTCTCGATATGGTGCGAGATAACGCACCACCAGGTCGTAGCGCTGTTCCCCTTGCAGAACCTGCGTGACCGCCTTCCCTCCAATGGCCGTTTCCACCGCATCTTGCACGTCGCTCACGTTCAATCCATAGCGTGCAGACTTGCCCCGATCGATGCTTAGATTGAGATTCGGCTGCCCCAGCACGCGAAACAGTCCCAGGTCCTCAATGCCTTTCACTGTCCGCATCACGTTTACGACTTGGTCGCCTTTTTCCTCGAGCTGCTTCAGGTCGTCGCCGTACATTTTTACGGCCAACTCGCCTTTCACGCCGCTAACTGCTTCTTCCATGTTGTCGGAAATGGGCTGGGAGAAATTCCAGAGTACCCCTGGCATTTTGCTCAGCTCGCCATCCATTGCGGAAATCAATGCGTCTTTGTCTTCGCGGAAGACCGGCCGCCATTCATGTTTTGGCTTCAGGTCAACAAAATATTCAGTATTGAAGAATCCCGTCGTGTCCGTACCGTCATCGGGTCGCCCGACTTGAGAAACCACTTGCTTCACTTCGGGAAAAGTCGCAAGGATGAGCCGCGCCTGGTTCATCACGCGCGTCCCTTCCGTGGGACCCGTGCTCGGCGCCAGCGTTCCACGCGCCCAGATGGCTCCCTCATCGAGATGCGGCAGAAATTCCGAGCCGACTATGCCGCTGAACAAAAGCAGGAATGTCGCGGCAAGCACCAAGCCGGCCGCGCTCAGCGTGAGACTCCGGTTCTGCAACGCCCAGCGCACGCTGCTGCGGTACTGTTTCCGCAGGAATTCCATCACCACGTTGCGCCACTCGGTCACGCCTTTCAGGAACACGATCTCGGCAAGGACAGGCGCTATAAAAATCGAAAACACCAGCGCCCCGAGAAGCGCAAATGACACCGTCCACGCCATCGGCTTGAACAAACGTCCTTCCACGCTCTCGAGCGTGAATATCGGCATATATGCAGTAATGATGATGGCGCGCGCAAAAAATACTGGCCGCAACACCTCAAACACCGCGCCGCGAATCCGCTCGAATGTCGTCTTTCCCGCGCTGGATGCGAGATTGTAGTGCCGCACAATGTTTTCGATGACCACGACCGACCCATCCACTACCATCCCGAAGTCCAGCGCACCCAGCGAAAGCAGGTTCGCGGGGATCTTGTTGAGGTCCAGGCAAATCGAGGCGAACAAAAGCGAAAACGGAATTGTTAGCGCCACAATCAGCGCGCCCCGTGCGTTGCCCAGGAAGAAAAACAGGATCACGCTCACCAGCAGCACGCCCTCGGTCAGGTTGTGCAGCACTGTGTGCGTCGTGTAGTGCACCAGGTCGCTGCGGTCTAGAAACGGAACGATCTGCACGCCTGGCGGCAAAATGCGTTGGTTCAACTCCTTTACTTTCGCGTGAATATCCTCAATGACCGTGTCCGCGTTTGCACCCTTTCGCAGCAACACGATGCCTTCGATCACATCCTCATTGTCCACAATGGTGCCGTCATTCTTCCGGATCGCTTTGCCGATTTGCCCCAGACGGATTCTTGGGCCTTCCGTCACAGTTGCGATGTCCCGCACGCGAACCGGCGCGCCATACTGCGCCTTCAGAACCGTCTGCTCGATATCCTGCAAACTTGTGATCAAGCCTACGGCGCGGACATTGATCTGCTGAAGGCCTGCTTCGATGAAGCTCCCGCCGGCGTTCACGTTGTTGTTGGCCAATTGCTGTTCCACTTGGCCGATGGTCATGCCGTACGAAATCAGCCTGTTCGGGTCGACGCGCACCTGATATTCCCGCGTGATTCCGCCGAAGCTGACGACATCCACGATGTTCGGGACGGATTTGAATTGCTTCTCGAGCGTCCAATCCTGGATGGATCTCAGCTCCATCAAGTCATATCTTGTATTGGTGCTTCTTAGCGTGTACCAGTAGATCTGACCGACGGGGCTGTAGTCCGGCCCGATCGAAGGCTGCAGGTTGTTCGGGAGACTAACCTGCGCCAGCCGTTCGAGAACTTTTTGCCGGTTCCAGTCGTTCTCCGATTCGTCGTCGAAGATCATCGTCACGCTGGAGAGCCCGAAAAGCGAAACAGAGCGCAAGTGCTGCAGATGCGGCAAGCCGTTCAACTGCGTTTCAATCGGGATAGTGACCTGCTGCTCTACCTCTTCTGCCGCCCGCCCGGGCCACTGCGTGATCACCTGCACATAATTGTTGGCGACGTCGGGATACGCTTCCACCGGCAGGCTATGAAACGAAACGGCGCCCCACACCAGCAGCAGGACAGTCAAAGCCAGAACCATGAAGCGGTTGTTCAGCGCAAAGTCAACCAAAACCGAGATCATCTCGTTCCCTCAGACTGCCCTTCCCATTCACCCTATTGCTCTACCGTGTTTTGAAATACCAACGCGTTGCTGACAACCTGCTGGCCTGGCTCGATCCCTGAGCGAATTTCCTGCATTTTCTCGAGCAAGGTTGCGCCTGCCCGCACTTCCACGCGCCGGAATTTGTTGCCGCCCATGGGCACATACACCCAATCGCGATCATGCAGGTGCAGGATTGCCGTAGCCGGAACCGCCGCAACCCGCTCTTTTTTCTGCGCGTGAAATGTCGCCGTGACGAACATTCCCACACGCATCAGCAGCACCGGATTCTCCACCTGCAGCCGCACCTTTGCAGTTCGTGTCGTTGGATCCAGGATTGAGCTGATGTTGCTGATCCGGCCATTAAACACTTTGTCGGGATACGCGTTCAGCCGGATTTCCGCGCCTTCGCCGACGTGGACGTTGGAAAGATCGTTCTCGTACACGTCGCAAATGATCCACACCTCCGTCAGGTCCGAAATCGTGAAGGGATTGCTCCCGGCCAGCGCCTGCACACCGGACGCATTTGTCACCTGTTGGTCGGTAATCACGCCCGAGACCGGAGCTTTAATGTCCACGACACCGCTCGGATGGTCCTTGTCTACTCCGAGGACGTGAAGACGTTCCATTGTGGTTTCCACATCCACCTTGGCCTTTTCCTCCGCGTCCTCTGCCACCTGAAAATCGTTGAGCGAAATCGCCCCTTTGTCGTAGAGGATTTGCGCCCTCTCGAACTGCTTTCGCGTCAGCGCTTCATCCGTGACTGCCTTGCGATAATCGGAAAACGCCGATGCGATGTCCGGGCTCTGGACTCGCAGCAGGACTTGTCCTTTTTGCACCGAGTCGCCCAGCCGCGCGCGAATCTCCACTACGCGGCCCGATGCCAGTGAAATCACCGGCACTGTCCGCGTGATGTCCGGAGCCACCGTTCCGGTCACGCTCAATGTGGAGGTGGCGAAGCGCTCGCTCGCCGTCACCACAGGAAATTGCTTCGGGTTATCCACCTGCATTACGTTGACGTCCTGCTCTTTTTCCACCGTGGCGTCCGGCGGCGCTCCGGCCTTGCCCACATCCTCCGCTTTCCCTCCGCAACCACAGACCAGCAGGGCAACCGCCGCAATGGACCACAACGGCAAAAGCCATCCGCGAATCATTGAAGGACCTCACGTCCCACGGCAAGATTCAGTTGCGCTGCCGCGATCATGTACGAACCCACTAGGTTCAGGTAATTCAGTTCCGTGTCCCTATACTCTTTCTGCGCGTCCAGAAAATCCAGCAGGGAGGCGCCACCGTGCTCATAAGCGAACGAGACCGTGTCGCGCACCCGCGCGGCCTGTTGCAGGTACATCTGCTTGTAGGGTTTCAAGATTGTCACCGTGCTGCTCACTGTGGCGTACGCTGAGTCCACGTCATTGTAGACTTGCGCCTTCGCTGCATCGGCCAGCCGTTGTTCCCGCTCGATGTCGAGTTGCGTGCGTAGCTTCTCCCCTTGGTTTCTGTCAAAAACGCGCAACGGCACGCTGATGCTGGCGCCGATCGTGTCGTGCGCATACGGGTTGTTAAAGGAAGGGTTGTACGAGTACCACGCGGCCAGCGTCGGATCGGTCGACCCATTAGCCGTGGCCAGGGTGTGGTCAGTTTGCGCCTTGTCAATCGCGCGCACCGCCGCCTTCAAATCCGGCCGCGTCGCCAGTGCATCTTTCCGGAAATCTTCCAGAGGTGAAATCTCCGGAACGAAGTCGTACGGTCCACTGACGTCAAACTGCTCGACTGGTGTTCTGTCATTCAACAAGCTGAGCAGTTGGATCTTCGCCGTGCGCAGATTCACTTCGGCACTCTGCAAATCGGAGAGATACTGCACGCGCTGCAATTCGAGACGGTCCAGATCCATTTGCGAAATCCCGCCAACCTGGTAGCGCTCCCGGTTCACTTCTAACACTTTGTCGTAGTAGCCCAAATTTACCTGCGCGAGGTTGAGCACCGCTTTGCCTTGTAGCGCCTGCACGAACGCCGAGCGCAGCGTAAATAGCAACGTGCGCTCCAGGTCGGCCTGGCTATCCGTGGCCATATCCGTCGCTCCCCGCGCACTGTCCCGGCGCAACTCCCGTTTGTGCTGCCGCTCGTGGAGATAGCTGAAGTTCGTCGAAACTGTGGTGCCGGCAAACGGCTGCCAAACTCCTTTATAGGGAGCGATTTGCGTCCCATCGGCCGAAAGTGTGAACTGCGGATTGGGACGTAGGTAGGCGGTGATTTCGCTCGCTTTGGACTCATCAACTCCAATCTTCCCGGCGCGCAAAGTCGGGTTGTTCGCCTCAAACTTGGCTTTCACTTCGTCCCAAGTGAATGCCTGCTGTGCCGCCGCTTGCCCGGCAAAGATAGCTCCCAGCAGCACTCCCAGGCCTGCATCCCTCATGAGTCTCCACATGAATTCACCCTCACCTCTTCGAACTGCGCTTCTCACCGAATTATGCTGTGTCAAACTCTGGCCCCGCGGTGAAAGTTCTGGAAGGCCACGTTTCAGACAATGGCCTGGTCCCTCCGGAACGTTAGCGGCAGCAACTCCGGAAGTCTATTACATGTATGTAAACGAACGATTAGCTGAAGGCGAGACCCAGAGGCGGGGCTCTGCCGGGACGAACGCGGCGAGGCCCTGTGGGGGGAACATCCGTTTCAAGGGAGGTGCCCGAAGAGGCAGGAGGGGGCTCCGCGTTTGAGCAGCGGCCCATCTCTTCGCCATCAAACGAAAGACGGAATTGGCCGAGCGAAATCTGTTCTGTGAATGCTTGAACCCGGGTCCGCAAGCAGCAAGTGGTACCAGCCGCCAGCGCTTCGTATGCTCCCAGATCCGCCACCGTGAACTCGCCATGGCCATCGTTGAGAAGCACTTCGATCACATGCGTCCCGAACTCTGACGTAACAATCAGATCAACCTTGTCATCTCCGTTGACGTCCCTGGCAGTGAGTCGCAGTCCCCCGCTGGGAGCATCCAGGGTAATCGTTGATTCGGTTCCGGCGCCGAACTGGAGGCGAATCGAGTAATGTCCCGTCGCAGCTTCTTGCCGTTCCGCCTCCACAAATGCCAAGTCCGGCTTCTGGTCCCCGTCCCAGTCCGCAATCGCAAAGTGGAGGCTCCCTGCACTGACGCGCAATGGTCGATCAGAGTATCGCCATGGAGCCGGCGAGGTACAAAGCAGAACAATGGCCGCTGAAGACAAAAGAAGCGACACCGCTCCCAGCCCAGCGTGCGACGCGGTTCTATTGCTATGGCGCTTCACGCGTCTCTCGAAGCTGTTCTTCTGGTCTGATTGCAATGTTCTGGAACCTTCAAAAAAAGCATACACGCTGAGATGAGAAGACGAAAGCGGATTGCAGGTTGTGTGCCATCCATCACAATGGATTGTGACATATCGCGCGGCACCCTGTGCCTCTGACCACTTACTCTGTTCTCTGCGGTTCAGCTCTATGCTATTTTCGGTTGGTAGATGATTATGCCCGCACCGACTGCGGGTCGGCCTCGGTACCGCAGATGGGCTAGCTTCTCCAATAACTGTAGAGGCATGAATAAGTTAGACGAACGACTGACCTCAGCGCAGAAACACGCTTTGTGCTGATTTAGGAGCAAAACGAATGGCCACGCCGACACAACCCAATTCTTCCAGCTCCCAGGCCGGATTGCCGCCGCAGCAAATCTATGTGATGAGCGCCATCTGTCTGCTTTTGGGTCTGTTCGTCGGTTACTTCTGGATTGGCAAGAATTCAGCCCAGAGCATTCCTCCGGCCCAACCGGCCGCAGCCTCTGCTCCAGCGCCCACTTCCCTTCCTGGTGGTCATCCCAAACTGACCCTTGAGCAAATGAAGCAGATGGCCGATGTTCAGACTGCTTCGCTCATTGCAAAGTCCAAAGCCGACCCCGAAAGCGCCAGCCTGCTTGTTCAGATTGCGGGCATTTATCAGTCCACGCACCAATTCAAGGATGCCGCCGACTATTACCAAAGAGCGCTGAAACTCAACCCCAAGAACGTGCCGGCCCGGACGCAACTTGCTTCTTGCCTCTACTATTCCGGAGATGCCGATTCCGCCATCGCGCAGTTGAACCAGGCGCTCAAGTACAGCCCCAAGGATGCGAATACCTGGTTCAATCTTGGGATGATCAAGTACCGCGGCAAGAACGACTCGGCCGGAGCCATTGCCGCATGGCAAGAACTCCTGAAAACAAACCCAAATCTGGACCGGAAGCCCATCGTCGAGCAAATGATTGCCGAGGCCAAGGCCGGTGGCCCCAAAAACTAGGGCGCTGCCACCCAAGAGGAGAAACGAATCGTGAGCGAACTGAAGACCACAACAAGCACTACTTGGACAAACGCGCAAGCCTTCGCACTCGCCGCGGTCTCTCTGCTGCTCGGTGTCTGCGGCGGCTGGCTCATTCGCCGGTTCATGCCAGCCACTCCCGCGGCGCAGTCCGTGTCTATGCCCGCGCAGCCCCTGCCCGCCGCCGTACCCAACCAAGCCCCTCCGCCAAATTTTGGAATCGAGAAGGAGCTACCTTCCTCACAAGATTTGAAGAAGGCCGCGGACTCGGAGGCCGCTCCGCTTCTCGAACAGCTCAAAGCCGCCCCCGACAATGCCAGCCTGCTCGCGCAGGTGGGTAACATCTATTACGACGCCAAGCAGTATCCCGCGGCCATTAGCTATTACGAGCGTTCGCTGAAATCCCAGCCTGCTGACGCTTCCGTCCGCACCGATCTCGGCACCGCGTGTTGGTACAACGGCGACGCGGACACTGCTATCGCCCAATTCAATAAGGCTCTCTCCTACGAACCCACCAAGCCCGACACTCTCTTCAATCTGGGTATCGTAAAGTGGCAGGGCAAGAAGGATGCGCCGGGCGCACTGGCAGCCTGGCAAAAGCTGCTGGACACCAATCCCGGTTACCAGAACAAGGACCAGGTGCTGCTACTCATCTCTCAGGTTCAGGCGCAATCTCGTTGATGCTGCTGAGCGCTATCTGTTTCCAACCGGCGCGCTGGAGCATCGCCATCGGGAGCTCTGTCCATGAGTGACCGCCAATACAAAGCCGTCATTGTGGGTGCCGGTCCCGCTGGACTCACTGCCGCTTACGAGTTGAGCAAGAAGGGTCAGCCCGTCATCGTGCTCGAGAGCGATCCCGAATATGTCGGCGGCATCTCCCGCACGGTCAACTATCATGGCTATCGATTCGATATTGGCGGACATCGCTTCTTCTCGAAGTCACGCGAAGTGGAAGATCTCTGGACCGAAATCCTCGGCGGCGACATGCTACAAAGGCCGCGGTCATCCAAGATCTACTACCGCGGCGAGTTTTACTCGTACCCGCTCAAACCGATCGAAGCCCTCTCCAAGCTTGGCTTTGTCGAATCAACTTTGTGCGTTTTGTCATTTCTTGCTGCTCGCCTCGATCCAACCCGCCATCCGCGATCGTTCGAAGATTGGGTGGTTAACCAGTTTGGCGAGCGTCTGTTCCGCATCTTTTTCAAGACCTACACGGAAAAAGTCTGGGGCATAAGCTGCAAAGAGATTTCCGCCGACTGGGCCGCGCAGCGCATCAAGGGACTTTCTCTGGCCTCCGCGATCAAAAACGCGCTGCTGCCGAAGCGCCGCCCAAAAGATCGCGCACAAGTGGTGAAGACACTCATTGGTACGTTTCGTTATCCACGCCTCGGTCCCGGTATGATGTGGGAAAGCTGTGCGAAGAGGCTGCGAAATCTGGGCGGCGAAGTGCTTTTGGGACGCAACGTCGTGGGCTGCCGCCTCGACGCCAAAAACAAGATTTGGACTGTCTCTGTGCGTACTCCCGACGGCCGGAGCGAAGAATATCGGGGAGAGCATCTCATCTCTTCCATGCCCGTACGTGAATTGGTCGCTGGAATCGAGCCCTGCCTGCCGGAAGTTGCGCTTCGTTCCGCAGGATCCTTGCGTTATCGCGATTTCCTGACCGTGGGACTTATTCTCCGCGAGCGGAACCGCTTTAGTGACAATTGGATTTACATTCACGACCCGAACGTAAAAATGGGCCGCGTGCAAAATTACAAATCCTGGTCGCCGGAGATGGTGCCGGATCCGAAATACTGTTGCTATGGCCTGGAATATTTCTGTTTCGAAGGTGATGGCCTGTGGACCGCGCCCGACGCGGATCTCCTGGCCCTAGCGAAAAAGGAACTCGAACAGGTAGGCCTCGCCTTGGCAGCTGACGTCGTCGATGGCTGCGTGATCCGCCAGCGCAAGGCCTATCCGGTTTACGATGCCGACTACAAACGCCACGTCGAGGTGGTCCGCGAAGCCCTCGACGCACATTGCCCCAATCTTCATCTCGTCGGGCGCAATGGCATGCACAAATACAACAACCAGGATCATGCCATGATGACCGCACTGCTCGCCGCGCGGAATATCCTCGCGGGCGAAAATAAGTTCGACCTCTGGGCGGTCAACGAAGATGGCGAGTACCACGAATCCGGCGAAGCGGGCGAACAATCATCTGCCGCCTGGAAAAAACACGTGCCGAACCCGGTGGAGCCATGAACCTCTTCCGATCTCGCTGGTTCCAGCTTGCGACGCTTACCGCATTTTTCGCCGCCATTGGTATTCAGGCTCTCCGCTTGAAATTCTGCGTCCTCGATTACGACATCTGGTGGCACTTGAAAGTGGGCGACTGGATTTTGGACCATGCCGCATTGCCGCACACGGGAATTCTCTCGCGCACGGCCGCAAACCTGCCGTGGGTCGCCTACAGTTGGGGCTATGAGGTTCTGCTTTCGCGCGCTTATGCCTGGTTTGGCCTCATGGGCATTGGCATTTGCGGCGTTGTTCTCACACTGGGCGTGGCGCTTTCGATTTACTGGATGCTGCGGCGCCTCTCTGGACGTTTTTGGGTGGCTGCTGTTCTCGGGGCGGTCACTTGCCATGCATTTCTCTTCAACGGAATGCCCCGTCCCGTCTTCTTTTCGCAAATGCTCTTTTGCGTAACGTTGACCTTGCTTTTTGAGGCCCAGCGCAGCGGAGGCATTCGGCCGTTGTATTGGCTCCCTCTTGTCTTTCTCCTCTGGGCGAACCTGCACATTCAATTCGTATACGGCATCTTCGCTGTCGGTCTGTTCGTCGCCGTGAATCTGGCGCTGCGGCTCTTATCAAGCCGCGGCTATAGCTTCGGCCATCTCGTGAGACCAGCGCTGCCCACCCAGCCACTCCTCGTAATTCTCGGCCTCTGCGCACTTGCCACCGTTCTCGGCCCCAATTTCTATCACCCTTACCTGGTCGTGCTGGCCTACACAAAAGCGAAGTTCACCTATGCTGTGATCGTCGAGCTTCAACCTTTGACATTTCGCGTCGCCAGCAATTTCGTTGAACTCTTTCTCGCTGCTGCCGCTTTCTATGCCGTGGGTTGGCAAAAGAAACTGGATGTGTTCAAACTCGCGCTTCTCCTCGTCGCGAGTGTGGTTGCCTTCCGCACCATGCGCGACGGGTGGTTCATTTGTCTTTCCGCTGCCGCTTGCCTCGCGGACTTTCCTGCTCCGGAAGAGTCGCAAGAGCGCGCCGCATCCTGGACTGAGATCGTCACCGTCGCGGCAGCCGTCTTTGTGCTGCTATTTCTGGCTGCACCGGCAACCAATTTCAACACGCGCGAGTTGGACCGCGCCATCAGCGCGAATTTCCCAGTCAACGCCATCAACTTCCTACGCCGCAATCCTGTTCCCGGTCCTTTGTATAACAATCTCAGTTGGGGTGGCTTCCTGATGTGGTATCTGCCGGAACTGCCCGTGGCGGTCGACGGCCGCAACGATCTCTACGGCGATGATTTGGATCGTCTCTTCTATCAATCCGAGTCCGCGTTTCCCTCTTACGCGACGGATCCTTATCTGGATGAAGCGGGAGTGGTCGTGCTCGACTCCCACCTTCCGCTGGCGAAAATTTTATCCATCGATCCCCGGTTCCGGCTCGTTTTTCACGACGAGATCGCGACGGTTTATGCAAGGAGCCGATGAGCTATTCTGGGATGAACACTCTATGACCGATTCGGCCCCAAAAACCCGACCCGTGTCGCCGCTACGCTATTGGCTTCCGCGCATCGCATTCGCCATTGCCGTTCCCGTTCTCCTTCTCGCCCTCACTGAAGGAGCCTTGCGCCTCTTTCATGTCGGCTATTCAACGAGCCTCATGGAGCCTTGCACCATCCATGGCCGCCCCTCCTCCTGCTACAACCTTTTCTTTCCCGCGCCGTTCTTCCCGCCCGGAATGATCAAAACGCCTCAGTTCTTCTCCCTCACTCCCGAAAAACCACAAAACGCCTACCGGATTGTTGTCCTCGGTGAATCCGCGGCCATGGGCGATCCCGATCCCGCGTACGGCTTCAGCCGCTATCTCGAAGTGATGTTGCGTGAGCGCTTCCCTGCCACGAAATTCGAAGTCGTCAACACCGGCATGGTGGCCATCAACTCTCACGTCAGTCTGCTCATCGCTCGAGACCTCGCACCGTACAAACCGGACTTCTACCTTGTCTACGCCGGCAGCAATGAAGTTGTTGGCCCCTACGGCCCAGGAACCGTGCTGACCGCTGGCTCTATGAGCCTTCCCGTGAT
>Ga0187778_10002116_pt1 | contig 13637 bp, 16 predicted proteins | sample 1015_Q2_SP5_20_M_FD_132418 | JGI IMG/M metagenome (GOLD analysis project Ga0187778, IMG submission 132418) | Tropical peat soil microbial communities from peatlands in Department of Meta, Colombia - 1015_Q2_SP5_20_MG | ecosystem: Environmental > Terrestrial > Soil > Wetlands > Peat | place... | reverse complement strand
CCTGAAGTTTGCTAGAGCTTTACTGTTTGTTCGATGCTTTTTACTCGTTCGCTCGGAGGATTACTAGGTTTTTGGGCGTACTTCAAGTAGATGATAGCAAAGATGAGGAACCAAAAGGGAAACAGGATATAGCTAGAGTAATCGTGAACTATCCAGAGGGCTTCAGAACCATAAAAATACCCGGCCGCGAATAGCAGAAGAAGCCTTGCAAAGTTTTGGAGGTACGTACCGATAACTCCTAAGACGAGGAGTCCGATTACGGCCTTGTTTTGAGGCTTTCTGTCTATGAGCATCAGTCCAAAAACTGCTAAAAATATTGCTAACGAATCACTTCCCGCACATCTGGTATCGATTTTGGTGAGGATACTATAACCCAACAGGCTGTGCAGCGTCACCGTGACCCCGTCCAAAGTAATCGGCATACCGGAGAGCTGTAACGTTGATATAGAGAGTACTGCTGTCGCTCTTGCGAATGGGGCCAACAATGAGTTTTCGAGCAGCATCGGAAAGCTGACCGCAACACCAAATAGTCCTAAGAGCATAAGCGGTATTTTTGACGCTTTTCCAAAAAAGAGTGTGAATTGAGCGACGATTACGAAACTAATAGCAAAAAGGCTTAATGAAAGCTCACTGGAAGATGCAGCAACGTGATACAGCAACGCTGCTGAAGCGCTGACAAGCAGTATACCCAAAAGTGTCCACCGAGCTTCGGTCTTTGAGCTGTAAACGGCAGCTAGGATATCAGAGCGCTTGATATAGAGCCACGCGATGCACAAGAAAAGAAATGCCCATAAGTAGAATCCATTTTGCTTAAAAGAGGCGTAATCAGGGATTGAAATGGCGTTCACGAGAGCCTTGCTGCATACCCAAAAAGTGAGAAGTGTACACGCGGACCATAAAGCCATCCTTAACGCTATGTTTTGGTTTTGCTGTAACGTCGAACGATGCATGGATGTCTTTGCCTTACCTAATTAACTCAAAAATCAATCCAGCAAAATGATTTGCGACCAACGATAGTCTTATTACTAGTTAAAAGCTGTGGGGACTTGTATAGATATACTTTTTGCGGAAAGCAAAATGCTCGAAACCCCAGCAGCGATTAGGATAGATGTGGATAGCGCGCGAGATGTCGCTCTCTTGCCTCGACTCCTTGACTTAATGGAACTTCTTGATATCCAGGGAACTTTCTTTATCGCGACAGGTCCCGACCGGACGGCGCTTAATCTCTTCAATTATATCGCGAATCCGCGAGCCTACTCGAGATTTTTCAAATCACGACCGCTTCGATTCGGCTTCCAAAGTTTCAACGGCCTGTTCAGGGCGACGAACGTCGAGGATTCATGCGGGGAAGTCCTAGCGACAATAAGTGAGAGAAGGCATGAAGTGGGCCTACACGGATACGACCACTACAAGTGGATGCACACACTGCGAGACATGGACGTCGCCGCGATCAAAGAACTTATCAGCAGAGGCATGAAGACACTGGAAACACTGACCAAAGCCCGGATAAGAAGCTTTGCTTCACCCGGATTTACCGTTACCGACGGCCTGCTAAAAGCCGTTGACTCCTTTCACTTCGACTATTCGAGTGATTTCAAAGGCGTTTCTCCAGTGCCGCCTTTTTACCCTAAAATCGGGATTGAGGACGCACAAGTGCTGCAAGTACCTGTTTCTATGGACTCGATTGGCGAACTCTGCGCGCAAGGATTGACTGAAGGGGATATCAGATCGAAGATACGCGCTGGTATGGCTATGTGGCATGAGGAGGGATTACCCTTCGTGATGTTTATCCACCCGGCATACGAAGTCGGGTGCAAAATGAAACTTCTTACCTCAGTCTTACAGGAGCTGCGGGAAGATCCGCGCTTCACCTTCTTGAGGTTGGCTCAAATAGCACAACATTGGAAGGTGCATGTTTGAATTCGCTTAAGATAGCACACATCTACGAGCTTGGGCCACTCCCTAAAGGCGTATTGATCGGAGGAATTGAAGTTGCTTTGCTTGAGTTGTCAAGATCGCTTGCGAAACGAGGTCACGAAGTAACAATCATAAGCGGAGCAAGTCACAGGGCCACGGAATTTTACGTTGAAAACGTTTTGATCAAAAATATAGACCTCGCAAGCTGCATGAAACGGACGTGGGATCCTGCGAATCTGAAGCTAAGCAGGCAAATCACATTTCCCTTTGCAACCTTAGCAGCGAATCTTTCCGGATTTGATATATACCACGGCCATTTCTACACCTCGGGAATTGCGGCAAACGTGCTGGCTCGAAAATATAGAGGCGCCGCGATCAATACGATCCATGGGTCGTATTACGACATCTGGCGTTACATAGAACCACCTGTTATCGCCTCCGCGTATAGACTCACAGAGCGCATCCTTGCGCCTATGCTTGCACGAATATCAAGTGTGCAAATTCATACCGGCGAATATTTCGCGCGCAAGGTCATAGAATGGGGTGCACCCGCCGGCAAAATCCTCACCATTTACAACGGTTTTGATCCACGGGCTTTTAACCCCCGCGTCAAGCCCGCGGATTCTTTCCGGAGTGGTGCAATTCTCTTTACGGCACGCAGATTAGTCGAAAAAAATGGCCTGGAGTACCTCATTCTGGCGATGCCTAGTATAATCGCACAGTGCGACGCTCAACTTGTGATAGCCGGCGATGGTCCGCATCGACGATACCTCCAGAAACTAGTTGCCCGGCTGGACCTTCAAGAGCGTGTATCCTTTATCGGGGCCGTACCACACGACGAATTGCCTCGACTTATTGTGGCTTCGGATATCGTGATTATCCCGAGCTTGATGGAGGCCTCTAGTCTCTTTCTGATAGAGGCGATGGCTTGTAAACGGCCAATCGTTGCCACAAACGTAGGAGGAATACCTGAGATCCTTAATGAAAGCTGTGGCGTGCTCGTACGCCCGAGAGATCACTTTGCGCTCTCTCAAGGAATAAAACAGTTGCTGTCTGATCAACATACGCGAGACGAGCTGGCAAGAAACGCCTACAAAACTGTGAGAGACACTTTAACGTGGGACAGCATTGCCAGGATGACGGAGAAGGCCTACGCGAAAGCAGTTGAGGAGCCAAAATGCTAACGATAGTAATCAGGAGTTACCAGTTTCCTAAATTCGGTGCATCTTTTGCACGCGTCTGCCGGCAATAACCCGAATGCACCGCAACATACGTATCGGGTTGCTCCGTACTGCTCATATCCCACGAATGCCATGCAGTCCACGTCGGGTTCAGTCGTACCGGTTCCCAGGCCCATATACTTCACTGAAAAATCTCGCATCGTATTATTTAAACGTTGTCGCGTATTCAAGCGAGGACGCGTTGATCCTCGCGGATGCCCTCAGCCGCGAGCTATCGTGATAAATCCGGTGTGTCCGATGCGCGTAGCGGGACGAATGCCTCTTTTTCCAAATTGGATTTCGCGCTCAGTCACTTCAAAGGTGGTGACTTGCGTGAATCCTCTCAACGCTCTTCTGGCCTCAAATGCTTGCTCGTAAAAAGGAGAGAATGTTGCGATAAAGCCGCCTGACGTCAAGAACTCTTTTACAACGCTTACTGCTTTTCCTATTTCGTGCAAATCAAGGGTGATGACATCAAACTCTATATCAGACGTTATCTCGAGCACATTGCCTTCAACTATCTCAACGTTCGTCAATCCGGCGTGTCTCACGTTTCTCTTCGCGTGTTTTACAAATTCGCGATTGACCTCGTAGGTAACCACTCTTTTGGCAATACTTCCCAAAAAGATCGCCAGAATGCCAGATCCCGTGCCTGCGTCGAGCACGAGGTCATCGCCGTTTAGGCCGGTGTGCGCTATCACGGTCCCGATATCCTTAGGCGTCATTGGTGTCCCTGTGCGTTTTAAGTGATGAAAATAATCTGGCGGGCGTGGTTTCAACACCTTAAATTCCACGCCTAGATGCGTTGTAATCGTGGCGCCATATTCCAGCATCTTCAGAGCATCAAGGTTTATCACGCCGCTATCCGTATGGAGTTCGCCCTCTGATCTGACCAAGAACTCCCTATCTGTGTTCGCAACAGAGACCAAAAGAGCGCTCTCTACCATGACTTGTGCCGCTCTTATTTTTCATTTAATTTGAGGATTGCTTCAGCCAGATCTCCTCCAGACGCGTGCAGAGCTTCTCGAGCCTCTCTCTCGCTGACTCCTGCTTGCTGCGTAACCAGCCTGACATCGTCCTCGTTAATCTTCGAACGCTCTATAGGCTCTCCGGAGATCTGGTAGTTCTTGCTTCCGCCTCCTGTCATTACCGTGACGGTCACATCTTCAAAAATGAGTTCTTTATCTGAAAGCTGAATGATTACTTTTTCAACGTTCTCCAGTTGCTCAACCTCAATACCCATTTGTTTCATCATCTGCTGCAACTTCTTAGGATTCATTCCTCGCATACCTGGAATCATAAACTCACCCACGTTAAAGATGGATTCAAGAGATTTTTACGTTGTGGTGCCGATTATCCAAATCCGCCGTGACCCGGTTTTTCAGCGCTGCCGAACGAAACCGTGCCGCACTTTCACTGCAGTGCCTCTGGTAAAGGCTAGCATCTCCAGCGGACTCAAAAGAGTGCGTCCGGTCGCAATTAGCACGTCATTTTCGTCGACCAGAAGCGCTTCATCGTTTGCTCTTAGATCAGGGTCTACCGCGATAACGTGCCTTGCAAAGGCGGTTTTCCCGTCTCCAACAAACGGAGCAGCTTCCGGATTTATAACGACTCTAAGCCTTGGATAGGGGATCAGGGCGTGCAGCCGCCGGGCGCCTAGCTCGCTCAGCGTGAATAGCCCATCAGACGAACGCAACGTAGCTACCCTGATACCGTCGTCTAGGACTTGATTCACTCTGCCTGTTCGGGATAAAACGAAGGTCACCGCGTCTGGAAAGAGAATCTTACCTGCACCGGAGCCGAACTGATAATCAGCAATGATCCTGACGCGTCTTAGCACAAGCGTTATATCACTACTATCCGTTTTATGTTTATGCCTTTCGAGCCGTTGTCTCCTGAAGAGGTCCGTCGATTAGATGAAAACTGTGTCGGGCTCGGGATTTCGAAGTTACAGCTGATGGAAAATGCTGGCAGAGCAGTCGCCGAGCATATAGTCCGTCTTTGTGAAACAACCGACGGGTCTCTGAGTAACGTAATCATCGTATGCGGTCTAGGGAATAACGGGGGTGATGGCTTTGTCGCCGCTCGGCATCTCTCACGACAATTCAGCGTTTCGGTAGCGCTCATTGGCCATGAAGCCGCCCTAAAGACCGAGGAGGCGCGCAAGAACTGGGATATTTTGAAGCGTTTGGATTGTTCTGTAACGCTATATGAAGGATCAACTTCCCGCACAGACAGTCCGCTGATGAGACTAGACCAGTATGACCTCATTGTTGATGCCATCTTAGGGACCGGGCTTTCAGGGCCTTTGCGTGAACCCGAGAGAACTGTTGTTCGGCTTTTAAATACATCGAGAGTGCGAAAGCTCGCGATCGATGTGCCAAGCGGCTACGGCACAGACATCGCAGTCGACGCGGACCATACCGTAGTACTACATCGTCCAAAAATAGGCGCTCCTCTAAAAGAAGCAACAACATACGACATTGGCATTCCCCTGGAAGCCGAAATTTACACGGGCCCGGGAGATTTGCTGTTAAAGCGGCGTTCAGATAGCTATAAAGGTGACAACGGACGGGTGCTTGTTATTGGTGGCGGCCCTTATACAGGCGCACCGACTCTGTCTGCGATGGCAGCGATGAGATGCGCTGTCGATATTGTGACCGTCGCTTCGCCTCGAGCCGACACCGTCGCGGGATTCAGTCCAAATCTTATCGTCAAGAAAGTGGGTACAGATCGGATCACGTCAAAAGATCTCGATGCGCTGATCGATCTAATAGGAAAGCACGATTCCGTCGTGCTTGGCCCCGGCCTTGGCGATGACCCCGAGACTATTCGAGCCGCACGCAGACTCATACCCGTGTCTAAGAACTTGACGCTTGACGCGGATGGCCTCCGTGCGCTTCCTTCGTCGGAGTATCAAGAAGGAGAGATTGTAATTACGCCACATGGAGGGGAGTTCACCCGTCTGGCTCAAGAGACTATACCGCGCGATCTCAAAGGTCGGATAGAAGCAGTGAAAGCTTTTTCGCGCGATTGGAACGTTGTGACGCTACTAAAAGGTCACGTCGATATCATCTCAGACGGGACCAAATACAGATTAAATAAGACCGGCAATCCTGGCATGACAGTCGGGGGCACCGGTGATGTTTTAGCTGGGCTTGTAGGCGCTTTTTTAACGCGCGTGGATAAAATGCAAGGCGCTTCTGCCGCTGCCTACCTCAATGGATGTGCAGGAGACCTAGCGTTTTCCCGCTTCGGTTATAGCCTCCTAGCAACCGATGTCATCGATAATATACCAGACGTCTTAGCACGACAATTCAATTGAAGGACCTAAGCGAAGACCAGTAACCGTCCGGGTGCCGCTGCGCGGAGAGGACGGTTCGCTTAGATAGTGAACTTTTCCCAGATCACTGGCCAAAGTGCCACAATCTTCCGAGTCCCGTGCTGTCCGTTGACCTAGACCATAAATAGTTGGCTTACGATAGAATAGCCGACGCTAACTGTTCTGTTCGCCTGCGCCGCTAAATGGTACATTTCCTTTTGCGCCGACGTAGACCCACTGATCGTATATGCTTGTATCATTTTGATTGTCCACAAGTTCGCCTTTTGCCCCCAGGTCTTTCATCGTATCATAAATGAAATCAACTTCCTCTTTTTTTTGCACTGTAAACACGAAAAGACCGTCACTGAGAACCGAGACGGCTTCTGAAAGTATCTTCCGCCACTCGGCTTTGTTGAACTCGTAAATGGCTCCCAGCATGAAACCAACAATGCAATCAAAATTATAGTACCTTACAAAATCGTATTGGGAGAGGTACCGCGCGTCGAGGACGACCGTCTTTTCATCTTGGAGGGCTCCGTAGAACAGCCCCTCACAAATAGCACATCTATCATTATCAAGGGCATAGACGTTATAACCGAGTTCGTGGAGTGCTGCAGTGGCCATCCCGTTTCCACAGCCCAGCTCCAAGATTGTTGCATCGCTCAAATTATATAAAAGCTCAATTTTCGTTTTAAACAGCAATTGTATGCGTTCTTGACGTTCGGGAGAATATGCCAAAACCCTCGATCGTCTGCCTCCGCCGCACTCACAAGAATCGCCACTTACTAGTGAATCTGATAAGAGAGCCATGACGGATCGATTAAAATCGGCTGCGTCCACCGTATACGAACGCCGTTGCTTGCGTGGGGTCTCCTGAAACAAGGTTTCTGCGCAGCTTTCGAATTCGCTATCAAAATGGGCGATGTCAGTTACTAACGTCCAAAAATCTCTTTGGAAGGCGAGCCCTCGCATTTGGCCGTCACAGATAAAAGCGGCGACCGCGTCAAGCGACGAATGGAGCATCTGGTTTATGAGGTACTTTGAAAAGCTAGTATCTTTGAGACCTCCGTAATTGTCGTCTACGAGCAGAATGCTTCTTGCATTCAGCAGTTCTCTCAAATCCATAATTGTTAACTCTTGTGTGCGAGCCCGATAAGGTCTTCGAGTGTGAGACTATTCCTCTCTAGGTATTCATCTATTCCGATCGACACCTTCTCAAATATTGCCATGTCAGTGGCAACGGCCGATCCGATCTGAACGGCGTGGGCTCCGGCCATGACGAATTCTAAGGCATCCTCATAACTCGTAACGCCTCCAACACCTATGATAGGGATGTCGAGAGTTTTGTACAGATCATAAACGCATTTCACAGCGATTGGCCTTATTGCACCCCCCGAAAGTCCTCCAAATATGTTGCTCAAGATTGGCTTGCCGCTTTCTATATCTATCGCCATACCCTTGACGGTGTTAATAGCTACAACTGCGTCAGCTCCGCCTTTTTCTGCTGCGCGACCTATTGCGGTAATATCGGTGACGTTCGGCGTAAGTTTTACAAAGATCGGCAATTCAACGGCATGAGTTACGCAGCTGGTTATTGACTCGACGACTGAAGGCTCGGATCCGACGTCTGTTCCATACCCATAAGCGTGAGGACAGCTCAAGTTAAGTTCTATCGCATCCGCCAGTCTGCAGATCGCTCTGGCAAGTTCAGTGAATTCGTCTGCACAGCTCCCAAATATGCTTACGATTATCGGCGATCGATCCTCAATGGCATTTAGGCTTTTAAGCTCGTCTACAAAAGCGATTCCAGGATTGGGCAACCCCAAAGCGTTAAGGTATCCAGCAGGGGTCTTAACGATTACGGGGCCCGGGTGGCCGTCTAAAGGCATGAGCCCTATTGATTTTGTGACTACAGCTCCCGCTCCGCATTTCATAACCCGTCTAAGAGAAGACGCAGCAGAGCCCAAGATCCCTGCTGCGAGCATCGTAGGGTTCTTCATTTTGAGTTTGCCAATTCGCACGCGCAATTTGATCACTTTGTAACAGACAAACTATAAATTGAGCCAAGATATATAGAATCGCCTGTTCGCATGAAAAGACATGAAAAGCGCTCGTGCTCGCGTACGTTGTAGGAGATAACCATCAACGGACATGACGCTGATCAAAACGTGGTTTGCGGATCTCGAAGTGCAAGACCGTGCAATCATTGGTTCTCACGTATGCCCCTCAGACTTGTCGTCCGTAGTAGCGAGGCTGCAGGAAGAAGATTACGCAGATTTTGACAAGCAGTATCGAGGCGTTTTCAGAGAGATGGCGATCCAGTCGCGTTTTGTGAACGCTGAGCCCGAGTACGTGGCAATATTGCGTGCCGCAGCGATAACACGTGCGAAGGCACAAATAACTAGGGCATTTTCCCAACCCGATGCGCGCATAACGCAACTGATCGATGCAATCGACGACATCGATGAATCGATAAACTTGCTTTCAGAGAGACTCGCCGAATGGTGTGGACTCGAAGTCGAGCAAGTAAACCAGCCGAGTGTGGTGAGCGCCATCGCACCCGGACCGAGTATTCGCGGTCCACTCGCGCAAGAGCTCGCTCTCTCAATAGGCCAACTTCGCGAATTAAGACAGTCTATCGCTGGATCTATAGAACGTAAGATGCACACCACTGCTCCCAACGTCTCTAATATTGCCGGCGAACTTCTCGGGGCGCGACTCATGGCTCGGGCAGGAGGCCTTGAGGCGCTCGCGCGAATGCCGTCGAGCAAGATACAAGTCATGGGAGCTTCTAAGGCGTTGTTCAAGCACTTGAAGTACGGATCAAAACCCCCAAAGCACGGGCTGATATTTCAGCACCCGCTCGTTCGTGGTAGTCTCGCACGAAACAGGGGGAAGATTGCAAGGGCAATAGCCTCCAAGATAGCTATAGCCGCCCGTCTCGATTTCTACTCGAAGCAGACGTACCCGGCGCTGATGGTTCAACTGGAGAGAAGGATTAGCGAGCTCCAGAAGCCGATTCGCCGAGATCCACTATAGCATGTACGCTAAACCACATAAGATTCCTGGAGTTTACTTGGTGGGTAAACATTTGGCTACGCGAGGCGCCGTCGCGTATGGTGAGAGGGCGTTCGGAGAATATCGGCTTTGGGATCCGAGGAGGAGCAAACTGGCAGCCTTATTGAAAAAAGAGGCGGACATACCTCTAAACAGTGAGCAGATAGTGCTGTATCTGGGTGCCGCATCCGGCACAACTGTATCACACCTCGCTGACATCGTCTCACTTATTTACGCCGTGGAATTCGCACCGCGCGCGACAAGGGATCTGATTTTTATAGCAGAAAAGAGGACGAACATAATTCCACTCTTTTCAGATGCGTCAAGGCCTGATTACGGACACATAGTCGAGCTCGTCGATCTGCTGTACCAGGATATCGCACAGAAGAAACAAGCGGAAATTGCTATCACGAACGCAGAAATGTTCTTGAAGAGTAAGGGGTATGCGTGCATATTTATCAAGGCACGGAGCATTGACGTCACTGCAAAACCGAAGGCGGTTTATCGATCACAGGTAAAGAAACTAGAGGAGGTATTTGATATCTTACGCGTTCACGAGCTCGGACCGTTCTACAGGGATCATGCAGCAGCAATCGCTCGTTTGAGGTAACAGGCACAATGCGGACGGAGCTTGGAGCTTCGCTATCCGAGCTGCTGATTCTCTGATTCTTCTATCATATCATCGCATATCCAGCAAAACCTTTTAACGAAGTACGCATATGTAAGATCACACAGACCCACAGAGAGGATGAAATGGCACGCAAACCAGCTAAGATGTACAGGAAGATTATCGGCCCTGCCTACACGCGGAAGCGCTACATGGGAGGAGTCCCTGGAAGCAAGATATCACAACACGACACAGGGAATCTAAGCGGCGATTTCAAGGTAGCAGTATCGCTCACCGTTGATGAACCGTGCCAAATACGACACACTGCTTTAGAGGCAGCGAGGATCGCAGCGAACCGTTATCTGATGAAATCAGCGGGCAGACTAAACTTTAGGTTGAAACTGCGCGTCTATCCTCACCAAGTGTTGAGAGAGAACAAGATGGCTACCGGCGCTGGAGCCGATCGAGTCCAAGATGGGATGAGAAGAGCATTTGGAAAGGCAGTCGGTGCAGCAGCTCGCGTAAACGCCGATCAAAGGGTATTCACAGTGTACGTGAACCCGCCCAATTTCTTGAAGGCAAAAGAAGCGTTACGGCGCGCATCAATGAAGGTGCCCCCGCCGTGTAGGGTATCCATCGACGATGGACTGGAGCTTGTGAACGCGTAAGGTAAGAGCAAGCTCGTGCTTAAGGAGAAGCAAACTCGGGAGATAAGCAAGCACGGTATAATATATGGAAGATTACCACAATTACCTTGATCGCGGAATGCAGAAGTTGCCCCACACGGCTACCGACGCAAGACGCTTTGCAATACCTCAACTGCGGGTATTTATTGAGGGACGTACTACCGTTTTCGATAACTTCGGCGAAATTGCTGACGTGCTAAACAGGAATCCGGAACACATCCTCAAGTTTCTCTTGCGGGAACTCGGAACGGCGGGCAAAGCAGAAGGAAGCAGAGTCATTTTCCAAGGCAGGTTCTCTCAAGAGATGATAACCAATCTTATTGATGATTACGTATCCGAATACGTCATTTGCTCAGAGTGCAATCGGCCAGATACCCACTTAACTAAGAGTGATAGAACTGTTATGTTAAAGTGTGACGCGTGCGGCGCCCACAGGCCTATACGGAAGAGATATGTAAAGAAGGAACGTGCGGCAAGCGTTCTAGAGGAGGGAAAAACTTACGACGTTCACATAGAGGCAGTGGGCAAAAGAGGGGATGGGATAGCCAAAATCGGCAAATACTCGCTTTTCGTGCCGGGAGCACAGAAAGGAGAGACGGTGAAGGTACGCGTCAAGAAGATTTCAGGTACGCTAGCGTTTAGTGAGAGAGTATTGAGTTAAGTTAAGATGGGTCCGAGGCGGCTATGAGGCAATTTGTAATAGTCGGTCACAGAGCCGCGACGTCGGGAGATTTTTCACTCGATGACATGCCCGGTTCCGGAGGGCGCATCGATATACTGGCGCGGTGCGTCACAGCCGCATTTCTCACTTCTTTCAATATACGCCGTGATACACGCGTCCGACTTGTGCTGCTGGGTCAACCAGACCCGCCCAAAAGCATTCGTCTCGAAGGGGCTGAATTGCGGTACCTCAACCCCGATGAGAGAAGCACTGGAGCTCTTATTAGAATCGCTCTCACGGCTGACGTAACTCACGGAGAGCGAGCATCGACGCGAGGCATCTACGTTCAGCGCGCAAGCTTGCGCGAGGTACTACTCCAAATCGGTGAGGAGAGCCTTTTCTATCTGGACGAAAATGGCACAGATTTGCGCGATGCCACCTTTGATGCCAACAATGCCACTTTCGTGCTGGGAGATCACCTTGGTCTGCTGGAAGAGGAGGAGGTCCTAATTGCTCCGTCCAAGCGGATAAGCGTCGGGCCCGTGAAGCTCCATACAGACCATTGCATCACTATAGCGCACAACGAGATGGATAAGCGATGTTCGAAACAGTGATGTCGATTCTAAGCGAAGGACCGATTTGTGACGATTGCCTAGGACGACAATTTGCGAAATGCTCCACGAATCTGACGAATAAGCAGCGTGGACGGGCCGCAAGAATTGTCGCTGCAATGATTAATAATACACCTTTCGATCCCGAGAATAATGAAGAGGCGAGTTCGAGGTGTTGGGTTTGTGGTGGGCTTTTCGAACGTCTTGATGTGTGGCTTGAGCGATGTCTCAGTGAGGTGGCCGAGTATGAGTTCGCTACGTTCCTCGTCGGTACCAAAATATCCGGCAGGCTTGCAGAAAACGAAGAAATAATCTGGGCCGAGTCGAAAACAACAACCGCGGAGCCACTTAAATCAGCATTAAATAGAGAGATAGGCAAACGGATTGAGCGGCTCACTGGTGCGGAGGCTGATTTTCAGAGACCTGAGGTTCTACTGCTTATCAACTTGGCAAATGACAGGGTCGAACTGCAGGTAAATCCACTTTTTATATATGGACGATACAGAAAGCTTGTTCGAGGCATACCACAGACAAGATGGCCTTGCTGCGGGTGTGGGGGAAGCGGATGTCCCAAGTGCAACTTTGAAGGGAAAATGTATCCTGAGTCTATCCAGGAGCTTATCGCAATCCACGCACTCAGCATGGCCCAAGGCAAAGATACCGTTCTCCACGGAGCTGGCAGAGAAGATATCGACGCACTGATGCTCGGAAATGGGAGGCCTTTTGTGTTAGAAATACAGTCTCCCCGCAAAAGACAGTTTAATTTGCAGGCGCTAAGAAATGCAATCAACGTGTCCCAAGGCAAAGTGGAAGTGAGTGATTTGCAGTTTGTGGATCACGAAGCCGTAGTGAAAGTAAAAAACACCTTGTCGGATAAAGTTTATAGGCTCAAAGTGCTAAACGAACATCCAGTCGGCACAAAAAAGTTAAAGACAGCCTTAAAACAGCTGGTAGGTGATATAGAGCAGACGACTCCCCAAAGAGTTGTTCATCGTCGAGCAGACTTGAAGCGACACAAGAAGGTCTATTCAGCTGATTCGAGAGGGGAGGAGATCATCATTCGTTGTGAAGGCGGGCTCTACGTGAAAGAACTAATATCGGGGGATAATGGGAGGACGACTCCAAACTTATCGGAGCTTATTGGTGTACAAGCTCGAGTTGAAGCGTTAGACGTACTAGAAGTTAGCGGAGGGCTTTGATGCCACGATCCCATGGTGAAAGAAGAAAGACGAGATACAAGCTTAAGAAGAACATACGGGAACGAGGTATCTCTCCTGTAAGTCACGCAGTACGAAGTTTTGAATTGGGTCAGATGGTTCACATCGACCTGGATCCAAGCGTGCATAGAGGCATGCCGAATCCGAAGTTTCATGGCAAGACCGGGAAGATACTCGGACAACGAGGTCACGCATATCTGCTACAGGTGACGGACGGCAATGCGCTTAAGACGATAATAGCCCGACCGCAACATCTCAAAGCACAGAAGCAGTCATAATGATAGTAAAGACCGTATTAGAGGAGGTTAACCTGACTATCTCAGAGGTAAAGGAGATCTT
>Ga0187778_10002115_pt1 | contig 13640 bp, 10 predicted proteins | sample 1015_Q2_SP5_20_M_FD_132418 | JGI IMG/M metagenome (GOLD analysis project Ga0187778, IMG submission 132418) | Tropical peat soil microbial communities from peatlands in Department of Meta, Colombia - 1015_Q2_SP5_20_MG | ecosystem: Environmental > Terrestrial > Soil > Wetlands > Peat | place... | reverse complement strand
TGGAAAGAATTAGAATTTCGGCAGCTATGCGACCGCGGCTTGCATGCGAGTTCCGCGTTTGAGCCAGTCGCCAATCAGTTGATTCACTGACGATTTACCTCTGTTTAGCTTTTACCTGCCAGGCTGGTAGTACAGCGTAAGTATGAATACCACTCCAACCAGTGTGGCAATGCTAAAAGTAAGCACTAGCCATTGACGGTAGTCAAGACCACCACTTGCTGTAGGCAAGAAAGGCGCGTAGCGACGTACCGCGGTTCCCCGGATGTCCCATGAGACCGCAACAGAAACATCGAACCAAACCTTTTGTCCTTTGGTTTTGCGCCATCTCAGGGCTGGTTTGCGACCTCAAAATTCAGCGTGGAGAGAGCAAGCCGATACTGGTACTGAGCGTTGACATATCCGATGGCGGCATCGGCCTGCTGCAGTTGGGCTTGGCTAAGTTCGACAATCGAGCCCAACCCCAAATGATAGCGGCTCTGGGCAAGACTGAGGCTCAGGTCGGCTTCCTTGGCGAGTTCGGCAGCGACACCGACCCGCTGAAATGCCGTGTTCGCGGACAACCAGGCAGTGCGAACGTCACGTACCACCACGTCGCGCAAGTCGCGGGTGTTTTCCGCAGCGGCTTTCGCATTGAAATTTGCTTCCGAAGCCTGCGCGGTGTACAAGAACCCGTTGAAGATTGGAATACCCATATTGACGCCAATAGCGCCGAACCAGCTGGAAGTGAAATAGTTGGGGAAGCAGGTGCCCACACAGTCAGGGCGTACTGGAGTCCCGCCAAGGATGCCGAGTGCGCTGATGGAAGGCAAGAGCAAGTCGCGTTGAGCGCGACGGAATTTCTCCGCTGCCATCTGATTATAGGTGAGCGCCTGTAAATCAGGACGTTGCTTCAGGGCGAGATTGGTAAGCACATCTACGTCCGGGGGAGGCGCTGGCACTTGCGCATTCTCCTCGATCAATTCGTACTGCATCTGCTTATCAAAACCAAGAACCGCAGTCAGTGCAGCGATACTCGAATCAACATTGTTCTGCGCATCGAGTTCCAGCAGTTTGGCCTGAGATAAATTCACCTGAGCAAACGCCAAGTCCAGAGTTGATCTCAACTTGTTCTTCGCGAGCTCGCTGACTTGAGTCTCTACCTGTTGCCGGGTGGTAACGGTTTGTTGCGCCACTTTGAGCAGAGCCTCAGCCTGAAGCGCGTTATAAAACGCCTGATCAGTAGCCAGGATTATGTCTTCAGTTGTTGCTAGGGCATTGGCATTTTGAGCCTTCTCGCGAAGCTTGGAGGAGGAAACGAGGTTAATGGTGCGTCCAAAATCAGTGATTAGTTGATTGAAGACAATCCCGGCGCCGGCATGGTCCAGCAAACGCGGCGCATTGAGCGCACCTATGCCGATGCGGCTTCCCTCGTTTGTATCAACTGCGGTGATGGCACCGGTAAAAGTGGGCAACTCGGCCGACCGGGTCTCGCGGTAAATCTGGTGCTGTGCCAACGCGAGCAGACGCCCTACGCTGATTCGAGGATTATTCTTGATGGCCAACTGTTCTGCCTCAGAGCGGGTCAGACGCATCACCCCGCCGGGGGTTAGACCGGCCGGGACCGCCGGCTGGTTCGCAGGGACAGGCGATTGCGTCCCACTCTGCGGAGGAAAGGTAGCGGCCAGGACTAAGCCTGTTCCCGGTATCGGCATCTGGCGAACGCTTTCGGTTGATTGCGGTTTGGGAGCGGGTGGCAGGTCCTCAGTACGCGGGGCGGCGACCGCTACCTGCGCATGTGCACACATCGGTGCCAGTAACTCGGAGAGGGCCAGCAGGACTATTGAAATCGCACACTGTTTTGGCTTCATCGGACGGGCCTTCCTGACATTAGCGGTCGAAATTCCCTCGCCTTCGCAACGCGCACCGTGCGAAGGCGAGGGTTCGTACGCTGCTTCATGCAGCAGCTGGACGAAATCGTCGATCTTTCCATCAGAAAGCCTTCCCGGGCCCCGGCCCAACAGTTTGCGACTAGCGATTCTGCCCGCAATCCGAACTGCGGTGGACAATGCCCATTCTCATGTCCGGGTAATACGGCAGGTCAAAGTACATGACGTGCTTGGTCAGGCGCAGTTGGATCGGCTGATTCGGAGTAAAGACCGATGGCAGGTAATTGAACGGTGTTTCATACCGGCCGACATAGGTTTTGCAATCGACGCGCACCGAGACCTCGAAGGCGTAGTACCGGGAAGTCAACGGTGCGTCGGATGGGTTGCTGCCCCCCATCGTGTAATCAGGAGAATAGACTTTGTGTTTCTGTACGGCCACCACGGTTCCCTGCACATAGGGATTCGATTTATCTCGGGTCGGAGAGGCGCTGAGCATCGGCGCCATCACCAACAGTACAATACCGATACGAAGATTTGTCTGCATGTCTCCTCCATAAGGCTGCCTGCTGAAATTCGCAGAACGTGACGCGAGTACTGATCCGAAAAAGTGTTCGGTAGTGGACCCTGTTCGTGGACCAAGACAAAAGGGTCAGGAGGAAGGAGGAGGCCGGCTGGACCGGTAATCTTCTGAACGTGGTCGAAGGACGGAAGCAACGGCTGGCAATGGCACAGAAGAAACTTCCGCAGGTTGGAACAAAACCAACGTCGCGGCGGGAGCAGACCAGTGAGCTCCGTCATTCAGTAAATGCTGCCGCTGGCCATCCAGAGAATGGGCCTTGGCCGTCTTGAGCGTCTGAGTCTCGGCGGCGGTTACATTGCAATAACGGGTGGCAACGTTGATGGTGAGCGACAACACCGCTCCAAGAATCAGCGCGTGATGCCAGAATCGTGACGCTCGTAGAGCGCGATTTCCAAGCTGCCAACGGCCCTCACAATGATCGGAGAAAACAGAGAGCCGTGTCATTCTGTTGGCTCCGTGGGCTGGGGTTCCACGGCTTGCTGCTTTCGTCGACCGTAAACCAGCAAGTACGCCGCAGGTACGATAAAGATTGTTAACAGAACCGACGAGGTCAGGCCTCCGATGATGGCGCGGGCCATGGGTGTGTATTGCTCGGCTCCCGTCCCTAATCTGAGGGCCATGGGAATCATGCCGATAATGGTCGCCAGCGAGGTCATCAGGATTGGCCGGAGACGAACCCGGCAAGCAGTGATGACGGCATCCGCCGGCGACAACCCTTGGGTTTCGAGGTTGTGAGCGAAGTCAACGATAAGAATGCTGTTGGAGTCTGCGATTCCGACTAGCATCAGCACGCCCATCAGGGACATGACATTCAAAGTGCTGTGGGTCAGCGGCAAGATAATCAGCACTCCAACGAATCCCATGGGAATGGCGAGCATGATCAAGAAAGGATCGATGAAAGACTTGAACTGTGCCGTCAGGATCAGAAATAGCAGAACAAAGGAGATCAGAAAGCCGAGCGCGAAGCTTTTAAACGACGCTTCCATTCCTTGCACCATCCCTCGCAGATTCACCCGCACGTTGCCGGGAATGTTGGTCTTCGCCAGAATGTCGCGGATGGAATCGGTGACGCGGCCCAGGTCTTCAGCCGCCGGGGTTACGTAGACGTCCATGGCTCGCTGAATCTGGTAGTGGTCAACCTCGGTCGGGGTCTGAATCTGCCTCACGTTCACGACATTGTTGAGCACGGTAATCGGCCTGCCTTGGCCTCCGCAGGCCCACGCGGGTTGCGGGCCCCCAGGCCGGACCGGGCCGGTTGGGCCGCACCCCATTCCAGCTCCATCGCCCGGATCTCGCAAGGGAATCTGTCCGAGATCAGCCATGTCGTGAATCGCAGGTTGACCTTTCTCGAAGAACTGCACGGTCAGGTAATAATCATTGCCACTCTTGCGATCCACCCAGTAATTGGGAGCAATCATGTAGTTGGAATTGAGCGCGGTGATGACGTTATCCACCACGTCTTTCTGCGTAAGGCCCAGCTCACCCGCGTGCACACGATCGACATCGAGGCGCAGGGCCGGGTAATTCATGTCCTGTGGAATGTAAACCTCGCCCACTCCGGGCACCTGCCGAATTTGCGTCGCCAAATTCTGCGCGATGCCATAAATTTGTCTCAAATCGGGGCTGCTTACCTGCACGTCAATCGGTGCCGGCATGCCGGTATTCAAAATGGCATCCGCCATCGAGCCGCTGGAAAAGAATGTCCGAATATCCGGAAACTGACTCGCCATGCGCCTCTGCACGCGATCCATGTAGTCGAAACTGCTCAGCCGGTGAGGTTCGTTTAACTGCACCTGCACCGTCGCGGTATAGGGACCGGCATTGGTGGTGTACAACGCGGAAAAATCCGGGACCACGCCGATATTGGACACGATCAGCTTGAGATCTTTCGGTTCCACCGCGTGTCGGATCAAATCCTCCACCTTAGCGACGTACTGATCCGTCACCTCGATGCGGCTGCCGGTTGGGACTTTCAGGTTGATGGTGAACTGTCCGGCATCGGTTTTGGGGAAGAACGCCAGCCCCAGCAGCGGATAAATCGCCAGGCTGAGCAGGAACACCCCACTCAGCGCCGCCACAGTTACGCCCGGACGTTGCAGTGCCCGCCGCACCCAGTACTCGTAATAATCCAGGATCTTGTTGAACATCCGGTTAAAGCGGGCATTAAACCTGTCCATCCAGGATTGGCTCACTGCCTTTTCCGGCTCAATCTCGTATCCCTCATGCCGGTGCTCGGCAGCGTGAGGCACAGCTTTCAAAAACCGCGAGCAGAACAGTGGTATCACCGTCATCGCGACGACAAAGGAAGCCAGCAGCGAGAGGCAGAATGCCAAAGCTAAGGCAGAGAAAAGAAACTTGGCTACACCGTAGAGAAAAATCACGGGAAAGAAATCGACCACATCTACCAGAGTGGCCGCCAGCACGGCCAGGTTGACCTCCGCCCCGCCCACCTCGGCGGCGACCATGGGCGTGGCTCCCATCTCCAAATGACGGTAGATGTTCTCGAGAGAGATCACCGAATTGTCGATCACCCGCGAGAAAGCCAGCGCCATTCCGCCTAGGATCATGGTGTTTACCGTGCCGCCCATCACGGCCAGCACCACAAATGCAGCCAGCGCCGATAAAGGAATGGAGAGGAGGACGGCCGACGTGGCGCGAAAGCTTCCCAGAAACATCAGGATCAGGAGACTGGTGAGAATCAGCCCGAGAAATCCCTCGTGTAACACAGTATGGATGGCTTCCTTCACGTACACCGACTGGTCGAACACAATGCTGGTGGTCATCTGTTTGGGAATGTCATACAGATGTTTGGTGAGTCGGCGCAGACCGTCCACGACCGCGATGGTGTTGGTATCGCCGCCCTGCTTCATGACGGGGATGTACACGGATTTCTGGCCATCGATGCGAACCACGTTGGTTTGAATCTGGTGAGCATCCTCGGCTTTTCCCACGTCGCTCACCGTCACCCAGGAGTGTCCTTTGACCTTGAGAGGAACTTGGGCCAACTGATCCATGTTGTCGACCAGGCTGTTGGAATAAACGAAGTAGTCGTAGGGGCCCATCTTTACATCGCCGGCAGGAAGGATGAGGTTGGCGTCGTTGACTGCTCCCACCACGTCCATCAAGCTCAACTGACGGGACAGCAACTTGTAGGGATCGACATAGACCATGATCTGACGGTAGGTTCCGCCGAACACGCCGGGAATCTCGGCTCCCGGCACAACCGCGATCTGGTTGCGGATCTGAAACTGCGCATAATCGTGGAGTTGAGTTTCGTTGAGACCTTCTCCCTTGACCGTGACCAGCGCTACCGGCAAGCTGGAAGCGTCGAACTTCAGCACGACCGGGGGTAGAGTTCCCGGCGGGAGGCGCTTCAAATCGGCCAGAGCCAGGTTTGACAGCTCGGTCACGTCGGCGTCGGGGCTGGTCCCGGGCTGGAAATATACCCGGATGATACTCACGCCCAGCATGGATCGAGACTCCATGTGATCGACACCGGCCGCCAGCGTAAAGAAACGCTCCAGAGGATCGGTGATATCGGTCTCGATGTCCTCCGGCGGCATACCGGAATAGAAAGTGGCTACCACTACCTCTGGAAGGTTGATGGGAGGAAATAAATCCACTGGCATTCGCGCGACGCTGGTCACGCCAATTACCAGGAGCACCAGGCAGATCACGATGATGAAGTACGGATTGCGAATCGAAAACCCTGGCATAAACGTTATCCCATCATTCTGATTCCAACTTCGTAAGTCTTCGGCTGAACATGTTTCTTATTGCGCGTTCTGCTCCTGATATTGCATAACAGCCACGGCTTGCGGATGAACCCTTTGGCCGGGTTTCAGGCCGCTGCGGTCGCTGACCACAACCTGTTCTCCTTCGTTCAACCCGGAAACGATTTCCGCATCGCTGGTCGTCTGCAGTCCGAGCTGTACCGCTCGATCTTCCAAATCCCCGTTGTGATTCACCACAAGAACAGTTGTTTTATTGCCCGCGTGATCCAAAGCCTGCAGCGGCACCGTCGGAACGTTATCTTTCTGGTCAAGTCCGAGTTCGGCTTCGGCGTAAAGGCCTGGCATCAGCACACGTTGAGGATTCTGAACATCCACTTCGGTGTGCATGGTGCGAGTGTCTTCCCTCACGTCGACGGAAAAACGCGCCACCTTGCCTAGAAAAGTCCTGTTCAGAGAAGGCACACGAACATCGACGTGATCGCCGATGTGTATGTAGCGGACGTAGGACTCCGGTACCGGGATCACCAACCGAAACAGATCATCCTGGGAAAGCCGGACGATCGGCAAGGCTTGCGTGCTCGAACTCGTCCCCGCTTGAACCAGAGTGCCCAGGTTTGCATAGCGTTCGGTAACCACGCCCGAGAAGGGCGCAGTGATCCTGGAATAGTCGAAGAGTGTTTGATCGTGAACCAGTTTTGCCTTGGCCGCAGCCAACTGGCTCTGGGCCGCTTCCAACGCTGCCTTGCCGGCGTCCACCTGAGAAGCTGCCGCAAGGTCCTTTCCCTGAGCATCATCCACTTCCTGCTGCGCCACAATCCCTGGCTGGGTGTCGAACACACCTTTCAAGCGCGTGAACTCAAGGTGCAGCGCGTTGTACTGGGCATCGTAGCGTTTCAGTTCGTGATCGGCGCGGCTCACCTGGTTCACCGCGTTCTTGATCTCGGCGTCATCCTGCTCCAACTGCGCCTGCAGTTCCGGAATCTCCAAGGTGGCCATTACCTGGCCTGCCTTCACATGTGTCCCATAATCGACGTCCAGTTTCTGCACGTAGCCGGACTCTTTTGCATAGACGTCGATCTCCTGAAAAGGCACTAACTCGGAAGACAAAGTAATTTGTCGGCTCAGCGTCTTTTTGACCACATTGGTCACCCCGACCGTGACTACCTGAGAACTTGCCTCCACGTTCTCATTGCGTCCGCCGCGGCACGACGACAGTCCGAGTGCTAACATCGTGGTTAAACCCACGGTTGCCAATGTAGGCGCAGACGTCCACGCCCGTGCTGCCTCGCGGTTGAAATTCATACTCAATCAGAGTCTCCTTAACTCAGCTCCTCGAGTACCCGCCGTAGCTTCTCTACGGAAAATTCCTGCGAGCGGCAGAAGTCGATGACCTTTTGCTCTGCCTGCTGCAATTTGACCGCGACCGCGGGAATGTCTGCAGCAATTTCTTTGGGAATGCTCAACAGTCCGTGGTGATCCCCGTGCAACAGGTTGCCTGGGTGTACTTCCAAGCCGCCTACCTTGACCTTCGACCCAAAGTCAAAGATATGGGCATAGGCATGCGACACCGCCACGTTTCCTGCAAATAGGTGCAATCCCAGCGCCTTGATGCGCGGCAGTTCTCTTACCGCGCCATTGGTCACGTACCCCACGCACCCCAGCGCTCTTAAGATTGCGGCATGCATATCACCGAGGAATGCTCCGACGCCCGGTCGTTCGTCCAGATCCTCCATCACCACAATTCGGGGTGATGGTACGCGGAGAATGCTGTTCCACCAGTCGATGCGGTCGTGATAAACGCCCGCGATCGGAGGCTCGCCGCTGCGAAGCCGAGTCGTGGCCGCGTAACCCACCATGGGAGGGAAGTCTTCAAACACGCAGCGGATGCGGGAGTCGGCGAAGCCGGCGTTTCGCAGCCGTACCTGAAAGGCCTCGATCGCGTTTGAGACCGAGCAGGTGTCTAAACGCCGGAGAGCTTCGAGCGTCTCGGCGCGTACTGAAGGCTCAAGAGACATGCGAATCCCCTTCGCGAACTTTCCATTGGCCTTATTCGTCGGACTATTTGCCGCGTCAGAATAAGGTCAGCGCGGCCAATGACTGGTAATCACGGCACGAAACCCGCGAAAACAAATACAGAATTTAAGTGCCGGCAGAAAAACTAAAGGAGGAATCCGTGTGACGGAGGGGGCCTGTTGTACAGGCTGTCGCTGAAAACATGCTTTGGGAGCAGCGGTCCGGCAGGAGCTAGACAGATTTCGATTCTGGCGGGCTCGATGATCCTGGAATCGGCATCCGCCGGTACCCATTGAACACCACTTCTGTCGAGGTGCTGCCGCTTGGGTTCCAGGGATCGGTGGTCAACAGATTTGGCGGTATGAGACTGAGAAGCGGAAGGAACCCAGAACCGAGTAGCCAGACTGAACGTCAGAGAGCAAACAACCAGCACGATCAGCAGACCGTACCATCTGTGCTCAGCCCTATACTGTCCTAGTAATCTCATCTTAGCGCCAACGTCAGGTCCAACTGCGTGGCATTATATCGTATCGGACACAGAACCCCAGAGATCACCCCGGTAACAGACTCCGCCAAAAGTTGGATACCGAGCATAGGATATTGGTTGCAAGATCTTACTTCTCACAAACTAAATCGAATATACGGTCACCCGCCTCCGGAAGAATCTCAGGTCCCTGGCCGCTTTAAGGAGCCTTTAAAGAGAACTAGAACGACGGCAGTTACGCGACCGCGGCTTGCAGGGCGACTTCCACCGGAGCTTTGCGGGATCGAGAACCCTCACTGCCAGCTCCGGCGCGATAGATGGCCAGAGCCGTCCTCATCTCAGCCACGGCGTCCAGACTCTGACGGAACTTTGCCTGGGTGACATTGCGCAGCATGGCCACGAGTGCGGAATCCCGCGAACTTCCCAGAAGCTTCTCGGCTTTTTGCGTGAGCTTGAGCCAGTCGTGCCAGTCGCCAATCACATCCTGCATTTTCTTCAGGTTTCCGACCAGGCGAGCGGTCTCGGGATCGTCGACCGCCAGTTCGGCAATGTAGCGCGCCCGCTTGCCGATGATCCGGTACTGGTGAAGAATCTTCTCGCTGATGGGGCCGTGGTCTCGTCCCAGTTGAGCCAATCGGTTCAGGGCAAGAGAAGTCGGCCGGGCATCCTCGGGAATGTGGATCTCGCTAGCCGCTCGCTTCAGGCGCTTGCGTATCTCGGCGGCAGTTTCGTGATCGAAGGCCCTGGCCAGCTTTTTCTCACGCTTGGCGCGTTCCTGAACCAAGGTTTCCAAGAAGTGCGCTTTGTGTCCGTTACCCTGCGGAATCTTCAGATTCCTTAAGCACGAGATCTGTACGTCCAGATCTCGCACCCGTCCGGCCTTTTTGCGCAGCGGGGCCAACAGCTTCAGCAGTTTTTCGTCGTTACGGTGTGCTTTGTGGGCTGGTTCCATGAGCAGGGCTTCCACGCGGCGGCTGTTGGTGCGAAACTTATGGACGTTCTCCGGGGCCGGTTTCCGCTCCAGCTTCGTCAGTTCGCGGGCCAAGTTCCGGAATATCAGGTGGCTGCGTTTTGCGTCAATCGGCATATCTAACAATTAGACTAGGAAGAGATTACTCAGAAAAACAAATACCTTGGCTTGAGCGCTTGTGCCACTCGAATCCTCTTAGGGTTACGGATGAGCAAGCCGCTATTTTAACACTGCTGTAACACGATTCTGCTAGCGTCTGGAGGATGGCCAATCAAGCATTAGGAGCTCCACGCTTGCCTGGACCGCAACCCGTTGCAAAGGCCGAGGTTGTCTCCGCTACCGCGGCTCAATCCGAACCTTTGATTAAGGCTGGGAACAGCCATATCGCCGACCGGGTATTCTACATCGCAATGCTGGGTTGTGGGCTGTGCGTGCTTGGCCTGGTCGGCCTGATTGTATACGAATTAATCGCCAAGTCGAGTTTGTCCTGGCATGCTTTCGGATGGAAATTCTTCTTTCAGAGCGACTGGGATCCGGTGAACGAACAGTTTGGGGCTTGGCCCTTCGTTTATGGCACGGTCGTTTCCTCGCTATTGGCTCTCCTGCTGGCGGTTCCGCTTGCAATCGGTGTGGCGATCTTTGTGACCGAGTTATGTCCGCGCTGGCTGAAAGGCCCTCTGGCTTTCACGACGGAACTCTTGGCGGCGATCCCCAGCGTGATTTACGGACTGTGGGCGATCTTCGTGCTGGTGCCTTTGCTGCGACAGTACGTAGAGCCATTTCTGGCGCGCTACTTCGGCTGGACTGGTTTGTTCGAGGGAGCATTCTACGGCATCGGCATGCTCGCCGCCGGAATCATTCTGGCGATCATGGTTGTCCCCATCATCTCCTCCATCACGAGAGAGGTGATGACCGCAGTCCCGCAACAACAGCGCGAAGCGGTTCTCGCCTTAGGCGCGACCCGCTGGGAGATGATTCGCACCGGAGTTTTGCGCAATGCCCGAGCCGGCATTCTAGGAGGCATCATCCTTGGGCTCGGCCGCGCCTTGGGTGAGACCATGGCGGTCACCATGGTGATCGGCAACCGCCCGGAGATTGCTCGCTCACTGTTTGCGCCGGGCTACACCATGGCTAGCGTCATCGCCAACGAATTCAGCGAAGCCACAACCGATACCTATCTCAGCGCCCTGGTCGAAGTGGGGCTCGCATTGTTTCTGGTTACCATCATCGTGAACATTCTGGCGCAGGTTCTGGTTTGGTCGGTGACCCGTGGGGCGCCGGCGAGGGGACATGCCTGATACCGTAGCCGCCACGTCCGAATTTGCCGCAACTCCCATCAGCCTGTGGCGCCGGGGGATGAATTCGTTCATTACTTTGGCGACGGCGCTTGCCGTTGTTTTAGTGCTGCTTCCGCTCGGTGCGATCTTTGCTTACCTGGTGTACAAGGGGATCAGCTCTCTGAACTGGGCCTTCCTAACCCAGACGCCGAGGCCGGTTGGCGAGACCGGTGGCGGCATGGCCAACGCGATCGCCGGTTCTGCGCTGATCCTGCTTATTGCCAGCGCTATGGGCGTGCCGGTGGGAATCGGCGCCGGGATTTATCTTGCGGAATATGGACGCAATCGGCTAGGGGACTTGATCCGGTTTACAGCGGATGTGCTCAACGGCGTTCCGTCAATCGTGGTGGGCATCGTTGCTTACGGAATCGTGGTGCTGACACAGGGACATTTTTCGGCTTTGGCCGGTGGTGTGGCTCTGGCTATCATGATGATTCCCACCATCACGCGAGCCACTGAGGAGATGTTGTTACTTGTTCCCAACGCGGTGAGAGAAGCGGCGTATGGCCTGGGAGTTGCTCGCTGGCGCACGACGCTCTCGATCACACTGCGCACAGCAACCTCCGGAGTTATCACCGGTGTGATGCTGGCTTTCGCGCGCGTCGCGGGAGAGACGGCGCCGCTTCTATTCACCGCTTTTGGCAATCAATACTGGAACTGGAAGATCAGCCAGCCCACAGCCGCGCTTTCGTTGCAGGTGTTTACTTACGCCATCTCGCCGTTCGATGAGTGGCACCGCCAAGCCTGGGCGGGAGCCCTGATTCTGATTATTCTGATCGTGGTCGCGGTTAGCGCTGTGCGGCTGGCGGCCAGTCGAGGTATGCTCAAGGGAGCAAACTGACATATGGGTGTTGGCATCAAGGTCGATCATCTGAATGCCTGGTTTGGCAAAACCCAGGCTCTCCATGACATCAGCATGGACGTTCCCGCCAACCACGCCACGGCGGTCATTGGGCCCTCAGGATGCGGGAAGTCCACGTTTGTGCGTTGCCTGAATCGCATGCACGAAACAGTTCCCGACGCACGCGCGACCGGCAAAGTGAAGATGGGCGAAGTCGACATATACAACGGCACCACGGCGGTGCAGATTCGGCGGCGGATCGGTATGGTCTTTCAGAAGCCGAATCCCTTTCCCACCATGTCGATCTATGACAACGTAGCGGCCGGACTGAAGCTGAATGGCTTCCGCAACCGGCAACGTCTGGATGAGATCGTGGAGCGATCCTTGAAGCTGTCCGCGTTGTGGGACGAAGTGAAGGACAATTTGCGCAAGAAGTCGGGCGCGAGTCTATCCGGCGGGCAGCAGCAACGGCTGTGCATTGCGCGCGCTTTGGCGGTCGAGCCCCAGGTCATGCTGATGGACGAGCCTTGCTCAGCGCTCGATCCCATTTCCACCGGCAAGATCGAAGAGCTTATTTTCCAGCTCAAAGAGAGATTTACCATCGTGATCGTGACACACAATATGCAGCAAGCCTCCCGTGTGGCCGAATTCACGGGGTTCTTCCTGTTGGGTAAGTTGATTGAGTTCGACAAGACCGAGAAGATTTTTACCACTCCCTCCGACAAACGTACGGAGGATTACATCACAGGCAGGTTTGGATAATGCGCACCCGCTTTCAGCAGGGACTGGATGACCTCCGCACACGGCTGCTTCGCATGGGTGGACTGGCCGAGCAGGCCGTGGACCGGGCTTGCCAGGCCTATATCGATCGTGATCTGGCACGCTGCCACATGGTGCTCGAGGGCGAGTCGTTGATTAACGCCGCCGAGCGCGAAATCGATGAACTGGCCTTCGATCTGCTCGCCATGCAGCAGCCCATGGCCGTGGATCTGCGTTTCATCCTCGCGGTCACCAAAATCAACTCCGATCTGGAACGGGTCGGCGATCAGGCGGTGAATATCGCCGAACGCGTAATGGACATGGTTGAGTTGCCCACGGCCAATCTTCCGGTGGATATCCCCCGCATGGCGGCAGCGGTTTCTGCCATGGTACGGCGCTCGCTGGAGTCCTTCATCGAAGGGAAAGCCGAACTGGCGCAGGCCGTGCTGGAAATGGATAACGTGGTCGATCGCATGCGCGATGAGGCCTTCATCTCCCTGGTAAAAACTATGAACGAGCGCCCGGATGTGACCCGTCAGGCGCTGGATGCGCTGCTCATTGCCCGCAACCTGGAGCGGGTTGCCGACCATGCCACCAATATTTCCGAGGACGTAATCTTCTGGGTGCGGGGAGCTGATGTGCGGCACAATGTTACTTCTGAGCCGTCGCTGCGTCACTCAGCTACGGATACACATTAAAGCATTGCTTGAAGAGAATAGTGGGCCAGCCGGTCAGCGTGTCTGACCGGTTTTCTCTTGGCGAATGATACGCTGAGATCGGTGCAGGAGGGTACACGTGCGCAAGGTCGTTTGGCTCGCCGCCGGATTTCTGGTATCAGTTGCGTTCACCTTGCTGTTGGCGCAGCAGGTTCAAGTTCAGCTTCGGCATGTGCCTCTGCCGACCAGCAAAGAATTGATCGGGAGGTCGCCCGGACTGCTTACGTCCCTTAACGGTTTTACCCCAACCATTGCCATAAGTCCGGACAAGCGCTACGCTGCGCTGCTGCACGACGGCTACGGGACGCAACGCGCCGGGGCTCACCAGTCCATCTCTATTC
>Ga0187778_10002114_pt1 | contig 13643 bp, 15 predicted proteins | sample 1015_Q2_SP5_20_M_FD_132418 | JGI IMG/M metagenome (GOLD analysis project Ga0187778, IMG submission 132418) | Tropical peat soil microbial communities from peatlands in Department of Meta, Colombia - 1015_Q2_SP5_20_MG | ecosystem: Environmental > Terrestrial > Soil > Wetlands > Peat | place... | reverse complement strand
GGCCAGGAGCGGGCATTGCCCGCCACCCAATCGAAGTCGACTTCAGGCTGTTACCGGCCCTTCAACTCGCGGCCGGTGAAACCCAAAGCCGACGCCGTGCAGTCTTTTACGACTGCCGGAAGCAGCCGTTCACGCGAACTTACGCGTGGTCGACACCGACCATTACGCTACTCGCCTTGATCACCGCGTACGCCTTGGCTCCGGCCTTCAGCTTGAGATGATCGACTGAAGCAGCGCTTATGACCGATACGATGTCGATTCCGGGCGCGACGTTAATTGTGACCTCGGCGCTCACGGGTCCCAGTTTGACGTTGGTGACGGTGCCCGCGATGTTGTTGCGTGCGCTGATCTTCATGGAATCCTCGTTGGTGTTGGTGTTGGTGTTGGTCCTCGACACCAACATTTTACGCCTCGACGGGCGCACCAAGCGCATCGAGTCCGACGACTGACCCGGCGGCAGCCGTGTCGTAGCCGGCCAAGTGGCTCACGATCCTTGCGAGTGCGCGACTCCTCAGTACTTCGATCAACCGAGCGACCGCCGGCGATTCTAGCTGCTTCGCACGCACCGCGAAGAAATAGCGCTCGCGCACGAGCGGGACAAAGACCAGTTGATACTCCGCGGCCGCGGCGCGCAATCCGAGCCCAGCGTCCGCACCGCCCGATGCTACCGTCGCTGCGACGGCCGCGTGCGTGAACTCCTCGGTCCGGTACCCGTTGATAGACGTTGGGTCAATTCCGCCGTCGGTCATCATCTGATCGATAAGAAGGCGGGTGCCCGAGCCACGTTGGCGGTTCACGAAGCGCAGCTTCTTGGTGGCGATGTCGCGAAATTTCCTAACCTTCCTCGGATTCCCGCGCGGGAGAATGAGTCCTTGATCACGGTCGACGAAACGTATCAAACGATCCCGACGCGCTCGCAGCCATCTCAAATACGGCGTCAGCTTCAAGGTCTCGCACCCCGCAGTGGGCACATGGAACCCGGCGACATCTGCGCGAGCCGCTGCAAATTCCTGGATCGCCTGCAGGCTGCCGGTGAATGAGACTTCCAGCTTGAGCCCCGCCTCCGTCGGCAGCACATCCCTCAACGCCACAAGTGCCAGATCGTGACTGGCCGCGACGCGTAGATCCAACGAGGCAGCCTGGCTCCGGGCTCGCTCTGGTCCAATATCAGTGACGAGCCTCGGAAGAACTCGCGCCAGTCGCCGCGCTGCCGCGCGCTGCGCACCAACGAGCTTCTTCCCGGCTGCCGTGAGCGAGGCACCGCGACCGCGCTCCAGTAAGACCAGAGCTGCGCCGACGCTCCGTTCATAGTCGCGCAAGAGCCCCCAAGCAGCGCGATACGAAACCCCGCATTCAGCGACCGCTGCCGCGAGCGACGCTGAGGTGGCGATTGCTTCCAGAAGCGGCAGCAGCCGCCCATCGAGCGGTTCGGTGGAGTCGCCCTCGATGTTCCACGTAAGTCTCGGCGCGATCCTCATTATGCACACTTATGCATGTTTTGCAGATCCTACCTCCGAGCTATTATCTTCCCGCCACAGGGTCTAAAGTGCAACTGGTGGATTGGTGCATATTGCTTCAGGCCAACTGAAAGAACACTCCCTTGAACGGTTTTTCGCACGCTTTCCAGCAGGCCGTTGATCTGGTCGCTGCCGCGGACCCGAAACTGGTCGAGATTGTCTTCCTGAGCCTACGGATCAGCTTGGTCGCGGTGTTATTCGGTTGCGCGGTCGGGCTACCGCTTGGAGCGCTAATCGCCGTTAACCGGTTTGTCGGTAGGCGCACGGTCATCGTGCTCCTGAACGGCTTGTTGGGATTACCGTCGGTGGTCGTGGGGCTGGTCGTCTACCTCCTCTTGTCGCGCGCTGGCCCTCTCGGATCATGGGGCATCCTGTTCACACCAACGGCCATGGTGATCGCGCAGGCCATATTGATTACGCCAACGGTCGCAGCGCTTTCGCGTCAGGTCGTTGCCGATGCGTGGCAAGAGTATCGCGAGCAGCTTCGCTCGCTCGGCGAAACGGGATTCGGTGCCGCGGGGACACTGCTTTGGGATCTGCGGTTCTCTCTCGTCACCATCGTCCTCGCCGGATTCGGGCGTGCGGTTTCCGAAGTGGGCGCCGTGATGATCGTGGGCGGGAACATCGACGGCGTGACCCGCGTCATGACCACCACTATTGCACTCGAAACAAGCAAGGGTGACCTGCCGCTGGCGCTCGGACTGGGCTTCATTCTGCTGGCCATCGTGCTTGTGCTCAATGCAGGCGCATTCCTCGTCAAAGAGACAGCGCAGCGGCGGTATGGATGACCGCTACCCTCGACACGCGCGCCCCGCTCCGACTTCTTCCATTGCGGCTCGACAATGTCACCTTCGGGGTCGGCACACGGCAGATCATTTGCGGTATCTCGGCGACGCTGGAGGCCGGGCCGCGGACGATGATTCTCGGTCCGAACGGCGCCGGCAAGAGCGTCCTGCTGCGGCTGTGCCACGGCTTGCTCAAACCCACGGGCGGCTCGGTCGCTTGGAATTCTTCGGAACTTTCCGGCCCGCGCCGACAGGCGATGGTGTTTCAGCGCCCAGTCATGCTTCGGCGTACCGCACTCGGCAACGTCACCTACGCGCTGCGCCTTGCCGGCGTTCCCCGACGCGAGTTGGAGGAACAGGGGCTGCAAGCTCTGCGTACCGTTGGTCTGGAAGCCCATGCTCGTCATGCGGCACGGGTGCTTTCGGGTGGAGAGCAGCAGCGTTTGGCGCTCGCCCGAGTCTGGGCACTGCATCCGGAGGTGCTGTTCCTCGACGAGCCCACCGCGAACCTCGATCCCGGCTCGACGCACGAGATCGAGCGAATCATCTCCAATCTGCATGCGGCCGGCACCAAGATCGTGATGGTGACGCACAACCTCGGCCAAGCCCACCGTCTTGGCGATGAAATTCTGTTCTTGCATGAGGGCCGGCTGGTAGAGCGAGCGGCCGCCGACCGCTTTCTCAGACGTCCCGAATCGGCCGAGGCCGCCCGATTTCTTGAAGGAGAGTTGCCATGGTAATCACCCGTCGCTCGTTTCTCGCGTTGCTTGCGGCATGCGTTGCCACCGTGGCGCATGCGCAGGATCGATTCATCACTGTCGCCTCGACCACCTCGACGGAGCAATCCGGGCTCTTCGGATACCTGCTGCCGATCTTCGAGAGGAAGACCGGCATCCAGGTGCGTGTGGTCGCGTTGGGTACCGGGCAGGCGCTCGACCTTGCACGCCGCGGTGACGCCGATGTCGTGTTCGTCCACGCCAGAGCGGCGGAGGAGAAGTTCTTGGCTGAAGGCGAAGGCGTCAAGCGCTTCCCGGTTATGTACAACGACTTCGTGCTGATCGGGCCAACGAGCGATCCGGCCAAGGTCGCAGGCAGCAAGGACATCCTCGAAGCGCTAAGGAAGATCCAGCAGGCGCAGGCGCCGTTCGTGTCGCGTGGCGATAAGAGCGGCACGCACATGGCCGAATTGGACCTTTGGAAGGCGAGCGGGGTCGACATCGACAAGGCGAAGGGGCCCTGGTACCGCGACACAGGCCAGGGCATGGGGCCCGCCTTGAACACGGCGTCCTCGATGAATGCGTATCTGCTCGCGGACCGCGGCACCTGGCTCGCGTTCAAGAACCGTGACGACCTCACGATCCTCGTCGAGGGCGACAAGCGGCTCTTTAATCAGTACGGGGTGATGCTGGTCAACCCGGCCAAGCATCCCAGCGTGAAGAAGGACCTCGGGCAGACGTTCGTCGATTGGGTCATATCGCCGGAAGGACAGGCTGCCATTGCCGGCTACAAGATCGACGGCGAGCAACTCTTTTTCCCCAACGCTGGACAAGCGGGCGCATGAGCCTGCGCTCCGTCTTGTGCGCCATGGCGCTGATCGCCAGCGCTTCGGCAGCGCCGCAGCAAGCGGCCGTCCAGCTCTATGCAGCCAACAGCTTGCGTGCAGCCATGACGGACATTGCGCAAGCCTTCACCGCGGCCGGCGGCCCTGAAGTCCAAGCGACGTTCGGTGCGTCCGGCCTCTTACGCGAGCGGATCGAGAAAGGGGAACCGGCAGACGTTTTTGCGTCCGCCGATATGGGGAACGCCGAGGCGCTTGCGCGTGCAGGTCGTGCAGCTCCGCCGGTCGTGTTCGCGCGCAACACTCTTTGCGCCCTTGTCGGTCCCGGGGTCGATGCCACCACCGAGACGCTGTTGGACCGCATGCTCGATCCCAGCATCAAGCTGGGCACCTCGACACCCAAGGCAGACCCATCGGGGGACTACGCCTGGATTCTGTTCGGAAAGGCCGAGAAACAGCGGCTCGGCGCGTACAAGACGCTTGATGCGAAGGCACTGAAGCTCACCGGCGGATGGGATTCGCCGCAACCTCCGCCGAACGGGTCCCTTTACGGCGCCATCATCGCAGAACGCAAAGCCGACATCTTCCTCACCTACTGCACCAACGCCATGCAGGCAATAGGAGAGGTTGCCGGTGCGCGCATGGTCGCGGTGCCGGAAAGCCTCGCAGTGGGGGCCGAGTACGGGCTGATAACCATGAACGGAGCACCTGTGGGCGCAGCACGACTTGCGGCCTTTGTCATGTCCGCCGAGGGCCAAGCGATTCTGTCGCGATATGGCTTCGCGTCGGCGACCGCACGGTGATTGAAGATGCTCGCGCCGAGGGTTCGCGCCCCAGTCATCGGCTTCGCCGCCATCAGCGGCACGGGCAAGACGACATTGCTGTTGAGCCTCATCCCGCTTCTAACGGCCCGCGGACTGCGTGTCGGCCTGATCAAGCGGGCACACCACTCCTTTGATACCGACAAACCTGGGAAGGACAGCTACGAGCTGCGTAAGGCGGGGGCGTCGCAAGTCCTCGTCGGCTCGGACCGCCGCTGGGCGCTGGTCGTAGAGAACGAACAACCCAGCGAGCCCGATCCCTTCGATCTACTTGGCAAATTGCACACCGACGCCCTCGATCTGATCTTGATCGAAGGATTCAAAGCGTCGCCCTTGCCAAAGATAGAACTCCATCGTCCGGTCCTGGGCCATCCGCTATTGGCGGCAACCGACCCATACATCATTGCCGTGGCGACCGATGAGCCGCACCGAGTTCATGTTCACGTACCACTTCTGGATCTCAACGACCCAGCGGATATAGCCGAGTTCATCGTCCATTACCTCTCGCTCGGCGAGACTTTGCCTCAAGGCGAGATCGAATCGTGGAGGCAGCAAGTATGACTATTCGTTCAACCCCCCCGATGCGGCTGCCCCATGGCTCAGATCATGCAGCGCTTGGAAGGCTACGAATTCCGGCGATTCTTCGTCATTGCGTTGTCTGCCTAATTCTGCTGCTCGTAGCGCACCTTGCCTGGAGCCAGCAGCAGGCGACGCTCACGATAAGCGGCGACGTTTCCGCCAAAACCGTATTGACCGTCGATGACCTTCGGAAACTTTCGCCAAGAGCCGTCGAGGACACTCGGGCGGCAGGTGCGCACGCTACGAGCGACGGGCAGCCGCGGAAGTATGTCGGCGTTCTGCTTCGCGACATCCTCAACCAAGTGAAACTTAGTGAGCCGGAGCCGCACGGATTACGCAAGAGCATCATTGTTGCGACCGCGCGAGATGGTTACAAGGCGGTCTTCTCATGGGCGGAGCTGTACCTCACGCCGATTGGGGACAGCGTGTACGTCGTGTTCGAACGCGACGGAGCGCCGCTGCTGCCGGCCGAGGGCCCTCTCGCATTGGTCTCGTTGACGGATACGAGCCCGGGTCCACGACATGTCAAGTGGCTGCAGGCGATTGACGTGCGAATGATTCGGGACTGATGGCGTGGAACACATGGTGGCGGAGGTCGAAGAATGCACCGCCGCGTTGTCTTGGTCGTTCAGGATCTGCCTGTCGCCCACCAAAGGCGCAACAAATAGCTGGCCAATGTCGGCTTGCGGGAAGCGGGCCCTAATATTCGCTCCCGGCCGCGACTTGCCGGCCGCATGCTTTGGCTCAACGTCCGCTTCCGCTGTACTGCAGCCGTTGACAGCGTCTTGCCGTACGTCGGCAAGGGGTCGCGACTTGCCGGCTGAAGTCGAAGCTACGCAGTACGGTAGCGGTCGTAGCGGCTTAAGATCGACGCACGGTTCAGACCGCAGAGGGATAGTCTATGGAGGCAAGCACCATGCGCGGGACTCTGCGCACGCCTGCTGAACGTTTCGCCAACCTGCCGGGTTATCCGTTCGCGCCGCACTACATTAGCGAGCTTGCGGGCTACCCGGGTCTGCGTATCCACTACCTCGACGAGGGCCCTCGCGACGCCGCCAAGGTGTTCGTTTGCCTGCACGGGCAGCCTACCTGGAGCTATCTCTACAGGCGCATGATTCCGGTGTTCGCGGCGGCCGGCCACCGAGTGGTGGCACCAGATCTGCTTGGATTCGGCAAGAGCGACAAGCCGGCCGACGATTCGCGCTACACATTCATGTTCCACCGCGACATGCTGAAGAACCTAGTAGAGCACCTCGACCTTCGCAATGTGGTGCTCACGGTGCAGGACTGGGGCGGGCTGCTAGGGTTGACCCTGCCGATGGAAATGCCGGAACGATTTTCCGGCCTCTTCATCATGAACACTGCGTTCGCGACCGGGGACGTGCCGTTGCCGCAGGGCTTTCTCGACTGGCGCGCGTACAACAACAAGAACCCCGACTTAGCGGTGGGCAAGTTGCTCGCTCGCGCCTGTCCGCACCTGAGCCCCGCCGAGGCTGCGGCCTACGACGCACCCTATCCGGACGCATCGTTTAAGGGCGGGGTGCGGCGGTTCCCCAACCTAGTACCCGACAACCCCGATGCCGAGGGCGCGGCGCTGTCGCGCCGTGCGCGCGAGTGGTTCCGCACCGAGTGGGCTGGTAAGACCTTCATGGCCGTCGGCATGAAAGACCCGGTACTGGGTCCGCCGGTGATGCGCGCGGTGGCGAGAATAATCCGCAACTGCCCGCCTCCGCATGAGGTGGTGGAGGGTGGCCACTTCCTGCAGGAATGGGGCGAGGATGTCGCGCGAGCAGCCCTCAGGGTGCTGTAGTGCTGCTTTGGGTTGGGAGCGGCGTTGAAGGTCCGCTTTCCGCTCCGTAGTGTAGGCCCGTCTTCGGCCAACTCCGGACGTACAGCGTCGTTACCGATTGCGGTCGTTCAACCACGTTGTCAAGCCGCACAAACGGAAACCCCACCACGGAGGCGAGGTCGTTGCGTTCCGGCGCGGTGCTCAGTTCAACCTGCGACGCGCGCAAGCTGCCATCGCCAGCAAGCCCAGTGACGAAGACACGAACGACGTGGGAAGCTCCTATACCACACTAGCCCAATATGTGCCGGCCTTCCCTACAGCGGCTGGATCGAGGATTATTGCGCATATAGAATGGACGACCTGCAGCCGCCGGCACGCATTCGCCGGTGAGGCCGCGAGCAAGACCCACGTCGCATACTCGGGAGGCCCCTTCCGCTGTGGAGCAATCGTCCGTCACCGTCGGCATCGTCGCAAATCCGGCGTCCGGCCGCGACATACGGCGGCTCGTGAGTCACGCGTCGGTGTTCCCGACCGCGGAAAAGGCCAACATGGTCCAGCGGGTCCTCGCCGCGCTCGGCGCGTTGGGTGTGCCGCGCGCTGTGATGATGCCCGACCTCACCGGAATTTGCGCCAACGTGAGTCGTGCCGGGGACCGTTTGCGCGCGTCGCCGGGGCTGGCGTGGCCGGCGCTCGAGGTACTTCGGATGTGCAACGAGGAGAGCGTAAGCGATACGCTGGCAGCCGTGGCACGCATGGCCGAGCGTGGTGTTTCGGCGATCGTCGTGCTCGGCGGCGACGGGACGCATCGTGCCGTCGCGCAGAAGTGCGGAACGATTCCCCTGGCGACGCTTTCGACAGGAACGAACAATGTATTCCCCGATTTGCGTGAGGCCACCGTCACGGGACTGGCAGCCGGACTGGTGGCGCTTGGTCGCGTGCCGGCGCAGGTCGCCCTGCGGCGCAACAAGATGATCCGTGTGATTTCTTGCGACGGAGCATCTGAGGAAATCGCACTGGTCGACGTGTGCGTCTCGAACCTCACGCATGTCGGAGCGCGTGCGCTCTGGCGGCCCGATACGCTCTCCGAGCTCCTCGTCGCCTTCGCCGAGCCCGACGCGATCGGCCTTTCATCCGTTGCCGGCCTGATGCGGCCGGTGTCAAGGGAGGCACGGCTGGGTCTGTATCTCCGCCTTGCCCCTGTCCGCTCGCCGGGCTTGCTCGCTACTGTGGCGGCCCCGATCGGGCCCGGCCTGGTCGCAGAAGTGGGCGTCCGTAGGATCGAGGAGCTGCTCCCGGGACGCTCGATTCAGCTGCAGACGTCGATGGGCACCCTCGCTTTCGACGGAGAGCGTGAACGTGAGATCTCGGCGGGCCAGCGTATCGTCGCGACGCTGGTCATGGAAGGACCCTACACGATCGACGTGCCGCGCACACTGTCGTGGGCCGCCGCGAACGGCGTGCTCAGCACACCTGTCTCGGTTGCGTCCAACGGCTTTCCGCACCGGCAGTGCAAGGCAGTCTCTGGGACTGCCATTCCATCGCTCAAGGAGGAGTACAGATGACTCAGCTCTCCAAAGCGCAACTCCTGCAGGCCTACCGCACCATGCGCACCATCCGCGAATTCGAGGAGCGTGTGCATGCTGAATTCGCCACCGGAACGATTCCCGGCTTCGTGCACCTGTACGCCGGCGAGGAAGCCTCGGCGACCGGGTTCTGCATGCATCTTCGCGACGACGACTACATCGCCAGCACGCACCGCGGCCACGGCCACTGCATCGCCAAGGGCGTCGATCCGGTCGAGATGATGGCCGAGATCTACGGCAAGGCGACGGGATCGTGCCGGGGCAAGGGCGGCTCGATGCACATCGCCGATCTCTCGAAGGGCATGATGGGCGCGAACGGCATCGTCGGCGGCGGCGGCCCGCTCATCTGCGGTGCCGCGCTGGCCGCAAAGTACAAGAAGAGGGGCGGCGTGGGAATCTGCTTCTTTGGCGACGGGGCGTCGAACCAGGGTACGATCCTCGAGGCGATGAACCTCGCCTCGGTCTGGGACCTGCCGGCCATCTTCGTCGCCGAGAACAACGGCTACGCGGAGTCGACCTCTTCGACGTGGTCGGTCGCCTGCGACAACATCGCCGACCGCGCCTCCGCCTTCGGCATGCCGGGGGTCATCGTCGACGGCTTCGACTTCTTCGCCGTTCACGAAGCCGCGGGCGAGGCCGTGCGCCGCGCGCGCGAGGGCGGCGGTCCCACGCTGGTCGAGGTCAAGTTCATGCGCTACTACGGCCACTTCGAAGGCGACGCCGAGACTTACCGTGGCCCCAACGAGGTGGAAAAGCTTCGCCACGAGAAGGACTGCCTCCTGCGCTTCCGCAATCGCGTCACCTCGTCCGGCGAAGTCCAGGCGTCCGAGCTCGACGTGATCGACAAGGACGCCCTAGCGCTGATCGACCGCGCGGTCGCCAAAGCCAAGGCCGATCCCAAGCCCAAGGCCGCCGATCTGCTGACCGACGTCTACGTTTCGTATCCGTGATTTGCCCGGGAGAACCGACATGGCAAGAGAAATCAGCTACCAGCAAGCCATCAACGAAGCGCTGCGCCAGGAGATGGAGCGCGATCCCTCCGTGCTCGTCATGGGCGAGGACAACGCCGGCGGCGAGGGCTCGCCGGGCGAGCGCGACGCGTGGGGCGGCGTGCTCGGCGTCACCAAGGGGCTCTACCCGAAGTTTCCGGACCGCGTGCTCGACACGCCGATCTCGGAGTCGGGCTTCATCGGCGCCGCGATCGGGGCGGCCGCGGCGGGCATGCGCCCCGTTGCTGAGCTGATGTTTGTCGACTTCATGGGCGTGTGCTTCGACCAGATCTTCAACCAGGCGGCCAAGTTCAAGTACATGTTCGGCGGCAAGGCTCAGACGCCCGTCGTCATCCGCACCATGGTAGGCGCGGGCCTGCGCGCCGCGGGCCAGCACTCGCAGATGCTGGTGAACGTGTTCACGCACATTCCCGGCTTGAAGGTCGTGTGCCCGGCGACGCCTTACGACGCCAAGGGGCTCCTTATCCAGTCGATCCGCGACAACGACCCGGTCATCTTCTGCGAGCACAAGTTGCTCTACGGGTTGAAGGGCGATGTGCCCGAGGAGAGCTATGCGATTCCCTTCGGGGAGGCCAATGTCGTGCGCGAAGGCAAGGACGTCACGATCGTCACCTTCGGCCGCATGGTGCACCTGAGCAACGAGGCCACGGCGGAACTCGCCAAGGCGGGAATTCAGTGTGAGGTCATCGACCTGCGGACGACCTCGCCGCTCGACGAGGACACTGTGTTGGAATCCGTCGCCAAGACCGGGCGCGTGGTCGTCGTGGACGAGTCCAATCCGCGTTGCTCGATCGCGTCCGACATTTCCTCGCTCATTGCCATGAAGGCCTTCGGCGACCTCAAGGCGCCGATCGAGATGGTCACCGCGCCGCACACGCCCGTGCCTTTCGCCGACAGCCTGGAAGATCTCTACATCCCGGGCCCGGCGAAGATAAGGGGCGCGGTGGAGCGCGTGGCCCGCTACCACTGACGAGCGACGGCAGCGCTATGGCCAGCATTCACGCGGTGACGGTGCCCAAGTGGGGGCTCTCGATGGACAAGGGCGCTGTCATGGCTTGGCACAAGCAGCCGGGAGATCGCGTGCGTAAAGGCGAGGACTTGGTCGATGTTGAGTCGGACAAGATTGCTAACGTCGTGGAATGCCCGGCGGATGGGATCTTGCGGCGGCAAGTGGCGGCGGTAGGCGACGTGCTGGCGGTTGGGGCTCTACTGGGCGTTGTCGCGGACGAGGAAGCGTCGGACGCGGAGGTCGAAGTGCTGGTGACGCAATTCCAGGCGACCTTCGTGCCCATGGAGGCGGCCGTGGCCGGCGGGCCCCAGCCGCAGGTCGTGCACGCGGCGGGACGGCGAGTGCGCTACCTCGTCATGGGCGAGGGTGCCGAGGCGCTGCTGCTCATCCATGGCTTCGGCAGCGACCTTAACAATTGGCTGTTCAACCAGGAACCACTGGCGGCGGGGCGCCGCGTCTATGCCATCGACCTCCCGGGACACGGTGAATCCGACAAGCACCTCGACACGGGAAGCGTCGACGAATACGCGGCGTGCGTGATCGCCTTTATGGATGAGGTCGCCCTCTCCGCGGCCCACTTCGTCGGACATTCGATGGGCGCGGCGGTCGCGCTGTGCGTCGCCGACTCAACGCCTGCGCGCGTGCGTTCGCTGACGCTCGTCTGTCCGGCCGGGCTGGGCCCAGAGATCAACATCGATTACCTGACCGGATTCGCAGAGGCCAACAGCCGTAACGCGCTCAAACCCATGCTCTCTCAACTATTCGCCGACGAAGCGCTGGTCAACCGCAAACTCGTCGACGACGTCCTGAGATACAAGCGCCTGGAGGGTGTGCGCGAGGCGCTTGAGAAGACGATCGCCGCACAGTTCGCACAGGGGCATCAGCGCAGGCTGCTACGGGATGTGGTCGGCCGGCTTCCGACGCAGGTGCTTTGGGGTGCGGAGGACCGGATCATCCCGCCGCAACATGCCGAGGGTCTGCGTGCTGATGTAGCGGTACATCGCCTCGCGGGCGCCGGCCATATGGCGCACATGGAGGCCCCTGCCGAAGTGAACCGGTTCATCGCGTCGTTCATCGCGCGCGGGCTTTAGCATGAAAGCCGCCGGGCATCCCGTCCACGAGATCGTCGAGTTTCGCACTGAACCGCTCAGGAAGGCGGCAATCTCCGCGATTGAACGATCGCGTTTTTGAGCGACGGCTTTGGGCGAGGCCAAAGGTCGGAAACGGGTCGACTCTCGTCGGCTAAGTGCGAAGTCAGGCTGCCCAGGAGCGGACCCTCGGGAACCGCTGACAGGTCGCCTCGTCGGCGCGCATCAGCCATGATTGCAGTGCGACAGCCTAGGGACCCTGGCCGTCTTCGTCTCTTGAGCGCAAGGTACACTAGGCGCCTTCGAAACAACCTTGGTCGAGCGCGTGCCCATTGCTCGGGCTGCGCAACCGTCTCCTCATCACACGGGACGCTAAACGCATTGGTGGCGCTGCTTCTAGCAGGTACCGCAAGTGCGGCTAGCGGAACTCCGATGAACAGCTTTGACATAGTTCAAGATTCGAACGGTTATGTAGCCGACGTTCTAATGTCTGCACCGGTTCCCGCGAGCGTCAACTTGGGTGGGCGGTGGCGGTGAACCGGGTGTTGTTTCTCACGGGGACGTGCGGCAGCGGGAAAAGCACCATCGCAGGTCTCCTCGCCCTTCGAACAGGCTGGCAACGAATCTCAGAGGACGAGCTATGGCATGCCCGCTTCGGCAAGAATCGTGGCGTCTTCGGTAGCAGCGAGCACCGTCGCAAACGGCACGAGATTCAAGCCGCGGTAATGGCCAAGACGCTGGTGGGCCTGTCCCTAGGTAATTCGGTCGTCATCGATGTCACAATCCACGAGTTGCCGCCCGAGGCGTTTGGTGAATATCGTGTTCTTCTCGACGGTTACCGGATTCCTTGGTCTGTTCGCGTTCTTCACCCTCGACTCGACGTGGCGGTGGCTCGTGACGCCTGTCGAGATGGGTGGCACGCAGGTGCCGAGCGAGTCGCCGCTTTGCGCGCCAAGTTCACGGGGGTACATTTCCCCGTAGCGTGGTTTCTGGATACTTCGAGCGACAGTCCTGTGGAAACGGTGGAACGAGTTCTTACGAGTGGCGTCTGACACGTGCGTGCAGCGCCGTCCGTTCGGACTTCAGTCGGCGGATAGCGGTCGGCTGGCGGCCCAAGCATTCGGACGACGCCGCAGACAAACGATCGATACGAGGGTGGCGACGCCTCTGGGTCGATCAAAGGAGAAAAACCATGCATAGCAAAATTCTCGCAATACCGCTCGCGATCGCCGTTTCGGCATGCGCCCAGGCGCCGAGCTTGACTCCAACGGTGCAAATGCCCGACAAGATCAAGGCCGCCGCGAACGAATCGCTCGTCATGATCGTTGCTGCGAAGGGCGTACAGATCTACGAGTGCCGTGCGGGCAAGGACGCCGGAACCGCGGAGTGGGTATTCGTCGCTCCCGAGGCGGATCTCTTCGACACGAGCGGAAAGAAGATCGGCAGACACTATGCCGGCCCGCGTTGGGAATCCTTCGATGGCAGCATGATCGCGGGCACTATGAAGGAGTGGATCGACGCGCCGCAATCCGATGCTATTCCCTGGCTGTTGCTCACAGCCAAGTCGGTCGGCCCTGAGGGCTCGTTCAGCAAGGTAACGAGCGTCCAGCGCGTGAGCACAGTCGGCGGTGCCGCACCCAAGAGCGGTTGCTCGTCCGCTTCCGTAGGACAGGTCGCGCGCATGCCCTACACCGCAGACTACTATTTCCTCGCTGCGACGGCTCGCTCAGCGTCACCGTATGCAGCGCCGGTACGTGGGCCCGGCTACTGAGGCGCGCGTACTCGCGGAAAGACCATCGCTGTGGCGAACGACCGAGGTGACGCCGCCGAACGGCGACGAGCGGTCCAACGTTAAGAAGGAAGGACGGGTGGAGCCGGACTTGTGGGCGCGGCTGTATCGCCTC
>Ga0187778_10002111_pt1 | contig 13649 bp, 6 predicted proteins | sample 1015_Q2_SP5_20_M_FD_132418 | JGI IMG/M metagenome (GOLD analysis project Ga0187778, IMG submission 132418) | Tropical peat soil microbial communities from peatlands in Department of Meta, Colombia - 1015_Q2_SP5_20_MG | ecosystem: Environmental > Terrestrial > Soil > Wetlands > Peat | place... | reverse complement strand
GCAAGTGCCTGGAAAAAGAAATGGAGGAGCGCTTCCAGTCCGCAAAGGAATTGGCTCTGGATTTGCGGCGATTAACGCGAGACCGAGGGTCGGGCAGTGCTTCCAAGGAAGCCCCGGCATTGGCGTCATCGCATATTGTGCGAAGGCGCGCGACCGCGCTCGCCGCAGTTGCGGTGGTCGTTAGCCTGGTATTGGTGGCTGCAATATTCTGGTTGGCCCGGATAAGAAAAGCCTCTGAAGCAGCGCGAATTCAGCCCCCCATGGCAGCCTCAATTGCTGTGCTGCCGTTTGCGGACTTGAGTCCTACCCACGATCACGAATATTTCTGCGAAGGACTGGCTGAAGAAATCCTGAACAAATTGACGAAAATTCCGAATTTGAGGGTAGCGGCGCGTACGTCCGCCTTTCAGTTCAAAAGACAGAACCAAGACCTGCGCGATATCGGACAGAAGCTGGACGTTGCAAACATACTCGAAGGAAGCGTCCAAAGAGAGGCGAATCGAGTCCGAATCACCGTACATCTGACGAAGATCGATGCCGGTCTGAGTTTGTGGTCGGAGAACTATGACCGTGAATTCCAGGACATCTTCGCGGTAGAGGACGATATCGCCTCCGCCGTAACCGCGTCACTTCAACCCGCGCTGCTGGGACGCCAGACTTCAGTCACGTTGCCTCCGCCGCAGACAGCCAACCCTGAAGCGTATCAGGCTTTTTTGCAGGCGCGCTACTTCATGCGCAACTCCAATCTTGAATCAGAGCAGAAAGCCTTCGTCTACATCAACAAGGCAATTCAATTCGATCCGAACTATGCCCCGGCATACGCGTTGCGCGCGGTGATGACCGCCGAGGCGGGATTTAACGGTCGCATCGTAAATGTTTCCACGGCAATTAGGGAGAGCCGGCGCGACGCGGAGAAGGCGATCTCCCTTGATCCAAATCTCCCCGCGGCGTACCTTGCCTTGAGTGAGTCGCAAGCCACAGGCGACTGGGATTGGAGAGCCGCACAGCAATCGGTGCGGAAGGCCCGGGAGCTTGCGCCGGGAGATGCGGACGCCTTGCTGCAAAGCGGGTTTCTTACGATGTGCCAGGGCCGCTTAGAGGAGGCGGCAGAGTTGATGAACCAGGGGCTCGCCATTGATCCGCTGGCACCTGGGAAACACACGATGCTGGCCGAAATCCTGCTGTATCTTGGGCGATACGACGCCGCACTGCAGGCTCTTGAAAAAGCCCCGTTCCAGAACACCACGCACGAAGTGCGAGGCGAAGCCTACCTAGCGCAGGGGCAGGCACAAGATGCCCTGGTCGAGATGGAAAAAGAATCTGAAGAGGCGTGGAGGGATTTCGGGATGGCGATGGCCTATTATGCACTGCATCGTGGTAAGGATTCCGACGCCGCTCTTACACAATTGACGGCGAAGTATGGCCAGGTCGCGGCTTCCCAGATAGCGGAGGCTTACGCGTACAGAAATGAACGGGACCAAGCGTTCCATTGGTTAGAGCGTGCCCGCTTGCAGCATGATTCAGGCCTAGGGCGCATTAAGGTGAATTGGCTGCTCAAGAACCTGCGGAACGACCCCCGATTCGCGCGGCTGCTTCAACAAGTGAATCTGGCTGAATAGGAGCTCATTTTTGTCGGGTTGCCAGAGCAGGATCACAGGCATGGCGCGTGCTGAGCTACTTCACGGCCTTTGCCAATGTGGAACTTCTGAGAACCCCTTTTCGACCTTGCGGCATCGGCCCCCCATCCATTCTGCGGCAGCGCGGTGTATGATTCCTGTAACCTACCGTGCGTACGTTGCTGACACGATATTCTTGTGCACAACATGGGGGTCAACCAAGCTTTCGCCGCAGCACCTTGAGTTTGACACCTGAAGAGCTTCTGAAAGTCGAGGAGAAAACAATGCATTCGACCCCGCTAGCGAAGTGCTTTGCCGTCGTCGTCGTTTTGATCGCAGGATTTGGCCTAGGAGCCTCGCATCTGTTCGCGCAGAACGCTCCTTCTCCATCGAGTCCGCCCTATCTCAATCCTGCCCTTCCCACGGAACAGCGAGTAAATGATCTGATTTCCCGCATGACCCTGGAGGAGAAGGCGTCGCAGCTCGTGAACCAGGCGCGCGCGATACCGCGCCTGCAAATTCCAGCCTACGACTGGTGGAGCGAGTCGCTGCACGGCGTCGCCGTGAATGGAACGACCGAGTTCCCAGAACCGATTGGGCTGGCGTCAACTTTCGACACCCCAGGGATTCACGAAATGGCCGTGGCAATCAGCATCGAAGCGCGCATCAAGCACGTGCAGGCAGTGCGCGCGGGCCACAGCTACATCTTCGAAGGCCTGGACTTCTGGGCGCCGAACGTCAACATCTTCCGCGACCCGCGCTGGGGCCGTGGCCAGGAAACGTATGGCGAAGATCCCTTCCTGACCGCGCGGATGGGAGTGGCGTTCGTTACCGGAATGCAGGGGGAGGATCCGCATTACTACAGAACGATTTCGACGCCGAAGCACTACGCCGTGCACAGCGGGCCCGAAAGCACGCGGCATAAGGCGGACGTGAAAGTGAGTAAGCACGACGAAGTGGATACTTATCTGCCCGCGTTCCGCGCCACAGTGACCGAAGGGAAGGCGGGGTCAGTCATGTGCGCGTACAACAGCATCAATGGTCAGCCGGCGTGCGCGAATGAGTTTCTGTTGGTGGATCAATTGCGCAGCAAGTGGGGATTCAACGGCTACGTGGTCTCGGATTGCGAAGCGGTGCGGAACATCTTCAACGGCCATCACTACAAAGCAACGCAGGCCGAGGCATCCGCTATCAGCCTGAAACTCGGCATGGATAACGAGTGCATCGACTTTACGGCCCAAGTGAGCGACGACCACGACTACGCGCCGTATATCGAGGCCGTGAAACAAGGTTTCCTGAAGGAGAGCGAAATTGACCTAGCTCTAAAGCGGCTGTTCACCGCGCGGATCAAACTGGGGATGTTCGATCCTCCCGAAATGGTGCCGTTCACAAAAACAGATGAGGCGCTACTCGAAGGGCCTGCCCATCGCGCGCTAGCTCGGAAACTGGCCAATGAATCCATGGTGCTGCTGAAGAATGACGGTGTGCTTCCGCTGAAATCCTCCGAACAGAAGATCGCGGTTGTGGGACCGCTGGGGGATCAGACGGCGGTGCTGCTGGGCAACTACAACGGAATTCCGACACGGTCCGTTTCGGTTCTCGAAGGCATGCGGACGGAGTTCCCCAAGGCAGAGATCCAGTTCGTGCCAGGAACGCAATTCCTGAGCAAAGCCGCTTCACCGGTGCCCGCACAACTGCTTACTGTTGATGGTAAGCAGGGCGCGCGGGCGAAATATTTTTCCGTGAAGGATGCGCTTGCACTTTTCAGTGGCGCCGGGACAGCTCCGCTGGCTACCCGTGTTGAGCCGAACATTGGCCTGAATCTGGCATCGTTGCCGCCGGAATTGGCCCAGGAAAAGGCCCTGATCGTCGGTTGGGAGACCACCCTCACGCCGGAAACGAGCGGCGAGTACTATCTCGGTTTCCGCGGAAGTGGTTTCATGCGTGTGTCGCTGGACGGCCAGGTCATCACCATGTCCTACGGCGGACTGACCACCAAGCTGGGCCACGTGAAACTCGAAGCAGGCAAAGCCCACGCAGTGAAAGTTGATTACTCTCCGGCGCCGGGTTCCAACGCGCCGGGCGAATTGGTGTGGGCGAAATTCGATCCGCGTCCCTCGCCCGAGGCAATAGAAGCAACAAAGAAGGCGGATGTTGTGGTCGCGGTGGTGGGCATCACGAGCGAACTTGAAGGCGAGGAAATGCCGGTAAGCGAGGAGGGCTTCATGGGGGGCGATCGCACTTCCCTGGACTTGCCGAAGCCCGAGCAGGATCTTCTGGAAAGCCTCGCGGCGACGGGCAAACCGCTGGTCGTAGTGCTGATGAATGGAAGCGCCCTCGGCGTAAATTGGGCGAAAGAGCACGCAAACGCGATTCTGGAAGCGTGGTACTCCGGCGAAGAAGGTGGAGAAGCCGTGGCCCAGACACTGGCGGGCATCAACAATCCGGCGGGTCGGCTCCCAGTTACTTTCTACAAGAGTGTGGCCGACCTGCCACCGTTCGAGGACTACTCGATGGCCAACCGGACGTACCGCTATTTCACGGGCACGCCGCTGTATCCGTTCGGATATGGGTTGAGCTACTCGAATTTCACGTACAGCAAAGTCAAGCTGTCGTCCAAGAAGCTGAAGGCGGGTGAGCCGCTCGGAGTGGATGCGAACGTGAAGAATGCCGGCAAGCAGGACGGTGACGAGGTCGTGGAGCTGTACGTGACGTATCCGAAGCTGCCCGGCGCACCGATTCGCGCCCTCTGCGGTTTCACGCGCGTGCACATCGCTGCCGGCAAAACGGCGCACGTACATCTGACGATCAACCCGCGTGACCTCAGCCACGTGACAGAAGCGGGCGACAGAATCATCGCGCCGGGAGCCTACAAGCTTTCGATTGGCGGAGGACAACCAGGCACGACGGCGCAAGTCGTTGAGACAAGCCTGACGATCACGGGCCAAGTCCAACTCCCGGAGTAGGACCGGGATTACGTGGACTCACGATTCTTCAGATGATTGGTCGGCGAGGCGAAAAGATTCGTTGTGGTCGACGCGGAGCATGAAGAGTCCCTGGGGAGGAACGGTAGGGCCGGATTTGGAACGGTCCTTCAGCTCGTATAGCGTGTCGATATCTTCAGGCGTGAGCTTGCCACGGCCCACTTCGAGGAGCGTCCCGACCATTTTACGCACCATGTAGCGAAGAAAAGAGCGGCCATGCACGGTGAACCATAGTTCCTGGCCATCTTCCGTGCGCTTCAGCTCGCTTGAGTAAATCTCGCGCTGCATGTTGCGCTCCTTGTCGTCGTCCTCGGAGCCGGTGGAAGCGGCAAATGAGGTGAAGTCGTGTACGCCGACAAAACGCGCGGCCGCGTCGCGCATGGCGTCTTCGTTCAAGGGAAACGGATAGTGGAGCACGTAGCGCCAAAGCAGCGGGGGCACCACTTTGCCGCAGTACAGGCGGTAGCGGTACACTTTGCCGACCGCTGACCATCTCGCACTGAAATCCGGCCCGGTTTCTTCCGCATCCACGATTCGAATTGCGGGCGGCAGCAGCGCATTCAACGCGCGTTGAAATTCGCCTGCCGAAAGAGCAGACTGCGTGCGGAAACTGGCCACCTGCCCGAGTGCATGCACACCCGCGTCCGTGCGCCCGGCGCCGGGGAGGTGCACATCCTCCTGCGTGAGCCGACGCAGCACGGACACAATTTCACCTTGCACCGTCGGTTTGTTCGCCTGGATCTGCCAGCCGTGGAAGTCCGTGCCGTCGTAGGCAATCGTGAGTTTGAAATAGCGCATGGGCAAAGAAGCCGACAGTATTCAGTTTACAGCCGACAGCCTGGAGCGTGCAGGCCCAATCTCAAACTGCAATTTAGGCGTGTCAGTAAGATCGAGGAACTCCCTCGAATAAAAGATCAACGTGCTTGGTCTGTCGGTTGGTAGCTGACGGTTATTTTCACGGGGCGGCGCGGACGTGACGGCTGCCGGGCTTAACCGCCACACTTCCCTGCCGGCAAAGTGGGCAGTCTTCGGGCTCGTAGCTTTCAATTTGCAGCTCGATGAGAGCATTGGACTCGATAGGAAACTCGATCTTGCCGCCGCTACGGTCAATTAGCGCGCCCGCAGCTACGACGCGGCCTCCCGCCTCTTCCACGACGTGGATCGTCTCTTGCGTCGAACCGCCGGTGGTCCAGACGTCTTCGATCACCAACACATGCTGGTCCGGCTGGAGCACAAACCCTCGGCGAAGGGTCATCCTGCCGCTGGCGTCCCGCTCCACGAACATTGCCGGAACGCCGCCGCCGACTGCGTCCTTGGGCGCGGGAAGGGCCCGTGCGACCTCCTGGCCGATGATCACTCCACCAAGCGCAGGCGAAACCACGACGTCGATGCGCGCATCGGAAAAAAGTGCCGCGAGAGCCTGCCCCAGTTTCTCGGCAAAGCGCGGGTATTGCAGCACCAGTGCACATTGCACGTACATGCCGCTGTGGAGCCCGCTGGAAAGCTCAAAATGGCCGTGCCGTATGGCTCCGACCGCCTCGAACATGCGCAAGAGTTCTGCCTGCGTATCCATGGCACCTATTCACGGCCGGAACGGGACCTTTCCGGTCCTGTGTGGCTAACCGTTCCTGCCTGTTAACCGTCGAAATGTCAGCAGACTAGCTGCCATGTCCTGCGTTGTCAAGGATGGGAGCGCCTGATAAACTGCCCTTTCCGGGTCGCGGCCCTTGTAGCTTGTTTCAGCGCTCCCTCTGCATCCGCCAATGAAACAAATTCAGTGCTGCGAACGTTAACACTAAAGAAGCTGCGTGAAGCGCATTTCGCTGTACGTGTTCCAAGTCCAAAGGTGAGGAGAACTATGAAGATGCCGTCCATTCGACCCCTGCTCGCCGCTGTATTGATAGGCGCCATAGCAGGCACTCCGGTCACCCCGGTCCATGCTCAGGAGCCCGCGACGGCTCCCAAACCACAGACCGCCGCACAGGGCGGTGTGCCCATTTCTCTGGGGATATCCAAGCACGATTACACGCATGCCCGCAGCGCCTTCCCCCGGTTCTGGCTTCCGTATGAAATGATGCCGATCGCGCCCGGAGTCCTAGCCAACGCTCCGCGGTTGGAGCAGTTGATCCATGACGGCAAGCTAGAGTTGAGCTTGCAGGACGCCATAGCGCTAGCGCTCGAAAACAGCATGGACATTGTGGTCACGCGCTACAACCCGTGGATAGCGGACGTGAGCCTGCTGAAGACCAAGGCGGGCGGATATGGGTACGGCACGCCAGGCAGCATCTCGGTCGGATCGACGGCGAATCTTCCTTTGCTCTACTACGACCCCTATGTCACGTACACGATGTCAGTGGCCGACGTGACCACGCCGATCAACAACGTGTTCCTTTCGGGTGTAGGCACGGGTGGCGGCACCTCGTCCGTGCAAGCGATGGGCCTGACGGCTCACAACGCGGCCTACAACACGCAGTACCAGCAGGCTTTTGATACGGGCACCAGCTTCAGCGTCGCTTGGAACAACACGCGCGCGTCGTCCAACGCACTCAACTTTTTCAATCCGTACGTGCAGTCGTCCCTGACAGTTTCTTTCCAACAGCAACTGCTGGCCGGCGCGGGACGATTCATTAACCGCCGCAACATCCTGATTGCGCAGAACAATCGCAAGATTGCGGACCTGGCATTTACGCAACAAGCCATCACGACGACCACGAACACGATCAATGCGTACTGGGAACTGGCGTACGCGCGGCAAAACGTCAAGGTGCAGCAACAAGCCGTGACGGTTGCCGAAAAGCTTTACAACGACAACAAAAAACAACTGGAAATCGGCACGATGGCGCCGCTTGACGTCACTCGCGCGGAATCCGAGCTGGCGACTGACCGCACGAACCTCATTGTTGCCCAAACGACGCAGCTCCAGGACGAACTTCTTCTCAAGAATTACATTTCCAAAGATCCGACGGCCTCCAATCTCATCAGCGTCGAGGTCATTCCCACGGACAAACCGGAGACACCTGCCGCGATTGAAGCCGCTTCGTTCGAAGACGCTTTGAAGGAGGCATTCAAAAAACGCCCGGACGTCCTGGAGCAGTTCTACAACCTGAAGAACGCGAACATTGACGTGCGAGCAACGAAGAACGCGCTCTTGCCGACTGCCACGCTTGGACTGCAATACGTATCCTCCGGCCTAGCCGGCAATTCGTTTACTACGGGCACACCGACCGTTCAACTCGGAACCCAAATGATTGACGCCGCTGGAAACCCTGTGGATGTCTATCTACCGGAGACCGTGGCGCCGGTGACCGGGGTACGCAAAGACGGGTTCGGCACCGTGCAGTCGCAGATTTTTCACAATACGTTTCCGCTGTATGCCGCGCAGTTGAGTGTCAGTCTGCCTCTGCGAAACCGGGGCGCGCAGGCGGACAACATTCATGCGCAGCTGGTGGAGCGGCAGTTTGAAGCCCAGGTGCAGCAGATCAAGAACAACGCCGTGCTGGACGTGCGCAATACGACCATCGCGTTGCAGCAGGGCCGAGCGCAGGTGGAATCCGCGCGCAAAGCCCGGGAACTGCAGCAACAGACGTTTGACGCCGAACAGAAGAAATATCAGCTCGGCGCCTCCACGGTGTACAACGTGATTCTCACGCAGCGCGACCTCATCACCGCGCAGGGGACGGAACTTCGCGCACTAGCGAATCTCGCCGAAGCAAAGGCCAATTACGAACGCGCTCTTGGCCGAACTCTCGAGGTGAACAACGTCACCATCGCGGACGGGAAGAAAGGGATCTTCGAACAAGACACCCTGATTCCGGGCACCTTAAACGGGCAAGTTGTCGGCACGGATTCGCTCTTCAAGCGCCTCGAAAAAGCAAACCTTGAGGGCCAGCGTTAGCAGCAATTCATCTTCTTACAGAGATAGGGGCGAAGCGCGTGCTTCGCCCCGCATTTTTTGTTTGCGCCCTCCTCTGCTTGTGGTATCTTCTGTTGCTCTTTGGTGACTTAAACGGGCTATAACTAGGATTCGCAGTTATCTTCTACCATGACCGGGTTCTGACTATCTAAGTCTCCGGAGGTGGCGCATGCCTTCCCCTTCGACAGAAAAGAACAAGGCTCGTCAGGACGAATTGGACTGGATCGCTGCCTCTCGCACGGCGCGTCTTGGCGCGAAGCTGACCAGAGCGCCAGAAGACAGCCTCATCGGGCTGGCCTTTTCGGGCGGAGGGATCCGCAGCGCAACGTTCAACCTGGGAGTGATTCAGGGCCTTGCGAAGTCCAAGCTGCTTCACAAAATGGACTTCGTCTCTTCCGTTTCGGGGGGCGGGTACATCTCCAGTTGGCTGCTCGGCTGGATGCAACACCAGGGTCTGGGCGCCCGCGAGGTGGAGCGCCAGTTACGGAGCGAGCAGGTTGACTTCAAGAAGCTGAGCGAACCCCCGGAGATTCGCTTCCTGAGAAATTTCAGCAATTATCTGACACCGCGCAAGGGCCTCTTTTCGCCCGATTTTTGGACCTTCTTGGCCATTTACTTCAGGAACACCTCCCTGAACCTCGTGATTCTCCTCTCGGCACTTCTGGCGGTGATTTTTGCTCCCCGCGTGGTGGTGTGGATCTTCCACATCTTTGAGAGGCTTGAGAATTTTTTCCGGAATTTGCTGAAGACTTCGTTTGATCCCTGGTATCTATCTTCTCAGTACATCGCTCTTTATTGTGGTTTTGTTTTGGGCGCCGTCGCCGTCGTTTACATCGGCCTGAATATGGCCTGGCTTGAGCCGGGACAGGACGGGCTCGACGAAAAGACCTACGAAGAATTCAGCAGTCCCCCACGGGTGCGAGAGCGCATCGCCCTGCCGTTGGTGTTCGCTGCCGCGTGTCTCAGCTATGCATTCCTTTGGTTTTTTGAAGATTTTTATGTCTCGCCGGAGTTTTGGTGGGAGGCGGCTCTGCTGGGAATGATGATGTACACCTTGCAGTGGGCCTTGGCAGGCGGCGTGCGCGAGTTCATACGCTTGAGATATGCCAGAAAGGGCAAGCCCGCTCCACAAGGGGGTCCCAACCTGTGGAAGATCCTCCTATGCGCTGCGTTTACCGGACTCCTCTCCGGCTTTTTGTTTCTGCCGTTCGGTCATTTGCTCCATCGAGGCGGCATCCCCGAACTGGGACAACAGCACAGCCTGTGGTTTGTTCTGACCTTTGGGCCGCCCGCGTTGATCGGCATCATGCTTATCACCGGGATTGTGCACATTGGTCTGCTGGGGCGTTCGATGAGCGACGATCATCGAGAATGGTGGGCGCGGCTGGGCGCGCAGCTATTCCTCTATGCCGTTGGCTGGCTTCTCCTGTTTTCGGTCGCCATTTACTTTCCCATTTGGCTGCGAGGGTTTCTGGGAGGGAAGAACTGGACGCATCACCCGCTGACATTCAGCAGCGTGTTCGTTTGGGCCGCCTCCACGATTTACGGCGTGCTCTTCGGGAAGAGCGCAAAGACAAGCCACTGGACACCAAACGCCGCATGGACCAAGAAGATCCTGCATTATCTTGCGGTGATCGCTCCTTACATTTTTGTAGGTGGCATGTTGCTGGGTCTCTCTCTTCTGGCTGCGGCCATCTTCAATAGCGCGGTGGGAGAAGGCTTTGTGCTTGGCTGGACCCTGGATCCGGGCGACTACTCCTGGTGGCTGGTGGTGGTGTGTGGCGCATGCGTTGCGGCGACCTGGTTGCTTTCGTGGCGCGTGGACGTCAACGAATTCTCCGTGCACCTTCTGTATCGCAACCGCTTGGTGCGCTGCTTTCTGGGTGCGAGCGTCAAAGACCGCCAATTTCAACCCTGGACCGGTCTTTCCTGGAACGATAATCTGGCGCTTTCAGACATAACGTCCGTCGTCAAGACACCGTCCGGGGACGATGGGCGCCCGTTTCCGATTCTCAACACGACGTTAAACGTCGTCCACGGCCGCGAACTGGCCCTGCAAATGCGGAAAGCCCGTTCGTTCACCTTCACCCCGACGTACTCTGGGTTCACACGTCCGCTGACCGGCGGGTCCGAGTGGGAGATGAACTACCAATTGACACGCGATGCCGGTCCAAAGCCGCCGGATCGATCTGGCGGATGGGTCAAGGCTTTCACAAAGCAGGCTCAGGCCAAGTCGGATGGAGCACCAACCATTCGAGGCGTGTCTCTCGGCACAGCGATGGCCATCTCTGGGGCCGCAGCGAGCCCCAACATGGGTTCGTACTCCGACCCCGCGATCGGATTCCTCCTTACCGTATTTGATGTGCGGCTGGGGTGGTGGATCGGCAATCCGCGCTATCCCGAGGCCTGGAAACAAGGCCGCCCCAACTCCGGTTTTGCCTGGCTGGTCCGCGAACTACTCGGACTCACTACAGATGAACAGGATTTCATCTACTTATCCGACGGAGGCCATTTCGAGAATTTGGGGCTTTATGAATTGGTGAGAAGGCGGTGCAAGGTCATCATCGCTTCGGACGTTTCGCAGGACCCGCACTACGGCGGCGCGGAATTACGAAACGCGATGGAAAGATGCCGCGTGGATTTTGGCGTGGAAATTTACATTGACCTGGGTAATTTCAAGCCGCAGGGAGACCCGCCGCGTTCGGGCTGCCATTACGCCATCGGCAACATTCTCTATCCCCCCATTTCAAAGGAAGAAAGCGCGCACGAGCGCAACGGCACGCTTATCGTTCTCAAGCCGGCGATTGTCACGGGCGACCCATTCGACGTGCGCGGGTACCCGCAAACGAATCCACAATTTCCCCACGATACTACCCTTAACCAGTGGTTCGACGAGGCGCACTTTGAGAACTATCGCGCGCTGGGTGAGTGCACGGCCGTGGCTGCTTCACGCGACATTGCTGCGGTTGTAGACGACGTTTTGCGCTGACTTGCTTTGACAGGGGCATCCGCGCCTTGCCCCTTCTACGCGTTTCGCATAGCATTAGTTTTTGTGTGCCCGCGTCTGTGGTTTCGCTTATCGTGCCGCGGCCACCGCAGAGTTGCGATCTCACGCTCCGGGAGCGCGAACCGATGAGTGAGCCGGCCGACATCAGAGCGAAGACACCGCCTCCTGGCAAACCCTCCCGCATGGCTTCCGCCGCCGAGGAACGTTGGGAGCACGAAACTCTCGAGCCAACGCTAGCAAAGAGTTCCGAGCGTCAGAGAGAATTCACCACTGTCTCCAGTTATCCGATCCGGCGCCTTTACACCGAAGCAGACCTCTCGGGCTGGGACCCAGCGCGCGATCTAGGCTTCCCGGGCGAACCGCCCTACGCCCGAGGAATTCATGCCACGATGTACCGCGGGCGCCTTTGGACGATGCGACAATTCGCGGGCTTTGGCACCGCTGAGGACACCAACCAGCGCTTTCGCTATCTCTTAGCGCACGGCCAGACGGGGCTCTCCACTGCGTTCGACCTGCCCACCTTGATGGGCTACGACTCCGATCATCCGCTTGCCGAGGGCGAAGTCGGTAAGTGCGGCGTGGCCATCAGTTCACTCGCGGACATGGAAGTGCTCTTCGACCAGATCCCGCTTGCGGATGTCACTACCTCGATGACCATCAATTCTCCTGCTGCGGTCATTTGGGCCATGTATCTCGCGGTAGCCGAAAAGCAAGGCGCCGACTGGAAGAAAATCTCCGGCACGCTGCAGAACGACATTCTGAAGGAATACATCGCGCAGAAGGAATATATCTATCCGCCCGAGCCTTCGATGCGGCTGGTGATTGACACGTTTGAGTTCGGCAAGAAACAGACGCCGAAGTTCAACGTGATTTCCATTAGCGGTTACCACATCCGCGAAGCCGGCTCGACCGCGATCCAGGAACTCGCCTTCACGCTTCGAGACGGCATGGAATACGTCGAATGGGCCATACGGCGCGGCTTGCCCGTGGACGAATTCACGCCGCAACTTTCCTTCTTCTTCAACGCGCACAATGATTTCTTCGAGGAAATTGCGAAGTATCGCGCGGCGCGGCGAATCTGGCACAAGGCCATGACCGAGCGCTATAAGGCAAAGTCGCCGCGCTCCTGGGCGTTGCGCTTCCACACGCAGACGGCGGGCTGCTCTTTGACGGCACAGCAACCGATGAACAACGTGGTGCGCACCGCGATCCAGGCGCTGGCCGGCGTTCTCGGGGGAACGCAGTCATTGCACACGAATTCGCTCGACGAGGCCTGGGCGTTGCCGACCGAGTTTGCCGCAACCATCGCCCTGCGCACACAACAGATCATTGCGCACGAGACGGGTGTGACCAACACCGTCGATCCTCTCGGAGGATCGTATTTTGTGGAGACGTTGACTAACGAGGTCGAACAAGGTGCGTGGGACTATATCCGCCGGATCGATGCCATGGGTGGAATGGTCGCTGCCATCGAGAAGAGCTACCCGCAGCGGGAAATCGCCGAGGCCAGCTATCGTTACCAGCAGGCCGTGGATAAGAAGGAGAAGATTATCGTCGGAGTGAATGAGTATGTCACGCCGGAGAAGCCGATCGAAATTCTCCAGATTGATGAAACGGTTGCGCACCGGCAGGCCGCGCGCCTGAGCAAATTGCGGGCCGAGCGGTCCGCGGCGGAAGTCGAGCGCCGACTGAACGCGCTGCGCAAAGCCGCCGCAGGCAGCGAGAACTTAATGCCGTTCATTTACGATGCAGTGAAGGCTTACGCTACACTCGGCGAAATCTGCGAAGCCATGCGCAGGGTGTTTGGCGCGTACGAGGAAGTGGCTATCACCTGAGTATTTCTTTCCTCCGTGCTCTCTGTGTCCTCTGTGGCGAAACAAGTATGTCGGACGACGGACTCACTCACCAAATCATCGGAGCACCGATTGAAGTGCACCGGCTTCTAGGCCCGGACTTACTTGAATCGACATATGAGGAATGCCTCTGTCATGAACTCGCTCAACGCGGCCTGCCCATTGAGCGACAAAAACCAATTCCTGTTGTATACAAGGATGTGAAACTAGATTGCGGCTATCGTTTAGATCTTCTAGTTTCCAACAGAGTGATACTGGAATTGAAGTCAGTGGACG
>Ga0187778_10002110_pt1 | contig 13651 bp, 10 predicted proteins | sample 1015_Q2_SP5_20_M_FD_132418 | JGI IMG/M metagenome (GOLD analysis project Ga0187778, IMG submission 132418) | Tropical peat soil microbial communities from peatlands in Department of Meta, Colombia - 1015_Q2_SP5_20_MG | ecosystem: Environmental > Terrestrial > Soil > Wetlands > Peat | place... | reverse complement strand
TCGTGCGGCTTCACGCCATGTGCGATCAGGTATTTCCCAGCCGGCGATTCCACGGCAATGGAGCCCGCGGGAGAGATGTGATCAGTGGTGACACTGTCGCCGAGCACCGCGAGAACGCGCGCGCCGGAAATATCCGCGAGTGCGGGCGGAGTCTTCGGCATGTTTTCGAAGTATGGAGGCAACTTGATATAGGTGGAGCTGGCGTCCCACTTATACAAATCGCCTTCGGGGACTTGCATGCCCTTCCAGTGGGCATCGCCTTCAAAAACTTCGCTGTATTCCTTGCGGTATTGTTCGGTGGTTACCGCAGCGCGAACCGTGGCTTCCACTTCCTGCGGAGTGGGCCAGATTTCGCGCAGATAAACCGGCTTTCCCGCTGAGTCGGTCCCAATCGATTCGCTGGTGAGGTCCAGATCCATCCGGCCGGCTAGTGCGTACGCTACAACCAGCGGCGGCGAAGCCAGATAGTTCGCGCGCACCAACGGATGCACACGTCCTTCGAAGTTGCGGTTGCCGCTCAGTACAGCCACAGCGACCATATTGTTTTCCTTGATGGCCGCGCCAATCGGCTCCGGAAGCGGGCCACTGTTGCCGATACAGGTCGTGCAGCCATAGCCCACCAGGTGGAACTTCAACTTTTCGAGATAGGACATCAGGCCGGAGGCGGCTAAATAATCGGTCACTACTTTCGATCCCGGCGCAAGGCTGGTCTTCACCCAAGGCTTTACTTGCAGGCCGCGCTCGACCGCTTTCTTCGCCAGCAATCCCGCGCCCAGCATGAGGGAAGGATTCGAAGTGTTCGTGCAGCTTGTGATCGCGGCGATGACCACCGCGCCACTGGAAAGCGGGAAAGCGTCGCCGTTATTCTTCACCGCGACTTCCTTCGCAGGCGCGCCCTCCACTACCTTCTTAAAGGAAGACTTCGCGTTCTTCAGCGTCACGCGATCCTGCGGCCGCTTCGGGCCGGCAACCGTCGGCTCAACGCTGCCTAGATCCAGCTCCAGCTTGTCGCTGAACTGCGGATCCGGCGTCGCATCGGTGCGGAAAAGCGCCTGCTCTTTGCAGTACGCTTCCACGAGCGCGATCTGTTCGTGACTGCGCGCCGTGAAGCGCAAATAAGCCAGAGTTTCGTTGTCGACAGGGAAGAAGCCCATCGTCGCGCCATATTCCGGTGCCATGTTGGCGATGGTGGCGCGGTCAGGCACGCTCAAGCTGGAAAGTCCGGAGCCGTAAAATTCCACGAACTTTCCGACAACACCCTTCTTGCGCAGCATCTCCGTGACAGTAAGCACCAGGTCCGTTGCTGTCGACCCCTCGGGCAAGCGCCCGTGCAGCTTGAATCCCACGACTTCAGGAACCAGCATGGATAGCGGCTGGCCGAGCATCGCCGCCTCTGCCTCGATTCCGCCTACGCCCCATCCGAACACGCCCAACGCGTTCACCATGGTGGTGTGGGAATCGGTGCCGACCAACGAATCCGGGAAGGCTTCCAATTGATTGCCGTTCGGCACAGAGCAAACCACGCGCGCCAGGTATTCGATGTTCACCTGATGGCAGATCCCCGTATCTGGCGGCACAACCTTGAAATTTCGGAAAGCGTTCTGTCCCCAGCGCAGAAACTGATAGCGCTCGATGTTGCGCTGGAACTCCAGTTCCGCGTTCAAACCGAACGAATCGATCTTGCCAAAGCTGTCCACCTGCACGGAGTGGTCGATGACCAACTCGGCAGGAAAGAGCGGGTTGATGCGCTTGGGATTTCCGCCGAGCTTCTGCATGGCTTCGCGCATGGTGGCGAGGTCGACCACAGCGGGCACGCCGGTGAAGTCCTGTAACAGCACGCGGGCGGGCATGAAGGCGGTTTCTTTCTGCGGGCCGTTCGGGGTCCACTTGACCAGAGCGCGAATATCCTCCGCATGCACGAAGCGGCCGTCTTCACAACGAAGCAGGTTTTCAAGGAGGATACGGAGAGAAAAAGGCAGATGGCCAATGGCGCCCATGCCTTGTTCTTCCAGCTTCTCAAGTCGATAAATCTCAAAGGGTTGCGCGCCGACGCTCAGCCTATCGCGTGTATTGAAGGAGTTTGCTGCGGAAATGGGCATGCTCACTTCCTTTCAAGATTTGAATGGACTCCTATGATAACCGAAATCGCGGGTGTAAGCAGAGCGGCTATAATGAGGCATTGTGCGCATTGTCCTGATTTCTACTTATGAACTCGGCCGCCAGCCGTTCGGATTGGCCTCGCCTGCAGCGTGGTTGCGCAAGCGTGGGCATGTGGTGACGTGCCTCGATTTGTCGCGAGAAGCGCTGAATGAGCAAGCCATTCGTGAAGCCGGCTTGATCGGATTTTATGTGCCGATGCACACCGCTACGCGGCTAACTCTCGAATTGCTTGAGCCAATCCGCCACATCAATCCTAAGGCGCATCTATGTGCGTATGGGCTGTACGCTTCGCTCTCTGCTGATATTCTGCACGCGCAAGGAATTGGCAGCCTGTTGGGTGGGGAATTTGAGCAAGCGCTTGTAGATCTCGCCGAGCATCTTTCCGGGCTTTCGGCGTTGCCACAAATTCATCCACTGGACTCGAACGTATCCCTGAGCCGGCTGCGCTTCCAGGTGCCGGACCGGTCCGGCTTGCCGCCTCTGCGTTCCTATGCGCATCTCGTGCTTCCTTCCAGGGAGCATCGCGTTGTGGGCTACACGGAAGCAAGCCGTGGCTGCAAGCACGTTTGCCGGCACTGTCCGGTAGTGCCTGTGTATGAAGGCGTGTTTCGCATCGTGGATCGAGACGTCGTTCTTGCCGATATAAGGCAGCAGGTCGCGGCTGGAGCGCAACACATCACCTTCGGCGATCCCGATTTCTTTAATGGAGTTGGTCACGCGATTCCGTTGGTGGAAACCCTGCACAGGGAATTTCCGGAACTGACCTATGACGTAACAATTAAGGTGGAGCATCTTCTGCAGAATGCAGAACTGCTCGCCACGCTTCGTTCCACGGGCTGCCTTTTTCTCGTCTCGGCAGTCGAATCACTCGATGATGTTGTGCTGCAGAAGTTGGACAAAAGTCACACCAGAGCAGATTTTTTCCGTGCGGTCGAACTCTGCCGTCGAGCGGGGATCACCCTGCAGCCAACCTTTATTCCCTTCACGCCCTGGACCACCTTCGAACAGATTCTGGACCTCTTTGAGCAACTGTATGGCCTCGATTTGGTGGAAGCGGTGGCGCCCGTCCAACTCGGCATTCGCCTGCTGATTCCCTCTGGATCGCGACTACTGGAGTTGGAAGAAGTGCGACAGATCATTGGTCCTTTCGATGCGAGAGCGCTCGTATACCCGTGGAAACACTCGAATCCGGCTATGGATCAACTGGTGGAGGAATTACAGGACCTGGTGGTCACGAGCGAAAAACTGAAACGCAGCCGTTCGGCCACTTTTGAGAAAATGTGGCAAGTCGTGAGCCGGGCCTCGAACCAGCATCCGCAGTTCAGTCCGCGGCCTGTCTTGGCGTCGCGCGCAACGGTGCCCTATCTCAACGAACCGTGGTTCTGTTGAGCAGAGCCGACGCGGGACCAGTTGGTCCCCATAGCCAAAGCAAAAGAAGCTGTGCGCCAGGCGGAGGCATTCCTGTAGCAGTTCTGTAACGGACGCAATGACGCAAAGAAAACGAGTCCTCTTGTTCGCGACGAAGCTCGGCTATCAAACCCGGTCGTTCCGGGCTGCCGCGGACAAACTCGGTGTGGAATTGGCGTATGTGACCGACCGGTGCAGCCACCTGGACGATCCCTGGAACGATCATGCGCTGCCCGTACACTTCGAAGTGGCTGAAAGCGCGGCAGGGCGCGTTCTGGAAGCGCAGCGGGGCCTTCCTGTGGATGGAGTGTTGGTTGTCGGCGATCGCCCTACGGTTGCTGCGTCATACGTGGCACGTGGGTTGGGTCTTCCGCACAATCATCCCGCAAGTGTCGAAGCCTGCCGTAGCAAGCTGCGGGCGAGGGAAGTGTTAAGCGAGGGGGGAATGCCGGTGCCGTCGTTTCTCAGCGTGAAACTGGATCCTCTTCCAGAACCGTCGTTGCTCGGCGTTCGATATCCTTGCGTACTGAAACCGCTGTCGCTTTCCGCCAGTCAGGGCGTGGTTCGAGTGAATAACCGTGATGAGTTTCTTGCCGGCGCTGCTCGACTGAAGCGCCTCCTCGATTCGCCGGAGATTCGTGCCACACGCGAACCACACCTTGATCAAATGCTGGTGGAAGGCTACCTGGAGGGCAGGGAAGTGGCGGTCGAAGCGCTGCTCACCAACGGGGAACTGCGCGTGCTGGCTATTTTCGATAAGCCCGATCCCCTCGAAGGGCCGTACTTCGAAGAATCGATTTACGTGACGCCGTCGCGCCTTGCAACGGCAGACCAACAGGCCATCGAAAAATCTCTGAAAAGTGCCGTGCAGGCTCTTGGGCTCTCTCACGGTTCCATTCACAGCGAATTTCGGCTAAATGCGGAGGGCGTCTGGCCGATCGAGATTGCTCCCCGGCCGATTGGCGGGCTTTGCGCACAGGTGTTACGATTCACGATCCCGGGTGAGAAGGATCGCATCGGCCTCGAAGAGCTTCTTCTGCGCCACGCTTTGGAGTTGCCGGGAGCGGATGCGCCGCGCGAACCCGAAGCCTCTGGCGTCATGATGATTCCCGTGCCCCATAGCGGAATCCTGGAAAAAGTGGAGGGACAAGAAGAGGCGAGCGTCACACCGGGGATCACAAATCTCGAGATCACCGCGCGACTGCAGGATTTCATTGCCGCATGGCCCGAGGGGTCGAGTTATCTTGGTTTCTTATTCGCCCGCGCCACGGAACCGGCCGAGGCCGAAAATGCCCTTCGTGTCGCCCACGGCAAGCTGCGCTTCACACTGGGCCCGCGTTTGCCCGTCGAGCATCCCGTAAGCCATAAAGTCTCGCCGGCAGAGCGGGCCGAACGGGCTTAGTTATGAGTCGTAAGTTTTGAGTTCTAAGTCAAAACCACGCGCAAGAGTTGTTGAGGTTTTGCAAGAGTCCGAAAACGCTTCAAATTCAAAAACTTAAAACAAAGAATATGAACTTCAATTATCCCTTCGCCTTCGGCGCTACGTAACCGTCCGGCAGCCTTGCGCCTTCGCCGAAGAAGAACTGCTCCATTTGCTCTTCCATGATCTTCTGGGAGTTTGGATCCAGAGGGTTGAGCCGATACTCATTCATGACCATCTTCGAGTGCTCCAGCCAGAGCTTCCACGCGTCCTTGGATACATTCTCATAAACGCGCTTGCCGAGTTCACCCTTCCACGGAACCCGATCCAACCCAGGGAGCTCTTTTCCAAATTTTACGCAATGCACCATGCGCGTTCCCGGCTTTACGGGTTCGCTGGGCGATGGTGTAGGTCCACATGAATCGTTGGCCATGCTGTCCTCCAAGGAAATATTCATTGTGCGACACCCGTCATTTGCTTGCAACAGAGCGCCTCAAGGATGGGCACGGGAAACAGGCCGAAACATAGACGACATCCAGGGAAGTCCCGAACCGTTTGTATTCCCGATTTTCAACGTTTTTTTCCTTTCGTCGTACGCCCTAATCTGATATTCCTCGTTGGCTTCCGGGGAGGCCTTTCCGTGGCAGAAATTACCACAGTTTTTTGGGACATAGGCGGCGTCATCCTGACGAACGGCTGGGACCATAATTCGCGCATGGAGGCCGTCCAGATGTTCGGCCTGGATTGGGAGGAGTATCGCGAGCGCCACGATTTGTCCTTTCCCGCTTTCGACGCAGGGCAGATCACTATCAACCAGTACCTGGATCGCACCATCTTTTACCGGCCGCGGTCCTTTTCTCGTGAGGAATTCACAGCGTTCATGTTTGCGCAGTCCAAGGAATACCCGGAAACGCGCGCGGTGCTATCGGCCGTGTCGCGGAGCGGGAAATATTATGTTGCCTCTATAAACAATGAGCCCAAGGAATTGAATGACTACCGGATTGAAGCGTTCGGCTTGCGCAAGGAGTTCCAGGCGTTTTTCAGCTCCTGTTACCTGAACGCGCGCAAGCCCGAGGAGTTGATTTACCGCATCGCTCTGGAGGTGACGCAGCGCCCTCCGGACAACTCCGTCTTTATCGACGACCGGACTCTAAACCTCGAAAACCCCCGCCGGCTGGGCATGCACGTGATTCATCACCAGAACGCGAAGCAGCTTCGGGAAGACCTGAAAGCCCTCGGGATTGAGGTATAGTTCTCTGGCGCATTAGCATCCAATTGCTGTTATGAAATCCCCGGAGGAACGCAATGGCTGAAGAAGTACGAACTGCATCTATGTACGGGGGAATCGCGGAACCTTGTGCCATCGTTCTGTTTGGCGCCTCCGGAGACCTGGCGAAACGCAAAGTGATCCCCGCGATGTACGACCTGGCGCAGAACGATTCACTCGGGGAGCGCTACGCCATCCTTGGATTCGCGCGTACGCCCATGACCGACGACTCTTTCCGGGGCACCGTGGGCGAAGCGGCAAAGACGATTTCCGAGGTTGGCCCGATTGATCCAGCAAAATGGGATGCCTTTGCTTCCAACCTTTTCTACTGTCCCGGCGACTATGCAGATCAAAACTCCTACGCGCAACTGGCCAAGCGCCTGGCGGAAATCGACGCGGAAAAGAAGCTGGGCGGGAACCGGCTCTTCTATTTGTCAACGCCGCCGGAAGTCTATCCGGACATTGTGGAGCATTTGGGGCAGGCAGGCCTGGCGCGTCCTTCCTCTCCAGATTCCTGGGTGCGCATCATTATCGAAAAGCCCTTTGGGCGCGACCTGGCCTCGGCGAAGGAGCTGAACAAGATTGTCCTGAACGTGTTCGAAGAGAAGCAGGTCTACCGGATCGACCATTACCTGGGCAAGGACACGGTACAGAACCTGTTGGTGCTGCGCTTCGGTAACGGGATCTTCGAGCCGCTCTGGAACCGCAATTACGTCGATCACGTGCAGATCACCGCGTCGGAAACGCTAGGCGTAGAGCGGCGCGGCGGGTTCTATGAAACAGCGGGTGCGCTGCGCGATATGATTCAGAGCCACGTTCTGCAATTGACCTCGCTTGTGGCCGTTGAACCTCCTGCCTCCTTTGACGCAAACGCCGTTCGCAACGAGAAGCTCAAAGTTCTGCAGTCGATTCGTCCCTTCAACCTGGAGATGGTGGCGCAGTCCGTTGTGCGCGGCCAGTATTCACCGGGGAAATTTGGGAATCAGACCGTGGCCGGTTACCGCGACGAGCCTCATGTAAGCAAGGGCTCGCGCACGGAAACGTTCGTCTCCATGCGCGTGCTTATCGATAACTGGCGCTGGGCTGGGGTGCCATTTTACTTGCGGACCGGGAAGCGCCTGGCCAAGCGCACGACGGAAATCATGATCCAGTTCAAGCGCGCGCCGCACATCGTGTTCCGCGATAAGGATGTTCAGGCCAACCGCCTGGTGCTGAACATTCAACCGACGGAGGGTATCTGCATCTCGTTCGGAGCCAAGCGGCCGGGAACGGAAATGAGCATTGGGAACGTGGCCATGGACTTCAACTACATCAAGGCGTTTGGCAACGGATCGCGCAGCGCCTATGCGACGCTCCTGAATGACTGCCTGCGGGGAGATGCGACCCTGTTCGACCGGGGCGATTCCGTGGAGGCCGCATGGTCTCTGGTCGAACCTATCCTGGATGTATGGAGTGCGGCAAAGACAGCCACCGTGCCGGAGTACCCTTCTGGAAGCTGGGGGCCAAAAGAATCGGACCAGCTGCTCGAAAGAGACGCCAGACAGTGGTATAACCCTTAAAACGGTTTAATATAAGGGTTGGCGGGCTTTGGCCGGGAGGCACGGTGATTCTCGCAGGCGACGTTGGCGGCACCAAATGTAATCTGGCACTTTTCGCGGAAAAGAACGGCAAGCTGGAATTTGTCTTTCGGGAACGTTTCGCCAGCAAGGAATTCGCTCAATTCGAGCTCATCATTCGGGAATTTTCCCGCCGGGCCGCGCCATACCTCGGTCAGGAGAAGATCCACGCTGCGGGATTTGGGGTGGCCGGTCCGGTCATCAACAATCGCATCCATGCCACGAATCTGCCGTGGATTGTAGACGCGGACATCCTCGCTCATGAAGTCGGCGTCGATTCCGTGGTGCTGCTGAACGACCTGGGAGCTACGGGCCACAGCCTGGGGCATCTCCCTCCCGAAGATTTCTGTGTTTTGAACGAGGGTACGCCGCTCCCTGGGGCTTCGCGGGCACTGCTAGCCGCAGGCACGGGACTGGGCGAGGGCATTCTTTTCTGGGAAGGCAAGCGCTACAAAGTGGTCCCCAGCGAAGGGGGCCATTCCGATTTCTCCCCGCGTTCCGATCAACAGATTGAACTCTTGAAGTTCATGCGACACCGTTATCCCCAGGTGAGCTGGGAGCTCATTCTTTCCGGCCGCGGATTCCGCACACTGCATGAATTCCTCGCGCCTAGCGTGAAGCACCCTATTTTTGAGGATCCAGACGCCGACCCCGCACCGTTCATCACCAAGAGCGGGCTGGATCATACTTGCCCCATATGCACGGAAACCTTGGACCTTTGGACGAACATCTATGGAGCGGAGGCCGGCAATCTGGCGCTCAAGGTGTTGGCGCTAGGTGGCGTCTACGTTGCCGGCGGAATTGCCGTGAAAATCCTGCCAAAAATGAAGGACGGCACTTTCTTCAACTCGTTCAAGGACAAGTGGCATTTCGAGAAGATGCTCTCCGATGTCCCCGTGTCAGTCGTGCTGAACGAATCGGCGCCATTGATTGGGGCAGCTTACGAGGCCTACGCCAGCATCAAGTAGTCTCTCTCCCCTGCAATCAGACCCTGTTGCGCTTGCCCGTTTTTGGTAAACTGGCTGCTCTGAATTGCGATCCCTCGGATCGCCATCCTTCATATGGCAAGCCCTGCCACCCGCTTCCGACCGGGTGGAGGCATGGAGCTCTTGCATGAGCAGTACAGCTACCACCCCCGTCACCGAAATTCTTAATTACTTGGGCGGAGCCTGGCGAAATTCTAGCGCCACGGAATTTGTGAACGTCACCAATCCCGCAACCGGTGAATTGATCGCGCGGACCCCGCTCTCATCCAAGGCAGAAGTAGATGCCGTGGTGCAATCCGCCGCCGCCGCGTTTCCTGCCTGGCGGCGAACGCCCGCCGGGGAGCGCATTCAATACCTCTTCAAGCTGAAGAACCTGCTCGAAGATCACATTGATGAGCTCTCGCGGCTGATCACCATCGAAAACGGGAAGACCTTCGCAGAAGCCAAGGCCGAAATGCGGCGTGGCATAGAAAACGTGGAAGTAGCCTGCGGCATTCCGATGATGATGCAGGGCTACAACCTGGAAGATATTACTCCGGGCGTAGATGAGACACTGATTCGACAGCCGCTTGGCGTGGTGGCCGCGATCGTCCCGTTCAACTTTCCCGCGATGATTCCGTTCTGGTTCTTGCCATACGCGGTGGCCTGTGGCAACACGTTTGTGTTGAAGCCGAGCGAGCGCGTTCCGGTGACGGTCCGGCGCATCATTGAGCTGGTCGAAAAGACCGGCATTCCCAAGGGCGTGGTGAACGTCGTGAATGGAGGCAAGGAAGTAGTGGACGCGCTCTGCGACCACCCGGCGGTTCGGGCCAGCAGCTTCGTCGGCTCCACGCCTGTGGCGAAGCATGTGTACGAACGTTCCGCGGCTGCGGGCAAACGCATGCAGTGCCAGGGCGGGGCGAAAAATCATGTGATTGTGCTTCCTGATGCGGATATGGACCTTGCCAAGCAGATCATCAGTGACTCTGCCTTTGGTTGCGCAGGGCAACGGTGCCTCGCGGTCTCCGTTGCCGTGACGATTGGCGAGGCGCAAAAGACGTTTCGCGATGCTATTGCGGAAGCTGCCTCTTCCATTAAGGTCGGCTTCGGTCTGGATAACGGTGTTCAAATGGGGCCGGTGATTTCGAAGGAGAGCAAGTCGCGAGTCGAGTCGCTGATCGCAACGGGAGTGGGGGACGGCGCGAAAGCGGTGGTAGATGGTCGCAACACAAAAGTCGCCGGCCACGAAAACGGCAATTTCGTGAAGCCCACCATTCTGGATGGCGTTCCCGCGTCCAGTTCTCTGGCCAATACGGAAATTTTTGGTCCGGTACTTAGCTTGATTCATGCCAACACTATCGATGAAGCGATCGACTTCATCCGTAAGAGCCCTTATGGCAACCAAGCCTCGCTCTTTACGACCAGCGGAGCGGCGGCACGCAAGTTCCGTTACGAAGCCCCCGCGGGAAACATCGGCATCAACATCGGAGTAGCGGCTCCGATGGCCTACTTCCCCTTCAGCGGCTGGAAGGACAGCTTTTTCGGCATTCTCCACGCGCAGGGCAAAGACGCGGTCGAGTTCTACACCGAATCGAAGATTGTTGTCGAGCGGTGGTCGCGCCAGGAAACGCGTAAATTCTAAGACATCAGTCGGGGGTCAGTAGTCGGTAGTCGGAAGTTTAGGCTGTTGACGTAGCCGCTGTGCGTAACACTGTGTAACAAATTGTAGATTCTGACTACAGACTGCTGACTACAATCATGTCTTCAGACGCAACTCGTCCTCAAATCAATTCCCAACTTGAATGCGCGAAAACACTTCCTTCGCGCTTTTACACCGACCCGGCTGTGCTGGCGCTGGAAAAAGAGAGAATCTTCCGCCGAACGTGGCAATTGGTTGGGACGCTTCATCAGCCCTGCGGGGAAGTAAATGGCGTGAGACGCACCATCGCGGATCCCGAGTCCTACTTCACATTTGATCTTGCGGGCGAACCAATCGTGGTGGTGCGTGATGCCGCCGGGACGCTCCGCGCGTTCAGCAACGTCTGCCGCCATCGCGCAGGCCCAATCGCGGAGGGAGCGGGTTGCAGAAAAGTTCTAAACTGTGCGTATCACGGCTGGACCTATACGTTGGATGGCCGCCTGATCGGCACACCCGAAGTGGATGGCGTGGAGCTCTTCGATCGTTCCACGATGGGAATGGTGCCACTGCGCTGCGAGACCTGGGAACAATTCATCTTTGTGAATTTCGCGGCGGATGGCCCCTCGCTCTCTGAATATCTCGGGAACATTCCGGAATTGGCTCGCGAGTTTTCCTTTACCGGGCTCGGCCTGGCCGAACGTCGCGATTACATCGTGAACTGCAACTGGAAGGTCTACGTCGACAACTACCTCGAGGGCTACCACATCCCCATAGTCCATCCCGGCTTAATGAAGGAGATCGACTATCCGCGCTATCGCTGCGAAACGTTTCGTTACCATTCGCAGCAGCTTGGGCCCGTTAGAGAAGTGAGGCCCGGCGATATGCATGAACGTGTCTATACTCCGGATGCACCGGGCTTGAAAGAAGCGCTGTATTTTTGGATTTTCCCCAATCTGATGCTGAATTTTTATCCGGATAATGTGTCCATGAACTTGGTTGTACCGCTCTCTTACGACAAAACGCTAACCATTTTCGACTGGTATTTCCACGATGCCGCTTCCGAAAAAGCTCGCAAGCGCGCCGCCAAGGCCATTGCCTTCAGCGACGAAGTTCAGCGGGAAGACATCCACATTTGCGAAGCGGTGCAGCGCGGCCTGCAGTCCTCCACTTACGACCGCGGCCGCTATTCGGTGAAACGCGAAAACGGCGTCCATCACTTCCACATGCTGGTAAGCGAATTCCTGGGCTAGATTCGCCCAGCACAATCCCATCTCACGCGCTTCTGTGCAATCTCTGCGCTTCCTGGATCAAAAGCCAGACAAGCAAGACGGTTAAGGATGTGCAGGTGCTGGCGCCGGAGCAGGGGCGTTGGTGGCCGGCTTGTTGAAGTCGAAATTTACCTTGGGGGCCTGGCGCGCACCTTCTTCGGTCTTGAAGTAAGCGTCGTTGCGCGCGAAGCCTCCGATGCTGGCCACCAGGCTATTCGGGAAGAGCGAGATATACGTATTGTAGTCCTGGACCGTGTCGTTGTACCGCCGGCGTTCCACGGCAATGCGATTCTCCGTGCCTGCAAGTTCATCCTGCAAGCGCATGAAATTCTCATTGGACTTCAATTGAGGATAATTCTCCACAATCACCAGCAGGCGGCTCAATGCGGAGTCCAACTGGCCGTTGGCAGCGATCTTGTCGGCAGGCGTTTTTGCGCCAACTAACGCTGCGCGAGCCGCGGCGATGTCTCCGAACACAGTTTGCTCCTGCACTGCATAGCCCTTCACGGTCTCCACCAAGTTCGGGATCAAATCCGCACGGCGCTGCAGAACCACATCCACCTGCGCCCACGCCGCGTTCACCGCCTCTCGCTTAATCACCATCTGATTTCTCCGGCTGAAGAAGGCGGAGCCGAGCACAAAGGCGAGGATCAAGAGAATCACCACAAATACAATTAAAGCTTTCATATCCACCTCGATGGAATGAGTTTCAGAATTTCCTTAACACACCCGCTTCCACTCTTTTTTAGGGATCAGGCGATCCATGGCATTCACCACTTTTTCCAGGGCGTGGATATAGCGGTCGTACACAACAAACGAATCTTCCATCAACTCGTTGCTCTCATGAAAATCATAAGCGGCCTGGAAGGCGCCGGCGTCGGCGCCTGTCACGGCAGCGATGCGCTCGTACAGGGCGGATGGCTCAGAAGGTGGTTCTTCTTCGCAAGCAATCAAGGTATGCCGAAGCAGGGTGGTGGCTCCCGAAGCGGTCTTCTTCAGGATCGTCGTGTATTCGATCTCGTTTTTTCCTGCGTGCAGCACATGTTGCCGCAGGCGGAGCAGCAACAGCCGCAGGTCGCGTTCCACCTGTACGCGATGCAGATTCATGGGGATTTCCAAATCCGCAACGGGATCCTTCCCGAACAACACACGATGTGACCGCTTGATATCGAGGCTCTCAATGGGAAAAACGTCCGTGGAGCTTTGCAATTCCTCCGTCAGAAAGAAAAGTGGAGTCGGCTCCTTTTCCTCTTGCGTCCACCACAGAACAACCGGAGCCAGCAATTGCAACTCTCGAACGTCCAGCGTCACCAGCGTGCAAAGCACGTTCAAATCAGAAGTTCCAGGCCGGTATGTTCCACTGGCCGCGGAGCCGTACAACACAACAGACTCCAGATTCTTTCCGGCCGCTTCTTTTAGTCGGCTGACCAATTCGCCCAGCTTAGTTTCCATGAATGCACCCGCTCAGGATGTTTGAAGTTCTCACCAACTGCCGCCTGCGCCACCGCCACCGCTGCTTCCTCCACCAAAACCGCCGAAGCCGCCACCGCCTCCACCCCAGCCTCCACCACCGGAACTCCATCCGCCGCGGCTTCCGCCCCATCCGCCGCCGATCACCGGGCCAATCCACCAGCCGCTTCCCATTCCACCACCGATGCCGCCTCGCCGATTGATATTACTGCCAGAACCGCCGGAACGGGACATGAGAATCACGAGGAGGATGACCCCCAGAAAGATCCAGATCCCGATGCCACTTGAAGCCTGTTGCTTCTTCGCCGGTGGCAGTTGGGGTGCGCCGGTCAGCGTGACGCCCTTCTCGTCCGCGATATATTTCGCCAGCTTCCATGCCGCTGCGCTGATGCCGCTGCTGTAGTCCCCCTGGCGGAAATAGGGAGTCATGAGCCGTCCG
>Ga0187778_10002107_pt1 | contig 13669 bp, 12 predicted proteins | sample 1015_Q2_SP5_20_M_FD_132418 | JGI IMG/M metagenome (GOLD analysis project Ga0187778, IMG submission 132418) | Tropical peat soil microbial communities from peatlands in Department of Meta, Colombia - 1015_Q2_SP5_20_MG | ecosystem: Environmental > Terrestrial > Soil > Wetlands > Peat | place... | reverse complement strand
TCGGCCTTTCAGGGGTTAAGTGGCCGTATGTCGGGAAAATATTGGACACTTCTGAGGCAAGTTTCGCAGCATCGTCAGGGACTTAACGGGTTGTGGAACGCGGACTGAAAATCCGCGTGTCGGCAGTTCGATTCTGTCCCTGGCCACCATTCAGATCAGCTAGTTGCAACGGGCGCTACTACCGCATCAGCTCGTTGGTGCCCATTTGGTGCCCGTTGCCAGTATCGCGGCGATAGCGTCATTACAATGGCGGGAAAATTCCAAAGCGATCCGCTACTTCGACCCGCATCGGGTCGGCAGCGCGAAGGTAGGAGAACCGCCCATGCTTACAGTGCACCTCGCATTCTGTTTCATCGCCTAACTGGCTGGCGCCCTGGTCCTGATGGCTCTGTGCGGTGGACGACGCCAGCCGACCTGGGACGCGGTCTTGCTGTTGAGCACCGCGCTCATCAGCCTCACGGGCTTTCCGTTAGCCTCTCCACCTGGAACTCCCACGCCCGACCCGGCGCGGATTGTAGGCGTCGTGGAACTCGTGATAGTGGTAATCGCAGCGCTCGCGCTCTATGTTGGCCACCTCGCGAGCGCCTGGCGCGGCATCTACATCGTGGCGATTGTGCTGGCCGTGTACTTCAACGTCTTTGTCGCGGTCACGCAGGCATTCCTGAAGATCGGCTTCCTGCACGCATTCGCGCCGACAGGGAAGGAGCCGCCGTTTCTGATCGCCCAACTAGTGACGCTGGCGTTGTTCGTCGTGATCGGTGTGACCGCATTCAGACGCTATCGCGGACATACGGTCAACGGGATGATCTGACGGGCGGCTTCGGGAACTTAGGCTTCTCGAGCGGTCTCCGCGTCGTCCTTCTCGCTGGTGCACATTTGGCGTCCGCTTGCGAGCGCAGCGGCGATTGCGTCGGTGCCGCCGCGCCCGTTCGGGCTTTTGGGCCAGCAATCAAGGCCACCCCTAGTCAGCCGGGACCGTCCGATCCTTCGCCCAGTCGCGGAGTGCGGCGACGTTCTCCGCCATAATCACCGCCAGCGGCCGCGTGGCTGCGATCTCAGAACTCAGCAGCCCCGCATCGGGTGCGACGTGCTTGGCGTGCGCGCTGTAGAGCGCGGCGACAATCGCCTGCTCGATCTCCGCGCCGGAAAAGCCCTCACACTCGCGAGCCAGCGTGCTGAGGCTCGCACCATCCAGCGCGATCCCGCGCCTGCCCGCGTGGATGCGCAGGATCTCCGCGCGCGTGCTCAAATTCGGCAGATCGACGAAGAAGATCTCGTCGAAGCGACCCTTGCGGATCAGCTCCGGAGGGAGCTCGGCGATGTCGTTGGCGGTGGCCACCACGAACACCCGGCTGTTCTTCTCAGCCAGCCAGGTGAGGAACGCCCCCAGCACGCGCCGCGTGGCTCCACCATCCGAATCCCCCGAGGCGAAGCCTTTCTCGATCTCATCGATCCACAGCACGCAGGGCGCGAGCACGTCGGCGGACGCCAGCGACTCCCGTAGGTTGCGCTCGGATTCCCCGATGTACTTGTCGTAGAGCGCTGCGCAGTCGAGCCGCAGCAGCGGAACCTGGAAGATGCCGGCGCTCGCGCGCGCGGCGAGGCTCTTGCCGCAGCCCTGGACCCCAAGCAGCAACACGCCTTTGGGAGCATCAAGCTGCGGCGCCGAGCCGTCGAAAGCTGCGCAGCGCTTCTCCAGCCAAGCCTTGAAATTCACGAGCCCACCGACGTCGGAAAGCTGAGCCGTGTCATGCTCGTAACGCAATACGCCGGCGTGATTCAGCAATTCGTATTTTGCGCGCATCACGAGCGGCACGTCCGAGAGCTGGATCGCGCCGTGATCGTAGATCGCCTTGCGGGCCAGACGCTGGGTATCGGCTGCCGAGAGTCCATTCATGTTTTCGACCAGCAGGTCGAGAGCGCGAGGATCGATCTTCACGGCCTGACGGGGATTGGCGCGCATCCACTGACGCGCCACGTCCTCGACTAATTGGCGCCGCTCGTTGCGATCGGGTAAAGCCAGCGCCACGCGTGCCGCTAGATGCTCGAGCTCATGCGGAATCTCGGTCTCGTATCCGATCAGCACGACGGTGCGCGCGCAACGTTCGTAGTCCTGGGCAACATCCTTCAGAAGGCGAACGATGGTCGGGTCCTGAAGGTAAGGATGGAAGTCGAGCAGCGCATAGACGCCGGCGAGCGTGGTCGCACGGATATGCTTAAGGACATCGGGTGGCTGTGCCAACATGCGCTGAGGTGGGCCGATCTGTACGTCCAGGCGTTTCAGCCCGTCTGTCACGGTCCACTGAAAGAGCGGCAGCCCCGGCCGTGTCGGCACTGTGTTGGCACCCGCGGGCCGCGGCGCGGAAGGTGGCGCAGGGAGCTGTCTGCAGGCGGCGCCGAGTGCGTTGAGGACCTGCGCTTCATCGCGCGAGTCAACTACGATGATCGGCACACGTGAGCGTAATAGAACTTCCAGATCGTTCGCTTGCATGGCAGGAAGCTTAGCAGAGGCGTTGTGCCGGAACTGAGACGTCCGCCCCACGGCGTCCGCCGTGAAGCCAGCGCGGCCTTGGCGCTAGAATTAATACGGGCGTCGGAACCCGATGCGCGGTTTGGGGGTATTCATGCTGGTCGTCACAACCGAGAACGTTCCGGGTTACCGGGTGCACGAGGTCAAGGGTCAGGTATTTGGTGTCGTCGTGCGAAGCCGTGGCCTCGGCGGCAACATCGTGGCGCGGCTGCGTTCGCTTGTTGGGGGCGAGATCAGCGAATACACGCAGCTACTCGAAGAGGCACGTCGCCACGCCGTGGATCGTCTGGTGAAGAACGCGAAACTCATGCAGGCGAACGCAGTCGTGATGATGCGATTCGATTCCGCCGAGATCGGCCAGACGATGAGCGAGATCGTGGCGTACGGTACGGCGGTCGTGCTCGATAAGGCGGACTGAGTGCTGCGCACGTTGCTACTCGTCTTCGCGGCCGCGCTGGCAATCACCGGTGTGATCTTCCTCATCCGTGGTCTGGCAGGCCCCGGAGCGTATGCGCTCGGGCTCGGGGGGCTCATCGTGCTCGGAACCGCATTCGAGCGCTGGCGCTATCGCCCGAGCAATATTCGACCGGAGGCCGGCTGGGAGCCGACCGGCGAGCGCTTCGAGGATCCGGAGACGGGCAAGACCGTGCAGGTGTATTACGATCCGCGAAGCGGAGAGCGCCGCTACGTGACTGATTCCGAGCTGGCGCCCTGAAGTTGGAAGTGCACAGCGCGAAGGAGTCGGTTCCGACCGGCACCTTCGGTTCGGTCGAGATCGGTTAAGACCGGACGGTTCCCGGCCGCTGTGAATTGACGCGTCAGCGGTCGTTCAGAGATGCGCCACTCGGCGCGTCGCGAATGACGTTTTGAAGCAGGGACTGAAAATCCGCGTGTCGGCAGTTCGATTCTGTCCCTGGCCGCCATTCAGATCAGGGTCCTTTCCGGAGACATGGGTAACGTTTTATTCCGGGGACATAGATTAACCTATGTGCCCGGAATGACCTGTAACCTATGTGCCCGAAAGCACATCATTGTTATGGCACCTGCACGCGAGTCGATTGCTGGCGGCGCCACGCTGCAGGTGGAACACCGTACTCGCGCCGAAACGCGCGGATGAATGCGGTATCAGTTTGGTAGCCGATGTCCTCGGCGATTCGCGCTAGCGGGGCATTGCTACGAGACAGCAGATTGGCGGCAAGCAACATTCGCCACTGCGTCAAATACTCCATCGGCGCGCTGCCGACCAGTTGCTGGAACCGCTCCGCGAGAACCGATCTCGATGTGCCCGCCGCCCGGGCCAGCATCTCCAGCGTCCAGGCGTGCGCAGGATGTGTGTGCAGCTGTCTCAACGCGGGACCGACGACGCGATCGCCGACAGCAGCAAGCCACCCAGACCGACCAGCACTCTGTTCGTTCACGTACAGGCGCAAGACCTCAATAAAAAGTACCTCAGCCAGCTTGGCCAACACGCCTGCACCACCCGGACGCGGTGAACGGGCTTCCGCCAGGGCGTAGCGCACTGAGGCTTCGAGCCAGACACCCGCATTGGATCCGCGGACACTGACCCTCAACAGCGACGGGAGCCCGCCGAGCAGCATGCGCGCGAGTCGTGCATCACAAGCAAGGTAGCCACATACCAGTCGCGTGGTCGCGCCGCCGCCCCCGTACACCAACGTTCGCGGTCGCCGTGAGAGCACGTCCGCAAGTCGCGCGCCCTTCGCGGGCTGAAGACCAGGCTTGGAACACATACGATGTGCGTGACCCTGCGGAAAGACCACGACGTCGCCGGCACTGAGACGCATCGGCGGCTCGGCGTCAATTTCCACAAAACACTCGCCTTCCGTGATGAGGTGGAAGATGACGACACGCTCGGCATGCGGCTCCAGCAGCCGAGCTGCCGAGTCGGCTCGCGGCGATTGATAACACCAAGGCGCAGTGAACCGTCCCTGTATGAAGATTGCGCCCACCAGGCGGACGACGCGCAGGGTTTCCGAAAGCGCGTCCATCAGCTCGGATCGATCTCGATGTGCAAGGCTACTGGCACAGCGCTCACCAAGGCGGCAGATACGGGTGAACAGTGGTAGCTCTCGTCAACGATCGCTTGGAGTCTCTCCGGAGGGACGCCGGATGCGCCTATTCGCACTTCCAATCGCAGCTCGCGGGGTCCAGCCGTAATCGGTTCGCCAAGATCGGTAGTCATGCCGAACAACCCGCGCGCATCCGACGTACTCGTGGCCGATACCTCAAGTCGGGTCAGGACGATCCGCTCAGCAGCTGCCTCCATGGCGATGCGGGTGGCCACACAGGATGCCAGACCGGCCCTCATCAACCAGCCGGGAGTGACCTGATCGCCGGTGCCGCCAATTTCGGCGGGTAGATCCGTCGTAATCTGCGTGCCGTTCGCATGGGTGCAAACCACCCGTAGGCCCTGCCCCCAGTGCGCGATCGCAGGTTCATCGGCGTGAATTCCCGCCTCCGGATGGCGACTGAGTACATTCCGGACTCGCTGCACCGCTTGCGCAATGGTCTCCGCGGTCATTGGCGACTCCAAGCGAAGCCGAGAACTCTCGCAAATTCTGGACTGAGTGACGCGCGCCGCCAAGCGCCGAGTGCATCTCCTATGGACCGGCCGGACGCTGGGATAGGAGTTCCGGACGCTGCGACAGTTTCTCAGGCTCCGTTTGACGGCACGCGGACGTTTCGTCAGTTGCGGACGACGCACGGACAGGACGACGCCCGCCTTCCGGGCGTCTTATAGATCCCGGACAGAGTATCAGTTGAGTGGCGGCCCTCGCGGAGGTAACCATGTTCATCATTGAACGACGTGTGGCCGGAGTGCTCGTCGCCCTTGCGACCACCGCGGCTATGGTAGTTCTCGGTAATGTCCGGGACTCGGTCGATGAGGTCGAGACCCCAACCACTGCAAATTCGACGCCTGCACTCGCGAGGTCAGTTGGGCCAGGCGTTAGGCCGATTGCATTCGCCGCAAACGAGGCACAAACCGCACGAGAAATACCAGGTATTCCTCAATCCAAATGAGTCGCCCTAGGCATCGGTGCAGCGGGACGTGAAGCGTCCACATTCTACCTAGCCGCTTCTCGCCTTTCAGCGGCTTAAGTGGCCGAATCTCATCAAAATATTGGACCCTGGTGAGGGAATTTTCACAGTGCCAGCAGGTGCTTAGAGCATTATGGAGCGGGGACTGAAAATCCGCGTGTCGGCAGTTCGATTCTGTCCCTGGCCACCATCTACATAAGATCTGGAGCTCGCGTTACGGCGGCCGCGGGCCGCCGAGCATCGCCAGCGCCCCCACGTTGCGCGTCGCCGTCGGCGAAGATGACGTCGCACAGTCGCTTGAGCAGCGGCACGCCGCGGATCTCGGTTTCGAAAAGCGGCACGACCGCGCGGACGCTGTCGTCGAATTCCCGCCAGATCGTCTGCATGTGCTCCTGTTGCATCGACACGCGGTTCCTGACGAACTCCGCGGCCTCCGGACCTACCGACGCGGGATCCATGACCATGTTCACCAGCACGCCGCCGACCGGGATGCCGAAGTCCTTGAACCACTGGATGAAGCGTGTGACTACCGCAATGGGGAGTGCCTCGGGCAGCGTCACGAAGAAGAACGCCGTTAGCGTGGGGTCCGTAAGAAGTACGCGCGCGCGCTCCATCCGGTCGCGGAAGGTAACGAGATAGGTCATCAGCGGGTCCTGCTCCTTCTTTTTCGTGAAAGAGAGCATTTCCCGCAGGCTCCGCGCTTCTTCGCGGCTCTTGAGCATCTTGTTGACCCACAACGAATAGACCTTCGACATGCCGAGCAGGCGTCTCGCATTGGCGGTGGGTGCGGTGTCGAAGACGTAGACGTCGTACTCGTTCCTGAACATGACGTCGATCATGTTCTCGAACATCGCTGACTCTTCGAACGCGGGGTTCATCGTCGCCGTCTCGACGAAGTCGTCAGCCTTGGTGGTGATGTCGGCGAACTTGAGGAACCAGCGGATCTTTTCCCGGATCTCGACTTTCTTACTCTCGATGCTCTGCCGGGTGTCGATCTCGTAGGCCCAGAGGTTAGCCACGCCCTCGATAGCGACGTGCTTGCCGAGCATGTCCTGGCCGAACAGGCTCGTCAGGCTATGCACCGGGTTCGTGGAGACGAGCAGGGTTCGCCGACCCTGCCGGGCAAGCCCGATGGCGGTGGCGCCGGCGAACACGGTCTTGCCTACACCACCCTTGCCGCCGAAGAAGAGGTACTTAAGTGTAGTGTGCTCGCGCAGATACCGTTTCATCGGCATCGTGATGTTTGCCACTGCCAGCTCCGCTAGGCGAACATGATCGCGGCGAGCTTCTCGATCATCGGCAGCCCCGTGACGTCGCGCTCCATCTCCGGGACCAGCGCCATCACCTGCTCGCCAAAGGCCGCTCGTAGGTCGCGCAGGTGCTGGTCCTGCATGTCGATCCGGCGGCGCAAATACTCCGGGATGTTCTGGCTCAGCAGCTCGTGCGGGATAACGCGGTTCACCACGTAGCCGGCGACCGGCACATTGAACTGCGCGAACATCCGGGCCGCCTTCTGGGTGTCGTCGATGATCATGGCTTCCGGTGTTACCACGAAGAAGAAGCCTGTCTTGGTCTTGTCGGTGAGGATCCCGGCCGAGGTGTTGATGCGGTTCTTGATATAGAGCAGTTCCTGGAGGATCTGGTCCTGCTCAGTTGTCTTCTCGCGCCGCAGCCGGCTGACCATCTCCTCGTACTCGCGCATGTCCTCTCGCAGCTTGGTGATCTTGTTGATCCACTCGTCGTACACCTTGGCCATCGACAGGTAGTAGAGCGCGTGACCGAGTGGCACGAGATCGTAGATGTAGTAGTCGTAGTCGCCGGTCATGACCACGTCGACGACGGCATCGAATATTGCGCTCTCCTCCATGGCGGGCTCCGCGCTGGCCGCCTGGATGTAGTTCTCGATCTCCTCCGGCACGGCCGGCAGCCCGTACATGTCGAGGATCTTCTGGCGAATCTGCTGCTGGTAGGCACGGATGTGGCTATCCGCGTCGATCTCCTGGGCCCAGAGGTTGTCCATGATGGCAACCGGTCCCTTGCCGAAGATATCGCGCTTGAATATGTCGGTGAGCGAAGCCTGGGGGTCCACCGAGAATACGAGCACCCGCTTGCCGTGGCTTGCGAGCCAGTAGCTTGCCGCGGCGGAGAACGTGGTCTTACCCAGCCCACCCTTGCCGCCGAACATGATGTAGCGGCGCTCGGGATGTTGCAGGAAAACGTCCTTGAGTCCCAAGGGCACCTCTTAGAACATTGCGTCAGCGACGTCCTTCTCGCGCAGCATGCGTCGCTTCCACGTGGCGATCTGCGGCACGACGTATGGGAGGAGCCGCAGGCTGTAATAAGGCGGCAGAATCGGGATGCCGAGCAGGTCACCCATTGTGATGAGGATGAAGAGGTGCTCCATCGACGCGCGAGTGCGCAGCGCCGCGCGGCTCATGTCGTGGGCGGCCATGCCGTAGACGGTCTCGCGAATCGCCTGCCACAAGCCCTTCCCCTTCTCAGCGCCATCTCGCTCGCTCATCGCATTCTCCTTATCACAGGCCATGCAGGTGATGCTCGTGGTCGCTCCCCAATTCTCGCTCCCTCAAGACACGGCGCTTCCACGTCTCGACCTGCGGCACGACGTAGGGCAGCAGGCGCAGCGCGTAGTAGGGCGGCATGACGGGTACGCCAAGCATGTCGCCGAACAGGCCGAGAACGAACAGCGTCTCCATCGAGGCGCGTATCTCGAGCGCCTGCTGCGCGAACTCGTAGCCGAACATGCCGTAGAGCAACTCGCGCAGAGTGCGTCTCCAGCCCCCGGTGTTGCGCGTGCTATCGTTCTCTCCGCGATGACGGAACTCATCGGTGTCGCCACGGTCGCGATCGTTGCCTGGTTTGCCGCCGGCACGATCTGGAACGTCAGCAAGGGACGCGCACTGATGCGCTGGATGCAGGGTGGCCTGCCCGTACTCGGCGAGCGCACTACGGTACGCTGGCTGGGCTCGACCGCGATCGAGCTGATGATCCGCGATGGCAAGGCCCCGTTCGCCGACGTGACGGTCGTCATCTTTCTCGAACCGCGCGACGTACCGTGGCTGTGGGCGCTGGGCCGCAGCCGCGGCCGCAGCGACACCCTCATCGTCCGCGGCATCCTGCGGCAGATCCCGAGCGTCGAACTCGAAGCGCTCGATCCCGTGAGTTGGTCCGGGCGCGACGCCGTGCGGCGCGTGCCGCGGGAGTGGCTGGCACGTCAGGTCGCCGCCCCCGGTGAGGTCGTCGTGCATCACATCAACGTAGCGGCGCTCGCGCGCGCCGACGCGCTCCTGGAGCTGGCGCGGCGCGCCGGGATGGCGGTGCGGCGGCTGTCGGTGCGGCGCAGCGCGCCAAACTTTCAGCTGCACGTCAGCCTTCCGGATCGCCGCCAACCGGCGCGCGAGTTCTTCGAGGCGGTGCACGCCCTCGCCGAACGCGCCTTCGCCTGACGCGATCCCGTCCACTCAGGTCACCCGCGGCGCTGCCACCGGACCCGGGGCCGGCGCCGAGGGTTTGGCACCGTGGCGGAGATAGGCCGCATACCCGTCCCGGCCGATGAGGACGGCCGCTATGAACAACAGCACGGAGACCGCGATCATCGCCCACGCGCCGACCACCGGCAGGCCTGTTATCTTCGGGTTCGCAGCGATCGTCGTGTAGAGGTTCCACGCTGTGATGACGGTGGCCGCGAGCGTGGTGACGTACATGAAGATCATCGGCAGCAGGGCGTACGTCGGGTTACGGTTCTCCGACCTGAGCCACACGGCTACCACGAGCAGCCCCAGGGCCGCCATCAGCTGGTTGGACGCGCCGAACATCTGCCATAGGTACACCCAGGTGCCGGTGAGGACGAGCGCGAGCGTGAGGCCCATCGAGATCAGGCTAGACACGTGCATGTTCCGCACCGCTGGCACGGCGTCGCCTACCCACTCGGTGAGGGTCACGCGCATGACGCGGAAGACCAGCTGAGTCACGGTGAGCACGATCATCACGAATGTACCGAATCCGAGCGCGGTACCGAAGACCTCTGGTATCAGCCCGAAGGTACCGGCGTATATCAGCTTGCCGACTCCCATAGCGAAGCGGCCACCTCCGCCACCCGCACCAGCGATGGAAACGGCGGTCAGCGACAGCAGCGCCAGCGAGTTCTCGGCGAACATTGAACCCGCGCCGACCGGCAGACCGTCGGTCTCATACTCGAGCTGCCGAGCAGTTCCTACCGAACCGACCAGCGAATGCCAGCCCGAGATGGCACCGCACGCAATCGTTACGAAGAGCATCGGCCATAGCGGCTGCCACGCCTTGCCCGACTCAATGCCGAAACCGAGGCCCTTGAGGGCAGGCAGGGCAAACGTGCCAATGAGGTTGCCTGCCGGGTCCTTTGTACCGAGGAGTGGCGCGACGACCATGCCCACGGCGCTCAGCAGGACGGTCACCAGCGTGATCCAGAATCCGATGTAGTTCACGGGCTGCGCGAAGCGCCAGATCGGCAGATTAGCCCCGAGGTAGCTGAAGACGAACAGGAACACCATCCACAGCACGTAGTTCGGCAGTGTCCTGATTAGGCCGGTGGCCGCATCAAATGCCGGGGTGGTGGGACGCACGCCGTCCTTGCCCGGTGGAGGGATCCTTGGGTCCGCTAGCGTGGGATCCTCGACCGTGTACAGCGGCTGGTGTCCGGTCATGCCGTCCACCGCATGGTTAACCCGTGCTATGGCGGCCGCCACCGGGCCATTCACCAGCGCACCATGTTCGTCCCGATGCTGTCCCATAGGCCCTGCCGCCATGCCGCCGAGCGTCAGCGCGACCACCAGGAAAGTGACACCGACAATTCCCATCTTCCAGCGGTACATCATCTGTCCGGCGAGCAGTCCCATCAGGGCGAGAATCACGATGCCGAATGGAACGTCGGGCCGAGCCGACAGGATCGCCGCCAGAATCCCGACGAACGCGCCGGCCAGCAGCATCAGATAGAAGAAGATGAAGACAAACAGAATCGTCCGCGTGCGCGGGGCGATGAGTCGGTGCGAGATGGCCGACAGGCTATTTCCGTCGTTGCGCACGGCAACCATGATGGCGGAGTAGTCGCTTGCCCAGCCGATCAAGCTGACCCCGAGGATCAGCCACGCGAGCGAAGGCGCCCAGCCCCAGAGATTTGCGGCGGTAATTGGACCCACGATCGGCCCGGCGGCAGCGATCGCCTTGAAGTGATATCCGAAGAGGATGTTCCGGCTTGTTGGCATGAAGTCGACGCCGTCCATGTACATCCTCGCTGGCGTCGCGCGCCTGGCGTCGGCCTGTATGACATTGCGGTCGATGCGCCTGGCGTAGTAGTTGTAGGTGAAATAGGTGGTCAGTACGCTGATGACGACGATCCACAGGGTATTCATAACGCTGCCTCTTCTGACGCCGAGCCGCGGTCTGCATGCGTGTTGGCAGCCAGGTCCACCCAGCCCAGGGTCGGCCTGGCGCCGAGTTCCCTATGCTCGTGCTGCCGGGCGACGCTAAGCTTCGGTACGCCTCCACGCATGTTTCGAGTTACCTGTTAAGCCGCGTGAGGATTCGTGAATCAGCATGATGAGGGGGTGCGGAGCTGTGTCAATGAGTAGAACCCCGAATCCATTGGGCCCCCGCGATCACCGCAACGGTGCCGCTCTTGAAGACCCCGTTGGACCGCGTCGGATGGGTAGGGGCAGTCAATTTGGTCAGCCCATGGTGGCCTTGAGCCTGAATGGAGGAGACTTTACCGTCATGACGAGCGGCTTCGAGCGTCCAATATTATCCGGTCGTTTCTTCGCCTTTCACCGGATTAAATAGCCGAATCTCGGCAAAAATATTGGACACTGCGGAGGTTATTTTGTCGTGTCGTCAGGTACTTAGATCGTTTTGGAACGTGGGCTAAAAGTCCGGGTGTCGGCAGTTCTGTCCCTGGCCACCATCTAATCAGACAGTTGGACGCGCCTCAGTTTTTGGCCATTTCAGGTGGCGGCGCCCTGGCAACGAGGGCACGCCGACATACGTACCTGGGTGGCTGGACAGCAGCGGTGGGGTACTCGGCCCACCCACTCTGCTTTCCTCACACCTTGCCCGACTTTTTTGCATATGTACGTTATACGTACGCCCGGCGTGTGCGGGTCGCTTTCACGCCGCGGGCCTGAGTGTGAAGGCCTTCGTATGACCGCTGACGCAGAACCACAACAGCACCTCATGAGGCTCTTACCGCAAACACCGTTGCAGAGTTTCACGTTGATCAGCCTGGTGTTGATCGTGCTGACCGTGTTGGGGACCGGCTTCGCACTCTCGATGTTCTACCGGCATGAGATTATTCAGCGGGAAGCCATCATTCTCCGCGATATCGTTGAAGCCATCGCGGAGCAGGACCCGCTCATGCGCCATCTCGAAGATCGGTCGGTAACGGCGGATAGGGCCCGCTTCGAGCGCAACTTCTTCGCGCTGCGGCGACTTTCAGGCGTAGCGCGCTTGAAGATCTACAACCGCAATGGTCAGGTAGTCTGGTCAGACTACGAGAAACTCATTGGCGCCAAGATTGGGGATTACGAGCTGGAAGAAGCGCTGCACGGTCGTCCCGTCGTGGTCTTCAACCCCGAGGAGCGCACTTCGCATGCCGCGGAAGGATTACCTCCGGGTGTACTGGTGGAGTATTACATCCCCTTGGTCGTTCAGGCACCTGAGACGCCCCGGCCCGAAATCGCAGGCGTCGCCGCCATCTATCGATCCGCTGCGGATCTCAAGAGCACGCTGAACCGCGGAACTCTGCTGCTGTGGCTGGTGACGGGCGTCGGCGGCCTGACTCTCTACCTCGCCCTTTACGGTCTATTTCGTTCCGTCTACTACCGGCAGCGCAAGGCGGAATCGGATTTTTCGCGATTGACTGCCGAGCACCAGCGCATCGTCCAACTGGAGAAACTCTCTGCAGTGGGCAAGATGATCGTTGAGATCGCTCATCAGATCAACAAGCCCCTGGTAGGAGTCATGAATCTGGCGCAGCTCGCGCACCGCGACGCTGATGATCCGTCACGCTCTCGCGAGTTGCTCGGAGAGATCAGCGCCGCCGGCGATCACTGTCGCAAATTCGTCCAGCGGATGCTGACTTTTACGAAAATCGCGGGGCTCGAGCCGCAAGTGACGGACCTGCGAGATGTGGTCCAGGATACCATCGAACTCTTTCGGCAAAGCGCTTCTGCCGATCACGAGGTGAGATTTGAAGGTCCCGCGGAGCCCGCCACAGCAGAGGTCGATCCCGTGCTGATCCGCCACGCGCTCTTTAACCTCTTGAGCAACGCTGCGCACTTCACTCGCGGCGGAACAGCCATCTTTGTGCGGCTGGCCAGATCACAGGAGACCGTCGCGGGGTGGAATCTGTCGGTTGCCGACCACGGGCCGGGAGTTCCCCAGGAGTTCATGGAAAAGATCTTCATGCCGTTTTTTACGACGCGCGCCGATGGCTATGGTCTTGGTCTTGCGATCGTGCAGCAGATCACCATGGCGCACGCCGGAACGGTCGCCGTCAGAAACAGTCCGGAAGGAGGTGCCTCGTTCACCATATGGCTGCCCGAGCGTCGTCCATGAACGCCACGATGAGGGGAAGGATTCTGCTCGTCGAGGACGATCCCTTTACTCGCAAGCTGTTTCAGGGCTTGCTCCAGGGTAAACCCATCGAGCTGTGCGTCGCCGCAAATGGGGCGGAGGCCCGCCGGCAGTTCCGGGAAGGAGATTTCAACCTGGTCATCATGGACCACCGCTTGCCCGATGCAAGCGGCTTGGACCTCGTCTGCGAATTTCGCCGCCAGCGCCCGCATCAGGTTGCCCTTCTCATTACCGGTTACGCCGATGTACGCGACGCCATGCGTGCGGTGCGTGAAGGGCTTTTCGATTACCTTCTTAAGCCATTCGAGAACCTGGAAGAATTGGAGCTGATGATCGAGAAGGCGCTGGAGCTCGATCGAGCCTATAGAGAGATCGGCGACTTGCGCCGGGTGCTGCAAGCTGAGCGGGCTTCCGAGACGCTTGTCGGCAGGTCCGCCGCGATCGTGCGTGTGCTGGATC
>Ga0187778_10002106_pt1 | contig 13669 bp, 10 predicted proteins | sample 1015_Q2_SP5_20_M_FD_132418 | JGI IMG/M metagenome (GOLD analysis project Ga0187778, IMG submission 132418) | Tropical peat soil microbial communities from peatlands in Department of Meta, Colombia - 1015_Q2_SP5_20_MG | ecosystem: Environmental > Terrestrial > Soil > Wetlands > Peat | place... | reverse complement strand
GCGCTGCTGGAGGGGCTGCCCGGTGCTCGGCGTCGCATCGGTCCATGGGAGGCGTTGAGGAGCGAGATCGAGGAGTTCTTTGACATCAACGGTTTGCACAATAGTGAGAGGTGAGAAGCGAAGGCCGTGAGAGGTGAGCTTCCTCTCACGCTTCACGACCTCTCACTTCTCACCTGGACCTCTCACCTTTCACCCCTTACTCCTCACGCCTATCGCTGAGAGGCGAGACGTGAATAGACCCAGCAAGATTGTGTGTGTCGGCCGGAATTACAGGGCCCATGCTGCCGAGTTGGGCAACGAGGTGCCCGCGCGGCCGCTGCTGTTCCTCAAGCCGCCCTCGGCCGTCATCGGCGACGGCGACGCCATCCTGCTCCCGGCGGCGTCGAGCCAGGTGGAGCACGAGGGCGAGATCGGCGTCGTGATCGGCGCGCGCCTGAGCCGCGGCGACGCCGCGGCCGCGCGGGCGGCCATCGGCGGGATCACCTGCGTCAACGACGTGACGGCGCGCGACCTGCAGAACGCCGACGGCCAGTGGACCCGCGCCAAGGGGTTCGACACCTTCTGCCCGGCGGGTCCGCGCGTCCTGCCGGTGGGAGCCGGCTTCGACCTCGCCGGCCTCGAGGTCCGCTGCCGCGTCAACGGCGCCGAGCGCCAGCACGGGCGCTCGGCCGACATGGTGTTCCCGATCGCGGATCTCGTCGCCTACATCTCGCGGGTGATGACCCTGGAGCCGGGGGACCTCGTCGCGACCGGCACCCCCGCCGGCGTGGGACCGCTGGCCGAGGGCGACGTGGTGGAGGTGGAGATCGGCGGGGTGGGGGTGCTGCGGAACCCGGTCAGGACGGCGCCGCGCTAGCGGCGCCCGGCGCCGACGCGTCCAGCGCCGAGCGGACCGCGCCCAGCAGCTCCGGGATCGTCCACGGCTTGGTGAGGAACGGGTATCCGGGCTCCATCTCCTCGCGCTCGTCGCCGCGGCCCGGGTAGCCGCTGGTGAACAGCACCCGGACGTGGCGGCCCCGCTCGCGCAGCTGGCGGATCAGCTCGTTCCCGCCGAGCCGCGGCATCACCACGTCGGTGATGACGAGGTCCACGCGCGGCTCCTGCTCCAGCAGCTCGAGCGCCTCGCGGCCGTCGGCCGAGGTGAGCACCCGGTAGCCCGACTTGGCGAGCACCCGCGTCGCCGCGCGGCGGAGCGCGGGCTCGTCCTCGACCAGCAGGATCGTCTCGCCCGAGCCGGCGCCCGAGGCCACCGGCTCCTCGGCCGCGGCCGGCTCCGCCTCGGCCTCGACCTCCGGCAGGTACACCGTCACCGTCGTTCCGGCGCCGGGCCGGCTCGCCACGTCCACGTATCCCTGGTGCTGCTTGACCAGCCCGTAGACCATCGACATCCCGAGCCCGGTGCCGACGCCGACCGGCTTGGTGGTGAAGAACGGCTCGAACACCTTCCGCAGCGTGTCGGCGTCCATGCCGGCCCCGGTGTCGCGGACCGACAGCACCACGTAGTCGCCCGGCGTGGTCCCCGCGTGGCCGTCGGTGAACTCCTCGTCCATCGCCGTGCGCTCCGTGGCGATGGTGAGGGTGCCGCCCTCGGGCATCGCGTCGCGCGCGTTGGTGACCAGGTTCATCACGATCTGCTCCACCGCGCCCGGATCGGCGCGGATCCGCGCGTCGCCGGCCCCGAGGGCCAGCGTCAGCTCGATGCTCTCGGGAATGAGACGGCGCACCACCCGGCCGAACTCCCCGAGCAGCGCGTCCACCTCCAGCGACTGGTACTCGAGCGTCTTGCGGCGGCTGAAGGCGAGCAGCTTGGCCGTGAGGGTCGCGCCGTGGCCGGCGGCGGTGCGGATGGTTTCCAGGTCGTCCCGGTAGGGCGAGTCCGCGGGCAGCTCGCCGGTCATCAGCTCGCCGGTCGTCAGGATGGTGCTGAGCAGGTTGTTGAAATCGTGGGCCATGCCGCCGGCCAGCTGGCCCACCGCCTCCATCTTCTGCGCCTGGCGCAGCTGGCGCTCGAGCTCGGCGCGCTCGCTCACGTCGGTGGCGATCACCAGCCGGGCCGCCGGTCCGCCGACGTTCATCGCGTGCGACACGACGTCGACCTCGAACACGGTGCCGTCCTTGCGCCGGTGCCGGAACCGGCCGCGCCGCATCCCCTGCACCGTGGGCGACGCGAGGTGGCGCATCAGCTGCGGCACGTCCTCGGGGGGCCGCAGCTCGGGGATCGTCATCCGCTGGAACTCCTCGCGGGTGTAGCCGTACTGGCGGAGCGCCGCCTCGTTCACCGCGAGGAACCGCAGGGTCGCGGGATCGAACAGCAACAACGGCGTCGGATTGCCGTCGAACAGCAGGCGATAGCGCTCCTCGGAGTCGCGCAGCGCCTGCTCGGCGGCCCGGCGCCGGGTGACGTCCCGGATGATGGCCGCGAACAGCCGCCGCCCCCCGAGGTGCAGCTCGCTGACCGACAGCTCGACCGGGAAGGCGGTGCCGTCCGCGCGGAGCGCGGTGACCTCGCGGCGCCGGTCGATGACGTGCTTCTCCCCGGTGCCGAGGTAGCGCAGCAGGTGGCCGGGGTGGGCGTCGCGGTCCGGCGGCGGCATCAGCATGCCGACCCCGGCGCCGATCATCGCCTCCGCCGGGTGCCCGAAGATCTCCGCCGCCACCGCGTTCGCGGCCTGGATCACGCCGCGCTCGTCGATCGTCACGATGGCGTCGCCCGCGTGCGCCATCACGTGCTCGGCGATCGCGTGCCCGGCCGTGGCCGCGGTGCGCAGCGGGCGGACGATGAGCAGCCAGAACAGCGGGGCGAGAAGGGCCGCGAGGACGCACGCGTCCACCACGGTGGTCGCGAGCGGTGCCGCGTTCGGCATCAGCGCCAGGAGGGCGAGGGTGACGACGAACTCGACCGCGAAGACCACCACGAGGAAAGCCGCGAAGGCGCGGGCGGGAGAGAGCGGCCGGGGCGTGTCTGCCGGTGGCGTCATGGGTGGTCGCCGCAGGGCGTGCGGCAATGCGAAGCCAAGATGCGGTAATTGCAGGCGTCCGCGCAAGCGTGGCGGACGCCCGGGTTTTGGGATGCGGCGCGAGGCCGTACATTTGCTGGCGAGCGGGGTATCAAGCGTAGCGCGGCCGGCGCGCGCGAGGGGGCGGCGCGGCCGCTCCCCGCACTCGGACCCTGGCAGGACGGGGAGACGACTCGTGGCGCACATCGCCAAGCGTGTGGGGACGTTTCCGGGCTATCCGCTGGCTCACATCCCGCGCCTGAAGCGCGAGCTGATCGCCAAGGGCGTGGACGTGATCGATGTCGGAGCGGGCGACCCGGTGGAGCCGCCGCCGGCGCTGGCGCTGGACGCGCTGACCGAGGCGCTGCGCGACCCGGCCATGCACAAGTACGGCTTCCAGCTCGGCCTGCCGGCGTTCCGCGAGGCGGTGGCACACTATCACAAGCGGCGGTTCGGCACGGCGTTCGACCCGATGAGCGAGGTGCTGCCGCTCATCGGCTCGAAGGAGGGGCTGGCGCATTTCGCGCTGGCGACGACGAATCCGGGCGACGTCGTGGTGGTCCCGGAGCCGGGCTACCAGTGCTACATCGGCGGTGCCATCGCGTCGGGCGGCGAGGCGCGCATCGTCCCGCTCCGGGCCGAGGCCGACTTCCTGGTCGAGCTGGGCGAGCTGCCGCGCGACGTGCTGCGGCGCACCAGCCTGGTGTACCTGAACTACCCGAACAACCCGACCGCGGCGGTCGCGCCCCGCGACTACCTCGAGCGGACCGTCGCGACCTGCCGCGAGCACGACATCGTCCTGGCGTACGACAACCCGTACGTGGAGATCACCTACGACGGGTACCGGGCGCCGAGCATCTTCGAGATCGAGGGGGCGCGCGAGGTCGCGGTCGAGTTCCACTCGTGCTCGAAGACGTTCACGATGACCGGGTGGCGCCTGGGCTGGGCCGTGGGCGGCCGCGAGCTGATCGCGGCGCTGACCACCGTGAAGTCGTACCACGACACCGGGCCGTTCCTCGCCGTCCAGAAGGCGGCGGTTCCGGTGCTCGACCAGGCCGAAGCCGTGGCGCGGGAGGCGGTGTCGCGGTTCGCGGCGCGGCGCGACGCCGCGGTGCAGGGGCTCGCGGCGGCCGGCTTCGAGGTGGAGTCTCCGCGGGCGACGCTGTACCTGTGGGTCCCGCTGCCCGAGGGGCTGAAGTCGGCGGAGTTCGCGCGGCTGGCGAGGGAGGAGGAGGGCGTCATCGTGATGCCCGGCAGCGCATTCGGGGCGTCGGGGGAAGGGTACTTCCGGGTCGCGCTCACCGTCGGCGAGGAGCGTCTCGTCGAGGCGGCGGAGCGCATGGGTCGGGTGCTTGCGCGAGCGTAAGGCGTTCACGCTTCCCTCCGGCGGGTCGTGGCCGCGCTGGTGGCTGTTCGCCTCGGTCGCGGCACACTTCGTGGTGCTGACGGCGCTGGTCGAGTCCAGCATGTCGTGGCACCTCGGGAGTTCGGCGTCGCGCGGGCGGCTGGTGCTCACCGGCGCCGAGGCCGGCGACAGCACCCGGCGGATCGTGCTGTACCTGCCCTCCGCGCCGTCCAGGCGGGGCGCGGGCGAGGGAGAGGCGCCCGGCCACACAGCCGCCGCGCCGGCGCCGGTCACCGTCCCGCCTTCGGCGCCGGTGGACAGCGGCGTGCCGCCGGTGAGGATCGGCGCCGGCGGGCGCGACACGGGCGTGGTCGCGATCGCGCGCCCGCGGGCCGGCTCGGGGCGTGGCGTGCGCAGCGTCACCAACTACACGCCGCAGCTCGGCGACGGCCGGCCCTGGGTGAATCCGGAGACGGGATTCGGCTCGGGAACGGCCACCGCGTCGCGGGAGATCCGCATCGACTCGGCCGTCGCCCTGCGGATGCAGCAGCTGGCGGACTCGATGGAGAAGAACCCGTCGCCCGACGTGAATGCGCATCCGTACGTGTCCAAGCCGTGGACCTTCCGCGTCGGCGGCAAGACGTACGGCATCGACTCCAAGGGCATCCACCTGGGCGATTTCACCATTCCGACGGCGGTGCTGGCCTTCCTGTCGACCCCGCAGGGCAACATCGACCAGGCCCGGGCGAACCAGGCCTACATGGCGATGCGGGCCGACATCCTGCGGGCGGCCGCGCGCGCGCAGACCGAGGAGGACTTCCGCGAGGCGGTGCGCGAGATCCGGGCGCGGAAGGAGAAGGAGCACCAGGAGCAGCAGCAGAACCAGCAGCCGCAGCCCGCCAGCCCCCAGCCTGCGCAGCCGTGAAGCTCGTCGACACCGACGAGACCATCCTGATCGTGACGGGCATCGACGTGCCCGCCGAGATGAACGACCGCCCGCTCGCCTACCGGCTCAAGGCGGAGATCGACCGGCGGGGCGGCGGCCGCGCGTTCCGCGCCGGCCTGGTGGTGTCGGACGCCTGGTTCGCGCAGAACCGGATCTTCCACCTCTGCCCGGTCGTCTCGATCGGCGGCCCGGGTGTGAACGCGCTCGCAGCGAGCCTGGTGGAGGACCTGCCGTTCCTGGTCAAGCGCGAGGACCGCGTGTTCGTGCAGGGCGCGTGGGACGGAGAGCAGCCGCGGGTCAGCCTGTGGGGGATGGACCGCACGGCGACGGCCGACGCCGTGGACGCCTTCCTCGACGAGGGATACTGCGACGCGTTTCTCCGCCGCGCCTGGAAGCCGGCGGCGGGACCGGCGGCGCACTCGCCGGAGCGGGGGCCGGCGCCCGGCTGAGCCCGGCCGATCCTCAGTCCGCGGCGGCGAGTCGCGAGAACCGGCGATTCGAGCCCGGGAAGTCCAGCCCCATCGCCAGACCGCAGATCGACGCCACGACGATCGTCGCCAGCACCACGCGGGCGTCCGGCGCGGAGAAGCCCGAGGGTCCGGGCGCCGCCGGCAGCGCCGTCAGCACGGCCCCCGCGATCAGGGACGCGGCCGCCAGCCACTGATAGATCCTCAGGCCCCCGACGATCCACGTCTGCGGCTCCCCCCGGTACGACTCCTCCACGAACCGCGCCAGCCCGGCCAGCATCAGGTAGACGCCCACCAGCAGCGAATCGGGGGCGGCGAGCGAGCGCAGGCGGAGCAGGACGACGCCGATCAGGAGGTTGGCGCCGATCGAGTACAGGGGCGTCGGGTGCAGCGGCGTGCCGGCCAGGCTCGCGAGCCGAGTGACGCGGGATCGCGGATGCCGGTACCGGATCCCGACGCGCGCGGGCGCCGGCGCGCCGTGGCAGCACCCCTGCACGAGGCAGCGGAGCCGGCCGAGGCTCTGGATCCAGGGCGCGGCGAGGAAGTACGCGGCGAGCAGCGACATCACGGGCGCCCCCAGCAGGCCGGCGGCGAGCGCGCCGAGGACGCCGCCCAGCACGCCGCCGTACCAGCCGAACGGGCGGAGCAGCTTGGGCGATCCCTCGAGCGCCTGGGCCAGCAGGCCGGCGCCGGCCAGCGCGCACACGGCCACGAGGACGACGCCGGCGAAGTTGTCGGGTCCGGCGGCGCACGCGGCGACCGGGAAGCCCACCAGCGCCGCCGCGGCCGCGAAGGAGCCGTGGCTGATGACGCGCACCCGCCCGATGCGCCACTCGCGCCAGGAGTTGGCGAGTCGCTCCGCGCCCGCGCGCAGGCGCTCCGCGATGGCATCGTAGCGGCGCACGAACGGGTAGGCCGCGAGACCGCCACCCACCTCGAGCACCGTGTGCATGCCGGTCGTGAGGCAGCTGGCCGCGATCACGGCCGCCCACGTCCATCCGATCCACGCCCACGCGCGCCGGCCCGAGTCCCGGGCGTTGGCCGACCACGCCTCCGCGGCGATGAAGGCCCACAGCGCGTGGAACGCGGGGAAGGCCGCCACGGCCGTCGAGTGCGCCTGCTCGTACGCGAGCAGCCGGCCGGGAAGCCCGTGAGGCTCGAACGGGCGATTCACCTCCAGCACGGGAACCACGAGCCAGATCAGCGTCACGACCACCGTCGCGACGAGGCCCTCCACGGCGAATCGCCGCAGGGTCCGCTGGCTGCGTGCGAGCAGCGGCGTGAGCGGCACGAGCAGGTACGTGCTGGCGTAGATCAGCTCCGTCCACTGCACCACGGGCCAGCGGAGCTCGAAACGGAAGGCCAGCGGGAACGCGTCGGGCGCGGGGCCGAGCGCCTGCAGCGCGTAGTAGCAGGCCAGCCAGGGCAGCAGGACCCACAGGAACACCGCGGCGCGCTGGGCGGCGGTCGGCGGCCCGCCGTCATCGCGCGGGAGCGAGAGCAGCGGCGGGGTCGCGGCGTCCGGACCGAAGCGCCGGAGCAGGTCGTGACGTTCGTACCCGTGGACCAGGGCGGCAGCGGCGAGCCACGTCACCGGCGTCACCAGCCACAGCCCGGACGGTGACCCGAAGCCGATCGCGACTCCGGCGCACACCAGGCCGAAGCCGATGTAGATCGGGCTCCGGATCCAGCGGTACACGCCGCTCCGCACCAGCCGCGGAGGCGGGAAGGGATTCATCGGCAGCGCGCCGCCGCGGGCGATCAGCTGCCACGTCCCCGCGATGAGCAGGACCAGTCCGGCGCCGGCGGCGGCGACGCCGGCGGCGGGTGAGTGCACGGAGGGGAGCGGGACGTTGTCCCTCGCCGCCACCGCCCAGGCGACGAGCGCCGCCGGAACGGCGGCCCAGAAAAGCAGGCCGTACGCCAGTCGTGCGGCGGCCGCGCGCACGCTCACCATCGCACCACCTCGTGCAGGGTCCAGCCGTGGTCGGTCCGCCCGTCCGCCGCGCCGACGGCGCTGCGGCCGAGCCGCTTGGTCTCGTGCATCCGGGCCAGCGGGCCGGCGACGCGCCGGGCGAGCGAGGGAAGGGCGCCGCGCAGGGCGGCCAGCACGCGCCGGTCGCGGACCACGCGGCCCGACTCGACGCGGTGTCGCTCCCCTCGCGGGAGGTTCAGGATCCCCTCGTCGGCCACCTCGGCGGCGGGCTGCAGCTGCCCGTCCAGCCAGACCCACTGCCGCCGCTCGCGCCCGTCGCAGGCGATCCACACGAGCGAGCGCCGGCCGGAGGCGTGGTGGCCCCAGCGCACGGTGTCGAACGGCAGGCGCCACGGCGGAAGGGAGAGTCGCAGGGTCTCCGCGTAGCCGTAGCCCGACAGCACGCGGTCACCGCATCGCACGGTCGCCTGTGCCAGAGGCATGTGACACGCCCACTGGAGGGCGCCGGAGGCGGTCCTGAGCAGGTTCTGCCGGATGGGCGGCGCCATGCGGCGCCAGGTGCCGTGGACGGCCAGCCGCGCGTTCGCCCACGACAGGTCGTCGCCGGCGAGCCGGGGGCGCGCGATCCCGCGTATCGCGACGTCCTCCGAGAGCGGCGCGCCCGGCGCGTCGATCAACGCCGAGGCGTAGCAGGCGTGGAGGCGTCCCCAGCGCAGCCGGGCCGCGTAGAGGATCGCGACGGCGCCCGCGTCCGTCACGACGTCGAGGTACCACTTGGAGAGCAGGAACGAAGCACGCGGCATGCGGCCGCTCCCGTTGTGCCCAGCGCGGTATTCGATCGTCAACCTGTGCGGGAGGCGTCAGGTGGGCGTCAAGCCGGGTGGCGGCCGGCCGGCGGGCGTCACCTCACCAGCGCTCGGTCCTCACCTCCGCCAGCACCGCGTGCAGGTCGTTGAAGGTCACGCGCTGCGGCTCAGAGGGCAGCAGCGGGCTCACGTACTCGGTTAGGCCACCCCCGACGTCCACGCGGAAGCGCGCCGTGCGGTCGCCGCCCAGGTCGGCGGCCACGAGGACCGGCATGTGGAAGGCGGCGCCGACCCCCTCCTGGCGGACGCGCAGCCGGACCCGGAACCGGCCGTCGGCCTGCGGCTCGGCGGTCCACGCCACGTGGTAGGTCGGGATCTCCGTGCGCTTGACCCACTCGTCGAAGAACCAGTCCATGGGCATGCCGATGTGCTGCTCGACGACGTGCTGGAAGTCCTCCGTCGAGGCGGGACTGCCGTCGTAGGCCTGGTAGTAGTCCCGGAGCGTCGCGATGAAGCGGTCGTCGCTCAGCGCGCGCAGGTCGAGCATCAGGACGCGCAGCATGTTGAGCACCCAGGCGCCCTTCTCGTAGACCATGATCTCGCGATCGTGCGATGCCGCCTTCGACGACGCGGGGTCACTGCTCCAGATCGCGCGGGCATCCGCTCGCACGTCCTCGATGTCGGAGCGGTACCGGTCCAGGAAGCGGAAGTAGTCGTCGCTGCGCTTGCGCACGGCCTGCAGGTACCAGAGTCCCGAGAACGACGCGAAGCCCTCGCTCAGCCAGCGGTCGCGGCTGGCGCCCGGCAGCACGCCGTTCCCCCACCACTGGTGGGCGGTCTCGTGCGCGCGGAAGAACTCGTCGAACCCGTCCAGCTCCGTGTTCTGGAAGGTGCCGAAAGAGAAGTCGATCAACCCGGGGAACGACACGCCCTCGGCGTACGGGATCTCCGTCACGTAGAAGTGCGTGTACGGGCTGGCGCCGAACAGCGACGTGAACAGCTTGAGCGCGTTGGCCACGTCGTCCGCCACCCGCTGCGGCTTCTGGCTCTGTTCGATCAGGAAGTAGCCGTTTTCGGCGGCGATCCGCCGGATCTCCCGGTGCGCTTCCTCGGAGAAGAGCACGTCGAGCGGGGCAGCACCCGGCTGCTCGGCGTGGTAGGACTCGAACAGCCCGAGGTTGAAAGTCGCGTAGGGCGTCGGGCGCTCGGCGACCCAGCGCGTGGTGACCACGTTGCCTTCGCGCGAGGAGTCGGTCCGCGCGCCGATGCTGATCAGGGGGTAGCGCGCCGGGGCGTGGAACGTGAGATCGAAGGCCGCGGTGCGCGGTCCCTGCCGGTTGATCGGATACCACGCCGTCGCGGGGTCGATGAAGAACATGTTGGCGAACCGGTCGATCCGGCCGCCGTGATAGTAGATCGTGAGGGCGGCGGTGTCCCCGGCCTGGAGGCCGTGCGGCGCCTCCACCGAGAGCAGGTCGCCGTCCTCGGCCTTCGAGATGCGCAGCGACTCGCCCGTGCCCCAGCGTGCCGAATCCGCGGTGAGCTTCGAGTCCAGCGTGAAGCGCAGCGAGGGTGCCACCTCGGCTCGCGCGACCAGCGCGAGGGTCGCTCGCGCCGTCAGGTTCAGCCCTCCGGTGAAGGCCTCGGCAATGCGGACGTCGAGCGTGTATCGCGCGATCCGCAGCTCCGTGCGGTTCTCGTCGGCGGCGCTCTGCGCCCGCAATCGATCCGCCGCCGGCAGCGCGGCCAGGCCCGCCGCGGCGAGAGCGGCGGCACGGATGGCGAGGTTGAGCCTGCTCATGAGGTACTCCTTCGCCGCCCGAGCGGGCCGACCCGGCCGGGGCGCGGGCGCCGCGGGAGGCGGATGGTGGGTCGGAGCGCGGGGGCGCCGTGCGCCCCTGCGCAATCTGCGGTGTCGAGTCTACGGCGGCGGCGTCAGTCGAGCGTTAGGGAGGGGTGAATCGGGGGGCGCGGGCCGGCTCAGCCGGCGGAAGCGGCCCTGATTCGCGCGAGGGCGGTGTCCCGGCCGACGACGGCCAGCAGCTCGTTGACGGGTTCGGATACGGTGGACCCGGTGAGGGCGATTCTCACCGGCTGCATGACGGCGCCCAGCTTGAGGCCCTTCGTCTCGGCCAGCCGGCGCAGCACCGCCTCGAGCGGGGCGGGCGTCCAGTCCGACACGGCGGCGAGCGAGGCGGCCGCGTCCTCGAGCGCCGCGCGGTACGCCGCGGGGTCCTTGGCCACGAAAGCCGCGGCCTTCTCGTCGAAGACCACCGGGTCGAGCCCCGCGCGGAGCCGCGCCCGGTCCCTCACGTCCAGCGTCGTCCGGGCACGCGGCAGCACGGCCGCCACCAGCTCGACGGCCCGCGCCGGGTCGAGGCCGGCCAGCGCGTCGCCGATGAGGCCGGCGACCCGCTCGGCGCCCAGCGACCGCAGGTGCTCGGCGTTCATCCACTCCAGCTTCTTCGGATCGAAGACCGCGGCGTTCTTCTGGACGCCCTCGAGGGTGAAGGCCTCGACCAGATCGGCGAGGTCGAAGAACAGCTCGCGGTCGCCGCCCGGGCTCCAGCCGAGGAGCGCGAGGAAGTTCGCCATCGCCTGCGGCACGATCCCCTCGTGCTGGTAGTCGGCCACGGCGGTGGCCCCGTGGCGCTTGCTGAGCTTCTTGCCGTCGGTGCCGAGGATCATCGGCACGTGGCCGAACACGGGCACCGGCACCCCGAAGGCGCGGTAGAGGAGGATCTGCTTCGGCGTGTTCGAGATGTGGTCGTCGCCGCGGAAGACGTGCGTGATGCGCATGGCGATGTCGTCCGAGACCACGGCGAAGTTGTACACCGGCGTGCCGTCGGCGCGGAGGACGACGAAGTCCTCGAGGTCCTTCCCGTGGAAGGTGATCGGCCCGTGGACGGCGTCGTCCCACGCCACTTCCTCGTGGCTCACGCGGAAGCGGATCGCCCCGTCTTCGAGGTACGCCTTCCCTGCGTCGAGCAGCCGGCGCGCGTCGGCCTGGTGGCGTGCGAGCGCGGCGCCCTGGAACAGCGGCCCCTCGTCCCACGTCAGGCCGAGCCAGGTCATCCCGTCGAGGATGACCTTCGTGAACTCGTCGGTGGAGCGCTGCCTGTCGGTGTCCTCGATGCGGAGGACGAAGGTGGCGTCGCGGTCGGGGCCGTGCGTCCGCGCGTGCTGGATGAACAGCCAGTTGAAGAGCGCGGTGCGCGCTCCCCCGACGTGCAGGCTCCCGGTGGGGGACGGAGCGAAGCGGACGCGGATCACGGCTGAGGCGCGCCCGGCGCGCCCGCCTTCTCGATCTTGGCCCAGGTGTCGCGCAGCGTGACCGTGCGGTTGAACACCAGCCGGTCGCCCCGGCCGTCCACCCGGTCGCGACAGAAATAGCCGGTCCGCAGGAACTGCAGCGGCTCCTCGGGCGTCGCCTCGGCCAGCCCCGGCTCCACCTTGCAGCCGGAGAGCACCTCCAGCGAGGCGGGGTTGAGCACGTCGGCGTAGCGCTTGTGCACCAGCTCCGCCGCGGGATCCTCGTCCAGGAAGAGCCGGTCGTAGAGCCGCACCTCGGCACTCAAGCAATGAGCCGCCGCCACCCAGTGCGACGTGCCGAGCACCTTGCGGCCGTCGGTGGTGGTCCCGCCCTGCGAGGCGGGGTCGTAAGTGCAGCGCAACTCGGTCACCTCGCCGCTCTTCGGGTCCTTGATCACGCCGGTGCAGGTGACGTAGTAGGCGAACTTGAGCCGGATCTCCCGACCCGGCGAGAGGCGGAAGAACTTCTTCGGCGGGTCCTCGCGGAAGTCGTCGCGCTCGATCCAGATCTCCCGGGAAAACGGGAGCTTGCGCGTGCCGGCGGCGGGGTCCTCGGGGTTGTTCTCCGCGTCGAACCACTCGACACGGCCCTCGGGGTAGTTCTCGATCACCACCTTGAGGGGCCGCAGCACCGCCATCACCCGCCGCGCGCGGCGGTTGAGGTCCTCGCGCAGGCAGTACTCGAGCAGCGCGGAGGAGACGGTGCTGTCGCGCTTGGCGACGCCGATGGTCTCGGCGAAGGCGCGGATCGCTTCCGGCGTGTAGCCGCGGCGCCTGAGCCCGGCGATGGTCGGCAGCCGCGGGTCGTCCCAGCCGGACACGATCTTCTGCTCCACGAGGTCGAGGAGCTTGCGCTTGCTCATCAGCGTGTGCGACAGGTTCAGCCGCGCGAACTCGATCTGCTGCGGATGGGGCAGGTCCGGCAGGTGGTCCAGCACCCAGTCGTAGAACGGCCGGTGGTCCTCGAACTCCAGGGTGCAGATGGAGTGTGTGATGCCCTCGATCGCGTCGGAGACCGGGTGGGCGTAGTCGTACATCGGGTAGATGCACCACGCGTCGCCGGTGCGGTGGTGCGTCTCGCGCTTGATCCGGTAGAGGACCGGGTCGCGCATGTTCATGTTCGGCGACGCCATGTCGATCTTCGCGCGGAGCACGTGGGCGCCGTCGGGGAACTTCCCCGCGCGCATCGCCCGAAACAGCTCCAGGCTCTGCGCCGCCGGACGGTCGCGGCTCGGGCTCGGCTTCCCCGGCTCGGTCAGCGTGCCGCGGTAGCGGCCGATCTCGTCGGCCGTCAGGTCGTCCACGTAGGCGTCGCCGTGCTCGATCAGCTGCTCGGCGTACCCGTACAGCCGCTCGAAGTAGTCGGACGCGTAGTAGCAGCGGTCCTGCCAGTCGAAGCCCAGCCAGCGGACGTCGTCCTGGATGGCGTCCACGTACTCGACGTCCTCGGCGGCGGGATTGGTGTCGTCGAAGCGCAGGTTGCACCGCCCGGCGAACTCGCGCGCCAGGCCGAAGTTGATGTGGATCGATTTGGCGTGGCCGATGTGCAGGTAGCCGTTGGGCTCGGGCGGGAAGCGGGTGTGCACCCGTCCGCCGTGCTTTCCGGATGCGCCGTCGGCCTTGATGATGTCGCGGATGAAATCGCTGCCCGGCTTGGCAGGGGTCGGCGCTGGGGCTGGGGCGTCAGGCATTGGCCGTCCTCGGGGCCCTTCCGGCCTTCAGGGTGCCGGTCGGGAGTGGAGCGAAGAACGCGGAACGCAACGGAGAGGGAGGGATTCGAACCCTCGTAACAGGTATTAGCCCGTTAAACGGTTTAGCAAACCGCCGCCTTCAGCCTCTCGGCCACCTCTCCAGGGGCGCG
>Ga0187778_10002103_pt1 | contig 13674 bp, 14 predicted proteins | sample 1015_Q2_SP5_20_M_FD_132418 | JGI IMG/M metagenome (GOLD analysis project Ga0187778, IMG submission 132418) | Tropical peat soil microbial communities from peatlands in Department of Meta, Colombia - 1015_Q2_SP5_20_MG | ecosystem: Environmental > Terrestrial > Soil > Wetlands > Peat | place... | reverse complement strand
TGACCATAAAAGCGGTTTCTAGGATACTAGACGATTTCATTCATCTTCCCTTGAAAGCAGGTTTTCTTTTCTCCAAGAACGCTCTCATGCCTTCTTTGCCGTCTTCAGTGGCGAACAACGTATAGAATATTCTGCGTTCAAATTCCAATCCTACCTCCAGTGTCGTGTCTTGCGATCTCGATATGGCTTCCTTTGCTGCCCTAACTGATATCGTGGGCTTTGAGGCGATCTCACTCGCAGTTTTCTTTGCTTCATCCATCAAACTCTCTTTTGGTACCACTTGATTAACGAGGCCTGCCCGGCATGCTTCTTCAGCTGAAATCGGTTTGCCCGTTAGTATCATTTCCATAGCCTTGTACTTCCCAACCACACGCGGTAACCTCTGAGTCCCGCCGGCGCCAGGCATGATTCCCACGTTGACTTCTGGTTGACCGAAGGTTGCAGTTTCCGATGCTATGATGATATCGCAACTCATAGCCAGCTCATTTCCTCCACCGAGGCAGTAACCGCTAACTGCAGCTATGATTGGCTTTGAGATCTTTCTAATGCGATCCCAAAGTTCAAAGCGCCGGCCAAGCACTAGGTCAACCGGAGTGGCCTCAACCATCTCACGCAGGTCTGCTCCAGCAGCAAAGATATTTTCGCCTCCGGTCAAAATCATGGAATGAACGCTCCGGTCCTTATCCAGTTCTTCGAGGGCACTCACTAGCTCGCCCATGAGCTCGGAGTTAAGTGCGTTCAGAACCTTGGGACGATTCAACTGAACTATGCCAACATTGCCCTCCTTGCTAACTAAGATATTCTGGTATGTCAACTTCCTAACCAAACCATCCAGCACGTAACACTCACGGAACTTAAGCTTCACCTAAAGCCAAGATTAGGGCAAAGGGAGAATCAAGGATTGAAGGCGAGATTAGAAGTTTACTAACGATATTATATAACGAACGTTAAATATACTAAATCCTAATTGGCCCTGCATTCAGAGCTGCCGAAAAATGACGAGACCTCCTTGGACACTCCGGGGCGACCTCTCTGAGGCCCCGATCTTTGTTTGCTGGGAAACCACGAAGGCTTGCCTACTTGCTTGCAAGCATTGCAGAGCCAAAGCGATCAGAAAAGCCAAGGCTGGGCAGCTCGATCGCGAACAAGGTTTGAAACTTATAGATCAACTCACAGGGTTCGGAGAGCCCTATCCCGCGCTTCTCTTGACCGGGGGAGACCCTTTGATGCGAGATGACTTCTTCGACCTCATCGAGCGAGCGAAGGGCCTAGGGATATATGTGGCGGTCGCCGCGAGTGTGACACCGAAGCTAAATGCATCAACTATCTCGCGTATGACGGAACTCGGCGTTGACATAATGTCCGTAAGCCTCGACGGGGCTTCGCCAGAAACTCATGACCGTCTACGGGGGATTCGAGGAACATGGAGCGAAACGATTCAATCCCTTCGTCTGGCGAAACAGTTAGGGTTGAGGACGCAAATAAACACGACAGTCATGAGGAGCAACCTCGAGGAGCTAGCGGACATCTTTCATATCGTCAAGGAAACCGGAGCAGTCGCGTGGGAGGTCTTCTTTCTAATTCGAACAGGTCGAGGCGCGGCGCTTGAGTGCCTCGATGCTGAAGAATGCGAGGAAGTCATGCACTTTCTCTTTAACGCTGCACACTATGGCGTCCCCGTACGGACTGCCGAAGGCCCGAATTTCAGGAGGGTGCGCATAGAACGCGAGAAGGGTCTGGCCCCGCCTAATGGTGAACTTCACCGTCGCCTGGGTGCGAGGTTACAAGCTCTGGAAGGACCACCTACAAGCCCCCCAGCATTGAAGTCAACACACACACGGGACGGGAAGGGTATTGTTTTCGTTGCACATGATGGAGACGTATACCCAAGCGGTTTTCTACCGGTCAGCGCCGGTAGAGTACCCGAAGAGGATCTCAGAACGATATACCGATCGAGTCCGCTGTTTATCGCTTTGAGAGATTCTTCTAACTTGAAGGGCCGCTGTGGTAAATGCGAGTACAAAGAAATTTGCGGAGGTTCTAGGTCTAGGGCTTTCGCCGAATACGGAGACCCATTTGAGGAGGACCCTGCTTGTCCTTACATTCCAAATGGGAGCCGAACTGAGCTATTTCCTTTGACACAATCTCTCTGAGCTGAATAGATGAAATGTCGAAGACTAACCAAGAACACAGAATATTGGAAGTTGCCAAAGACCTCTTCACTAGACGAGGGTTCTCCAACGTCGCAATTCGCGACATATGTAAGGCTGCTAACGTCACGGCTCCCACAGTCTATTACTATTTCAGAAACAAGGAGGCGCTGTTCGATTCAGTTGTACGTGAAAGCGTGAGCATGACGGGGTTCATTACGCAATTAAATGATGAGTGCAAGAAGGCCAAGAAACCTGCGTCACAAGTTCAAGCATTCGTTCATACGTACCTCACTAACTTCCCGAAGGAACGATTGAATGTCGGCCTCTACGTAAGGCATTCGACAGAGCTGGACTCGGTGGGACGGAACACCCTCTTGGCTGAGCTCAGCAGAATACAGTCCCTTCTAACGCGCATAATTCAAAAGGGAATTACTGCCGGAGAATTCCGTGAAACAGACCCGAAAATGGCTGCTGAATGTTTACTTGGTATGATGCATCGCCTCGTCTTCCAGCAAATTCACTTTAGACGAAAGTACAAACCATCGGAGGCAGCAAATTATCTCTCCGACTTCTTCCTTCGAGCAATGAACCCAACTTCCGAATACATCGAAATGTGAGTAAATCTTTGGCAACAATTCCCACCGCATTTCCCCTGGTAGGAAGTAACAAACAATGAAACAGCCCTTGCGCATTGGAACGAGGGGGAGTTCGCTCGCACTGGCGCAAACTAAGGAAATTGTTGACTTGCTGAAGAAGATTGCACCTCATGTTCGATGCGAAGTTGTCCCGATTAAGACGCAAGGCGACAAGATGCAAGACACCGAAACCGTTATGGTTGAAGGAAAGAGCCTGTTCACGAAGGAAATTGAGGATTCACTGATTCAGGGTGAAGTCGACCTAGCTGTTCACAGCATGAAGGACCTTATAACCGACGTACCGCACGGCCTTCTGATAGCAGCTGTCCCAGAGCGAGTGAACCCGCGTGACGTTCTTATCTCCAGAAATAAGAAATTTCAACAGCTTGACGGCGGGGCACGAATTGGAACAAGCAGCGTGAGGAGGAAGGCGCAACTCCTCGCGGCGCGGAGTGATCTGGAAGTCGTGGAGATGCACGGGAATATTGACACTCGCCTCCGAAAACTTGAGAAGGGTGACTGTGACGCGCTCGTACTTGCCGCTGCTGGCCTCATAAGGCTTGGACTCGATGGGAAGGTGACTGAATTTCTTTCGCCCAATGTAATGCTACCTGCTGTTGGGCAAGGAGCCTTAGCAGTTCAGAGCCGGGAAGATGATGCTGAAATTAATGCATTGGTGTCAAAACTAGATCACGGACCAACCCACAGTGCAATTGAGGCTGAGCGCGGGTTTGCACGAAGGCTAGGGGCTAACTGCCAGACCCCGATCGCTGCATATGCGAAGCATGAGAATGGGAAGCTAATAATCGACGGCATGGTCGCCGCTGCCAGCGGGAAACTGGTTCTGAGAGGTCGCATTGTTTCAGATAGTCCCACCCCGGAGAAAGCGGGGAAAGAATTGGCGGAGTCGTTACTGAAGAAGGGTGCAGAAATCGTGTTGGAGGCTAAGTGATGCAGGCAGCCTCGCTAAAACCGTTATTTGGGGCGACGATTCTGGTGACTCGACCCATTGAACAGGCCCAGAGCCTTTCGGAGAAACTGCGTGAACTCGGGGCAATGACGGTCGAAGTACCAACCATTGAGATGATCCCCGCCGAGAACTATGACACTTTGGACGAGATCCTAGAGAGACTTAACGAGTACGATTGGATCGTATTCACAAGCGTTCATGGCGTCCGGTTCTTCTTGAAACGCATGAGCGACCTCAAAATTGCACATTCTGCCTTGAAGCAAGTCATGCTGGCCGCCATTGGTCCCGCGACAGCTTCGGCTTTAGAGCGTACCGTCAAGAAGCCTGACCTAGTTCCTACGGAATTTCTCTCCTGGAAAATAGCTGACGGCTTAGGAGATGTGAAAGGGAAGCGGATTCTTCTACCTCGCGCAGACATCGCGTCGAAGAAACTCCCGGACCTATTGCGAAAACGCGGAGCATTGGTTAAGGAAGTTGTGACATATCGAACTATAATCCCGCCCGAATTGACGCGAGATTACTTGAGCTGCATATTTGCTAGAGGAGTGAACCTGGTAACCTTCACTAGTCCCTCTACAGTGCGTAACTTTGCGCGGGTTCTTGGGCCCGATAAGCTAGGGCAGTTGTTGAGCATGGTCAAGGTTGCTTGTATTGGACCTGTAACGTTGGAGGCGACGAAGGAATTTGGTATAAACGTTGACATTGTTTCGGAAATCCACACAATTGATGGTTTAGTTGAGGCAATAGTTGATGAAATCGGAACTGTATGAGGCTACGAAGGAATTCAAGGCAGCGGAAAGGCCGCGCCGTCTTAGGCGACTACGTTCCATGCGTCTATTGATGCAGGAAACGCGTTTGTCAAGTTCGGATATGATGTATCCTATCTTCGTGGACCGCAGAATTTCGAAGCGCGAAGCGGTCCAGTCGATGCCCGGAATCTACAGGCTTCCCCTTTCGAGTCTGGAGGACGAGATATCGACGGTCACAGACCTGAACGTACCTGCCATCCTCGTCTTCGGTTTGCCAAGACACAAAGATGCGATAGGTAGCGAGGCATACCAAACCGAGGGAATAGTTCAGCAGGCTGTTCGTGCAGTTAAGAAGTTGGCGCCGGAACTGGTCGTTGCCACAGATGTCTGTCTCTGCCAGTACACCGATCACGGACACTGCGGAATTATCCACGGAGGGACTATCGCTAACGATGAAACTTTAGGAATCCTTTCCCGCGTAGCTGTATCACACGCTGAGGCCGGCGCGGACATCGTGGGCCCCAGCGCGATGATGGATGGGCAAGTGAAAGCAATTCGCGCAGCACTCGACGAACGTGGCTTCGCAGATACCTCCATCATGTCTTACTCGGCCAAATACGCCTCCGCCTTCTATGGGCCTTTCAGAGAAGCGGCTGAATCCTCGCCGCTTTGGGGAGATCGGAGAACCTACCAGATGGATCCTCCCAACCAAAGAGAGGCCCTCCAGGAAATCGCAATCGACATCAAAGAAGGAGCTGACATAGTAATGGTAAAGCCTGCACTGAGCTACTTGGATGTTATCAACAGCGCACGCGCGGAATTCAATGCTCCCCTAGCCGCATACAATGTAAGTGGCGAGTACGCCATGATCAAAGCCGCAGGCCAAAAGAGATGGCTTAACGACAAACTCGTGGCTCTGGAAGTACTGACAGCAATCAAACGCGCCGGGGCTAATATCATAATTACATACTTCGCAAAGGAAGCAGCAAACTGGTTGCGGGAAGATTGATAATGAAAACTCAAACTTCCACGGAGACGAACCCAATCAACGCTACGGAAAGAGAGTATCTGAAGTACACATTCTTCAAAGTTGACTCACATTGGAGGCGGCTTGGCAACGCGAATAAGTCAACGGCGAAGCAAGAGTTCGCATCAATCACCCATCGCTTCGGGAAACAAAACATACTCAGCAGTTACTCCCTCGTCGGAATAAGAGGGGACGCCGACTTCATGCTTTGGACAATTAGCAGACGGCTAGAAGATTTTCAGGAATTAACTTCAAGCCTGCTTTCGTCAACCTTGGGGAAATACTTGGAGGTTCCATACTCATATCTGGCGATAACGCGGCAATCTGAATACCTAGGCACGCACCAACATGAAGGGCAAGAGGGCGTATCATTAAACAGGCACCCCGGGAACTCAAAATACTTGTTCGTGTACCCCTTTGTCAAGAAACGTGAATGGTATTTTCTACCTCATGACGAGCGGAGGCTCGCAATGGCGCAACATTTCAAGATCGGACACAAGTATCCCTCGGTCCAAATCCACACTGGCTACTCCTTCGGCCTGGACGATCAAGAATTTGTACTAGCGTTTGAGACAGACAAGCCCGCTGACTTCTCCGAACTGGTAATGGAGCTCAGAAGCAGTGAAGCCAGCCGCTACACAGCGATTGAAACGCCTATTTTCACTTGCATCACCATGCCAATTAACGAAATCCTCAACTTACTCGGATAACTTGCGGCTCCGGTCAGTTTTGTGATTCCTTTGAAGCAACAATCTAGAACTTTCTAGAATCAGGCAGCAGGTAGCTTGCTTATGGATTTTCGAAAAACTAACCTTCTAGTAAACCCAAACAATGTTTAGGTTGTTTGCTTCCAAAAATGAATGACCGTTTCGTCAAAGCGTGTCGGCTACAACCCGTCGACGCTACTCCCGTCTGGTTCATGCGTCAGGCTGGAAGGTTTCTACCAGAATATAGGAAGATCAGGGAGAGGCACGATGTGATTTCGATCTGCAAGAATCCTGACTTGTGCGCGGAGGTTACCTCATTGCCTGTTAAAATTCTAGGCGTAGATGCAGCGATCATGTTCGCGGACATTATGCTGCCGCTGGAAGGCATGGGTGTAAAGTTCGAAATTAAGGAAGGTCTCGGTCCCTTGATTCAAGAACCAATCCGAAGTCTAGACTCCGTCGGTGCGTTAACTAATCTCAACCCAAAAGATGATGTCCCGTACGTTCTTGAAGCAATAGCTCAGGTTAAGAAAACTCTCAACGTCCCGTTAATTGGTTTTTCCGGAGCCCCGTTCACATTAGCCAGTTACCTTATCGAAGGGAGGCCAACGAGGGATTTCCTGAACACTAAGATGCTGATGTACCGTGATCCGAAGACGTGGCATTCTTTGATGAACGAGTTGGCAACAGCCATGGCGAGTTATCTGCGAACTCAAGTCAAAGCGGGAGTGGATGTGGTTCAACTATTCGACAGTTGGGTTGGGTGCCTTAGCCCGCAAGATTACCATCAATATGTACTTCCACATTCCCGTCGAATCTTCAAAGAATTAGAGGAGACTGGCGTGCCGTGCATTCACTTCGGAACGGGAACATCAAACTTACTTGAGGAAATGAAGCAGGCGGGGGGAGATGTGTTCGGAGTTGATTGGCGGATTCCAATAGACGTAGCATGGGGGAGACTGGGTAGCGGTGTAGGGATCCAAGGCAATCTGGACCCCGCTGTGTTGCTGGGAACTTCTGAATTAATCAAAGCCCAGGCGGGGGATATTCTGATGCGAACTAAGGGAAGGATGGGCCATATCTTCAACCTGGGGCATGGAATGCTACCAGATACATCGCCGGAGAGAGTTATAGAGCTCGTAAATTTCGTCCATAACTCGACTCAGAGCTACTAGTAGGCACGAGACTTGGCTGACTTCGGCGTTCTCCTGATGGCTTACGGAACTCCAAATTCAGAAGACGACATGGAACCATATCTGACTGATATCAGGAGGGGACATAAGCCAACTAAAGACGCTCTAGAAGATCTGAAGGAGCGATACAGGAGGATTGGCGGTCTTTCCCCGTTACTCGATATTTCGAATGCACAGGCCTCAGCCCTAGAGAAAACCCTGAACTCACGAGGTGTAAGGGCCAGAGTCTACGTAGGCATGAAACATTGGCATCCATACATACGTGAAGTTATTCCGAGAATCGCGAATGACGGGATTCGTAGAATTATTGCGTTAGCACTGGCCCCACACTACTCTCAGGTGAGTATTGGTGGCTACAAGCAAGCCCTTGATCAATCCCTCGTCGTAGCTGGCAACTTGAGCGTCAATTTCGTTGACAGCTGGTACGACCACCCCCTATTCCTTCGTGCGGTCGCCGAGAAAGTTAATCTTGCTCTGGAAGGATTTTCAGAGGGCGTCAACATTTTGTTCACAGCACATAGCCTACCGGAACGCATCCTTGACCACAACGACCCATATCCATCGCAACTGCGTAGCTCATGCCAAGCAGTATCAAATATGCTGAAGCTTGACCGTTGGTCCTTTGCTTATCAGAGCGCTGGTCGAACAGCCGAGAAATGGCTTGGCCCAGACATTCTGGATTCCCTTAAAGAAATAAGCGAAAGCGGCAAAACTGTCAATGTTCTAGTTATCCCAATAGGCTTCGTCGCCGACCACCTTGAGATATTGTACGATATCGATGTGGAGGCCCAAGAATTTGCAAAGACACATGGTTTGACTCTGAAGCGGACTGAGTCCCTGAACACGAGTCAAACTTTCATTTCTGCACTCGCCGATATCGCTTTGACACGAGCCTCGCAGAACAAATGGGCTTAGAATCAATCACGTGCAGGCGCTATTTTCCCAGTATAATGTAAGTTACAAGTCCTTTCGCAATTAGCCTTAGCGTCTGGTCTTTGACTTCAGCTTCACCGACGGCGATGCGCTTACCCTTGTGAATGATGTGGCCTGAGGCTTTCAGCAGGCCTGGTTGGGCAGGTGCGGTAAAGTTCACTTTTAGTTCCACCGTGGTGATGAGCTCCTCTTCTTCGAGCATGGTGCATAGGGCTAAGCCCACAGCTGAGTCGATTAAAGCTGCAGCTACTCCGCCATGTGCCACGCCAGCGCCTTGCGTTAACCGTTTTGTTACCTTGATTCGAAGCTCAGCTCTTCCTGCCCCAAGTCCTGTAAGATCAATGCCCAGGTGCTTGTAGAACGGCATCTCTCGTGCTAGCCGCCGTATCCAAATCGTCCGACGTGATGATGGTTTTCTCATTCGTGATGTGCCCTGAACGTTAACCTATCAGTCGAGACGGCTTATCCCCGCAGTAACGTACTCTCAACGATCACATGTTCGTCTATATACAACGTGGTCAATTTGCTAGTGAAGCTCTCCGTATCTTTCTGGGTTGCTAGGCCTTCTGTTGAAGTGAACGCTTTCTTCATGCTGTCACTATCATCGAACCACAATTCCACGGCCCCGTCGTAATCTGGTTCCCTGTTAGGGGGGCGCCTTACAACATTGACAACATACTTCCTTAACCCTGGCATTTTCTTCGCTAGCGGAGCATGTTTTTCTAACCAATATTTGGCAAACTCTTCGTCGGTCAGAGAGTCTTTCTTTTTCAGCAGGGTAATCATTTTGAACGTAGGCTACCACCTGACGGCTGCGAAAACTATAGCTGCGGATTGGATTAAGAAGATATGTGTGCGAACCGAAAGGAAGTCGAAGCTCACTCCGTACTACTCACGTTCGGCTCGTTGAAATTAGTATGATACTGCTTATTATTAGCGTGAAGCCGACGAACGAAATGTAGCTAAACATTTCATGCAGGAACCAGAATCCGAGAATCGCTGCAGTAACCGGTTCTACTATCGCAAAGACGCTGGCTTTAGTGGCTTCGATCAATTTTAGGCCCCCAAGATATAGAACGTACGCAGTCGCGGTGGGTATGAGTCCTATGATTCCCACTAACTGCCACGCAAGAATACTATTTGGAATGCGGACTCCTTCTAGGCCGACCATAATCGGGAAGAGGAAGAGGGCTCCGAAGCACATAGCCAACAGAGATGTGACAGCTGGGTCCCTATTCTTGCCTAGAACCTTTCCGAAAATGTACCAAGTAGAGTACCCTAAACCAGAGCCGATTGCCAACCAGTCCCCGATCTGAGTGTTTGACCCAAAAAGCGGTTCACCAACCACTAGGCCGAGAATCAGAAAGGCGCCTAGAATCGAGAGCGAAACAGCAGTAACTTTAGCCTTGGTCATACGCTCCTTAAGGATCAACCATGACAATATGGCAACAAAAGCTGGAGCAGTGTAAAGAAGTGCAGCGGCATGTTGCACGGTAGTATAGAAAAATGAAGTGAAAAAGAGCGTTTCGAAAATTGTGAGGCTGATGAAGCCGAAGACCGCAAACAGCACTATCTCGCGGCGGGTTACTGAGATTTCGTACCGCTTGATTCTAACAAGAAACGCAAGTACTGGGATAGCGAAGATCAGTCGATACCATGCGAGCGAAATTGGCCCAATATTTGTTTCTGCGTAAGTAATCTTGCTGAATATTCCGACTGTTCCCCAGAGAGCGCCGGCTCCCATTACTAGCAGTGCTCCTCTGATTTGGTTGTTCAATGGTTCTATCGCCAAAGGTCTTCGGGGCAGAGCTAAATTCCGAACTCTAAATATCACTCACATCGTTAAATGACAGCGGCCGATGAAGCCGGTCATCGGCTGAGCTTCCAAAATCCGCGGTTGGTTCTTTCTTGTTAGCATCAAGAGGTATGGCGGCTCTCTTTGTTGCCTCGTTCTTCTTTGCCACAAGCGCGATCTTCATCAGATTCGCAACCGAAGCTTCCGCAATATCACTCACGTTCTTCCGCCTTTTCATAGCCGCCTTGGCGATGATTCTTTTTGCGTCGGCGAGGCGAAGCTTACGGTTTCTGGGGAGGCGCGATTTAGCTCTAGTTGCGGTTTCCGGGGTATTTCTTAGTCTACACTTCGCAACTTTCATTTTCGCCGTCAAGGAGACAACTATCGCCAACGCAACCTTCTTGGTAAACACGAGCCCAGTTATGCTTGCCGTTCTTTCGCCGCTCTTGATAAAGGAACGGACAACCTCAAAGGAAGCAATGAGTGTGCTGGTTGCAACGTTGGGGGTAATACTTGTTGCAGACGCGGGGAATGGCTTCCATGCTTTCGGCCTTGCCGACTTTTCCGCATTACTTGCCGCATTCTTCGTAACCCAGTACTCACTGGTTGGAAGATATCTCAGAACGAGCGGTATCAGCACAGCTTGCTACACGTCTTACGTTTACGCCGCTGCCGCATTAGTTGCATTACTATTGGTTGGAGTACTAGGAGAACACACCTTCCAATTATATAATGCACAGAATGTCGTCGCCATTCTTGGGTTAGCGCTCTTGCCCACTGCGGTTGGACATTCACTTTACAACTATTCCCTCGGCTCCGTAAAAGCGGTCACAGCGAATCTTTTCCCGTTGATGGAACCGGTCTTAGCGACCATCTTCGCTATCCCTCTCTTCGGTGAAGTTCCCAATCTAATACAAATTGCTGGATACGTTCTAATCTTACTAGCCGTGGGGATCGTCGCAACGAGCCTCAGATGAGCCTTTAATTAGGCGGCTCAAAACAAGTGGCCAAGCTATTGAATCAAATTGCTCAACAATTCAAAACCATCTCTCATAGAACCAAAGGTTAGGTGAGGAAACTGCTTGATATGAAGTTCGTTCGAGAAAACCCTCAGGTTGTCAAAAACAACCTAGAACGAAGAGGCGATGAGGCAAAGATTCCATTGGTAGACGAACTGCTGGAGAATGACCGCAGGTGGCGAACCCTCCGGACCGAAGCGGACACACTGCGAAGCCGGAGAAACAAACTCACGGAACAAATAGCTCAAGCTCGCAGGCAAGGCCAGGAGACCATGCGGTTGGTCAAAGAGGCTGAACAGATCCCTGACAAAGTGAAAACGCTCGAGAATGAAAGTGCAGACTTAGATCAGAAGGTCGCAAACACACTCATGCAATTACCAAACCTGATCCATGAGAGTGTTCCGGTTGGAAAAGATGAAAATGATAACGTTGAAGTGAGGAAATGGGGTAAGCCGCCTGAGTTTGATTTCAAGCCGAAAGACCACATAGACCTAACTACACAGCTTGGCCTAGTTGACCTGGAAAGAGCCGCGAAGGTTGCTGGGGCCAGATTCTACTACTTGCGGGGCGACCTTGTGAAACTGAATTATGCTCTAATTAGACTCGCTTTGGATTTCTGCGAAATGAAGGGCTACAAGTTAGCCCAACCACCCTACCTCCTAAGGCGTGAAGCCGTGGGAGGTGCAGTTGCACTCTCTGACTTTGAGGATGTAATTTACAAGATTGAAGGCGAAGATCTTTACCTTCTCGCTACCTCGGAACACGCCCTGCTCGCTCAACACATGGACGAAATATTGGATGGAAAGAACCTACCGCTAAAGTACGGCGGAGTGAGTCCATGCTTCAGAAAGGAGGCTGGTGCACATGGTAAAGACACGAAAGGAATCTTCAGAGTGCACCAATTCGAGAAGGTGGAACAATTTGTGTTCTGCAAACCGGAACACTCTTGGGATGAACACGAGAAACTCATCGCTAACGCTGAAGAATTCTTCCAGATGCTGAGAATCCCATACCGAGTGGTAAACGTTTGCACAGGAGATCTTGGAACAGTGGCCGCAAAGAAATACGATTTGGATGCTTGGCTCCCTGGGCAGGGCAACTACAGAGAGGTAGTTTCCTGCAGCAATTGCACGGCGTATCAGGCCGTTCGCTCTAAAGTTAGGTTCAGGGACAGACCTGACGAGCCAACCAAATGGGTTCACACACTCAATAGCACTTTGGTCGCCACAGAGAGGACACTCGTAGCAATCTTGGAGAACTACCAAAACATAGACGGTTCAATCACGATCCCTGAAAGTTTGCAAGTCTACATGGGTGGAGCCACGAAAATCAAGCCTGCAACTTAGGGCAGTAAATGGTATAAGCGGTTCAAGCTGCACGACGGAACGTGCAGTCTATGAGAAACCTGTCTCAGCGGATGGAAAAAATTCACGTTTCACCAATCCGCAAGGTGGCGGCTTTACTAGATGAAGCGCGTAAACGGGCCGAGATAATATCATTTGGTGGAGGGGCACCCAGTGTTCCTCCCCCGCAAGGTTTTCTCGACGAATTCACCCGCCTACTCGCCTCGGATCCGTTGAAGAGCTGCGGCTATACTGGAACGAGAGGCATCCCGGAGCTGCGGGCAGCGGTCGCGGAGGACGCAAGAAAGTATGGAAAAGTGAACTACGATCCTTACTCTGAAATAATCCTAAGCACAGGTGCGACTGAAGCAATATTCAGTCTGCTCATGTCTCTCATGAACCCAGGCGACGAGGTAATCGTGACTGATCCCACGTACCTTGGATACAAGGAAATGATCGAACTTGCTCATGGAAAACCAAAGTGGTTGCTCGTCAACGTAGAAGATGGATATCAGCCTAACACTGAAGCCCTCAAGAAAGTAGTCTCAAAGAAAACAAAGGCAATGATGATTCTATCCCCAGACAACCCAACGGGAAGAATTCTCAATGAAGCATTTGTGAAAGGATTAGTGGACTTGGCGCAGGAATATGACTTCTGGATAATAAGCGACGATATCTACAAACACATAATCTACGAAGGGGAACATGCTTGGATCAGCCGTTTTCCAGGCGCACAAGAGCGCACTATAACCGTTTGCAGTTTCTCAAAAGAAGCCAGCATACCAGGCTTACGCGTGGGCTACACACTTGCCCCTAAGGAAATAATCGACTCGATGGAAAAAATGCAACAGTATAGCACACTAGCCCCTGACAGTCTCGCTCAATTTGCCTTAGTTAAATTCCTCAAAGAAAACATGAAGGAACCATACCTGAGGGACACCGTTCTCCCATACTATGTTAAGAAACGAAATTTAATGGGCAAGATGCTGAAAACGCACCTTCCGCTAGCCAGAACCCTTACGCCCCCAGGGGCCTTCTACTACTTCGTGGACATGCGGCCGTACCTTTCGAAGCTGAACCTAAACGAGGAAGAATTTGCAGGCAAGCTATTGCAACAGAAGGGTGTTGCGGTTATCCCAGGCCGGTTCTT
>Ga0187778_10002102_pt1 | contig 13681 bp, 11 predicted proteins | sample 1015_Q2_SP5_20_M_FD_132418 | JGI IMG/M metagenome (GOLD analysis project Ga0187778, IMG submission 132418) | Tropical peat soil microbial communities from peatlands in Department of Meta, Colombia - 1015_Q2_SP5_20_MG | ecosystem: Environmental > Terrestrial > Soil > Wetlands > Peat | place... | reverse complement strand
TTCGGGGAGGATGACCATAGCAATGCAGCGATCATCATATCCTTTGCAGACACGGGGATGGGGATCCCGCAAAGCGAGCTTCAGAAGATCTTTGATCCTTTTTTCACGACCAAGGAAGCAGGCAAAGGCACTGGTCTTGGCCTCTCTCTCAGTTATGACATCGTCAAACGCTTCAAAGGTGATATCCGCGTGGAAAGTGCAGTCGGGGAAAAAACGGTCTTTACGATCTTCCTTCCAATCGGCAATGGACAGGCATAAGGAGCGGTTTCCATGGAAAAACCGAACATTTTAGTCGTTGATGACGAAAAAGATATCTGTCTAGCGCTGAATATCCTGCTTACGAAGGAAGGGTATGTTGTCAAGGAAGCATACAACGGCGAGCAGGCCGTCGAGCGTATCAAGAAAGAAAATTTCGACATCATCATGACCGATATCAAGATGGAGAAAATGGACGGTTTCGAGGTCCTTAACCAATCGCAGAAAATCTGCCCCGATACCTCCGTAATCATGATGACTGCTTTTGCATCAGTAGGCTCGGCAGTCGAAGCGATGCGATCCGGGGCCGTAGACTACATTACCAAGCCCTTCATCAATGACGAAATCAGGATGACGATCAAGCGCATCCTCCAGAGCCGCGCACTCCAGATGGAGAACCAGATCTTGCGACAGGAACTGAGCCAGCGTCGCGAGGGATTCGCGAACATAATCGGCAATTCAGAACCAATACAGAAGGTCTTTACGTTCATGGAAAAGGTGATCCCGAACAAGAGCAACATCTTGATCACGGGAGAAAGCGGTACCGGCAAGGGTTTGGTAGCACAGGCTATCCACGAATCCGGGCCCCGAAAAGACAAACCCTTCATTTCCATCAATTGCGGTGCAATCCCCGAGAACCTGCTTGAAAGCGAATTGTTTGGCCATAAAAAAGGCGCATTCACCTCTGCCAACGAAGACAAAAAAGGCCTGATTACCATGGCGTCCGGCGGCACACTTTTTCTCGACGAGATCGGCGAGCTGCCGCAGGCTCTGCAGGTGAAGCTGCTCCACGTGATCCAGACGAAAGAATTGACGCCGGTTGGCGACACCAGGGTCATCGCGGTCGATGTGAGGATCATCGCTGCCACAAATGCTGATCTCATGCAGCGCGTCAAGGAAGGCCGGTTCCGGGAGGACCTCTACTACCGCCTGAACGTGATCGAAATACGGATGCCGGCCCTGCGCGAGCGCCGCGATGACATCCCGGTCCTCATCAAACATTATCTGGCAATCGCCGCCAAAGAAGCAGGGAAAAATGTCAAGGACATCGATTATGAAGCCATGCAGGCCTTGCTCGCCTACGATTGGCCGGGAAATATCCGCGAGCTGCGGAATACCATTGAACGGGCCACCGTGCTCGCTGACGGGGAGATGATCACCATACACGATCTTCAGGACAAATTCAGGACACTGGATATTGAAGGAGTTTCCACATCGTCGCTTCGGCATGCACTTGATGAATTCGAGCGTGAATATATCCGCAGAAGCATGGTGGAAAGTAAGGGGAATAAGGAAGCCGCTGCCAGCAAACTGGGAATCGACCTTGCGACGTTGTACCGAAAACTGAAAAAGCTTAGAATAGAAACAGCGTGACAACGAATGCACTACAAGATGAGCTCAATACCAGGAAACACATTGCCACGACCATGCTATTGTTGCACACACCGGCATCTGCACTTGATAATGCATCAGGCGGAAAACCACCCAAATGGAGAAATTGAACTAATACCTTCTGAGATTAAAACAGTCACACCGATATTCGCTTTAAGGAAGGCTCACGACTTTGTTTACTCTAATTCAACGCTCCTATGCAGAAACCTCAATAACCAAATACCGAATCGCAAAAGAAATCTCGCGCTTGCATCGAGACTGATAGTGAGGACCTCCGACTTGTCTCATAAGTGATTGTTTTATTAAGGTTCATCAGCTACGTCAGCTTGCCTAGGTTCAGAACCTGCCAATCGTATCTCGCTTACTGATGATACCGGCAGCGACAGCCACTGCATCGACCCTTTAAGATACACTTCGACATCCGAGACCTCGATCAACTCGCCGCTATAAATTATTCCGTTTGCGGAAACCTCGACTTGTTTCCCGATCATATGTTGAATATCAGGCATAGCGTCTCCAGTGTCTGATTATCCCCTCTACATTCGCAGTGCTATGACATAATCGTATTTTCGTTCCGATAACTCCGAATTAGCTTCAACGGAGGAGCACAAACCCGTCAGTTTACCTATCGATCCATGGGCTGAATTCATTTCCTGATCCTTCATGTCAGAATTATGAAGGACCTTGATTCTTGAGCCGTTCCCTGACCAGATAGGCTTGGCCAAGAGATATGCAAGCATCGTTACACGGAACGTTTTGATTCGCCATAACGGCAAACCCTTCCTCGTCAAGCACCGACAATAGACTTTTAAAAAGATATTGATTCTGAAAAGTACCGCCGCTCAAAGCCACGACATTGAGTCCGGTCTTGTTGTGCATCTGCCTCACCATGGAACGAACGGCCGATGTAACGGTATTATGAAACTTTGTGGCGATTACTTCTTTTTTAACATTTTGATTCAAGTCATCGATTATTCTTATAAAGGTTGGAGCATAATCTATGGTGGTGCATCCCTTTTTTAATTTGAACTCAACGTCGTACTCGCCTTCAATTCCCTCTTGAGTCAATGACTCAAGGGCCATTGCCGCCTCACCTTCAAAGGTATTCCGGTCGCAAACGCCAATCAATGCAGAAACCGCATCGAACAGCCTCCCTGCGCCAGAAGAGAGGGGAGAAAATTCGCGAGAGCGGGCGATGCGCATGACCTGCTCAATGCTGGTGTCTCCGTATTTCTGAAAGAAGCCGGCTCGCCCCAGATACTCACAAGCTTTGTCCTCGGCAGCGGCCATCATAAAACTTACTGCCGTCTTCCAGGGCTCTCTGATTGCGGCTTCTCCTCCAGGGAGAGCGACATAGCTAAAATGCCCCAGCCTTTCGAAGCCATCGATATCAGCAACGAGGAACTCTCCTCCCCAGAGATTGCCATCAGTACCGTAACCGGTTCCGTCAAGTGCAACACCGATCACTTTTTGCGTCAAACCGTGCTCAGCCATGACCGATCCAATATGGGCATAAGGGTGGTGAATTGCAAACAGCTGCACCTCCGGTTCTCTTGTCCCCTGCCCCTCGGCAGGCGTTCCTTGTTCCACTGCCCATCTCGTAGAGAGATAGCCTGGATGCAAATCATGCACCATAGCTTTTGGTTCCGCCCGATAAACAGCCTTGAGGTTCGCCAGGCATTCTTCATAAAACTTTACAGTCTCGAAGTTTTCCATGTCACCAATGTGCTGACTTGGAACGGCGAATTTCCCTTTCGTCAAGGTGAACGTATTTTTCAGGTCCGCACCGCAACCGAGGACCTCAGGCCCGTTATCATGAAGTGCTATCGGGTCAGGCGCATATCCGCGCGAGCGTCTAATGAACATGAGCTTTGTATCCTGCGCTCCTAATTCGGGATCAGTATCATTACGCACACAGTAGTCCTCATTTCGCACTCGAACGACTGAATCATCGAGCCTCATGAAAATTTCCCTGTTGTGTACAAGGAAACCATCCACAATATCGGACAGCTTCTGCATAGCTTCGCTGTTGTCCCGTACAATCGGCTCTTCGGACAGGTTGCCGCTCGTCATAACCAAGGCGATAAAATGCGGTTTATCAATGACCGATTGATCTCTGGCCGGTTGGGAAAAAAGCAGATAATGCAGGGGCGTGTATGGCAGCATGCTTCCCACATATTTATTATTCGGTGCCACGGTAGCGGCAAGCGGGCCACGATCCTTTTTGCGTAACAGGACAATAGGTCGCCGGTTCGATAGCAGGGCTTCTCGTTCCCTAGTTGTAAGGACACTAAATTGCTCGAGGGAAGGTATATCAAAAGACATGACGGCAAAGGGCTTATTGCTTTTTCTTTTCTTTGCACGCAATCGTTTGACCGCAGCATCGTTCGTTGCATCACAGGCAAGATGAAAACCTCCCAAACCTTTGACGGCAACGCTACCTCCTTGTTTTAAGAGCTCGATGGTTTTTTGTACCGCCTCGGGCCCTTTTATTCCGGATGCAGTGCTCTGATCCTTGAATTCGACTTCCGGCCCACAGGCAGGACAGGCGTTTGGCTGCGCATGGAACCTCCGGTTTCCCGGATCATCATATTCCTTCCGACAGAGCGGACAGAGAGCGAAGCTTGACATGGTGGTATTCGGACGGTCATAAGGTATTGCACGCGTGATGGAGTACCGCGGCCCGCAATTCGTGCAGTTGATGAAGGGATAAAGGTAGCGGCGATCGGTGGGTTTAAGCATCTCGTGCAGGCAAGCGTCGCAGATTGATACATCGGGGGATATGAGCGTGAATGGCAGTTTTGCGGCCTGATCGAGACTTTTCTGAATGATAAAATCACTGTAACCGTGCACTGCTTGCGGCGTCACGGAAAGATCGGTAATCCTGGAAAGCGGCGGGGCTTCACTGCGAAGACGTTGAATGAATTCCGCTATTTTCACGCCCTCAACATCGATAAGCACCCCCTCGATGGTATTCGTTACATACCCATTGAGACCGAGGGCACCGGCAAGGTTGTAGACGTAGGGCCTAAAGCCGACGCCCTGGACAATGCCCTTGACTACGATCTGAGCCCGTTCAGCCATTGAGCCCACTGGTCGATCCCGGCGCCGGTAGCGCAGGAGACTTCGAAGATCGTGAGGTCCGGATTGAGTGCCAGGGAATCGTTCCGCATCTTGGCGATGTCCGTGTTCATGTACGGCAGGAGGTCGACCTTGTTGAGGACCAGGGCACTGGATTCCCTGAACATGAGCGGATACTTGAGCGGCTTGTCGTGACCCTCGGCCACGGACAGCACCATCATCTTGATGTCTTCCCCGACCTTGAACTCGGCAGGGCAGACGAGGTTCCCCACGTTCTCGATGATCAGGAGGTCGAGGTCCGCAAGCGGCATCTCGTCCAGCACTTCACTGATCATGTTCGCGTCCAGGTGGCATGCCCCGCCCGTGTTGATCTGGACCACCGGGACGTCCAGGGCGCCGATCCGCTCCGCGTCGTCCGATCCCACGATGTCCCCCTCGATCACGCCGAGCTTGCGGTGCGGCTTGAGGGCCCTGATCGTCCGCTCCAGGAGCGACGTCTTGCCCGCCCCCGGCGCTCCCATGAGGTTGACGACGTACACCCCGGCATCGTCAAACCGTTTCCGGTTCTCCTCGGCGATACGGTCGTTCGCCTCGAGTATCCGCGTGACCACCTTGACCTTCATCAGTTCGTCTCCATGTCGAGGATCTCCATCTCGCGGCCGCGCGTGATCTCATAGGAGGTGGAGCCGCAGTGGGGGCAGGACAGCACATACGGGGCGTTGTCCGGCGCCTCGAACTCCTTCCGGCAATCGCGGCAGGTCCCCCCCACCGGCACGGTCTCGATCACGAGTTTTGCGTCTTTCGCCACCGTGCTGTCCTTGGACGCGTCAAAGGCGAAGACCAGGGCGTCGGGCAGGATCCCGGCCGCCCTCCCGATCCGCAGCCGGATGGAGTCCACGGCGCTGCACCCCTCTTCCATGCATTTTGCCTGGACAATGTCGATAATGCTGAGGGCAATGGATGCTTCGTGCATGATCTCTCCTGTGGCCAGACGTTCCTTCTCGAGCTTCTGGATCGCGAAGCCGGCGTGGACCAGGACATAGTCCCCGATCCGCGGCTCCTCGGCCAGCAGCATGAGGCTTACCTGTCTGCGGGCCCCGAACACGTCGATCGTGGCGGTGAGTCCGTCGACGCTGATGACCCGGCATGGTATGGCGAGGCACATAGGGCGATCCTGTCTTCTCCCGGAAATGGCGAAACGGCGTCCGCCGGAAACTGTGAAACTATCCCACAGAAGGCCGGTCCTGTCAAGTCTTGTCTTGTATGCGCCCGTCAGAGCGCCCCGATCTTCTGCAGCTCTTCCAGGACCAGCTCCTTGACCTTCGGAAGCACGGCCCTGACCGGCTCGGTCAGCTCCAGGGACCACGTCGACACGTCTTGGGGCTGAACGCCGATAATGACGGTCTTGGGCCTCCCCCCGGTCATCTCCGCCATGGTGAGGACGTCGATCAGGCTGAGCTGGTGCAGCGACACCATCTGCTCTTTCGCGAACGGCAGGTCTTCCGGGGAAAAACGGAACAGCGACCCGGGCGTGTCGCCGGCCTCCACCACGTCGATGATGATGAGGTGGTCAAGCTCCCGGAACAGCGGGATCAGCTGGTGGCTTACCGTGCCGGCTTCGAGGAGCTGGACGTTCGGGGGAAAGGGGGTATCCGCGAGGAAGTTGATCAGGTGTACGCCGAAACCGTCATCACCGAGCAGAACATTGCCCACGCCAAGAATCAAAACTTTCCGGGGAGGCGCACTGGCGCCTCCCCGGAGCTGTTCCTCTGCTGTCATCTTACTCTTTTTTGAGCTTGACCCCCGTGAAGATCGAGGTCAAGGTCCTGTCTTTCTCGATCATCGTGATCGAAATGGCCAGATACACGTGGATCAAGACGAAAATGATAAAGTACCACATGGCGAGGATATGCCAGTTCCTCGTGTACGACTCGCCGCCCAAAAAGCTGCTCACCCACAGGAACCGGTCCGGACACGCAATGAACCCGAACGCCTTCCCATGGTACAGGGCAGCGCCGGTCAAGGCCGTGAAAATGATCGCCACCCCGGTAAACAGATAGGCGAGCGCCTGGAGCGGATTGTATTTCCGGTACGCCTTGTGCGAACCCTTGATGAACAGGTAGTACCCCAAAACGTCGGGCACGTTCTTCAGGTTCTCGATGATGCTGAAGTCCTTCCAGTCAGCGTCGAAGGTCGACTTGAAGGCCATGTAGATCCGGACCACCAGGCCCAGAACGAGCGTATAGGCCGCGAGAAAATGGAGAAACCGCATCGTGGCCATGATCGTGCTGTCCGGACCGCCTGCGATGAACGGCGTGTGAATATAGAAGCCGCTGAACACCAGGACCACGATCGCAATGACCCGGATCCAGTGGTCCAGGATATAGCCGAGGCTCCACTCCTTTACCAGTTCTTCTTTCATGGCATCCTCCCTATGCGACCTTGAAGTCCATGATTCGATTCGACTCAGGATGGATCACATGCACCGTGCAGGCCAGGCAGGGATCGAAGGAATGGACCACCCGCAAAATCTCAAGCGGCTTCTCCGCGTTCACCACCGCCGTCCCCACCAGCGCCTCCTCGATCGGACCCCGCACATTGTTGCCGTCCCGGGGACAAACGTTCCACGTCGTGGGCACCACGCACTGGTAGTTCTTGATCTTCTTGCCCGACACGTCGATCCAGTGGCCGAGCGCCCCGCGCGGCGCCTCCCACAGCCCGATCCCCTGGGCCTTGTCCGGTATCGTGTATTCGGTGTAGACCGCCGCGTTCCCCTTCTTGATGTTCTCGATGAGGTCGATGCCCCACTGGTACATGGAGTCGGCCACCATCTTGCACTCCAGCGCCCGGCCCGCGATCCTGCCGATGATGCCCAGAAGCACCTGCGGCTGGCCCGCATGCCCGATCGCGGCAAGCGTATCGTCAATCAGCTTCTTGGCCGTCGGCTGGCCCGCCACATAGGCCACCAGCATCCGCGAAAGGGCCCCCACCTCCATCGGCTTGCCCTGGAGCCGCGGCGCCTTGGCCCACGTGTATTTCTTGCTGGTATCATACCCCGTGTACTCCGGTTCGGTCTCCCCCACCGCAGGATTGAGCGGCTTCCCGCCCTTATACCACCCGTGCGTCGTGTCCTCCGTCACGTCCTCGGCCTTCGCATCATGGAGCTTCGGGAAGTCGGATGCGAACAGGGCGCCCCGGGGAAGCAGCCGCTTCTTCGGATCGTACGAGGCATCCTCAAAAACGCCCCAGGAAAGGAAGTTCCCGTGACCCTTCCCGATGCCTGCCGCGCCCAGGTAGAACGGCGCAATGGCCATCACGTCGGCGAGAAATACGCCGTCGATCCAGTTCTGAAGCTCTTTGACCCGGAACAGGTAGTTCTTCAGGTCGTCGACGCTCGGCACGTGCGTCACGCCGCCGGGAGGGCTCGTCATCGTCATCGGCATCCTCCCGCCGAACAAGGCGCTGACCTGCGCCGCCTTCGCCTGCATCTCGAGGGCCTCAAGGTAGTGCGCCACCGCCAGAAGATTCACGTCCGGAGGCAGCTTGTAGGCCGGATGGCCCCAGTAGGCGTTCGCAAAGGGACCAAGCTGGCCTGACTCCACAAACGACTTCAGCTTGGCCTGAACTTTCTTCAAGGACGCTTCCTTGGGCTGCGCCTTTAACGCCGAAACCACGTCTACGTAGTCCAGCGCGTTCAAATGGTAGAACCACAGAATATGGGAGTGCACGAACTGGGCGCCCTCAATGATGTTCCGGATGATGCGGCCGTTGTCCGGCGGCCTCACCTTGAACGCGTCGTCCATGCTCATCGACGAGGCATGGCCATGGGACGTGGGGCATACGCCGCAGATGCGCTGCGTAATGTGCCACGCATCCCGCGGGTCCCTCCCCTGCAAAATGAGCTCGAACCCCCGGAACAACGTCCCCGTCGTCCACGCATCCTTCACCTTGCCGCCTTCGATCTCCACATCGATCCGCAGATGCCCTTCGATTCTTGTCATCGGGTCTATGGTTATTCTGGCCATTATTGCTTACCTCCCTTTTTTTCTTCGGTCCTGCCCGATCCCGCAGTCGCTACCGCATGGATCGCAATGCCGGCTGCCGTGGCCACCGCCGCGACCGCGCCAATCTTGTCCGCTCCGGCCTCAACACCGCCCAGACCCGGAATCTTCACCCCGGGGAGCGGCTCGTAGAACCCGGCAAACTTGTCCGTCCACCCACGCTCCGCACAGCCGATGCACGGCCCGCCGGCCTTGATGCACCAGCTCGTCCGGTCGTTGTACTGGACCTTCGGGCATGCCGAATAGGTCATCGGACCCTTGCACCCCATCTTGTACAGGCAGTACCCCAGCGCTTCCTCGCGGCTCCCGAACTTCGTGACGAACCTCCCCGCATCAAAATGGGCACGCCGCTCACAATTGTCGTGGATCGTCTGACCGTAGAACATCAGGGGACGGCCCTGCGAGTCCAGATCGGGGATCTTGCCGAGAAGCAGGAAATTGACCACCACCCCCACCAGATACTGCGGGTTCACCGGACAAAGGTCCATGTTGATGAGCGGCTTGGTGAGCCCCACCCGCTTCAACGCCTCCCCCGTTCCAATGATCTGCGACGGGTTCGGCTTGGCGGAAGGAACGCCGCCGTCCGTCGCGCAGCTGCCAATCGCGATCACGGCGATGGCAGGCGCCGCCATCTCCTTCAGCACGTCCAGCATCTCCTTGTTCCCGATCATGCCGTGGCCCTTCTTCGTCGGAATGCCGCCTTCCACGATGAGAACGTAACCGCCTGCCTTCGCGGAGTTCGCCAGAATCTCCTCCGCCTGCTTGCCCGCGGCTGCCATGATCGTTTCGTTGTAGTCTACACTTAAAATATCAAGAATAACTTCGGCGGGGCTTGGATAGGTCGCTTTGATGAAGGACTCCGTACAACCCGAATCGGACGCAAAATTAAGCCAGACCACCGGCGTGCGCTTGGATGCCTTCTCCAATGCCGCCGCAATCTTCGGCCCGTACAGCTCTGACAGGCCGAGCAGCGCTGCCGTCGCTCCACAGTACTTGAGAAAATCCCTCCGCTTGATGCCGCGAAACTCCAACGCATCAAGAAACTTCTTGCTCACTTCCTCTTTTTTACTCATACGCATCCTCCTTTGAATTTACTCTGAAATCCTATGTGGGAATGGCTTGAGATGGTCAAGAAAGAAGCTGCTCGTGCGGCAAAAAAACGCTCTCTGTGGCTCCAATTTATCACAATCAACCAAAAAGTTAGCATAGAGCACTCTGATTGTCAATCACTAAAAATTATAGGACTATAAAAATATTTTATCGAGGACCGCGGGAAATGAAGTGTCTAAACTGCTCCTCCCAGCGTGTGACCGCAATTTTTACCTTATTTCACCTCTGGTTAGAGGCAACTCTCTCCCGTTTGCAAATCAGCGCTGCGTCCTGGGCTTGAAGGTCCGCCGGGGTGCGGGATGCAGAGGGGCGTGAGATACGCTCGGGCGAGCGGACCCATGCTCTGTCCTGGCGCCAGGAGCTTTCGAACGCGAGGCAGCAACCTTTGCGCCGAGTTCAGGTTTGGCCGTCGTGCGATGCTGTGGTTGTCGTGGCGGCCGTGCGAACTCCCCGTCCTTTGCGGGGGACGCCTTCGCATAATCAAAGCCCTTCACCGTACGTCGCTCAATCTGCTCGCCCATCACGCGTTCGATGCTTCGTACCAAAGGCTCGTCCTCGTGCGTAACGAAGGTGAATGCATCACCGGTTTTCGCTGCTCGGCCTGTGCGGCCTATTCGATGCGTGTAGGCGTCAGTCGTGTCAGGCATGTCATAATTGATGACGTGCGAAATGGACGAGACATCGATGCCTCGTGCAGCAATGTCGGTCGCGACGAGTATGTGGTAGGTGCCATCTCGGAATCCGTCAAGAGCGGCCTGGCGCCGGTTCTGCGAAAGATTTCCCTGGAGCGATGCCGCTTTGTATCCCGCGCTGCTGAGTTGTTGTCCCAGACGCTTGGCCCGGTGCTTGGTGCGCGTAAAGATGAGTATCGATTCGGTGTCGGTATGTCTCAGGAGCTCAAGCAGGAGCGCTGTCTTCTGGTGCTGACTTATGGGATAGAGTGCATGCGCAACAGTGCTCACAGGCGCCGCATGCCCGATCTGGACCGTGACCGGCTTATGCAACACTTCATGGGCTAGCTTGCGGATATCTTCCGCCATGGTAGCGGAGAACATGAGCGTCTGACGCTTTGCGGGCAGGTATTTGATGATCCTGCGAACATCGGGCAGGAATCCCATGTCAAACATACGGTCCGCCTCGTCGAGTACCAGGACCTCGATATGGGAGAGGTCGATCGTTTTCTGGTTGATGTGGTCGAGCAGACGGCCCGGGCAGGCCACAACGATCTCGACGCCTGCTCGGAGCTTCTGAATCTGCGGATTTATGCTGACCCCGCCGTAGATGGTGACGCTTTTCACCTGAGTCTGTTTGCCCAACCCGCCGATGGACACATGGATCTGTTCGGCGAGTTCGCGTGTCGGCGCAATGATGAGCGACCGCACTTTTCCGCGGGATCCGGTGAGCAGACGTTCGAGGATAGGCAGTACGAAGGCCGCGGTCTTCCCCGTTCCGGTCTGGGCAAGGCCCATGACGTCATGGCCTTCGAGGATCAGAGGGATCGCTTGTTTCTGTATCTGCGTCGGCATCTCGTAGCCCTGGGCCTTGATGCCAGCAACAATCTGAGGATGGAGCTTGAACGAACTGAAATTCACGTATTACCTTCTTTCTCTGCGACGGCATGAAATGAGCGGCCAATCCCCCCGTCGCAGGCGATGACCGCAAACAAAAAGGCTATCAGGGATTCTCCACCTGATAGCCCACCGTCCTGCCATCAAGGCAGGAGAAAGACGTTTTGGCAGCAGGGCCTCGTTACTGCCTGCCCTGTCCAAAACCACGCTTACCATACCACGTATTCGGTACTTCTGTCAAAGATATTCCAACATTGCCTTCAATAATACTCAACCAGATGCGAGGGACGGCGCTCTCCTAGCCGAAGAGATGATGAGAGCAAGCATCGTCGAAAGGTCTCTCTGCCCTGTCAACTCATGGTTGTGGTAAGGAGAAGTGATACCGTATCGGCAAGGTAATCCACGAGTTCGGCAACCAGGAGAACAGTGCGCGAAGGCAGATACGATACGGCAGGATCTTGAGGGAAATCAGGGAATCGAGGCTATGAGTGCTCCGTGGAGCCGTACAGACGGACCCTGTTTCGTCCGCTCTTTTTTGCGTCATACAAAGCCTGATCGGCAGCACCGATCAAATCCTCCTTGGTGTGGATAGCCGGGTCCGGGATGTCGGCAATGCCGATACTGATACTGATTTTTTTATCGCCAACGTTTTCGAAAGTGTGCCCTGCCATGCTTTTCCGGATTCGATCCGCCACGAACGATGCATTTTTTTTCTGAGTATTCGGGCTCATGATGATAAACTCCTCGCCCCCCCAGCGCGCAACCGTATCCACATCGCGGATATTGGTCTGAATAATCTTTACTGTCTCACGGAGGACTCCATCCCCCACCGCGTGACCGAACATATCATTCACCTTTTTAAAATGATCAATATCCAACATCAGACAACTGAGCGGAACATTATAGCGATTAGATCGTTTGAATTCTTTATCGATGACGACTTCAAACCGCCGCCTGTTAAAGAGTCCCGTCAAGGAATCCACATTCGCAAGCATCTCGACTCGCGTGAGCATTTCCCTGAGTTGGCGGGTCGTTTGCTTAAGATCATCCCATTCCGATTTCGTCCGTAACCTGGCGACGATCACCGCGCTCAACTCGCCTTCATCGCATGGCTCAGGGATATAATCATCGGCACCTGCCCGTAAACCGATGATCTTGTCGGACGTGGTACTCTTATTGGTGAGCATGATGATGGGGATGCCGCTTGTTTCACTGTTATTTTTCAGGCTTCGACAGATATGAATGCCGTCTATATCGGGCAAAAGGCGCGCAAGGAGAATAACGTCGGGGCTGTGCTTCTCGACGGCGGAGAAAACCGACGATGCGTCCTCCACATGAGTGACTTCATATCCGTTATTCTCCAAATAATCAATCATGATGCTCGCCTGGGTCAGGTTATTTTCCGCGAGCAGGATTTTTGCCTTGCTGCTTTTTCTCGCACCTAAACTCTCAAATTCCATTCATACACCTCCGTTGATTCTCTACGCCACAACGACCTGAGGGTTTTTCGTTGTCTGCATCTTTCGCGGATAGAGCGAGATCGAAAAGGCTAAAAAGCCAGGCCGCCACCGCTGTCGCCAGCTGTTCCCTTTTTTTCCGTAACGGCGGGCGGAAGCCTCGTTGATGGAATAATGATAGAAGGATAGCGGAGGAAACCTCTAAAATCAAGGCAAAAACAAATGCTGCCAGAAAGCGATCAAGGCCAGATCCTCTACGAGTTGTGTTTATCGTCGTGAGCATTTGATCTCCATAAGAGTGATGGTACGTCTGCTGATGGTTTTGGCCTTGGTGCAATTCAAGAAATTGCCACCGGGTCCGGCAATTTTCCGCGGTCACGAACCGGATTCATAAAACACCTAGCAGGATAAAGCGGAATCATTTTTTTGTGGACATACTTGCATTAAAATGTTATTGAATCAAAGTCCGGTTTGAGAAGAATATATTTGCTCTTCAGGATCTGTATCTCCCCGCTCCTCTGCCACTTATCCAATATTCTCGTCACTGTTTCCCGCGTCAGACCGGTCATATCAGCGATGTTCTGATGGATAAGTTTTATCTTCAGAATCGTGCCCTCTGCGCTTTCTTCTCCGTGGGACTCTGAGAGCATAAGGAACAGCATCTTTATTCTCTGCGCAGCATTATTAAAATTCAGCAGTTGTATTTTTTTCAAGTATTCGCGAATTCGAGCACAGAGAATCTGAAGCAGGTTTTCCA
>Ga0187778_10002100_pt1 | contig 13685 bp, 13 predicted proteins | sample 1015_Q2_SP5_20_M_FD_132418 | JGI IMG/M metagenome (GOLD analysis project Ga0187778, IMG submission 132418) | Tropical peat soil microbial communities from peatlands in Department of Meta, Colombia - 1015_Q2_SP5_20_MG | ecosystem: Environmental > Terrestrial > Soil > Wetlands > Peat | place... | reverse complement strand
GAGAAAAATCCCGTGAGCGATAACCTTACACCCCAGGGTCGTGAGAAGAACCGTCGCGTCGAAATCATCCTCTCCGGCGAGGTTATAGGCACCCCGATTGGCGGTGGCCAATAATAAGGCGAGATGATGCCCGTTAACAACAATTGACCATGCTGCTGGCCAACAGTAAGATCTCGACCTCAGTGTCATGTCCACAACTTACAACTCAACGAAATGCGGGTGCTGCGGAGAGGGGCTGCTGCATCTCCGATCCGCCCTCTTATCGCAGAACTCTACAAGCTCATCGCGGAGCAAACTCTGAGACCATGTACCACAACAGGGCGGCCCACCGGACGCGCCACAACCACAGCCCAACGCACAGGCGGCGCCGGGAACACGCAAAGCTTCGCCACCGGATGCTGCGCGAAACAGTTGTTCAGCGGGACGACTCGTGCGGCAGGACAACAAGTATGTGCTGCAGGCCGATGACGGTAAGACGTATGAGATCGACCATCAGGATGAAGTGAAGAAGTATGAAGGGAAGAAAATTCGCGTAACTGGGAAAGCTGGATTCTAGCGGCAAGATGATTTGCGCGCAATAAGAATGACTTTTGGAGATCCCAGTTTGCCAGCGCGCTGGGGTGAACCTTGGGAGGCTGCTTACGAGAATATTTGCGCGGCCAATACTGGTAAGTCTTGCCACACTGCTCTTCGTGACCGCTGCAATGGCCGGTCAGCGAACTCGCAAAGCCAAACTCACTTTTAGTGGGGCAGTGCGAGTACCCGGCGCCACATTGATCGCCGGAACCTATTATTTCACGGCGCTCTCTCCTGGCTATCGAACAATCGTGAAAATTGTGCGCGAGAACGGGAGATTCGTAACCCAGTTCATAGGTGTTCACGACGACAGCCACAAACCAGATCACGACGTAATCATCTTTGGGGATCACGAATGTGGAGCCGGAGCTATCAAATCATGGTTTTATCCCGACGGCAGTTTTGGCGTGAGATTTGTTTATCCCGAAAAGGAAGCCGCTTTGATCGCAGCCTCGTGCAACGAGCCTGTTCCGGAGCCCCACGAGAATACGCCGACTGCTTCAGAGTTACAGAATTACAATGTCTACCTGATGACCCCGCAAAAACGGGAAGAAGCATATAAGTTCTGAGGCACTTTCCGCTTCAGACCAACTGGATCAAAACGGATTCGACGCTGATCACCGCTGAGCGGCAAAATGAAAACGCGACTTGGCCGCAAATTCTGCGACACGCGGTTTAGGAAATAGAGGCTTCCAACTCCATCCGAAGCGGCTCAGCTATTTGCGAGTTGGACTTACTGCGCGGAGTTGGAGAGAGTCGGGGCATACGGCTGTTATCTGGCAACGCGTATCATTGCCCTGATCGAAGGTCCCCACGCAGTCTTCATTTTAACGGATCAGCAGACATTTTTCGGAATTATCATGCTGCCGCTTTCCTTCCTGCAAGCTCCTACCCGCTAGTGTCAAGAAGTGGAACTTCACAATCCTCGCAGCTCCAATCCACACTCTCCGCCGTCATGCGGGAATAGTGGCGGTTACATTTGGAGCACATCCAGGTTGCAAGTTCTTACTGCAATGCTCCTGTCTTGCGATCCATGTTATGTACGTTTTCCAGAATGCAACAGCGCGGATTTGAGCGCACAAAATTTGGTGGCCAAGTAGTTCGTCCCCGCTACAGCCCAACTGCTTCCGGATGATGATCCACGGGAACGCCAACACTGGTTGGCGAATCAGCTCCGGAGCAGTGCCAGCAATGCGGCAGCGGTTTCGCTTCTTTGGAACCCAACTGCTCACGGTTCGGATTGATTTGGATAATTGACGCGGGATTCCGTAAAAATCGGATACTGGTTTAATTTGACAACAAGTTTTACCCGATTAATACCGCCTGTGATTCTCAATTCGTCACACAGCCGATGGATGGCACGTTTCACAGTCCATATCGAAGTGTGCAATTGTGCGGCGATTTCCTTGTTGGATAGACCGCAGTGCAATAGCTTGGCAACTTGCAGGCAGCGATCTGGACTTGCGGACTGCATAAACGCCTAGGGCGAGAAACGAATGATTCATTCCAGTCTATGGCCTCAAATTTTCAAGTTGTAACTGTCGGTGTTGCCAGTGGCTACGATCGTGAATGCAGGATCACACTTCACAAGGAGTGTGGGGGCCAGGGGCCAGCGCGAAAAGCCCCTTTTCAAAGTCCTTCCGGTATGGGCCCCCACATCTCGTTCCCGCGAAGGGCCTTAAGCATCACTTTTTGGGAATCGTGAGAGACTAGTCTGCGATGGTGAACCGCAAGAAGATCAATCTCGCGAAGGTCTTAAACTCGCTAGACGTCACCCCGCCCTCTGTGCGGCTATGAGATTCCGTCGAACAAAGTGATGCGGCTTGACGAAGATAGAATCCGCTGCCCGAAGTGTCAGAAGGAATTTCAGCGTTAGGCGACACGCGCTGGTGGTCGCGTTGTGAGAAATTTCTAAAACTTCCTCAAACTCAATGTGCTTACAGAGCACCAGTTCCATATAAGTCTTGCTGATAGGAAGTCCGGTGCATGAACCGTGAGGCCCAGCCCTTCGGCGGTGGCGTGCCAGCCGTCATCTTCACGCCAGAATTTGACGCTGGGAGTAACTGGAACTTTCACATACACCCTCGCGATTGATTGCTTCCCAAGTTTCACACCACAACCTTCGATGTCCGAAGTTTCTTCAAGCTGCACGACTTGGGTTGGATGCAAGTAATCCTGCCGTACAGTTGTGGTCGAAATATTTCTGTCGCAGGTAGTTCTCCGCAGCCGGATCATCATCATGGAATGACATCGGAAGGAAAAACTTCGTTCCGCAACCTTGGCACATCGCTGATCCTGCCTTACGCCGACGTCAACATCAAATCGGAAACTTAGAAGAAATAGGAAGGGACTCACAACTAACAGAAATAGCCGAGATGGAAACCAAAGTGCCTTCCTTGTGGCCTTCGGTGTGGCGGCTCCATGGCGACACCGACGCGGCGCTTCGTAATCCTGAAGTACCTTTGGCAAAACCGCTTCGATGGTCAGAGTCTCCGTGAAGATGGCGAAACTTGAAATCCTGGCAACCGTTGGGAGCGTCATTGGGGATGTTCGCTGGGGGCACCTGTTGCTTCTTACAGCTGGATCAGATGTGTGGGAATGTAGTCTCAGGGCTTGAGAGCCGACGTGAATCGCTCACTTACCAACACGCAGAGTAAGCCAGCTCTGGACGAAGTAATGTTCCAGCAACTCTTGGCCGCCGCCTACGTGCTGCAGGAACACACGAACGGTCTAGCCACAATGCCTGTGCCGCCAACACCCAGCGAGGTTTTCGCGCCGCGATCCTCGTCATTATTTCCTCTGCCCAATCATCGCATCCGCAATCGCACAGTTAGTATCAAGCACTGGGAGCAGCATGAGTCCGGGCAGTCGCATTTGGCTGCAAAAAAGAACGCGGAGGTTCATCGTAGTTAGGAGGCTACGTGAAGTATCTCTCTGGCCTCCGCGTCCGCTTCGCGTTGTGTGTACAGCCGAGGCTAGACGTACATCCGCATGAACGCCATTAGCAAAACCAACAGAATTGAGTCAGCTACATTCGAGTGTGGGGCCAACGAGTACCTTGTCCTTGCCACTTTGGTCGCAAGAGCAAGAGCAAACTCGCTTTGGTTGATAAGCATCATCTAGCGAAATAGCCTCGTCGATGATGTACCAAGAGTTTTTTTGGCACGAGAACAGAAATGAGATGAAAAGATCCATCGGGCTTTATATTCGCCGGTTGATATGCAATAGCATACTGACTGCGGAGTCCGTTCATAATTTTGTCGAATGCATTTGAGATTCGCGCCTCGTTGTCAGCACGCCAGTATTGCCCGCCGGTGGCTTCTGAAAACTGCTTCATCGCCAATTCTGCCTGATTGTTTCTCCAAGGTTCTTGGCTGGTATTCATTACATAAACGATGCTCTCGTTTTGTTCGCAAGCCTCCGCAGCTTGTTGCAGCGTCATATGGCTGGAGTTGTCATCTCCATCGGTGATCAGGATGATCGCTCGCCGTGATGGCTGATAATTACCGATATTGCCCAATTTTCGACTAGCGAGATCCACAGCATCGTAGATGGCAGTGTTGCCCCCAGGCGGTAATTTCTTAATGGCGCGCGAAAGCAGGCGGTAATCGCGGGTTGGCCCTTGGGCGATGCGTGCCTGCTCATTAAAGCCGACAATCAATGCGCGGTCTGAAGGCTTGCGCAACGTCTGCTTCAAAAATGCATCAGCCACATACTTTTCGGAGTTAAACCAACCAAGGACAGAGTTACTACTGTCAATCACAAGTGCAACCCGCAGCGGTAGATCAGCTTGTGTTTCGAAATGCGTGATTCGTTTGGGTATCTCACCGTTATCGCGGACTGTGATTTCTGCAGGCGTGAGCTTATCAATAAAGTGTCCCCGATGATCTGTGATGGTGAATATGAGGTTGACTTCCTGCACTTCAGTCCGAACTATTAGCTCGGATTCTTCCGAAACTTTGTTAGCCAGGGCTTCAGTTTGGGAGTAGCAATCGCATCTACCGAAAACAAGGGAAATAACAATTCCTACTTGAATTGAGAAGGACCGACCTGAAGCCAGCATTCGTGGACCCTAAGGACACAGCATTAGTGCGCTGCGTATCGATTTGTCGGCTGACCATGTCGAGCAACCGCAAATCCACATGACTTGCGATGCTATTCGCTGGATGCTGCTCCGGTAACTGTCACTGTTGCCAGAGCCTCAAAGCCTAAAGAGTCCTTTACTGGCCAGGGCCAAGACATTAACCACCCACTCGTTAGTCGCTCTGGTCACGCTTAAGCTGACAATAAAAAAGCCGAATGAGTGTCTAGTGTTGAAATATCTCGATAGCACTCAAGACCACTGAGCGGGGCTCTCGTAACAACGGATGTTCAGAAGTTTCCAGGGAGAAAGTGATTTCGGAAATCAGTTGCTTGCGTTCTAGCGACTTAGAAGGTCTAAGATTGCCAACTGTGCTCTGTTAAGTGCTTTGTTTGTTGTTTTAGCGCGGATTCGATTCCTTCCGCGCGCTCACCCACTCATTTCTTTTCAATTATGGTCAGCGGATCGGACCATATTTTTCGTGGTCGAACACTTGTTCGCTAAGGTGATCGCCCTTAACCTGAACACACTTGGCCACTCGACGCGAAAAAGCAGCTCTCCGATTCGTCCGGTCTTAGCTTATCCGCTGGGGCTGCTGGAGGCCGTACGCCTGAATCCGCCATAGCTCAGGTAGACGCCGAGAAGGAGTGAAATCGTCGTGTAAAGATAGAAAAGTTGCTGGTAGTGAAGCTGCTGAAGGAAAAGCCTCGTTTCCATCACAGGCGGCAGGAACAAGAAGAATAGGCTCTTCATGAGCGTTGTCCAACCGACAAGCGTGACAACAACCGCGAGTTCACCACCCGACCAGATATTGTGAGCAAGAACCATCGCCAGCCCGGCCGCAAGCGTGATTATGCCGACGATCAACATCATCGATGGGCTCTGAAGAAGAGCAGTCACGGTCTCCACGGTGGTTTGCCTGCGAATCATCATCGACAGCGCGACCAGAATGCAGTACAGGCCGATCAGCCTGCTAAGAAAAAGTGTGCGTAGTGACATGGTGCCCTCCAAACGAATCAAGGATTGTCTGCCAAGCCTTTGCGATCAACCTGAGGTCGCACTGATTTGGCAGGTCACCGCTAGCCTTTCATTGAGAACTATCCTACTCCGCTGGTTGGTGGTGAGTGATTCGTGCATTGCAATCAATCCGCCCAAGCATGCCTGAGACAGATACCAAGAAAAATCATTTCGACTGCACCCACATCTCCGATTCAGGACTTGGCGATAAGATAGCGTTACAAAGTACAGGCTTCGCCTCACATTTTGGAGGGCCGCACGAACACTGGGTTCGTCGGCATCGGCAGCATGGGGAATATGCTCGTCCGAGTGCTCCTGCGCTTGCGCTCGTTGTCATCGGAAGAAATCTGGGCAGCGAATCGCTCGCCCGTAAAAGTTGATGCACTCGCATTGGATTTTCCTGGTATCCACGTTGCAAATGCGAAACAGATCGCAGCGAAATGCGACCTGATTTTTCTTTGCGTAAGTGCGGCTGATACGGCTGTAGTCCTCGCGCAGATGGATGGGGAGCTGCATCCAGCCCAGTTGCTGGTCACAACCGCTGCAGCGATTCCGTTAGGAATATTGGAGAATCGAGTGCCCTGCCGTGTAGCCAAGCTGATTCCTTCCATTACACAGGAAATCGGAGCCGGAATAGCACTGCTGATGTACGGGAAACGATGCACACCAGAGGATCGCAATCTGTTGGAAAATGTTCTTGGGTGTATCAGCAAACCTGTGGCAATAAACGAGTCACTGGCGCGTCCCGTAATCGGCCTCACTTCGGGAGGCCCTGCGTTGCTCGCGTACTTGTTGCAATCTATGATGGACGAAGCCGTGCGCAGCAATGCCGAGCTTTCGCCGGAACTCGCGAGCGAACTAGTGCAGGAAACCGCACATGCAACAACGAGACTCTTCAGTGAAGCGAGCATGACTACCGAAGAAATAATCCGCCGAGTAGCGGTTCCGGGCGGTATGACCGCGCTCGCTCTTGAAGTCCTGTCACAGCATGTGCCTCAAGCGTGGCAGGCCGTTTTCCAAAGGACTCGGGAGCGGTAAAAGGAAACTCGCGAATCTCTCACGTTGTAGGAGTGTTCCTCTTGTTTCGTGCCTTTGCGCCGTCGCAGTAGAATTCTTGTGCTATGGCGAAACAGCACTACTTTTTCAAACTTATTCCGCCGCGCCCCACTTTTACTCAGGACATGACCGACAACGAGAGACGATTGATGGACGAGCACGGGCGCTATTTCCAGGAGCAGTTTGAAGCTGGCAAAATTCTTCTCTATGGCCCCGTGATCGCAAGCGGTGGTGCTTTCGGTCTCGGCATTTTGGAGGTTGACAGTGAAGCCGAGGCTCGACAGTTTGGCGGAGGCGACCCCTCCGTCAGGGTGGGAATGAACACATTCGAGATTCACCCGATGCGAGTATCCGCCGCACGTGCCAAGCAGCCGTGATGACAACCGTTGAATCATGAACCGTGAAAATTTCGCCAAGGTTGCGACAGAAACTTTGGATTCGCTGCCCAGAGAATTCCGAAGTCGCATCCATAATGTCGCCATTCTGGTGGAGGATTTCGCCCGAATCAGCTACCAGCCCAGCCGGGCAAACCAAGGCGACTGCTTCTAGGCATTTTCCATGGTGTGCCCGCCACGAAGAGGAGCGTCTTCAACCTCCCGACAGGGCCGGATCAGATCGTGCTTTATCAGAAGAATATGGAAGCGGTCTGGCCCAGCGAAACGGAAGTGCGCCGTCAAATCCGCCAAACGCTCATGCACGAACTGGGGCACTATTTTGGCATGACTGAGGAGCAACTGAGGGACGTTTAGGTTTTCAGACGAGAGTTTATGGAATCAATCGAACTTGCACGACTGAGGCGGGTAGCCGGAAAGCAGACCACACGGCTGACCCACTATGGACGCAAAACGGGCAAGCCCCATGATGTCACGATCTGGCTCGTTCTGGACGGCGACAAGCTCTACGTCGGCACCGCGAACGTGAGCCGCCAGTGGGTGCGCAACATTCAGAAGACACCGAAGATCAGGCTGTCCATCGGCGGCGAGAGCTTCGAGGGCAACGCTCGCTTCCTTACTGACCGCGCCGAGCACGAACGGGCCATGGCTGCGATTCGACGAAAGTACTGGATGTTTCGACCTATCATTGAGCTTGGGCGGTTCCTAAGCGCAGTGGGTCTGATGCGCGACACTACAGGATTGTTCGAGGTCACGCTAGAAGGCTAAATTATGTCGAGTCACGGAAAGTGCCGCTACGCCCCGCTGTTTGCTCTTTGTCACATCGTTCCGGGTCAAGGTCGAAGCGATAAAATTCAGGTGCGTCTAGGCGACAACAGGAGTAAGATTGGTCTTGTTGACGGCGTATCGAGAAAGCCTGCCTTAATAGCCGTTGGTTAGCCGCTGCGATTTTCCTTAGTAAACAAAAGACAGACTGATTTGGAGACGCATGTCATTGTCAAAAGCAACCGATTTATTGCCCTTTGACAACGTCGCAAAAAGAACGGCGCGGTAATGTTTTGGGTTGGGCAACTCGGACTTTACATTCGCGAGACAAGTTTCAGGAGTGCTTGATCTAGGCTCAAATAGTGCCGAGTTTTTCTGGTGGCTTCCGGGTTCAACTGAGCAGAGGGGGTCTCGTTGGACAAAGCCTCAGTGAGGGTTCTTGTAGTCGATGATAACGAGACCTGGCGTCGTTTCTTCTCGACGGCGCTTCAGAAACGACCCGAATTACAGGTCATCGGCGAAGTGTCAGATGGACTGGAAGCCGTTCAGCAAGCCCAACAACTGCAACCAGACCTGATCTTGCTCGACATAGGTCTTCCGACACTGAATGGCATCGAAGCTGCTCGCCGAATCAGAGAAGTTTCGCCAGCTTCTAAAATCCTGTTCGTGAGCGAAAACCGCTCCTTCGACATTCTAGAAAAAGCATTGAGCACGGGCGCTGATGGATACGTCGTCAAGTCGGATACGGGGAGCGAACTTCTGCCTGGTGTAAACGCTGCCCTCGAAAGTAAGAGGTTTGTCAGCGCCAGCTTGGCCAGTCACGGTTTAGCTGAGCCTGACGATCAAAGCGGCAATCCCCAGCCCGAGAAGGTCGTGGCACCATTCCCAGCACAGAAAAAGGCTCGCCACGAAGTCGAGTTCTACGCAGACGACCCAAGGTTCGTGGATGGCTTTGCTCGCTTTATCGAAGCAGCCTTGAAGGCAGGGAATACGGTCATCGTAATTGCGACCGACTCACACCATGCCAGTCTTCGCCAGCGGTTGGCGGCAGATGGCTTGAACGTGGCTGCGGAGATCGAACAAGGGCGTTACATTCCATTGAATGTCACAGACACCCTGGCAAGATTCATCGTCGATGATTCGCCCGACCCGGTTCTGTTCAGGAAATTGGCAGCCGATCTCATTACGGAAGCACCCAGAGCCGCAAAAGGAGAACATCCTCGCGTTGCAGTCTGTGGAGAAGGCGTCCACACACTATTGGCAGCGGGCAACGTGGAGGCAACGATTAAGCTCGAACGCATGTGGCATGAGGTTGCAAGCTGTTATGAGTTAGATATTCTATGCGGATATTTCCAGAGTGCGTTTTCGCGCGAGGAAAGCATCTCAACGCTCGAACGAGTCTGCGCGGAACACTCAGCCGTTCATGGACTGGGATACTAGCCGACCGCTCGTTCAGAAAGTTTCTCCGAACCAAGAGGAACATGAACATGGATAGTGGTTCCACCCATCAGCTTCGATTCAATGGAAATCGTTCCATTCACCAATCGAACGCGCTCGCGCATACTGGTAAGACCTAAACCTGTGCCTTGCAATGCTGCTTCGAGGTCGAAGCCTTTCCCTAAATCGTTGACGATGAGGTGAATCTCGCCGGAGTCTTCCCGCAGTTGCACTTCTATCCGTTTCACGCCGCTATGCTTGATGGCATTGTTGAGGGCTTCCTGTAGAACTCGAAACAGGGAAAGTCCGACTGCGAGTGGTAGGACACTGGACACATCACTTCTGAAGCCGATCTCGATCTTCTGCCGTTCAGCAAACTCCTTGCACCAGCTTTTCATGCCAGCAACGACGCCCAGATATTCCAATTTTGAGGAGTGCAAATCGTGCGACAAGGCTTGCACGTCGTTCGAAATCTCAGCCATCGTTTTTCGGAGTTCTTGCACACGCCTCTCGACCTCGGAGGGATTCTGCGCTAGTTGTTCGAGTTCGAGCGACAGCATTGCAAGCCTCTGGTTGATGTCGTCATGAAGCTCTCTTCCAATGCGAGCGCGTTCTTGTTCCTGCGATTCGATCAACTTTCGACTCATATCTGAGAGTGCCTCTTCCATCTGCTTACGCGGGGTGATGTCGCGGCTGATTGAGCAAAGACCCAGTATCATGCCACTTGAATCCTTGATTGGCGACATACTCAGAGATACGTTGATCCCTTTCCGTTCCTTCGTGACACGAACCGTTTCGTAATGTTCGATGCGCTCGCCCGCGCTCACCCTCTCAAGTATCTTGTCCTCCTCATCCACTAGCTCACCGGGCACAAGAATCGTAATCGGCTTTCCAAGCGCTTCCGCTTCCGTATACCCGTAAATGCGCTGCGCACCTCCATTCCAACTCACGATGACTCCGTCCAGATTCTTGGAAATTATGGCATCGTCAGAGGATTCCACAATCGAGGCAAGCCTAAGCCGGGACTCTTCCGCCGACTTGCGCTCGGTGATGTCGCGGATCGCACTCGTAACAAGGATGCCTTCGGCGGTCTCGATGGGGCTAAGACTGATCTCGACCGGGAATTCGGTTCCATCTTTGCGCAAACCGAACAGTTGGAGCTTCGCACCCATACGGCGGACACGCGGCTCGGCGGAAAACTTCCCTCGATGCCCCCGGTGTCGTTCGCGGGACCGTTCGGGGATTAAGACTTCGACAGGAAGCCCAAGTATCTCTTCTTGGTTGTAACCGAATAGTTTCTCGGTTTGCGTGTTGGTGAGCACGACCTTGCCCGCCTGATCTACTACCACCATCGCGTCTGGGGCTACATCTAGCAGACTTCGTAGGCGACGTTCCTCGGTCGATGAGCGTCTTCTAAACTTCGCGGGCATAAACTTCTCAAATCAAGCCGAGAATCTGTTCGCCGCATTATAGCGAATGGCTCGCAAGATCACTATTGTGTGCTGTCGCTAGTCCGTTTCACGAGACCGATCACTGTCAGGTGAAGCAGACCCTCGGTGTCGTCACAACAACTGCGCGTATTAGCTCAAAAGGTATACTGGCTGACCATCGCGAAACCAAAAGTTCGGCATTGAAAATAAGAGAGTTTGGCTGCTACGGTAGCACCCATTTTTGGCCACCTGCTTACAAGCTCAAGAAAACAATCAGAGGGGGTCTGTTTTTACCCTAAATCGGTGCGTTTGACCCGCCTGCGATTGCGTCATAACATTCCCCGCAATGGCTTCTCCCTCCCGACTCATCGGGAAGATGATTTCTCACTACCGCATCATCGAAAAGCTGGGTGGCGGTGGGATGGGAGTGGTCTATAAGGCCGAGGACATCCGACTGCACCGCTTCGTAGCACTCAAGTTTCTACCACAAGATGTCGCCCACGATCCTCAGGCGTTGGCCCGGTTTCAACGTGAAGCAAAAGCCGCATCGGCGCTCAATCATCCGAATATTTGCACGATCTACGAAATCGACGATCAGCACGGGCAGGCGTTCATCGCCATGAAGTTTCTGGATGGCCTCACGCTGAAGCACAAAATCGGTGGCAAACCGCTTGAAACAGAAACATCGTTGTCGTTGGGAATCGACATTGCGGATGCATTGGATGCAGCTCACTCCGCTGGAATCATCCACCGAGACATCAAACCCGCGAACATCTTCGTTACCAAGCGTGGGCACGCCAAGGTTCTGGATTTTGGCTTGGCGAAACTGACACCAACGTTAACTGGCAAAGCAGCAGCAGGTGCTTCCTTGCCGACGCTTGAATCTGACCCCGAGCACCTGACCAGCCCCGGCACAGCAGTGGGAACGGTAGCGTATATGTCGCCGGAGCAAATTCGTGCCAAAGAACTGGACGCAAGAACCGATTTGTTTTCCTTTGGTGCAGTGCTTTATGAAATGGCCACTGGAGCGATGCCGTTTCGCGGCGAAAGCACTGGGGTACTGTTTGAGTCCATTCTGAACCGCGTCCCAGTGCCGCCAGTGCGAATCAATCCCGATGCCCCTCCCGATTTAGAGCGAATCATCAACAAGTGTTTAGAAAAAGATCGGAATCTTAGATACCAGCACGCCTCAGAGATTCGCACTGACCTGCAACGGCTGAAGCGTGATACGGAATCTGGACAGCATTCGGTTGCTGGCGATGTGGCTCCTTATATCGACATCCCCATCCTCAAGCAAGCCAAAGTACGCCAAACTGCAATAAGCTTCTGCTCTGTGCATTGACCTCTGATTCGGTCAGACCTACCATTCCACCTCAGTTGCTTCTGCGAGACTGGGCGTGAATTCAGCTTTTGACAAGGAGGACACCATGAATCGGGAGGCTGTGCTTAAAGTGGTTCTGGTCGCAGTCGGATTGATCTTCCTGCTTGCTGTTTACCCACTGATGATGTTTCTGTGGCCGAGCGGGTGGCGCTGGCAGCCGAATCAACCGGAATACGAGCAGATGATCCTTGGAGTGTATGCCACACTTGGAATTTTTCTGCTGCTCGCATCGCGCAACCCATCCGCGAATCGCAGCCTGATTGCATTCACTGCGTGGTCGAGTCTGGTTCACGCCGCCATTATGACAGTGCAGGCATTTCAGAACGCGAGCGAACGTGGACACCTTCTGGGCGACATACCAGCACTGGTCATCGTGGGCATTGTGCTGATCGTGCTGGCTCCAGCCAAGCAATCAGCGGAGCGAGCGTCCGCGGCTGGTGCGTAGAGTTAGTTCGGTATTGTTCCCTTAGTCTGGCGCGCCACCCGGGCGGCTAAGTGTGTGGCGAGCCCAAAGACTTGTAAGTTGCTATGAACTTTGTCGGGCCTTGTTTCACCAAATCCACGAGAACGACGCGTCCCTTCGATGCCTCGATTCGTTGTGCCATGTAAGCTCCGACCCGATACCACAGGCGTTCCCCGGAAGACATCCTTTTTATGACCTTCCAGGCATCTGCGTCGGCGACTCGGGAACCACAACTCTTCAAGTCATCGTAATCCCTGAAATAGATAGCAATGTCGGACTGTATTCGTGCCTGATCGTTTAGCGCGACATAGTCGGGGTCATCTCCCAGCGCGTGATCCTTCTGTCGGCGCTGGTATGCAGCAAGTACAGCTATCCCTTCTGACGCGACTCCGCGAGGGTCGACGCTGCCCGAAGTGCAACCAGGCGCTAAGAATGGAGGGATTCCGCGTAAGCAAGAGCATGGCAAAATCATTGCAGCAGTTGTAGTCGCTGTCTGGCATCCGAATTTTGGCCTTTTGTCAATGACAGCACCCACTGCAAGAACGCCTTGACGGGTTTTGTTCCAACCGTTCGCGCGGCTAACGCATCGGCATCGGCTTCCATCTGCGGATTGCGAAGGATGTAATCATTGCAACCCTGGGCACCGCTGTCGCTCACTAAATGCGCCATCTCGTGGCCCAGAAAGCCTCTGAGCGCAATGGTATCGAGCAGCTTGATCGCCTGCTGCCCGACGACGATCTTGCCCCGGCCGTCCACGGCAGTACTGCCAGCGATGTAGGCCATGTTCAAACTTGTGGGAAAGATGTACATGTGCGGAATTGGCCGACCATACGCCTGCGCGACATCGGCCAGCACTTCGTAGCCATTGCCCTGCAAGACCTCGCGTGCGCCCATTTCACGCAGCATCTCAATTTCACACGCGGTCTGCGCCTGGATGTTGAACTGTGAACGAACCCCGGTTGCGTTCACACTAACTTGCGCCGACAGGATACCTATCAACAGGCCGATCACCGCAAGCATCCTTACGGTCGGCTTAAGAATAATGCCCGTGCATGGTGAGTCTCGGCCTTTCTGCGTAAGCGCCCGG
>Ga0187778_10002098_pt1 | contig 13689 bp, 10 predicted proteins | sample 1015_Q2_SP5_20_M_FD_132418 | JGI IMG/M metagenome (GOLD analysis project Ga0187778, IMG submission 132418) | Tropical peat soil microbial communities from peatlands in Department of Meta, Colombia - 1015_Q2_SP5_20_MG | ecosystem: Environmental > Terrestrial > Soil > Wetlands > Peat | place... | reverse complement strand
GCCGGGATGGTCGTCAATCCAACGCACGAGCCTTGCATCTGCTTCCTTGGCATTGCCGCCGCCAGCGAGCGCGTGGTGTACCTTGATGGCGAGCTCACCACTGTTGTTATTGATCGCCAAAGCCTTCTCATAGGCCTTCAGTGCTGGCGCAAATTGCTTTTGCGCCATCAAAACATCGCCTTGCAGCATGAAGCCGGTCGCGGATTCTGGATGCTGCTTTTGAATCTGCTGGGAAATGGTGAGCGCTTGCCCGTAGTGTCCCGCCCTAAGCTCTGCCGACGCCAGCAGCATGGCGGCGTCGAGGTAATCCGGCTTCAATGCCAATGCCCGTCTTAGCGAAGCCATGCCGGAATCCGCCTCTTGCGCGGCGAGCTGCGCCGTGGCCAGCTTATAGTACGCGAGCGGGTTGGTCGGGAGTGCCCTTGCAAGCTTGCTGAACGTGAGCACTGCAGTCTGCCGCTCGCCTGCGGCGAGCTGCGCTGTTCCCAGTAGATCCAAGGCTCGCACGTCGGTCGGACTCACCGTCAACGCGTCCTGAGCCATAGTCGATGCTCTTCGGACATCGTTCTTTTGCAAGTAGTACCGCGCCAGCAAGAGGCGCGGCTGCACTGCTGAAGGGGCCGCGTCACAGGCCTTCTGCAGCCATGCAACGAATTCCGACTCCTGCCCGGTCGCTGTAGCGACTTCGGCAAGCCCCATCATCGCCTGCGCGTTCGCCTTGTCCTTGGCCAAAATGGTTTGAAAGCGTTGGCGCGCAGCCTCCGGGTTTTTCTCGAGGAGGTCCAACTGCGCCAAGTTCATAGCTGCCGCGGCCGAAGTTGCATCCAATGCCAAGGCCTGTTCAAAGCTCTTGCGCGCGCCGGCGACATCCTTCTTACCGAGATAGACAGCGCCTTTCAGAATGAAGGTCGTAGGATTCTTCGGTTGTTTCTTTTCCAGAGACTCCACCTCGATCATCGCTTTATCGAATTGTTTGTCGCGGATGAGAGTTTGGATCAGCAGCACGTCAGCAGCGACGCTCCCGGGGTCAAGATGGACAGCGTTTTCCAGTTGTGCAATCGCCTGGGCGGTTTCCCCCTGTTTCGACAGCGTTGAGGCAAGACTGACGCGCAACTCTGCGGCTTCGGGCTTTTTTTCGACAGCCTTCGCCAGATAGGCGGCAGCTAGATCAGTCTCTCCGAGGGTCAAGTGCGCCTGCGCAAGGACCACCAAGCTTTGCAGATCCGCGACGTCGATCTTGTTGAAGACTTTCAGCGTTTCCTCGGCGTCTTCCCTGCGGCCGAGCCTCGCTTGCGCGAGGCCCAGGAGGGCCTGCATGCGTGCACTGGGGACGCTGTGCACGTACTGATAGAACTCCTTGGCTGCTTGCTCATCGTTCTTTTGCGCAAGATACGTAAGCCCCAGCCACGCCACCGTCGGAAGGTAATTCGGGTGGGATTTGAGTACGTTTTCGAACGACAGCTGAGCGTCGGCGAACTTGCCCTGCTTGAATTGAACGACGCCGCGCATGTGGTTGACGCCTACATCATCCTTGGCTATCTTGAACGCGGCATCGACGTCTTTGCTGGCTTCGGCTAGTTCATTGTTATCGATCCGGATGGCGGCTCTGCCTAATAGTGCGTCGAGACTGGTGCTCTTGTAGTTCAGCGCCTTGGCGTAAGCCGACTCGGCCGCAGGACGGTTGTTCGCCAGGCGTTCCAGGTCGCCGATCTGGGCCCACGTGGCGCTGTTTTCTTCGTCCAACTTGATGGCCTTGCTCAAATCCGCGCGAGCCTCGTCGATCTCCCCTCGCGCTGCGGCGCAGCGGGCTATCCCCCAGTAACCCGGGACGTACTGAGGGTCTTTGTCTAGCGACTGTACAAAAAGCGCGCATCCCTCTTCAAAGTGGCGCAGGCCGTGCTGTGCACGACCCTCGATCTCGAGAATCTTGGCGATGTTTGCCGGCGGAGTGTTCGGGCCAGGGCGGATTTCCGCAAGCACACGCGCATAGAGGCCTTGGAGAAGAAGTGCTTGCCCCATTGGCACTTTGAGCGTTTCGGCATCTGCGCCGAGCTCCCTAGCTCGCTTGAGCTCTGCTTCGGCGTACTCACCGTTGCCCAAGTCGGCGTAGATTTCGCCTAGCAGCAGCCTCACCTCAGAATTTTTTGGATTTTTCTGTGCCGCGTTCTTCAGATCGATGACCGCCGAGTCAACTTTACCTTGAGCCTTAAACTCCTTGGCTCTCTTCAGGTAGTCTTGGTCGGTAAAATGCCTCGTCGGATCGCAGGCGACGGTGAAAAGCAAGGCCGCAAGGATCAGCAGACGGCGATGCAACACTCTTGCGTCAAGCATGGAGGGCCTTCTTTCTTGTGCGATCGAGGCAGATCAGTGGCGCCCGCAAAGTCTACCTCATCCCCCCTGCAGTTGCGTCGCACTGCAGACGTAGCGCATTGCGCCGCGAGAGCAATTGCGGCGAGTAGTGGGCCCGAAAGTCTGGCGAGTCTTGGTTGACGGCCTGCCGTCTCTCCCGAATGCGTCGCGCCATTGTTTGGACTTTGAGTTTCGCGATTGCCAGCCACAGATCGTGCAAGACAAGTTGCAGCGAACGAGAACCGCAGTTCACTTATCGTGCAAGCTCTATCGATGCGGACGCGCTTGGCGAGTCGGAGTCGACGCGCTATTGTTCCCGGCGCAGTGCCTTGCTGGTCAGGTGAAGGGCCAACAAGAGCGGCGGCATGCGCAACCAATGTGCCCGCACATAAAGAGACCCGCGTGCCAAGGAAGCTAGGCCGTCGGTTGCGGCGGCGCGGTCCGGTTGCAGCGTTCGGAAAAAAATCGCGTCCATCAAGCCCCTCAGTGCGGAAGGTGGCCGGCCGATCTCGGCGTCGCGTAGCACCTGCGCCGGGACGGGCGTATTGAGAATAGGCTGGACGTAACGCAGCGCGTAGTAGAACGGTCGCGTCAGGTCCAGCTCCGCGGCACGCGCGCTGAGCGCCGGCCAGAAGCCCTTTTTGTTACCGAAGCAGCAAAGCAGGCTGTCCAGGTCCACCAGGTCGCGCAGGCTGTTGCCGACGTCCTCGTTGCAGAACAGGTGGGTTGCGCTGTGCAGGACCATGTCGACCGGCGCCAGCACGCGCAGCCGCGGCTCACCCGGGAGGGTCCGCGATGCCGCCAGCAGCTTCGCCGAATCCGGTTTCAGGCGCGCCGTCAGCGGCAGGATCGCGTGGTGCACGTCGAGCACAGTCTGCCGCGCAATGTGCTTGAGCGGCGGCAGCTCATGCATCCAGCGCCGGTAGTACCGCTGGTCGTAAGGGGTGGTCTTCATCCCCGCCCATCCGGCAAGCATTAGCGCGGCTTCGACCTCGGCCAGCGCGGCTCGCGGCACGAGGATATCGATGTCCGTAAACAAGCGCCCCCGGGCTGCGGGGAGCCCAGCAAGCAGGTAAGCAGCGCCCTTGAGGAGGACCACGGGGGCGCCGGTCGCGGCGAGCGACCGGTCGATGGCAGCAATCTCGCGGCGGACGGCGTCGGCCTGAGCCTGGGCGAGCGCGCGCGCCGCGAGCAGATGGGCCCGCGGCGCGACAGGAACCTCGCGCAGTAGGCCGTCCCGGTCGAACCCTGCCGCGACGCGGGAGAGCAGGTTCGCTCGTCGTGCCTGATTAACCAGCACCTCCCACTGGGGCAACTTCAGACCCAGGAGGGCTTCCGGGTCACGCAGTGCAAGCAGGAGCGGTTCCAAGGACAGACCTCATGTGCGGCGCGCGAGCCCGTCCAGGGCCTCCACCGCATCCTCCAGCAGGCTGAACCGGCATTCGAAGCAATCGCTGGTCGCGATCAAGTTCGCCAGCAGCTCGAAGCCTCTGCGGCCGTGCACGTCGTAGTTGAAAGCGTTTTCTGCAAGGCGCATGAACGTGCGCGCGCGTGATTGCTGCTCGAGCGACACGGTGGCGCCACGCTCGAAGCGGGGCAATACCACCCAGCGCGGACGCGCCGGCTCCGCTCCACGAATCACGCTCTGCTCGGGCGCCTTCATGTGGGCGACCGAGCCCTTGACGGTGTCGTGAACAGGCGGATTGAGCCGCGCCTCGGGGGCGAAGCGCCGGATCACATCGATCGACTCGTTCTTGAGGCTGATGGGTCGGGGCAGCGGCACGACACTGCCCGTCGCCAGGTCGAGGAGGGTGAGCTCGTCGCAAAGCAGTCTCCAGCCACGGCTAGCGAGCCCCGCGCACAAGGTGCTCTTGCCCGACCCGGGCGGTCCCGGAAGCAGCAGGGCGAGGCCGGACCGCTCGACCGCGGCGGCATGGATGATCAGATACTGATGGCAATGGTTGCTGACGCACCAGTTGAGCCCCCACTCCAGCATCGCAAACGCCTGGTTCGCGGGCAGGGGCAGGAAGGGCGATGCGCCATCGAAGTGGAAGTAGACCTGTGGCTTCAGCCACCGCCGCAAGCTGTGCGGCGACGCGACGCGCACGCGAAAATCTGCGAAGCTGCCCTCACCCTCGACTGCGTAGTGGGCGTAGTGGAGCGCCACGCCTTGCACGACGCTAGTCAGTCGCGACTGGATTCGGGTCACGACAGGTCCGGTCCGCAAGCGCAGGCCGGGGCTCGCAAGACGGCTCGCCAACTCCTCAGGCGAGAGTTCGCTTACGATCATTCCTGTACCGGTTCCGCGAGTCCAAGACGTTTGAATTCGGACAGGGCCGCCTCGATTGCCGCCTTCCGTTCCGCCGCATCCGTGGCAGCGAGCTCGTCGCTAAGCTCTGCCGCGATGTCGTCGCTGTTGAGTGCGCTAGAGGCATCTAGGAGGACTTGAAGCACCCTCCCGGCGAGTGGCCCGAGCAGATGTGTGTTGCCACTTCGCTCGCTGCGCACGACGTACTCGCCGTCCCACTCGCGCCAGGCGATCGCGTCAATGGGCGTCGTGCGCCAACGTAGCGCGGATAGCGACGACATGCAAGACGCCGCGGTCAGGCGGAGAAGGAGAAACGACCCGCTACCTGCGGCCTACCATGTCGTACGCAAGTAGCCGAGGATCTCGTCCCAGTGCCAGACGGCGCCCGCAGTTGGCGTGAAGATTCCAGCGGTTCCAGCGCCCGTGTTGCCGTACTCACTCCAGATGTCTCTCACGGCCGCGACCGACAGGGGCGGTGTCAGCCCCGGCGTCATGGCGTTGAGCAGCGCGGCCACAACGGCTTGGGCCACCGTGTCCGTGGTTGGGTTGCCGGAGGTTCCATTCCCTTGCACGACGGCCAGCAGCGTCTGGGCCCCGAGCGTCCCGAAATTGGAGGGCTGGAACTGAGCGCTAAACAGCGTCGACTGAGGGATAGGCCACTGAGCGTTTGCCAAGGCGGCCCAATTGCTGGGCGTCCGGCCCGTACAGATCGCGGCGCCCGGGTGGCTAGCGGTAGCCGAGACGAAGCCTGATGGCGACGTGCACGTCTGACCCAGCACCGGCCGACTCACCAGCGTCATCAGGACAGGCGCAGCGCCCAGCCCCCCTTGCAGCAGGCGCCGGCGGCCACTCACCGGTGGCGCCTGGTCGGGCGGTCGCGAAGTGATGCCTGACGGACCCTTGATGCGATCGGATGACATGCCAACAGTACCTGTCGAGCTTAACCGCTAGGATAGCCCGGAATAGGCAAGCCAATACCTGGGCCTGCCCACCTTCCAATTCATCAAGCACGTCTCATGCCATTACCGTGAGCGCTTGATTCGCCAAGGGACAACAGCCGACACGTGTGCGGCCACAGCCCAAGTTGTAAACCGTGCCGACACTGGTCGGCAGTCGCGGACGGGTGCTTTCGGTCATGCTGCAACTCCACGTATCGGTTGTACTATGACGATAGCATAACCGGTAGGCGGTGTGAGAAGGGCAAACCCAGCGAGCTGGGGACGCAAGGTCACCGGTCCAGGACGTAAGCCTGCGATCATTCCGCCACCCCGACGATGCCCTCAAGTGCTCCCAAGATGCTCTCGCGAAGCCGCTGTTCGCAGGAGCGCGCATCCTCCCAGCGCGGATATCATCGACAGATCGGGCTATTCTTGACTCGCTGTCGGATACAAACCACTTCATCTTTTGGGTTATCAAACAGAGTCGTTACGGCCGCCGCCATTAAGCCATTGCTCTCGCCTTGCCGCGGGTGTTCAATGTGGCGGCGAGAAGGCCATGGCTACTCAGTGTCCCAACTGTAAAGGTTTCAACACCCGTCGATCCTCGATCCGCGCAACCGAAACTTCGGGCACGCCCCGGCTTCGCTCGCCGTATCGGTGCCTCGATTGCGGCGAGCGGTTCTGGGTGCTCAGCAGGCGTGCGCATTACTTCGCCGTCGTCGTCGGCGTTGCAATCGTGGCGGGGGTGATTGCGTGGACCGTGGGCGGCACGCCGCAAGAGCAGCGCCGTCAAGCTGCACAACCATCGCCCGCCGCGGCGATCTTTGCGGACACTCTCGTCCTTGCAGAGACCGGCGACGCCTCCGCTGAATACAAGGTGTCGCAGATGTATGTCCAAGGGGCTGGGGTCGATCCCAACAGGCGGGAAGCGCTGGTGTGGCTCGAGCGCGCCGCCAAGCATGGCAGCGTCGAGGCGCAATACGAGTACGGCAACGCGCTGCGCGAGGGCGCGGGTGTCGTGCAGGACTATGAAAGCGCGGTCAAGTGGCTGCAGCTTGCCGCCGAGCACGGCAATCCGGACGCGCAGTATGAGCTTGGGCAGATGTACCGCGCCGGGATGGGCGTCGACGTGGATAACGCGAAGGCGTACATGTGGTTCAATCTCGCTGCCGCGCGCGACCATCCAGGCGCCTCTGTCCAGCGCGACGCGATGCTGCGCTCGCTCACGGCGAGCCAGATCATGGAGGCACAGGCCGAGGCACGGCGTCTAAATGCGACGGTGACGTCGAGCGGGGAATCGGCAATGGCGCACTGAAGCGCTGACTCGGAGCAGGCACAACGTGCAAAAACTGCTACTGTGGGTCGGTCGCATCGGCGGCGGTGTCGGCGTGATCGTCTGCGCGATCGCCATCCTCATGCGCATGCGCGGCGTGTACAACTTCGCCGGCTTCCAGATCGGCACGCTGCTGCTCGGGGGCGTCGCGGCGATGGTGCTGGGTTGTCTCGGCTATGTCGCTGCCATCGCGGAGCGCAGCGGCGAGTAGGCGCCGGTTCCAAGCGCATTTCTCTGTCCGATTGCAATAACATGCCCTGACCATTGCGGCGGCGTGTCTCGTCAGGCGACGGGGTCGCGCACGTCGAGAAGATCGAACTTGCGGAAATGTTGATCGCGGTGTAGAGCGTCCTGACTCCGTGCTGCCGCAGCAACGCCCGCAAGATGAGCATCCGGCACGAGATTGCCGCGGGTTGCCAGCCGCGCGGTGACGTCGCGATAGCGTGCCCGCTGCCTGTTCGCTTCCATCCTGGCGGGGCTAATGCAACGCGGCAGGGCTGGAGTTGACCTCCTTCCCTTGAACCATCATCCTGTGAGGAGCTTGCGCTCCACCTTCTGCGTGCCGGCTTCTTGGAAACCTCGGCCTTGCTTGAGGAGGATGATTGACCTTGCGGAGCCCGACTGCTGCCGCTGCGCGTAAGTCGGTCTTGTTCGTCTGTACCGGCAACATCTGCCGCTCCCCTCTCGCCGAGGCCGTGCTGCGCAGTTTCGTGGCCCAGGCGGCCCTGGTGGATCGCGTCAGCGTCGACTCTGCCGGAACCCACGATTATCAGCTTGGCCAGCCGCCCGATCCACGCGCCGTCGCCGTAGCCAACCGGCGCGGTTACCAGCTACCGCATCGACGCGCCCGAATGGTCAGCATCGACGACTTCCAGCGTTTCGATATGATCCTGGCGATGGACCAATACAACCTCGAGGTGCTCGAAGAGTTGAGGCCGGACGACTTTCACGGGCACCTCGGCCTGCTGCTGGATTTCGCTCCCGGGCTCCCCATACGGGAAGTGCCGGATCCCTACAATGGCGAGCCCGAGGAATTCGAATACGTTCTCGACCTGATCGAACGCGGCAGCGAAGGATTATTCGATACGATCCGCGCGGGGATCGTGAATCGAAATTCACGGCCCGCCGCCGGGTGAACTTGGCTGCACGGCAATCCGCGGCCTCGGCGATCTTGATGACTCCTGGTGGTCCCTCACCCGTCGCGCTGTCGCGCCGCGGCCTCTCCCAGAGGGAGAGGCGAGGCACCGACTCGAATCTCAGCTGGATACGGCGCCCGTGATCGACACCATCTGGCTAAAGGCGATCATCAAGACGCTGCTCCTACCGCCGACCGGCCTGCTCCTGCTCGCGCTGGCCGGACTCGCGATGCGCCAGCGCTTTCCGCGCGCCGGGATCACGATGGCGTGGACCGGCGTCCTCCTCCTGCTCTTTCTGTCGGTTCCTGTCGTCGGTGACTTCCTGGTGCGCAGCCTCGACGAGTCGCCGCCGTTCGACATCGCGCGCGCACCCGAGGCGCAGGCCATTGTGATTCTGGGCGGCGGGGTACGACACAGCGCGCCAGATTACGGAGGCGATACGCTCGGTGGCCTCACGCTCGAACGCGTGCGCTACGGCGCGCGCCTCGCCCGCCTAACGCATCTGCCCGTGCTGGTTACCGGCGGCAGGGTCCTGTCCGGCGAGCCCGAAGGCAAACTTATGCAGGCCGCGCTTGAGCGCGAGTTCGGCATCAATGTGCGGTGGGTCGAGGACCGCTCCCGGAACACCCACGAGAACGCGGTTTACTCGGGGGAAATCCTGCGACGCACAGGGATCGAGACAGTCGTATTGGTGGCGCACAGCTTCGACATGCCACGGGCGAGGGCCGAGTTCGCGGCCGCCGGAATCAAGGCGCTGCCTGCGCCCACAGGGATTCCGTCGGACGGACCCGATACGTTGCTCGATTACATGCCGGGCATGGGCGGCCTGAGGACCAGCTACTTCGCGATCTACGAGATCACGGCCAACTTGGTCCGACGGACTTCGCGCGCAATGGGCCAGCAGTAGCTACAGCGCGAGCGCTGGCAGAATCTCAACAAGGCGGGCACGAAGTCCGCATCGTTTCCTCGCTACGCGCCGGACGGCGGCGGCTCCTTGTGTGTCTCCACCATCTCCAACGGCTCGTCGCGGATTTCAACGTGCGGCGGGCGCGCTCGCCCGCGAGGCGCAACTTCAGCCTCCTCCGCAGGAGCCACTGCGGCGCGCTCGCTGCTCGTTTCGACGAGCACCAGGCCAGACTCCGGAGGCAGTTCGAGCGAGATTCGCGGAATCTCCGGCGCGGTTTGAGGCTGAGCGGGTTCAGCGGAGGGAACGATGATCGGCTCGATCTCGACCACCGGAGGCATTGCCGGCGCGACGGGCTTTGCCGCACCGGCAAGCTCGGCCGTCTCGTGAAACGGCGTGGGCGCGGCCGCGGGTGCAGCATCCGCAGCCGGCACCACCGGCGTCCACGCACTCGGAATCGCGTCGTCGCTGACTGTGGCAGCAGTCATCGGTGTCGCAGCAGGGGCGGGCGCCGGCGCTTCCGCCCGCTCCTCGCGCTGCCGCTGCTCGCCGCGTTCCCCGCGTTCGCCGCGGTCACGCCCCCCACGGCGGCGACGGCGGCGGCCGCCTTCGCGTTCGCCCTCGCGCGGCGGGATGGGTTGACCCTGGGTGATCGCGGGAGCGTTGTGGTCCAGCGCCACGGGCTGAGCCTGCTGGGGCTTTGCTTCGCGCTGTTGACGCTGCTGCTGTCGCTGCCCGTCGCGCCGTTCCTCGCGCGCGTCGCTATGCTGCGCATCACGCTGCTGCTCACGCTCGCGTCGCTGCTGCTGGGGCTGCTGCCCAGGCTGCGGCTGACGTTGCCTCTGCGCTTCGCGCTGCTCGCGCCCCTGGCCGCGCCGCTCGTCGCGGCGTCCGCGACGATCGCGCTCATGGCGTCCGCGGCCACGATCTTCGCGCACGAAGTTGCTGGTTGCGGGGGCAGGCACCGCCGCCGGCTCGGCAGGCTTGGAACGGAACCAGCCAAGCACCTTGTTGAGCCAGTTCTCCTGCAGCGGCGTCTCGGCCACACGCTCCACCGGCATCGGCGCCGGCTGAACCGGCGTGATGCCCTTGACCACGGCTTCCTGGCGCGGCTCGCGCGCTTCTTCCTTCTTCTGCTGGACGATGTCCTCTTCCTCGGGCCGCTCCACCATGTCGAAGCTGGGCGGCAGGGGCTCGGCCTGATTGAGATCGTCGTGCCGGAGCCGCTGCACCTTGTAATTCGGCGTCTCGAGGAAGGTGTTCGGCACCAGCATGACGTTTACCTTGAAGCGCGCCTCGATCGTGTGGATCTCGGCCCGCTTCTCGTTGAGCAGGAAGGTGGCGACATCGACCGGAACCTGCGCCACGACCTGTGCCGTGTTCTCCTTCATCGCCTCCTCCTGCAGGATCCGCAGGATATGAAGCGCGGTCGATTCGATGCCGCGGATGTGCCCGATGCCGTGGCATCGCGGGCAGGCGATGTACGCTGACTCGGCCAGCGCCGGGCGCAGCCGCTGGCGCGATAGCTCCATCAGCCCGAACCGGGAAATCTTTCCGAGCTGCACGCGCGCCCGGTCGTACTTGAGCGCGTCCTTGAGCCGGTTCTCGACCTCGCGCTGATTCTTCGCGCTCTCCATGTCGATGAAGTCGATGACGATCAAGCCGCCCAGGTCGCGCAGCCGAAGCTGGCGCGCGATCTCGTCGGCGGCCTCGAGGTTGGTATGGAACGCCGTGGTCTCGATGTCGCCTGCCCGCGTCGCGCGGGCCGAGTTGACGTCGATCGACACCAGCGCCTCGGTGTGGTCGATGACGATCGCTCCACCCGCGGGCAGCGGCACCTGCCGCGCGTACGCCGTCTCGATCTGATGCTCGATCTGGAAGCGCGAAAACAGGGGAACGTCGTCGTTGTAGAGCTTCACCCGGTGCACGTTGGCAGGCATGACATGGCTCATGAACTGCTGCGCCTGCTCGTGGATCGACTCGGTGTCGATCAGGATTTCGCCGATGTCCGGGTGGAAGTAATCGCGGATCGCGCGGATGACCAGGCTCGATTCCTGGTAGATCAGGAACGCGCCGGACTGGCCCTTGGCCGCGCCGTCGATCGCCTGCCATAGCTGCAGCAGGTAGTTCAAGTCCCATTGCAGCTCTTCCAGCGAACGGCCGATGCCTGCCGTCCTGGCGATGACGCTCATGCCTTCCGGGACGTCGAGCTGGCCGATGGTGTCCCGGAGCTCGTTTCTCTCTTCACCTTCGATCCTGCGCGACACGCCGCCGCCGCGCGGATTGTTGGGCATCAGCACGAGGTAGCGGCCGGCGAGCGAAATGTAGGTGGTGAGCGCCGCACCCTTGCTGCCGCGCTCGTCCTTGTCGACCTGGACGATAAGCTCGCGGCCTTCCTTGAGCTGCTCCTGCATGCGACTGCGGCCGCCCTCGCCGTCGCGCAGATACTCGCGTGAGATTTCCTTGAACGGCAGGAATCCATGGCGCTCCGCGCCATAGTCGACAAAGCAGGCTTCGAGGCTGGGCTCGACGCGGGTGATGACCGCCTTGTAGATGTTGCTCTTGCGTTGCTCCTTGCTGGCGGATTCGATGTCGAGGTCGATCAATTTCTGGCCGTCGACGATCGCCACGCGGAGCTCCTCCGCCTGCGTGGCGTTGAACAGCATGCGTTTCATGGGTGTTTTCCCTGGCCAATCTCGGCAGGGCTTCAGGGCGGGTGAAGCGGGCAGCGCCGGCGAGGCGCGCTTTCAGGCTAGAGGGCGGCGGGCGAGGGTGGCGAAGGTGAATGCCACGCGGGCAGCGGTCGCTGCCGGGCTGCGAGTGGATGGATGCGGGTATCGGGCATCATCGGGGCCGGGGTGGTTGCCTGGCTTGTCTCGGGAGCGTGGATTGTATTGTTCGCGTTTATCGCTCGAACGGTCTGCTGACTGCGTTCTAGCACCGGTCATCACGGACCGGGCGTTATGCAGTCGGGCACAGAAATCGTCGCGTTGTGCGCCGCGCCGTCTAGCCGCTTCACCTCGGCCGTCGGCCGGTGCGGAGACTGCGCTCTTCCATTAACATCGTTACTTTTCCGGGTGGCAGCGTCCGGACGGTGAAGCGATTTAACCGATACGCCCCGAAATTCTGGGGCCAACGGATGGCGCGAGGACCGGGGCTTCGGCGCCCACACTAGGCGAGGGCGCGGCTTTCCGCTCTTTGCATCGCCATTCGTTGCTGCTGCCCATAATTATAAGGAAATGAACGATTTAAGCAAGGATGCTGCGAACCGCCTTGCAGTAGGGGAAGCCGGAGCGGGCCAGCGTATCGACAATTTCCTGCATCGGCTCCTCAAGGGCGTACCCAAGAGTCACATCTATCGCATCCTCCGGAGCGGGGAGGTAAGGCTCAACGGCAAGCGCGTCAAGCCCGACGCTCGACTTGCGCCAGGAGACGAGTTGCGCATCCCCCCGATCCGCACGTCTGCCAAGCCAGCGCACGCGTCGCCCAAGGCGCTAGTGCCGCCGGTCATCTACGAGGACGAGGCGCTGGTCGCCCTCGACAAGCCTGCGGGGTTGGCGGTCCACGGTGGCAGCGGCATCGCCTTCGGCCTGATCGAGCGCCTACGCGCCGCGCGGCCACAGGCGAAATTCTTGGAGCTCGTGCATCGACTCGATCGCGACACTTCCGGCGTGCTGCTGGTGGCCAAGAAACGTGCCGCGCTCATCGCCTTGCACGCCGCGCTGCGCGAAGGACGTATCGACAAGCGTTACCTCGTCCTGGTGAAAGGAAAATGGCGCGACACCAAGCGCGCGGTCGATCTTCCGCTTACCAGGTTCGTGACGGAAGGCGGCGAGCGACGGGTGAGGGTCGAGCGTGAGCAGGGCCGCAGTGCGCGCACGGTCTTCTATCGCCGGCACGTCTGGCCGACCCTCGATCCGCCGCTGAGCTTGGTCGAAGCGGAACTCCACACCGGGCGCACGCATCAGATTCGCGTTCACCTCGCGCACCTGGGATTTCCCTTGGCTGGCGACGACAAGTACGGCGACTTCGCCTGGAACCGCTCGCTCGCGAAGCGGGGCTTGAAGCGCATGTTCCTGCACGCGCAGCGACTCGAATTCGAACATCCCGTCGACGCCAAGCCCATGGCGTTGGAGGCGCCTCTTCCCGCCGACCTAGCGGCATTCCTGGCACAGCTCGACGCAGCGAAGGATGCCGATGGCTAAGTCGCGTCGCCGATACCGCCTGCTCGCCTTCGACTGGGACGGCACGCTGGCGGATTCGACAGCGCTGATCGCCGGCGCGCTGCAGCAAGCGTGCCGCGATCTCGGCCTGCCCGTGCCCCCCGACGAGGCCGCGCGCCATGTCATCGGCCTGGGCCACGCCGACGCGATCCGCCATCTCGCGCCCGAACTGGAGCCCGCATTGCACGCGCGCTTTTCCGAGCGCTACAGCGTCCATTACCTGGCGGGCGATGCGGACATTCCGCTGTTCCAGGGGGTGCGGGAAATGCTCGTCGAGCTTGTCGACCGCGGCTTCCTGCTCGGCATCGCCACCGGCAAGTCACGTCGCGGCCTCGTCCGCGCGCTTGGCCAGCACGGGCTCGCGCACCACTTCGCCGCGTCGCGCTGCGCCGACGAGGGTTTCCCCAAGCCGCATCCGGATATGCTGCTCGCGCTCATGGCGCAGACCGGAGTCGAGCCCGAGCAAACGCTGATGATCGGCGACACGACGCACGATCT
>Ga0187778_10002097_pt1 | contig 13691 bp, 12 predicted proteins | sample 1015_Q2_SP5_20_M_FD_132418 | JGI IMG/M metagenome (GOLD analysis project Ga0187778, IMG submission 132418) | Tropical peat soil microbial communities from peatlands in Department of Meta, Colombia - 1015_Q2_SP5_20_MG | ecosystem: Environmental > Terrestrial > Soil > Wetlands > Peat | place... | reverse complement strand
TGCAAGGCTGCCCGACACGCTCTTCACACCCTCCAGCTGCTTGGCGAACTGGGGCTGGGCACGGGCCCAGAGGAACAACTCCTCGAGCGCGAACAGCACAGATCCCTGCTGAGCGCTCAACAGGTTCTGTGCACCAAGGTTCAGCCGAGCACTCACCGCGCTGAAGGTCGATTGGCCAACCGCACCTTCCAACCCTTGTGCCGACACAGCCTGATTTGTATAGCTCAGCCCGCCGCCGGTAATGCGGATGGGAAATGGAACGGCGCTGTGTCGCGCCGATGCCCGAATCGAAGAGAGGTCCACGCCCAGCAGCACATTGTTCACGTCTCCGCCGAGCGTGGCGTGCGCCACCGCACTACCCTCGAGCTGTTTTACCTGACCGAGCTGCCGCTGGGAGTCCCGGTCCGGCAGAACGCGCTTCGCCACAGCCAACGCCTCCGGCAGGTCCACGGCGACGGTGAGCTCGGCGTGCAGCGGCGAGATATCCGGATTCAAGTCCATCTCGAAACTGCCGTCGCGTCCCGTGGACTTGTCGAGTCGGCCTCGCACGCTCACTGCACGCACGATCCCTTGCTCGAGTGAACCGACCGCGCTCGCGTCATACACCTTGAGGTTGTAGAAAACGGGCAGGGACAGATCGACGTTGTCGACTGAGCCGTTGATGTGCAGGGCCTTGAGGTCGAAGAGATCCGCTAGCGCGGCCGACTGCGTGCTGAACTTCACCTTCGTGGCCGTTCCGCGGGCGAAGCGAACTGGGAAGCCCTGCAGAAAGTCCACAACCGGAGCCAATCCGTCCGCTGCAGCTTGCAAAGTGGGCAGATCGATGTCGCTCCCTTCGCTCTCCAGAGCGTAGCCGCCCTTGCCTGCGGTAAACCTTGCACTCAGGGCAAGTCGCGGCGAATCGACAGCAATCCGACGCACACTTAGCTCTGCGCTTCCGCCTTTGATCTGCGCGACTGCGTCGATCGCCGGGCCAGACAGCTCTAGGCGTCCCTTTCCGAATTGCAGCGCGACTTTCGGCGCGGCGATGCTGGCGTCGGCATGCGAGTCGGTCAGCCCGCGCACGCGCCACTTGAGTTGGACGTTAACGGCAGCCTCCTGTACCGGCCAGCCGTCCTTTATGCCAAGAATCGGCCCAAGGCTTGGCACTTGCAGACCGCTCAACTCGAGCTGTCCATCTCCGTCAAGCTCCTTGGATGCCAGACGCGCGTGCACGGCGAGTCGCCCGAACAGGTTGGAGCTGCAGGAAAGCCTTGCGGAGAGCGCATCTCTGGCCACATCGAGGCGAACATCGAGCTTTTCCAGCAACAATGGAGGCCGCTGACCGATCCGCAACTCGAGTCGTCCCGACTCGATCTCGGCAACGACCCCAGGCACCGCGTTCTCGATCTGCTCAACCACGCTGCGCACGCTTGCTTCAACTTCATTCAGCGAGAACGGTTTGGCCGGCTGTTGCGGCTGTGGAGTGGGTTTGGGCTCCTCGAGTTGGACCCTGACTTGCGGGGCCACCAGAAGGACTTTGTGCGGGTAGACCTTTCCGATAAAGAGGGGCAGAAGACGAATGTCGACAGCAGCTGTCTGCGCTTCGAGCTCGAGCGTGCCAGGAAGAGACAAGCGCAACCGCGACACCACCGCACCGGGAAACGGCAGCAGGTGCATGTCGATACGCTCGTACTGCGCCTTGCCTCCCGTGGCACCGGAAATGATCTGAGTAAGTTCACGTTTCACCGGTTCCTGGTTGAGCCACAGCGGAGAGGACAGCAGTATGCCAAGCACGAGCAGACAGGGCGTCAAACACGCAACAAGTATCCAGCCCAACCACCTCTTGCGTGTCATGCGCAGCGGCCCGAGAACACTTCACCGTCACCGCAACCCAGGGCCGCCGCGATCGACGGCCTGCGCGAGTTTCATCCCGACCAGTTGCGCAACGATCACTGCCACGTAGAACCCACCGACCATCACCTCAAGCCAGGCCAGAGTATAGGCGGGCGCACGCGTGGGGGTGATATCGCCATATCCCAAACTCGTCAGAGTGGTAAAGCTAAAGTAGTCGAACAGCGCGCGCCGCGAGTGCCACTCGCTGAGCTGCCCAGCGATCTGTGGGGACACGTTGAAAGAATCCGGCACGAGCCGATCGGTCAGGGCATACAAGTGACCCCAAATGAGGCCTATCAACACCCAGCCCGCGATGCCACCCAAAACATCGTCGGCGCGGACGCTACGCCTGCGCAGAACATCGCGCAGGACCACCGCGACAGCGAAACCGAGGAAGGCGGCGGAAAACAGGTGGAACGTCGCCGCCGCCGCACTCTGTGAGCGCTCCGACACGAAGTAGTGTGCCACGTTGGCCGCAATGGCTGGCAAGAGCAGTGCGAGCGCCAACCCCCGCTGCCAAAGCGGCAGAAATATGGCAAAAAACACAAGAACGGTCACGGCGGCGAAGACGGCGTCATACAAGATGCGATGCACAACGCTGTCAGCTGCCAGCAGTGGCTGCCCGATCTGTAGCGCCACGACCCCGATCAGCAGAATCAGGTGTCTGTACCTGGAAACCCAGCCCGCCTCCATCGGTGATGCCATGACCGGCTCAAAAGCTCGAATGCGCGCAACGAAACTCTGTGCTTGCTTGACCACACGCGGCCGCCGGCCTCGGCTACAGCGCTAAGATCTCTGCGGAGATCTTTCCGTTGGCCTCGAGAAAGGCAGTGAACACGCCGCCGTTGGGCAACCTGTATACGCCGAGCAATCTGAACTCCTGCAGCGCGCCGTGCAGCTGCACGTTGCCCCTGCGCGCATTAAGTGCCGTCTCCAGGCCCTGCTTCATATTCTCGATAGGCTGCGCCATATCAACTGTGAAGCGCTGTCGCAGGCGGTCGCGCAGATCGTCGTGCGCGAACCAACTGGCCGTCTTCAGCAGGGCTTGGTTCGTCTCGAGCGTGTAGTCGAGGTCTGGAAAGCTCAATGCGCGGGTGTCAGGATCGTACGCGGGTGTCCCTTTTAAGTAGCCTATGCCACTCAGATCACCGCTGAAAGTGAGTTTGACGACAATTTGGGATCCCTCGCCGTAAACGTCCGCGTTGGTCACGCGTACGTTATAGCTTCCAACGGTCATCGTCGTGCCGCCCTGATCCAGGTCCAGTGCTTTTTCGAGGCGCGCCTGGACGAAGGTTTGCTGCGCCTGCACCGGTATTTGCAGCTTGAACGTGTCCGCAGGCGCGGCCAGCTCTGCCGGGGGAAGCGGCTTGACGCTCGACGGTGGCTTCTTGCCCGCAGTGACCACGGGCCTCAGGCGAAGTTGAACTCCGGTGCGTAGCTCACCGTCCGCTACCGAGATCGGAACCACTCCGATACCTTCGGGGTTCAGGGCGAGCCAGACGTTGGGGCGCAGCTCGGTCGGCTCGTTCATCCTTGCCCATCCCGTTTGCATGCGCTGTCGCAGATCCAGCGCGGCAGCCAGTCGCTTATCCACTGCAGGCAGCATCTTCCTCAGCGCCGTGTCGAACCCGGTTACGATCTGGTCGGTGACATCCACCTCAAGCGGGTGCAGCACGCACCGGTTTCCTGGGACTACCGTGCCCAGTGTCGAACGCGCACTGACAGTCATGTCCGGAAGGACGGTCAGCGCGCTGTGGATGGAAACGGTTGCGCTTCGGGGCGCCTCTGCGTCTGTGCCGCACGAAGCGACGCTGACGGGTCCGGGACAGGGCGTCTGCTTGCGGCCCTTGAGCCAATAGCTGAGGTCCACCCTGGTTGTGATCGCTTCGCCGGCACCAGACATGGCCAAAGGCGCGCGGGTGATTGCATATCCGGCATCGATACCACAGGCCGGCGGTGCGGCACCCCCGTTCATGTGGTACTCGAACGGATCGATCCCGAGCGCGCCCGGCACCTCTGCATCGGCGGCCGTCTCGATCGGCCGCAGAGGGATACCGATGGCGATGTTGAGGTAGGAAAGCTCGGGCTTTGGCGGTTCTGGAGCGGGCATTGGTGAAGCTGGTGGCGTCTGGCAGCCACACAGCACCGCAGCCGCTGCAAGGGCGACCGAGCAAAGCTCGAGCCGCATGCGAACAGAGAACGCAGGGCTTGTTGTTAGCATCGCAGTCTCTCTTCACTTCCCGTTGACGATCAGTGCATAACGCGACCGACGCGCAACTCGCTACGCGCCGCGGACGTTGTACAGATGGTCACAGGGGAGCCGTATCCCACAATCAGTCCAGGGGGTCCTGGAAAATCGCGCAGGGAAATTGACCGATCAACGCCCAGTTACAGCCACCAGCTTCAACGCGACGGGAGTGCGATCGCCTACCCGGTCGCACGCCTCCGCTTTGATCTTCAAGATCTCGGAGCTCTGGAGTGCCGGCTCGCGGCGCAACACACCAACCGAGAAGGTGACGTTGGCCGAGCGAGCTTTTCATCTTTCTTGTTGCCGTGCAGCCGCTTCTGGCGCTCCTCGGATCGGTAACCTTGTGCTATGCCGCGCAGGGCCCGGCAGCCGCATGCCGGCACGCAATCCCGCCTCGACTCTACCGTTCCGATGATGACGTCGCGTGATTATAATTCAACGCTGCTGTCCCAACACCGTCGCCACGGTGATCGGGCTCGGACTTCGAAAAGGCTAAAGCAATGCGCCTCCCAACACCAGCCACTGCCGCAGTGGCGCTCTCGGGTTTGCTGTGCTTCGACGCCGCCGCGCTGACTCCGCTGCAGCAGTGCTACCAATCGGCGACCGATCGGGCTGAGCGGCGTGCTTGCTTGGAGCGCATGACCAAGGAAGCCTCGGATGCGCTCGGGGAGGCGTTCTTCGCCACCCGCAGCGAAATGGAAAAACTCGACCGGGCGAGCGGGCGGGCTACAGCGTCGAATGCACTGGAGGCCAGCGAGCGCGCTTACCGCGAGTTTCGCGATCGCAATTGCGCTTGGTTGGCGGCGATCTTGGCTCCTGGCACCGGGTCGAGCGATGTCAAGCTCGACTGCGAGATCCGGATGAACCGCGCACGTGCCGATGAGTTGCGCACGCCGCTTGCACGCAAGGTGTCGCAGCGCAACTCCGAAGGCGGCGGCGCACTAGGGCTGACCGGTGTTCAGTGGCGTCTGACCCAGGTCCTGTTCGACGGCTCGGCGACTAGCCTAGAATTTAGCCCCGACTCGCCGGCGACCATTCGCTTCGAGGCATCGGGAAGCGCTGCTGGCCGCGGGCCGATCAACCATTTTACGGGCCGCTACGAAGCGACGTCAGATGGGCGAATCTCATGGAGCGATGCTGGCGTGCAGTCGACGATGATGGCCGGCCCGCCCGAGGCGATGGAGCAAGAAGACATGTTCTTTCAGATCTTGGGACAGATCTACCGTTACCGCATCAGCGGCTCCCAGCTCATCTTGGAAACCGAGGACAGCAATTCGTCTCTGACATTCGAACGGTAGAGAGCGCGCCGATGCGGGGGAGCGCCTGCTCGGTCGCTTTATGCGACGACCCGCGCCGGGAGGCTTTCTTAAGATTGCGTTAAGTCAGCGCCCCTATGTTGCTACCTGTCGCTGGGCAGTTCCGTCCTGCGAAAAGTCTTACCAACGTAAACATAGGAGTGCACCGATGCAGCAGAAGCTTCTTATTCGCAGCCTGATCGCTGCCGGTCTGGTCGCGGCGAGCGTAGCAGGCTATGTGCGTGCCGGCGCGCCGCCAGCTGCGCACCCGACCGCGACCGCCGCACCTGCGGTTGTTGCCGCACCTGCAGCCACCGCGCAGTTGCCCGGCTTTACCTGGATCGTCGAAAAGTATGGTCCCGCAGTGGTCAATGTCAGCGTTGAGGGTAAGGCCACGGCCGCCGCCCCCGAGATGCCGGGCCTCGACCCCGAGGATCCGTTCTACCAGTTCTTCAAGCGCTTCCAGGCGCCCATGCCGCGCGGCCGCATACCGATGCATGGACAGGGTTCGGGCTTTATCGTGAGCTCCGACGGGCGCATCCTCACCAACGCCCACGTCGTGGACGGAGCCAAGGAGGTTACGGTCAAGCTCACCGACAAGCGCGAGTTCAAAGCCAAGGTGTTAGGGGTAGACCGGCAGACCGACGTCGCCGTCATCAAGATCGACGCCACCGATCTGCCCACCGTCGTGATGGGTAACTCCGCAGACACAAAGGTCGGGGAGTGGGTTCTCGCGATCGGCTCGCCGTTCGGCTTTGAGAACTCGGTGACAGCTGGCATCGTCAGCGCCAAGGCGCGCGCGCTACCCGATGAAAGCTTGGTCCCGTTCATCCAGACCGACGTTGCAGTCAACCCCGGAAACTCGGGCGGACCGCTATTCAACATGAAGGGCGAGGTGATCGGAATCAACTCGCAGATCTTCAGCGAGACCGGCGGCTTCCAGGGCCTGTCCTTCGCGGTGCCTAGCGAGATTGCGGTCAAGGTGCAAGATCAGCTAGTGGCACATGGCAAAGTGATTCGCGGCCGCATCGGCGTCACCATCCAGAACGTGAACCAGGCGCTCGCCGACTCCTTCGGGTTGAGCAAGCCCATGGGCGCTTTGGTCAGCGCGGTGGAGAAAGGCAGTCCTGCCGCGAAGGCCGGCGTCGAGCCCGGGGACGTGATCATCAAGTTCGATGGCAAGGAAGTTTCCGACTCGGCTCAGCTGCCTGCCAGAGTAGCGGAGATGAAGCCTGGCTCCACAGCCAAGCTTGAGGTCATCCGCAAGGGCTCTACCAAGGAGCTCAGCGTGACGTTGGGTGAGCTGAAAGACGGCAAGGCCGTCGCGGCGGCGGGCGGGAGCGACCAGCACGAGTCGGCCCGGCTGGGCGTAGCGGCGCGTCCGCTCGATGCGGATGAGCAGCGCCAGAATGGCGTCAGCGAAGGACTGCTCGTTGAAGACGTGAGCGGCCCAGCAGCACGCGCTGGCATTCGCCCTGGCGATGTAATTCTGTCGGTCAACGGTGTCTCGATTCGTAGCGTGGATCAATTACGTGCCCTGGTCTCCAAAGCCGGCAAACACGTAGCGATCCTCGTGCAACGCGAGGAAGCCCGGATCTTCGTTCCGGTCGAGTTGGGCTAGCCGCAAGCACGTTTGTGGCAAGGCGGCGCGTGGCGATAGGCTGCGCGCCGCCTTGCTTCTCGGGCACGGTCTGAGGCAGTCGCGGCGGACGATAGCGCACGTGTATATTAGCCGCTATTTCGAGAAAGCCGCGATCGGACAACGCGCCGCGGATGCACGCCCTGTTCTTTCTTGCCTTCGCGCTCGCTACGCTGGCGGCCACCTCGCGTGGGCTGCTTCGCAGATCTTCAATCAGTCAGGCTCTGCGCGCTGTGCCATGGGTTGCGGCGCTCGCGGCAGCCAGCTTAGATAGTGCGCACGCTCAGCAGATGGAGCCACGCTCTTACACTAACGCGCCGATCGGCCTCAATTTCTTGATCGCTACTTATCAGTACTCATGGGGAGATGTGCTGGTGGACCCATCGCTGCCCATCAAGAACGCCAACGCTAAGGTCAATGCGCTTGTTCTCGGCTACAGTCGGGTCCTCGATTTCTGGGGCGAATCCGGAACCTTGGCCGCACTGCTTCCTTACGCGCAGATATCAGCCAACGGCCAAATCGAGGGACAGGCTCAGGGCGTTACTCGGTCGGGGCCTGGCGATCTTGGGTTGCGGCTGGCGGTCAATGTGCTCGGTGGCCCTGCGCTTTCTCTAGAGGAATTTCGCGCCTACCAGCAGGACACCATCGTGGGAGTGAGCCTCACGCTGACCGCACCCACGGGACAATATGACAACACCAAGCTCGTCAACATTGGGACCAACCGTTGGTCATTTAAACCAGCGGCCGGCATATCAAAGGCTATCGGGGAGTGGACCCTCGAGGGGGAAGCAAGTGTGACGTTCTATACCGATAACGACGAGTTTCTAGGCCACAACCTGCGTCAACAGGACCCCCTTTACGCACTGCAAGCGCACGCAACCTATAACTTCAATCCCACCCTCTGGGGTGCGCTGGACGCAACCTATTATATGGGCGGACGCACTACCGTGAACGGCACGCTGAATGAGGATCTGCAGGCAAACACGCGCTGGGGAGCTACGCTCGCGCAGTCGGTCGACAAATATAACTCCATCAAACTCTATTTCAGCTCGGGTTTGGTGGCGCGCACGGGAACTAACTTCACCACGGTCGGTATCGTGTGGCAATACCGCTGGGGAGCCGGTCTGTGAGCTCAGTCTCGCGCAAGGGTGCAACGACGAGGAGCGAAAAACCTCAAACAAATTTCTGTTTCTGGAGCGCTCCGATGATGATCTTGGCAAAGCCAGGCGTGTTTTCCTTGATGCTGGTGGGCGCAAAGGTCTGCGTCGTCCCCGACCACAGCAAACCGGAATTGTCGACGCCGTATAGGCTCGTCTCAAGCACAATCGTATCGGTCGTTGTAACCGCGGCGGGATCATAAAAGCCTCCCCAGGCATAGCTGTACCCGCCGTAAAATCCCGCCGGTCGATAAGCCGGAGAGACTTGAGTGTTCACGTCGATTCTGACCAAGCGCGTGATCAGCACGCCGTCAGCACCGGCTTCCTTCACCGCCTGTTTCATCCGCGCCTCTTCAACTTGCCCGTCCTCCGCAATGAAGTTATAGCTCGCGACCGCATCGACGCCGGCGCCTTTGAGCTCCTTCACGAACTCATCCTCGAAGGTACGGCGCTGCGCGGGCTGGCTGGATACGCCAACAACGAGGAGCCTTCTGAGGGGTGGCCCCTTGTAGTTGGGATTGCTCCACGAGTTGGTGAGCGAGGTCGAAGCGCACGCAGCCAAGAGCAAGGCAATACTCCACAGCCCAGCTTTCATGACGATACTATGACAGTGCTCGCGCATTTTGCATCTCGCTTGGTTTGGTCAAAGCGCATCTTGCCTCAGTGCAATCAACCATGCCAAGCTAATCCTTTGACTCTACGCTCGCATCCTTAATCACGTAATCGGGCAGCTTTGCCGGAGAAGGGTATACCTGCAGGTACTTCACATTGCTGAACGGGAACACGAGCAAGGCACCATCGGCTTCCACCAACAAGGCCGATCGCGCGAGGACCTTCTCTAGCCGCACGCTTACCGTCTCGTCGCTTTTTCACCTGCTTCGGAAAGCTCAGGCTCATTCTCGAACCATCGGTGAAGTGTGTCGTCATACCACGCTCGTTCGCCATGCTCGGTTCCTCCCAAGTGAGTTCCAAGACTGCGGCCAGGGATGCTGTGCTGCATGCACGCTCATGCGCTGACGGTGGCTCGCGGCCAAGCCCACGCGAGAAGCAAGCCCACTGACAGGAGAGCCAATCCGGCGGCAGTGAGAAACGCGACTGGAGCACCTGCGTAGTGCCACAGCCCGCCGAACAGCAGGCCAGCGGGAATTGCTGCGAGCCCGAGCACGAGGTTGTACCAACCGAACGCGGTGCCGCGCTCCCGTTCGGCCGCGAAGTCGCTGATCACAGCGCGCTCCGCCCCCTCTCCGAGTCCGGCGAACAGCCCGTATGCGACGGTGATGAGCCACAGCGCGCGCTGCCCGGAAAACAGAGCAAATAACGCGAAGCTCAGGGCGAAGGCCGACCAACTCATCGCAACGACGGCGCCGCGCGAAACTCGATCTGCGATCCGACCGCCCAAAGTCGAAGTGGCCGCCTTGGCGAAACTAAGCGCCGCCCACAGCAGGAGCAGCTCCACGACGGCGGCGCCGCGCTCGTGTCCGAGCAGCAGGATAAAGGTCTCGGACGCGCGGGCCAGGGTGAACACGCCAACCGCCGTGAGGTACCTGCGCATCCGTTCGCTCAGTGCGCCGAAGGTGAGCGAAGTGGGCTCGGATGCTAAAGGGACGGCGGCGGGAGTCTCCTTGACGCCGATCGCCAGCAACAGCACGGCCACGAAACCGGGAATCGCCGATAGCAGGATCATCTGGGCCAGCCCGATGTGCGACCAACTCAGCACGGCAGCAGCCAGAACGCTACCTCCGACTGCCCCCGCATTGTCGAGCGCCCGGTTGACCCCATAGGCGTAGCCGCGCAGTTTCACCGGGGTGGCATCAGCTATAAGTGCGTCGCGCGGGGCGGTGCGCAGGCCCTTGCCAACGCGGTCGACGCTGCGCAGAAACAGCACCGTCGCCCAGCTACCAGCGAGTCCGAGCAGAGGGCGGGCGAGATTGGAAAGGAGATAGCCCGCGAGCGTAAGACCCTTGCGGCGCCCACCCAGTGCATCGGAGCGCCGGCCCGACCAGAGCTTCAAAAATGCGGCGACCGCGTCGGCCACGCCCTCGATGATGCCAAGCGCCACAGGTCCCGCACCGAGTGCGCCGGTGAGCAGGATCGGGATGAGCGGCACGACAATCTCGGAAGCGAGGTCATTGAACAAGCTGACCATGCCGAGGGCAATGACGGTGCGCGGCAGACGCATGGGCGGTGTGTGTGAGCGCCGCGCCGTGCGGCGTAGCGTCGAGACTATACACTCTGTTCAGCGGACGAAAGTGCATCGCGTGCGGTGCCGTTCGCGATTTGCGGGAATTTGCCGCCGCAGACATCTGGGCCGCTCGCGAGGTGAACGAAAGCTGATGCGTGTTCGGCCTCGGCGTGAGTTGATTGACTCCGCCGTCTCGACTCGCTTGACTTCGCCGGCAACGTTCTTGCCGAGGCTCGCCAGGACATTGGTCGCCCGCAAAGACTGGATTCATCCCCGTCGGCGGTCGTGACCCAGGCTGGGCCACGCTCACGCACGTCGGGTTGGCCACGCGGGGAGAGGTTAAAATGCGCCATTCATGGCCCGGATAGTTTGTGTCCGGATCCCCGGAAGGAAAACAATATGCAACCGTCGTTTCCAAAGGACATCTTCACCGAGCCCGAGCCCGATCCCCACACTTTGCGAAACCTGGGGCCGCTTGCACCGCTTGCTGGCATCTGGGAGGGGCAGCGGGGTCTGGACGTCCACCCAGTAGAGGAAGGAACCGAAAGGAACGCGTTTATCGAGCGCATCGATTTACAGCCGATCGACGCCCAAAACAACGGCCCCCAGCTTTATTACGGTTTGCGCTATCACACCCACATTGTGAAGCCGAATGAGGTCGAGACTTTCCATGACCAGGTCGGCTACTGGTTGTGGGAGCCGGCAACCGAGACGCTCATACAAACGCTTGCGATACCTCGGGGTCAGATCGCAATGGCGGTCGGTAAGGCGAGCGCCGATGCGAAGAGCTTTGAGCTGTCCGCGCAGCGTGGTTCCCAGGTGAATGGCATCTGCTCAAACCCGTTCCTCGAATACGCGTTTCAAACGACCGAGTACCGCATCCGCGTGACCATCAATCCGGACGGTACTTGGTCTTATGAGCAGGATACGATTCTGCTCGTTCGCGATCGCGAGCCCTTCCACCACACGGATCGCAACACACTGCGCAAGATCGGTGAGCCGACTCCGAACCCGACTGCGCGAGGGGCGTAGCCCAAACCCCTCCCTCCTCTGCTACCAAGGCATCAAGACCGTCCTCGTGTCGATTAGGGTCGCTCTGTTTGAGACGCCAGACCGTGCTCAGAGACACCTAAACTGAATCGGCGGACATGTCGACGACCCCTCGCTCGCGTGCTAGCATCTGCTCGCCTCGTTTGCCATTATCCGATCAGGAAAGCCTGTTAGAAGGAGGACTGATGCGAATCCGAAATGCGCTAGTTTGCGCGGTAGCTTTGCTTGGTCTTTACGGTTGCGGCGGGGGTGGCGCCAACGTTAAGACCACCACTTCCACCGTCTCGATCGGGCAACAGCTGATTGATCTGAAAAACGCCTACACTACCGGCGCGATTACTCAGGACCAGTACGAAAAGGCAAAACAGAAACTTATCCAAAGCGTGCTGTCGAACTAACTCGCGGCCAGGCTAGGAGGAATCACACCTTGAAAACGAAACGCAAGTTGGTCTTGGCAGCGTTATTTGCCGGCACGGCACTCCTCGCTGGTTGCAGTGGCGGCAGTGCTAAGGTGCAGCAAAACTTGAGCTCGGTCTCCCAGGGTCAGCAGCTCGAAGACTTGAAGAAGGCGCTCGAGCAGGGTGCCATCACTCAAGAAGAGTACAACAAGCTGCAAAAGAAGGTCTTGCAGCGCGGCTACTAACCTCGTTCGTCGCGCCTTTTCTAGAAACCGCGTGGATGCAAGTACTAGGGAAGGCCAGCGACTTGGCTAGTGTTGCGCGAGGGTCTGGTACCGCCCTCTCAGCTTGCAGCCTACCGTGGTCGTCGCTAGTTCGCTTGAGCACTACCTGCCTGGCTTGTTGACAGCGGCGCTTGCAGCCAGGGGCTGCGTGCATCACTCATTGGCGGGCCTCAGGCATCCAAGCTACCGGGAAGCTTTCATGGCCGGGCCCTCGGCCAAGCGTTCGCGGACAAACTTGATGTGTTCGCGCAGCACGTATACCTGGTCGGCGTACGCCGCGGGGATCTTCAGGTTGATCACTGCTTTTTCGATCTCTTCGAGTCGATGGCGCAGCGGTTCCCGCTCTGTTTCCGTGGTCGTCTGTAGCGTTACTCGCTCCAGCGCCATCAATTCCGCGTAACGACGATGGATTCGGCTCCGAATGCGCCAGCGATAAAGGGCTGGAATCACGCGCAGCCCAGGGACCAAAACGATCATCGTGGGAATCAGAACCACTAGGATGCGATCGACCAGGGTAGCCAGCCAAAACGGCATATGCCTGTAGGAGAAACTCTTACCCGATTTGTAGAAGCGGGTGGCGTCGTCGCTAATTGGATACTCGTGGTCCAATGGTGCTGGAAATTCGCCTGCCGCATGTAATAGCCCCGCGCGACCATGCACCTCGCGCGCTGACTCGATAAAAAGATCCGAGAGTGCCGGGTGTAGCCCGGAACGAGCAACCAGTTCCACGGTGGGGGCCAGCAACGTGATCTGCGACGAGGGAATGTTCGAACCCAGATCAAAGGTGCCTGGCCCCAGCTCGAGTTTGCTCAGATAGCGGAAACGACGCGTAAAGGCGTCAACCTGGGTGACGTCGAACAGTCGCACGTCTGGGGCATGAAGCAGTTCGCGAATACTCTCGGGTTCAGATGCGTCCCCCATCATGAACACTGCATCGATCTGTCGGTCGAGCATGGCCGAAGTTGCCGCCTTGCCGCTCAAATCGGTCAATTGCGCGCTGTCTCCTCCCTCGATGCCGTTGGCCTTGAGCAGTGCCAACGCCAATGCATGTGTACCGCTGCCCTCCGGACCGATCGCGATGCGCCGGCCGCGCAACTCGGCCAGTTTCTTGATTGGCGCAGGGTTGCGGTAAAAGATGAACAGCGGTTCGTAAAACAGGCTACCCAACGACATCAAATCGCTGATGTCGACGCCACCCGCCAGTCCCCCCTGCACGAATCCCACGTCGACCTTGGAGTTGCGATCAAGCAGTCGATTCAAGTTCTCCTGAGAACCCGCAGAGGGCAAAATCTTCAGGGTAACGCCATTGCGTGCCAGGATTTTTTGGTACTTGTCGGCAGTGCGACGAAAAACGCTGCCATCCGGGCCACTTGTGATAGTGACGGTGTCCGGTGGCGCCGGCCGCAGGTAGTGCATGGTGATCAGAACGGCAACCACAAAGGCGAGGAGCACGGGTACGACCATGGTGGCCATATCGCGCCACGAGACCCTCGGCAAGACGGTGGCAACACGCATCGATTTCCTTCGTGCAATCGGGTCTGAGCCTAAGCGTCCAACCCGATT
>Ga0187778_10002095_pt1 | contig 13696 bp, 12 predicted proteins | sample 1015_Q2_SP5_20_M_FD_132418 | JGI IMG/M metagenome (GOLD analysis project Ga0187778, IMG submission 132418) | Tropical peat soil microbial communities from peatlands in Department of Meta, Colombia - 1015_Q2_SP5_20_MG | ecosystem: Environmental > Terrestrial > Soil > Wetlands > Peat | place... | reverse complement strand
CTCGCCATCGTCTTCACAACGCGCTCGGACAGCTCCGGAACCTGGTATGAGGGAGCCGTGCCCATCTCCCGGCTCGCATTTGACGTCGGCCAGGGGCAGTGGTCCGACATCTCGACGCTTGATGATGAGGTGCGAATTGCCTTTAGGCTGCACATGGCACGCTGATCGTGCCGCCCATCACGTGCTCGGTCGTACACTTGTTGCTCATAGCGGCACAAGGCGAAGCGCTCGGCTCCGGGCGGCGCTCCAACGCGAACCGGCGTGCAGGCCGACCGGGCTTCGCGGACCATGGGCGGCGGCGATGGTCCCCGGCTCTCGCGACCATTCGCCTGGGGAGCCACGGTGCCGGCATGATTTGGTGTCAGCCGGTTCCGCGGGCGGAGCCGGGGCACGACTGAGGCGGCATCGCGCATCACCATGGCCGGACAAACGCGCTTCGAAGAGTTCGTGATGCCGCATCTGGATGCCGGCTACAACCTGGCGCGCTGGCTCACGCGCAACTCCGACGACGCCGAGGACGTGATGCAGGAGGCATGCCTGCGTGCGCTCAAGTACATCGGCACGCTCGTTGGAAATGACGCGCGCGCCTGGTTTCTGACTGTCATACGCAACACGTTTTACGACTGGTGCAAGCGCAATCGTCCGGCGCAACTGGACCCGGTGGACGAATCGGTCATCGAGGAGCTCGTCGACGAGCGGCGCGTGGACCCGGAGCAGGCGGCGTTGCACAGCGCCGAATCGCGACTTCTCGCCGACGCCATCGCGCAGTTGCCGCTTGCCTTTCGCGAAACTCTGATACTGCGGGAGCTCGAGGATCTCTCCTACAAGGAAATCGCGCGCATCACGGGCGTACCGGTCGGCACCGTGATGTCCCGGATCGCGCGCGCCCGCAGCCTCCTGCAGCGCTCCGTGCTCGCGCAGGCAATTCGCGGCGAACCTCAAGAGGTGCAGCATGAACTGCGATAGGGTCGGTGATCTTCTCTCGGCGTACGCCGACGGCGAAACCGGCCGCCTGCAGGGCTGGCGAATTCGGCGACATCTGCGCGGCTGCGCAGCGTGCGCCGCCCAGCATCAGCAGCTGCTGGCAATGCGTGCACAGGTACGCGCCCAGGCGCCGCGGTTCTCCGCTCCGGCGCAGCTGCGCGCACGAGTCCAGACGCTGCTCGCCGATGCGCCGGCCGGCGTGCCGGCGGCGGGCGCGCGCGCGAAACCGGATCGCTGGCGCTGGCTGGCTGCGGGCGCACTTGCCGGCTGCACCGCTACGCTGCTCCTGATGCTCGCGGGCAGCAAGCTGCTCGAGTGGCGCCTGCGGGAGAACATCGTCGAGGAGATCGTGGCGATGCACGTGCACGCCACGCTCACCGAGCACCGCATCGAGGTCGCCTCCTCAGACCAGCACACGGTCAAACCGTGGCTATCCGCCCGTCTCGATTATTCGCCCCCGGTACCGGATCTCGCAAGTTCCGGCTTTGCGCTCATCGGGGCCAGGCTCGAGTCGGTGCAGGGCCGGCCTGTGGCCACGCTCGTGTATCGATTTCGTCAGCACTGGATCGATGTTTTCGTCCGACCCGAGCCGGCGGCGTCTCCTTCGGGTCCTGCCACCGTGCGCGGCTTTCACATTGTCCACGCGCAAAGCGCTGGCTGGGACTGGCTCGCGGTCTCGGACGTGAACGAGGATGTCCTGACAAGTTTTGTCCAACAGGTCGCGCGCACCGCCCCCGCGCCGGAGTAGGACGCGCCTGCCGAGGCAGTTGCGTCGACCCTGGCTTGATAACTGGCACCCCGTTCAGTACGAATCTTCGTGCATCTCCGGCACACCCTCGTCGTCCCAGCGCGCGAAGCCGCCGTCGAGGTTTAGGACATTGCGAAAGCCCATGATCGGGAGAACCGCGACCGCCGGTTGCGCAGTACACAACGACCAGGCGCTCGCGGGCGGCGCACAGTTCGGATACGTGCTTCGGATACAAGGGATCAGCGGCCGCCTCCAGGACGCCTCGCGCCACGAGGCGCGCGCCAGGGACGCGCACCGCTTCGAATTCCGCATGTTCGCGCACGTCAAGGAGCAAGAGGCCTTCTTTTGCCCGCAGCTTCCCGAGCAGGGCCAGCGGCGTAATGGTTTGCGTGCACAACTTCGCTCTGCGGATGAAATCAGCCAGTGTCACCGGTCGCTGCGGATGAAACGTGCAGTAAATTGGCCCCGCCTCCTTGACGCTTCAGGCATCTGGTGCGCGTCGCTTGTCAGCTCCGAAGGCTCCGGCACAGCGCAGGGGTAGACTAACGGGCTGGGGCGTGCGCGATGTTCCGACAAACAAAAGCGGCTCGCGTTACGGCCCTCCCGATTGTGCCTCACGGCGCCCTACCCCGCCGACGCGAATGTTCCCGGCGACGGCGAGGTTGCGCAGGGGCTCGCTTCGCGCCCGGTTGCTAAGGAAATGTTCTCCGACTATCTCATACCGGCCATTCTTGTGGTCTTTGCCGCCTGGCGCCTTTTTTCGATTTGGCAGGTCCGACGCAAGGTCCCCGAGCTGCTGCGCGCGGGCGCGCAGATCGTGGACGTTCGTTCGCCGGCGGAGTATGCGAGCGGGCATTCGTCCGCCGGCCGCAACATTCCCCTGGGTGAACTCGAGACAAGGGTCAAGGAGCTCGATCCGGGGCGGGGGGTGATCGTGTGCTGCGCATCGGGCGCGCGCAGTGCGGCGGCCCGCCGGATCTTGCGCCGGCACGGATTTTCGAACGTCTTTAATGCCGGAAGTTGGCGCCGCCTGCCGTAGTCGGGTCGCGCTTTGCAAGGTAAAAAAGGCGCGCAGTCCGGCGGCACTACCTGCGGGCAGTCCGGATTCGCCCGCCGCTGCCCGGGGTCGGCTCCCTACGTGACTAGCTCGGAATGCGCTCGCAGGGCGAATTCCGCGAACGCTTCGATCGGAAGCGGGCGACTGAATAAAAAGCCCTGATAGGCGTGGCAGCCGTTTTGTTCGAGGAAATTTCTCTGTTCCGCAGTCTCGACTCCCTCGGCGATGACATGCAGGCCGAGCGACTGACTCATGGCCAGGATCGCGCGCACGATCGCGGCATCATTGGCATCCCACGGTATATCGCTAACGAAGGACTGGTCGATCTTGATCTGATCCAGGGGTAGGCGCTTCAGATACGACAAGGAAGAATACCCCTTGCCGAAGTCGTCGAGCGAAAACCCCACGCCCAGTTCGCTGAGCTGCTCCATGCGCCGGATGACGATCTCGACGTGGTCGAGCACGACGCCCTCGGTGAGCTCCAGTTTCAGTCGCGCCGGGTTCGCCCCGCTCACCAACAGGCTCTGGCGTACCTGTTCAACAAAGTCCGGTTGGTGGAATTGTCTTGCGCTCACGTTTACGGACAACTGCAGTTCACGCGTGTGGGGATCGCGCTCCCATTGCTTGAGCTGCGCGCAGGCGCTATCGAGAACCCAGCGGCCAATGAGCAGGATCAGTCCGGTCTCCTCGGCAAGCGGTATGAACTGGGCAGGCGGCACGACGCTATGCCCCGATGGCATCCACCGAATGAGAGCTTCGGCGCCGAACATAGCGCCGTCCCGGCCGATTTGCGGTTGGTAGAACAGACGGAATTCGTCTTTGTCCAGACCGCGACGCAGCGCGGCTTCCAGGGCGGCGCGCCGCTCGATGGTGGCCTGCATGGCAGGGCTAAAGAACCGCACGGCATTGCGTCCCGCGTCCTTTGCCTGGTACAGGGCAACGTCGGCTTGCTTGAGCAGAACCTCCGCCGACGTTTCCTGACCGCAAAACAGCGTCAGACCGATGCTCGTCGTGCTGAAATACTCTGCCTCACTGCCCCCGAGTTCGTAGGGCAGACTGATGGTGGTGCGCATCTTCTCGGCGATCGCTTCGGCCTTGGTCGCAGCGGCCGACTCCGAATCGCTGAGGCCCTCCAGCAACACGACGTACTCGTCGCCGCCGAGGCGGCAGACCGTATCGTCTTGCCGCAGGCATGCCGCGAGCCGTTGCGCGACCTCTACCAGCATGCGGTCGCCAACATCGTGGCCCTGCGTGTCGTTGATGCCTTTGAAGTGATCCAGGTCCAGGATCATGAGAGCCCCGAATTGCCGGCTGCGGCTGCTCGCGGTCATCGCATGGCCCAGCCGATCCATGAGCAATCGCCGATTGGGCAGGCGAGTCAACGGATCGAAGTACGCCAGGTTGCGTATCTCATCCTCGGATCGATGTCGGTCCGTCATATCCTCGAAGATGGCGATGCCGCCTTCGATTTGGCCATCAAGACCCCGCAGCGGTGTGCAGGACATCGCCAGCCAGACGTGCGCGCCACTCTGTGTAACGATGTACTCGCCCTCGTAGACGCCGTCGCGACCCTCGACGGCGGCCCGAAGTGCCGGCATCACGCGCTGGTCCCTTAAGGTCGGCATGTCCACCCCAAGGATCCGGTCGAGCGGAAGTTTGAGGATTTCGCCCGCGCGGTTGTTGCAAAAGGTGATCTTCAGATTGTTGTCGTAGTGCAAGATCCCTGTCGGTGAGTGTTGCAAAATGAGCCGGTAGCGCTCCTCGCTGGCCTTGAGCGACGCTTCGGTGCGCTCCCGCTCGGCCAGTGCCGACTCGGCGGCATCGCGTGCGCGCTCCAGATCCTCGACCAAGTGACCCTGGGTGAGCCCCAGGCGGATCGCAACATCGAGCGTTTCGTGCAAGTAGCGCGCGCTGGCGAGCACCGCGGTGAAAAACACGATCGTCATCGAGCCAAATGCCCAGTCCAGGGGCGATTTGGCCTGCCACAATATGGCCGCGGCCAGGGGCACGACGACGGGTACCGCGAACACATTGAACGCGGTTGGTACCGGCGCGAGAATGGGAACCGCCCCGGCCACCATGCCGGCGAGGACCATCCCGGTGAAAAATCGGGCCCCGTCGGGAGCGTTCCAGACAAACAGCAAGGCGCCCGCACCCCAGGTGAGCGCGAGAATCGCGGTGCCAACGATGTAGACCTTGCGCCAGCGTGCAGCTTCGGTCGCGTCCGGACTTTGCGCGTAAAAGCGGCTGGCCAGAAGATACCGGCCCGCACTGATAGCCACCACGGCGCACCACCAGAACAACGCGGTTTTGGGCGGTGTGTTTATCTTCGCATTGACAAAGGCGAGCAGGGACGCATTGACCACTGTCACCCAAAGCGCAATGCGCACATTGCGAAACAGGAGCGTCGTCTTTTGCCGCTGCGCCTCCGCGTCAACTTGGAAAGCCAGCTTGTCTTGACCCGGGATCTTTGCCATGAAGCGGTTATGTATTCTCGGACCTTCTCTTTTTTTTCCGACCCCGGGACAGCTTCGCCGTCTTCGAGCCGCAGCCGGCTTGCCTGCGGCTGGCCGCCTGGGGCCGGCCGACAGCGTTGGCCTGCTGCCTGCGTGCGAGCGATTGACGGGGAATTATGGAGTTCGGGGCGAGCTTGCAAATCCAGATTTGCTTGTGGAAAGGCCGCCACTTCTCGATCACGGAAATGGCCTTGACGGGGCAGCGCCGGGACGCAATTTCCGCTCCCTGCCCATCGACCCAGCCTTGGAGCACAAGGGCTGGACGCTGCGGCCTTCCTTTGCTCCGTGGAAGGGGGCAAACACCCGTTTTTTCTGGGGAACACCGTCAATGCATTTGCCGCATCGGGCTCCCCGCACCGTAAGAGCTTTGGACGCCGATGCACGGTCTTTGCAAAGAGGGATGCCCCGGGGGAAGGATCACGATACGCACCGATTCGCACCAGATCGCTTGCTCGAAGGATTGGCCGCGGACGTGGCCGTGTGCGGAAAAACATTTACCCGGCGAGGGTTGAAGCCATCGAGTAAAAAAAGTGGCTCGCACCGGGCCTGCCGCTGACCCGGTTCGTGCATTGCGGCGGCGAAGCGCAGCGCGCAGGTCGCGGTGCACGTCACAGACGCACCGACCGTGGCAGAATGCAGACGCACCCACTTCCTTGCAGCGGCAAGGCGCGCGGGCGCAGCCTCCGGCCCCAGCGTCAGGGAGCGCTGCAGCGCGCGGGATCTTGCGCCGCGTTCGTCCGTATGTCGTCCGAAAACGAGAGATCACGCCCGGAACTTGGTCCGAATCGGATCGGGCTTGTCGGAGACGTGCATGCGGAGGACGCGCTGCTCGAACTCACCCTCGGTTTTTTCCAGCGCACTGGCATCCGCACGGTTCTGTGCACCGGCGATGTGATGGATGGGTGGGGCGACGCCGAGCGCTGTTGCCGGTTGCTCCAGGAGCACGGGGTGGTCACCGTACTGGGCAATCACGACGAGTGGTTTCTCGGCGGCGAGTATCGTGAGCTCGAGGAGGCCACGGCCGTGGGGTCGCTCTCGGCTCGATCGCAGGCGCTGGTCTCCGCGCTGCCCCGAACGCTCTCGTACCGCACGCCGTATGGCAACGCGCTTTTATGCCACGGTCTCGGGACAAACAACAATGCGAGCGTCGAGCGCAGCGACGATGAAAACGCCGTAAGGGCCAACGTTGAACTGCAAAGCCTGATTGTCGATCCCGAGGTGCAGATCGTGCTCAATGGACACACGCACGAGGCGATGGTGCGCCACTTTGCCGGTTTGACGGTCGTGAACGCGGGCTCGCTGCATCGCGATTACGAACCGGTGTTTTTGGTCGTCGACTTCGCTACCGGCTCGGTCGAAGTGCGAGGGCTGCGCGAGGCGCGGATCGGCCCGCCGCTTCGACTCGGCGAATTGTCGCGGTTGGGCTAGCCGCCGAAGCACGGACGCCGCCATTAGCGCCCGTTGGAAGAACCGATACGGAACGCACCCGGTTGTGGCGTTGCTGCTTAAAGCGAACGAGAAGCTGCTTTGCGGCGCGCGTTGCGAAATCCTGCGAATCCACGCGCAATCGGCCACACGAAACGCGCCCGGACCCCTCGCCTTTAATCGGGAAGTGATTTCATTTTCCGGTAGCGGCGGATGAGCGCGTTGGTCGAGCTGTCGTGCCCGAGGGCGGGCTCCGCTGCGCTCTCCAGTTCGCCGATGATGCGTTCTGCGAGGACCTTGCCCAACTCGACGCCCCACTGGTCGAACGAGTCGATCTCCCAGATTACGCCCTGGGTGAAGACGCTGTGTTCGTAGAGCGCGATTAATCGACCCAGCGCTTCGGGCGTGAGACGCTCGGCCAGTATCGTGTTCGACGGCCGGTTGCCCTCAAAGACTCGGTGCGCAACAAGCCACTGCGGCGTGCCCTCCTGCCTGACTTGCTCCGGTGATTTGCCAAAGGCGAGCGCCTCGGTTTGCGCGAAGACGTTCGCTAGCAAAACGTCGTGGTGGCGGCCGAGCGCGTGCAACGGCTTGCAAAAAGCAATGAAATCGCACGGAACGAGCCGCGTCCCCTGATGCAGCAGTTGATAAAACGAATGCTGACCGTTCGTGCCGGGCTCACCCCAGTAAATCGGGCTCGTGTCGTAGTCAACCGGCTCGCCCTCGATTGTGACCCTCTTCCCGTTACTCTCCATCGCCAATTGCTGCAGGTAGGCCGGGAAGCGCTTGAGATATTGATCGTAGGGCAGGACCGCGTGCGTCTGGGCGCCGAAGAAATTGTTGTACCAGACCACCATCAGCGCCATCACAACCGGCAAGTTTCGCTCCAGCGGCGCCGTACGAAAGTGCTCGTCCATCTCGTGAAACCCCGCGAGCAGGGCGTGAAAATTCTCGGGACCGACCGCGAGCATGGTCGACAGACCGATCGCCGAATCCATCGAGTAGCGCCCCCCCACCCAGTCCCAGAACCCGAACATGTTGGCCGTGTCAATACCGAATTCGGAGACCCTCTCGGCGTTAGTCGAGACAGCGACGAAGTGTCGGCTCACCACCTTCGGATCGTCGCCCAGCGCGCGCACAAGCCAGTTGCGCGCGGTGTGCGCGTTGATCATCGTCTCGAGGGTCGTAAACGTCTTCGACGAAACGATAAACAACGTTTCGGCAGGGTCGAGCGAGCGCGTCGCCTCCGCGAAGTCCGTACCGTCAACGTTGGAGACGAACCGAAATTCGATATTGCGTTGGCTGTAGTGCCTGAGCGCCTCGTAGGCCATCACGGGACCGAGATCGGATCCGCCGATGCCGATGTTGATCACGTTACGAATGCGCTTGCCGCTATAACCCGTCCAGGTTCCATTGCGCACGCGCCCCGAAAACTCCGCCATCTTGTCCAAAACCGCGTACACGTGGGGCATGACGTTCTCGCCGTCGACACGTATTGAGGCGTTGCGAGGCGCGCGCAGCGCCACGTGCAACGCGGCGCGATTCTCGGTCGTGTTAATCCGGTCGCCATGGAACATCGCGTCGATACGCTCGCGCAGACCCGAGTGCGCCGCCAGTGCCACGAGCAGCCCGATCGTTTCATCGGTGAGGAGGTTCTTGGAGTAATCGAGAGTCAAACCGGCGGCCTCGATCACCATACGCTCGCCGCGCCCCGGGTCCTTCGCGAAGAGTTCGCGCAGATGCAGCTTTGCGATCGCCTCTTGGTGCGCAGCCAGCGCCCTCCACTGCGCGCTGCCCGACACAGATTTTTTTGATACGGTCATCCTGGCGCTCCGTCCCCAGGCAAAGTCTACGGCGCGTGGCGCCGGATGTTGTTGGACCCGATCGCGCTCCAGGGTCTGCGCGAAATGCGGCCAGGCTGGCTGGGTGAGATGCGCGGCAATTCGTCGCGTTGGCGACGCAAACCACCCGAGCAGCTCGCGGCAACGATGCTGCGCACGCGGCCAGCGCAAAGGCGCCGCATTGCACAGCTCATCACGACCCGCTGCAGCTCGCACAGTAGGCGCTCAATTCCCCTGCTGGCTTGACAGTTGTCAATCACCCGGCCGTGGCTTTCGGTCTGTGCGTGAAAACGACGCAAATAGCGCCTATGACCCCTTTTCGTCCCGGTCGTCAACCTGGGATGCCGCGTTGACGCAATGACCATGATACTCCCATGGTCTAGTCTGCCCAGCCGCTGGCACACTCGAACTGAAAGAAGAGGGAAGAGCGAGGCGTCGAAGATGAGTGCGCCCAACGGCCTTGGGGCGGAGGCCTACCAAAGCGTTGCGACGGGAGCAGCCGCCGAACGACAGCGCGCGCACTCTACGCTCCCGCTCGGGCTGCCGGAGCGCTGCTCCATCTGCGGCTTGCGCGATGCCTGCGTGAGTTGCGACCTCGTGCTGGTGAGCACGGGTCGCGCGGAGGACGTGATCGTCAACGACCAGCATATCGTGCAGGGCGGGTACCTCTACCGTGCCGGCGACCCGTTCACCGCCTTGTATACCGTGCGTACCGGCTCGTACAAGACCGTCCAGAGTCTGGAGGCCGGACGTGAGCAGGTGACAGGTTTTCATATGCCGGGGGATCTTCTGGGCGCGGACGGAATCAGTTCAGAACGACACGACTGCAATGCAATCGCGCTCGAGGACAGTCACGTCTGCGTCATTCCTTACTCGCAGATCACGAAGTTTGGCCGCTACAGACGGGAACTGCAGTACCGGCTGCAAAAAGCCATGAGCGGGGAGATCGTGCGCAAGCACGGCGTGATGCTGCTGCTCGGAACGAGGAGAACCGAAGAACGTCTCGCGGCATTTTTGCTCAATCTCTCGGAGCGTTTTGCAACGCGCGGCTACTCGCCAACCGAATTTGTCTTGCGCATGACCCGGCGCGATATTGCCAGCTACTTAGGCATGAACGACGCAACGGTGAGCCGCCAATTGTCCAAGCTTCAAGGCGATGGCCTCATTGCAGTGCGCAACAAACATCTGCAGATTCGGGATCTCGCCGGTTTGACCCGCTGCCTCAGCGGCAAAGCTGACTGAAGTACTGGGCGATTCCCCAACTGGCGCGGGACGCGGCTATATGTCCCGCGCGCCCTTGTCCCGTCGAGCCGTTGCCCACCCGCCGATAGCGTCTTATCCCCATCGACGCCGTTGACTTGACTGGAGCCCTTGTAACACGTTGACACCGAGCGTACTGTACAGAACAGGTCAGTCCACGGAGGGGACGACGGAGGATAAAAATGGAAGAAGTCGACGACAAGGAAGATGCAAGCGTCTGGAGAAGCATTCGGTTCTTTGTGTTCATCGCCTTGGCGCTCACGATTTTGGGTGTTGTGTTTTTTGCCGTCGCGTGACGTTGGGATGGGTGACGCTCGTCGGGTGCCACGCACAGGACGGGCGTGTGCCCGCGTCGGCGCGGGTCGGAATTGTTGCCCGCAAGACGTGACGCACGGGCCGCTGGATTCCGCAAACCCGCTACACAACGCATAAGAACGATCCGCGCGGCGTGAAATCCCGAAACACACAGGTTTGAGTCGGTGACTGCATCCGGCGGCGCCGTTCGTGGGTACCCGCTGCGCGCCGGCTCCGCAATGCCAATATGCCGCTCGTGCGTGTCAGCTGGCGGCACCTATTGGCCGGCGCGTGCGAATCGGGCGCCTTGTCTGGACCGCGCGAAGGTTTCGGCCGGCTCATCTCGATGAAGTGCGCACGTTACTGCCGCATCGGCGCATGCCCGAAGGCGAATTGCCGACCGGATTGCAGTTTCCGCCGCATGCGCATGGCGATGGACGCCAAAGGAGCGCGGGTTTTGCGGTCCCTGCGCACGGGGGCGATTGCTTGCGTGCGCGCGCACAGTCCCCAAACCGCTCACGGTGTGCTCCGCAGTGCCGATGGACACCGTCTCGCCTGCATAGCTCGGAGGCGCTCAGCGGTATCCGGCATTGTGCGCGTCTGCCAGCAGCATCGTCTGCGCCAGGGCGCGCGAGATGCGCCGCAGATGGTATAGGGGCCTGGCATACGGGCCCACCAGCACAAGGCTGCGCCCGCTGCGCACAGCTGCCACGATCGCGTCGGCGACCACTTTGGGCGCAACACCTTGCTTTTCGTAATAGGCACGCAGTCGTTCGTACTGCTCTCGGGTAATCTGGGGAGCGATGTTGTGCTGCGCCTTTGTGATATCGGTATTGATAATCCCAGGACAGACAGCCGTGACCCCGACGCTGCTGCGATGCAACTTGAGCTCAATAGCCAGACCCTCGGACAGTCCGACGACAGCGTGCTTGGCCGCCGAGTAAGCACTGAGGTTCGGTGCCGGTGCAACTCCGGCCAGGGATGCAATATTGACGATCCGGCGGCTGCCGCCGGCCTTGATCATGTTGGGCAAAAACGCCCGGCAACCGTGAACGACCCCCATCAAATCGACATTCAAGACACGGCTCCATGCATCGAGCGGAGTGTCGAGAAAGGAGCCGAGGTAGGCGATACCCGCGTTGTTGACGAGCACGTCGAGCGCCGGAATGCAATCATGGACGCGATCGGCGACGGCGTTTACCGCCGCCTCATCGGCCACATCCATGGTGAAAGTCAGGCAAGGGATATCGTGGCGCTTGACCTCGCTGCGTACCGCGTCGAGCCCCTGCCCGCTGATATCCGTGAGGATGAGCGAGGCGCCCGCATCGGCAAAGGCCAAAGCCGTGGCGCGTCCGATGCCTGCCGCGGCACCCGTGATCAGCACCCATCTCGACTGCAAATTGCCAAGCCCCATCGACTCGCTCCGATCCACTCCTCAGTAATATCAAAAGGCCGCGAGATCGCGCGGCGCGATTCCGGCTCGCTCGCAATAGGCTTCATAGCGCTGCAAAACCGATTTCCAGTTCTCGACCGCGACAATTTCGCCGTTCTCATCGAGGACCGAGAGATCGCCGAGCATGACGTTGAGGGTGATGACGTCTTCGCTGCCGCGCATCACAACCGGTGTGTGCGTCGAGGATGCCGCTTCAACGACGAGACTACCGGGGCCCGCAATCCAATGCTCTTCCCGGTGCTTCCAGCGGCCTGCCATCGTGTAGACGACGCACCGGCCCCCATGTCGGTGCCGGGCAAGCTGTGCACCGGCCGGCACCTTCATGAGGACAATCATTTCGCCATGGACGGGGTCGAGCCGGAACGGTTTGCAGACAACGCGCGCGCCATAGGGTTCAAAGGGGACCCACGGCAGGGACTCGTCGTCAATCAACGCGACTCCCAATCCCCCGTGCGACACCATTGGCCCTCGTCCCACCGCACTAAACCGCCCGACGGACCGGTGCATGCGGCTTCAATGCAATATGATGCCTGCACAAGAGGTACGGAGACGATGTCCGTGACAGACAATCGCCTGTCAGAATCCGACATCTTTCGCAGATGACACGCCTTCGAGGGTCGACGCGATGAGGACGGCGCCTCGGCGCGTTCCAACGCGCTACTTCATGCTGCTGCTCGATGCGTTGGGCGCCCAAGGCATCGACACCGAGCAACTGCTCGGGATGGCCGGTCTCGAGACACGCGAATTTGATTCCCACGAAGGGATGCTGCGGCCGGAGCAAGTCGAAGCGCTCATTGCCAGCGCCCGGCGCCTGACAGGGCGCACGGATCTGGGTTTTGAACTCGGGCGACGGATCAAAACGACCTCGCACGAGCTGCTTGGCTATGGCATGTTGAGCTGTCGCAACTTAGATGAGATGCTGCGTTTGGCGGTGCGGCACTATCATCTCCTGACCGAGACGTTCACGCTGCGCTACCGGCGCAACCGCGGCGTCGGTGAGGCCGTCTACACACCAACCCTGACGATGCCCCTTGAGATGCTGCATTTTTATTATGAAGCGCTGGCGACGGCGCACGAGAACCAGGTACGCATGCTTTGTGGCGGCGACAGCTCCTACGACATCTACCTCGCAATGCCGCCGCCACCGCACGCCCGACGCTACTTCGAATTGGCGCCGGTTCGTTTTCACTTCGATGAATTCGCGCCGCCTGGCGTGCGTGCGGTCATGGGCGCGGAGCTGCTCGATCGTCCATTCCCCATGGCCAATCCAAGAGTTGTGGAGAAGATCGACGAGCAGTGCGGCGCCCTCGGCCAGCGGCCCCCAACGGGCGAGACCGGCTGGGGCAGTTACGTCATGATGATGCTGCGTGAAACCAAGCACAACCAGCTCACGCTTGAGGATTTGGCGCAGCGCGCCCAGGTCTCGCCCCGGACAATCGACCGGTATTTAAAGAAGGAAAACCTGAATTTCCGGGATCTCTCACAGCAGGTCCGGTTTCAGCGCGCCCGCGAGCTGCTCTGCGTTCCTGGCGCCACGGTTGCTAACGTCGCTCGGAATCTGGGATTTCGCGACGCGGCCAATTTCAGTCGAGCCTTCCGCCGGGTCATGGGCATGTCGCCGAGCGACTATCAACGCAATTCCAACGCAAAATAAGCGCCGATGGCGCACCGTGCTTGCTCTATCGCGGGCGGATTCGCGCGCCGGCGTCCTCACAGCCGCTTACGAGGATCTTCCCGGATTGGGGGGCTTTCCTCGTTCGCCCGCCGCAAACTTCCCCCGCGCCGTTTCCTCGTCGAGGAGTTTTCCTCAAGTGAACGGACAGTTCTTACGTCCGAGATCCCAGTGAAGGACCGCCCATGCGACCGAAGAACCTCCGACTGATCTCGTTATGCCTGACCGGTGCCTGCCTGCTGTCGAGCTGCGCCTGGAGCCCGCAGCCGGCGCGCGAGGCCGCCGCAGGACCAGTACAAGCCGAGTCGGCCAACTGGAAGGCGACCTATGCACAGCTTGCCCAAAGCGCCGGTAAGGTCTATTCGCTCGACCCCAAGGCCTCGGCGATTCGAATCTATGTCTTTCGCGGCGGCCGCGACGCCAAGGCGGGACACAACCATGTACTG
>Ga0187778_10002092_pt1 | contig 13720 bp, 11 predicted proteins | sample 1015_Q2_SP5_20_M_FD_132418 | JGI IMG/M metagenome (GOLD analysis project Ga0187778, IMG submission 132418) | Tropical peat soil microbial communities from peatlands in Department of Meta, Colombia - 1015_Q2_SP5_20_MG | ecosystem: Environmental > Terrestrial > Soil > Wetlands > Peat | place... | reverse complement strand
TTTGAAAGTGCACTGGACCGTATTCAATCGCCGTGTAGTCCGCAGCCAGGCGAATTTCCGGGATCGGCGCGATCATCTGGGTTTCCATCCTTAGGATCTGATAGCTTTCCGCCGAGATCCAAGCACGGCCTTTCATGTCCACTCGGTAGGCTTGTCCTCCCATGCCGTTACGGTAACTGCGCATGGTGTTCGGTCTATCTGCCCTTTGGCGGAAGTGTACCTGCCATGCCGGCCCGCTCTTTGTTCGCGACAGGCCCTCGCACGCGAACACGAAGTTTTCTGTCTGGTGCGGATGAAAAATCAGGGCCATCGCGGGCAGCCCGTTCGACGCTATTCCGCCCGGAAATTGATTTGTTGAATTCTTGTTGGTGCGATATTCCTGCACCTCGAAAAGTCCAGGCTTTCGTTCGTGGATGGAGACCAAGTAGTCAAACTTCTGCTTTTGTGGAAACAGGTCCAGACCCCAATCGTGAACCGGATCATGTTGCAAGGATTCAGTTGCGGCAAACCGATCGACATTGACAACAAGCTCCTCGATTCGCTGACCGGTCTTTTTTACCACCTCATCGAACGCGCAACTGGAACCCGCTTCCACAGGCGGGATTTCCTTGTCGATGTCGGGAGGCAACCAATTAATCGGAAGAGGATGAGCCGTAACCAATGTCAAAGCACCCGGCTGCAGCAGGTCTTCGGCGGACGTGTCAGCGGCATCCTTCGAATTCTGGCCAGCCAACTGGAGTTTTTCCAATTGCTTCCTTGCGGCAGCATCCGCATGGTGATCTCCAACGTAGCTTTGCAGAATACCTATGGCTTTGTCTCGTTCTCCGAGCTTTGCCAAGGCCGCCGCTTGGTACCGCTGCACGACCGCAGCTTCCCCGTGGCCCACTTCTAGCGCGCGTTCCGCTTGTTTTGCGGCCTGATCGAAATTGCCTTGGAGCAGATACGCGTCGGAGAAAAGCGCGTACGCGCGCCAGCCAAAAGGTTCTAAATCAACCGCACGCTCCAGATAAGGCAAAGCCTCGCCCGGTTTGTTTTCGTCCAACAGCGCCTGGCTCAGAGAAAGCAGCGCCCGATAATGTCTGGGATCCAGTTCGAGGGCCTTTGTCCACGACGACTTGGCCTGCGAACGATCGTAGATTTGTAAGGAATAAATCCCGAACAGGTAATAGACTTCGGCGCTTGCCGGCGCAAGCCGGTGAGCGGTCTGAAGTTGCTTCCGCGCGTCCGCCGCGCCATCAGCCGTTAGGTTATTCTTCAACACTTCGAATGCTTTGCCGATAGCCTGCTGCGCTTTCGGCGCCAGCACGGCTCGTTCAGCATCACTTTTCGGGGCGTGGTCCTGCGCCATAACAGCGCAAGGCACAATCAAACCGAAGGCAACAAACAAGAGGAATGATGGTTTTAGGGGCAGGTACACTCGCGTAGCACGCCTAGAGATTCGGTCTAGCGCCCTCCGGGTCCGGCTTTGGCGCGGTTTCTTCTGCGGTCTTGGGAGCAGATATCGTCTGCTTGTCGTCTACTGAGAACAGCATGTACTTACTAAAGCTGTGCCGCCGGTGAAATCGGTGGCCCTTCCAGTCGAAGTACACTTCGGCGCTTTGCGGCAGCCACATGTCCACATTCTTCCCCTGGAAATGGACTGGACCGTACTCGATGACCGTATAGTCGGCGGCCAGCTTGATTTCAGGCACAGGCGCAATCATCTGCGTTTCGAGTCTCACAACCTGATAAGTGTCCGCTGCGATCCAAGCTCGGCCCTTCAAATCCACCCGATAGGACGTCCCTTGGGCCCCCATACGGTACCCGCGAATGGTGTTCGGTCTATCCAACCTCTGGCGGAAATGCACCTGCCAGGCCAAGCCACCGTTCCATTGGGCAAGCCCCTCGCACGCAAACTCAAAATTCCCGGCGTTATGAGGATGGAAAATAAGCGCCATTGCGGGCAATCCGTTTGTCGCAATTCCGTCGGGAAATTCGTTCTGGCCGTCGGTTTTAGTTCGATATTCTTCCACAGCGAAATTTCCCGGCCTAGGTTCTTGCACGGAAACGAGATAGTCAAACTTCACCGTTGTTTCTGCCGACGCTATCCCCCACTTGTTGATCGTTTCATGCTTCATCGATTCCGTCGCCGTGAAACGGTCCACATTGCTTACAAATTCTTGCATCCGCTTCCCGGCATTCTTCATCACTTGGTCCAGCGCGCAAACCGCTCCCGGCTCGACCGCCTCTGGCTTGTCATCAATGTCCGGAGGCAGCCAGCTTGACGGCAGCGCATCGGCGACTGCTTCCCCAACCGTTGGCGTCGCGATTCCAGCCGTGTTTGCCGTCTCATTCGCAGCATTTTGCGTAGGGGTTTGAAGAGATGCCAGTTGCTTCTTCGCCTCCGCGTCCGCTGGATGTTCCTGCAAATACCCTTGCAGGATGGTTGCCGCGCGGTCCCGCTCTCCACGTCTGATCAGTGCTGCCGTCAGTACAGGCTGCACGACTGCGGCTTTGCCGTGCCCCAGCTCCAGTGCTCGCTCTGCCTCCTGAATCGCCTCTTCAGCCGAACCGCGCTTCAGATACGCTTCCGCGCCCAGTGCGTGCGCTCGCCACGAGGACGGCTCAGCCTGCTCCGCCCGCTTCAGGTAGGGCAGCGCCTCTTCGGGCTTGTTCTCGTCCAAGGAATCCTCGCTCAAGGACAGCAACGCACGAAAGTGCTCCGGATTTAACTCGATGGCCTTCTTCCAGTAGGACCTTGCCTGGTTTCGGTCCTTCATCTGCTGTGAATAAACACCAAAAAGATAATTGACATCCGCGCTGTTTGGCGAAACCCGGTAAGCCGTGTCGAGTTGGCTTTTCGCTTCTGGTAGCTTGTTTAGCCGCAAGGCTTCAATTGCTTTTCCGGTTGCCTTTTGCGCTTTCGTCGGCAGCGCCGCCACCTCCACATATGTGGTCGCATCGATTCCTTCCGGGCTGGGCTCCAGTTGGATCGTCACCTTCATCGACGATGACGCTTTCGCATCAATCTGTTTGGTTGCCGTCCCAAATCCAGGTGCCACCACGTGCAGCTTATACTCCGTCGGTGCCAGCCCATTCACTTGTATGTATCCAGCCTTAGTCGTTCCCTGCTGGCAAACTTCCCCGTTCAGTTTCGTCACCGTCACTACGGCCGCGCTTTTCAGCGCATCTCCATTTGGGCCTTTGACGTAAATATCTAGGTTGACCGACTGCGACATCGTTACCACATCCATTGGAAGAACTGAGCCACTGGCTTGTGCCATCGAGCGGCTCGGCAGGAATCCTCCGCAAGCCAGCAGCAGAATTGTCAGAAAGGCTTTCTTTCTTCGGCCAACCATGATTGTGCCTTCTCCAACTTCTGAGGGGACTACTCCGGGGACCTGTTTCACCCTGACATCTTACTCTTTACGTCAAACCTTTGCGACCACTCCCTAACTTCCCGAATAGCGTTGCTCTTTCCACGGGTCTCCGTACGCGTGATAGCCGTTTCTCTCCCAAAATCCCAGCCGGTCGTGATCCAGCAACATAAATCCCCGCACCCACTTCACGCTTTTCCACGCGTACAAATGTGGCACGACCAGCCTAAGCGGCCCACCATGCTCCGCCGCGAGCGGTGCACCGTCGTGCTCGAATGCAAACAGCACGTTGGGCTTCAGCAAGTCCGCGAGCGGCACATTTGCCGTGTAGCCCTCCTCCGCAAGCACCAGCACAAATTGCGCTTCCGCCTTCGGGCGCACTAGTTTCAGCACTTCCGCAAACAGCACACCCTTCCACCGGTTGTCCAGCCGGCTCCAACGCGTCACGCAATGAAAATCGCTCGTAACTTCTGTTTGCGGCAGTGCCTGAAATTCCTGCCATGTCAGCCGCTTCGGCTCCTCCACGAGTCCCGAAATCTTGAAGTCCCATTTCGCAGCGTCAAATCGCGGCACACTTCCGTAATGCAGCACCGGCCACTTCAGCGTCAGCGACTGTCCTGGCGGGAGGCGTCCCTCCGCCTTGGCTTTTTTCTCCAACTCTCTCCGGTCCCCTAAATCGCCAAACAAACTCATGCTCTGCTCCTCTCGGACTGCGCGCACTCTCATACCATTCGCAAGGAACCCTAATTGGATACACGGAAAGTTCGAAAGTTTCAGTCCCGCTGAATCCAGAATATTCGCGTTCAGGTAAGTTCGAGAGGCACGGACCTAGTTCAAAACACGGAGTCCATTCAGTTGATTCACCGTGCCCCGCTAGCGCTAGGGGAAATCCACAATGGCTCGCAGTCCTCTGCGGTCCGCTCGCAACTGGAGATTTCGGGATCCTCGGCTGTCGCTTCGCGGTCCAGAAATGTAGCGCGGATTCCTCCGCTTTCGTTCAGAAAATACTTCCGCACACGGGGAACCGGCGCATCGAACCCAGAGATGCCAATTCTTGCTGGACGAGCGACCAGCGTGAAGTGCGCCGGTGCGCTCCCTGACTCCCGCCGATAAGAATACAAATAGCCCTCGCTGAGATTCGTCCACACCGCCACAGCGCCATTGTCCGCAGCAGTCCAGAGCCCGGCATAGCCTTTGGGAACGGACGAAAAGCCTGGTGAAGCTTCCGGACCGAGCGCCGTGAGAATTCCCGATTGATCGACTGGCAGGTGGCTGTCCGAAGAGAACTTTGCGCTTAGCACCTGAAGCGTTTTGGGCAATCCGACCAAGGGCTCAATATGCTCTCTGGCCGTCCCAAACTCCCTCCGCACGAGCACGACGCCGTTTTCGCTAGCGAAGTACTCCGCGGCAGTTCCCTCTGGCGCCATCTGTCCGTTCCAAGTAAACAGCGGATAGGCGTATAGCAAGAAACCACGCGCCTTGCCTTTCGCGTCCTCCGCTGATGGAGTGTAGACGAACCGGTATTTTAGCTTGCTCGCAATGTCCGTCAGCCCCGCGTAGGTGCACTTGCTTCCTTCCGGGCCCACGGGCTCGAGATCCACGGGAAACTCGTCGTCGTGAACCAAACCATATTGCTGCAAGCAGGTATCCAGTTGGACCATCGCCTCGGCAGCGGAATTCACCTTCGGGAACCGCAGGGGATGTTCTTTCGCCAGGTTCCGGTCGCGCTCGTAGGGCGCATGCCCCCGGATCCAGTAGCCGCCAATCACGGCGAGTGCCGCCGCAATCGGAAGGAAAATGAAGAGGAATCGCCGCGTCGCATCCGTCATACTGGCATCTTGCAGCGCGCCGCTTTCGGACTCAATCACAACTTCACGAACTTTCGCGAACTCGCAAACACCCCGCCCGAGGCTCCGCGTTCTACGCGCGCGGCCTTCGGCGATAGGGACACTTGCCCCGGTGTTGCCGCGCCTGCCATGAGGGATGGAATCGAGCAGTAGGCTAGCTAATGTCCACTTCCAGGCCACCCACCCAGCCCGCCGCCAGGTTGTAGACGAGCGCCCCGATGGCCCCTCCAATCCCGCCGATGATCCCGTACATGATGGGAAAAATGATGATCGATGCGAACCCGAAGCCAAATCCAAACATCTTCGCTCCGGCTCCTGCATTCCCGGCCATACTTCCCAACGACCCAATCATCATGGAAACCAGCGCCATTATGACCCCGACAATCAGGCCCAAGATGGCGTACACCACCAAGCCAACCTTGAAGGCAGAACCGGGACTGATGCTCTTGACCGTGGCCATGGCCACCTCCTCACCAACTTGCCGCGCATCCTATCAGAAAGCGGAGGTTGGCGCGAAACACAATCTGATGTCCTTCAGTACGTCGCTTTTCGCATGGGCCTGCAACAAGCTCGCATTCCACGTTCGTTGACTTGCCTCTGCAACGCAACCTAAGATGACTCCGCTATGGCTGGCTCCGAAGCGCTCATCGGGCAGACTCTTTCGCACTACCGCATCCTCGAGCAACTGGGAGGCGGCGGCATGGGCGTGGTCTACAAGGCCGAGGACATCAAGCTTGGCCGCTTTGTGGCCCTGAAGTTTCTCCCCGACGAGGTTGCCAAAGATCCCCAAGCACTGGCCCGTTTCCAACGCGAAGCCAAAGCCGCTTCCGCGCTGAACCATCCCAACATCTGCACCATTCATGAAATCGACGAGCAGGATGGCCGGCCCTTCATCGTGATGGAATATCTCGACGGCACGACCCTCAAACACCGCATTGCCGGTCGTCCCCTCGAACTGGAAATTCTTCTTCCCATCGCCATCGACATCGCCGACGCTCTCGAGGCTGCGCACTCTGCTGGCATTGTGCACCGCGACATCAAGCCCGCCAACATTTTCATCACCAAACGCGGTCACGCCAAAATCCTCGACTTCGGCTTGGCCAAAGTCTCCTCCACTTTCACGAAGCCCTCCGAATCCGCCACCTCCGCGCAGGCTACCCTCACTCTCGGCGACGAGCTCACTAGTCCCGGCACTACCGTTGGCACTATTTCCTACATGTCTCCCGAACAAGTCCGCGCCAAAGAGCTGGACGCGCGCACCGATCTGTTTTCTTTCGGCGCCGTGCTCTATGAAATGGCCACCGGCACGCTTCCATTTCGCGGCGAAAGCTCTGCAGTCATCTTCAAAGCCATCCTCGACGCCGCTCCCACTCCGCCCGTCCGCCTCAATCCCGATCTGCCTGCCAAACTCGAAGACGTCATCAACAAAGCTCTCGAAAAAGACCGCAGCCTGCGCTACCAAAGCGCTGCTGAAATGCGCGCCGACCTCCAGCGCCTGAAGCGCGACACTGATTCCGGCCGCGTCACCGCAGTTCTGTCACAAAGCTCGCCCGCAGTCCCTGCAGTGCCCGAGCCGTCCGCCGCAAAAAGTTCGTCCGTCATTGAAGCCGCACGCCAGCACAAAACGGGAGCAATCCTCGGGTCGCTCCTTGCTGGAGCAATCCTTCTCGCTGCTGCGTACGGCGTTTACGCCATCATTGAAAAAAACCGGCCCCGTCCTTTTGAGAACTTCTCCGTCACCAAAGTCACGGAAACCGGCAATTCCGTCATGGCCGCCATTTCCCCCGACGGCAAATATGTCCTCTCTCTCGTCCGCGAAAAAGGCTTGGGCAGCCTCTTGCTCCGCAACGTCCCCACGAATAGCGTCACGCAAGTTGAGCCGCCTGCGAACGGCGTTTGGTACAGTGCGCTTGGCTTTGTCCCCGACGGCAACTCCATCTACTTCACCCGCAGCGACCCGGGCAACACGACTGTCAAATACTTGTATCGTGCGCCGATTCTGGGCGGCGCCCCAGAACGCTTAGCCGCAGACGTCCAGTGGGCCACCTTTTCCCCGGACGGGCGGAGATTCGCGTTCTTTCGCTACGACAATTCGGCCCAGGGCAAATACCGTTTAATCGTCCGGTCGGTAGACGGTACCGAGGAAACGGTTCTCACCAGCGGTCCCTCCAGCGAGGCGGCATATAACCCAGCATGGTCCCCGGATGGCAAGGTCATCGCCGGTGTCGTTGGTCTTTCGGAGTCAACCTCGGGGGAAATCGTTTCCGGGTTGGTAGCGGTGGACGCCGGCTCCGGCGAACGCCGAATGTTTTTCAAGTCCGCCGAAGGATTCGTAAATCTGCCGGCGTGGCTCCCGGATAGTCGCGGGCTGCTCGCCCTCTACGCCGACGCGAGCAACAACTACAACCGCCAACAGATCGTCTACATCTCCTATCCCGACGGCAAACTCATCCCGGTCACGCGCGACACCAGCGACTATTCCTATCTGAGCGCGGCCCGCGCGGAACATGTTTTGGCGGCCGTTGCTTCTCAGGACCATTACAATCTCGAAGTCTTGAGCGCGAGCGGCGCTGACTCCAAGCCCGTCTCTACCGTGGCTCCGGACACACTTTTCACGTGGACTCGCGATGGCAAGCTCATGCACGGCCATGGCGGCACGCTGCAGACCGTCGATCCCGAAACGAGATCCCAAATCGCTTTTACCACCGTGCAGGGCTCATTCAGTCACGATCCTTCCGCTTGCCCCGATGGCCGCACCTTGGTTTTCGACATGTTTCTGTCCAAAGGCGAAAGGCGAACCACGAACGTTTTCCGCGCGGACGCGGCAGGCGGAAATCTCCGGCAGCTCACCGATAGCCACGTCAACGCGAACCCTGTCTGCTCAGCGGATGGAAAATGGGTTTATTTTGAGGAATTCACCACTCGGCAACTATGGCGCGTGCCCTTGGACGGCGGCCCTTCGCAGAAGGTGACCGATCTCCCGGTCTATCGGAACTTCGACATTTCTCCGGACGGCAAGGCCGCTGTGTTTGATACCCAAGCACAATCCGGGAATGTAAAAGAGAAAACGGTGGAGGTTGCCACGGCCACCGGACAAGTGCTCCGGGAAATCCCCCTCGAGAAGCCGTTCGACTTTTATTCTTTGCACTATTCGCGCGATGGCAAAGCTATCATTTACGCCGTGCGCGAAAACGGCGTCGACAATTTGTGGTCGCAGCCCCTGGACGGCTCACCCGCCAAATGGCTAACCTCGTTTAAGTCCGAGCATCTCGGCGACTTTCACTGGTCGCCGGATGGAAGCAAACTGGCGGTCGTGCGTGGCCACACCGATTCCGACATCGTCCTGCTTCGCGACCAGCGTCAATAATCCCTTTCAGCGATTCGCCCCCCTAGATTCAGAAAAGCGCTGCAATCCGGAGCGCCGCAGGGCAAAGAGAACGACCCAGGCCAGCGCTCCCCCCGCCAACGTGATGAGCAACACTTCCACAAGCGTAGGCACAATCGTAAACTGCTCTGAGATCGGACCGACCTGTTGTCCTGTGTGCGGTAGAGAAGCCGAAATGGCTTCTGCTTTCTCGATGGTCCACACCACGGCCGCCAGGATGATCGTCATCAACGCAACCGTAGCTTTGGGGAATCGGAATTCAGATCGCATAAAAAACCTCCTTGAACCAAATAGCGGCAAGAAATCTGAACCAGTAACCATTCGAAGATGTTCTTCCAGTGCTCCGCAAACCACTCCTACAAACTCGCTAACGCAAAACATAACTCGCTGGGGCACACTTTTCTGCCGCGTCGCCGTCTCTGCCTCGAAAAACACGGCTTCCATCTCTTCGGCAAATTCTTTGCGATAAGCCTGCGGGTACAGGCGAAGGAGCCAGCGATACGCAGAAACCATGGATTAGGTCTCCTTCCGCGCAACGCGCATGCTGGCCAAGCGGCTGAGCTGCTTGAGTCGGCTAACTTCAAATTGCAGGTTCCGCCGCCCCGCGCGGCTCAGGCAGTACGCTTGCCGCCCGCGCGTCGCATCATTCTCCCGGAATCGCTCGATCCAGCCTTCTTCGAGCATGCGGCACAGCGCACCGTAGAGCGTCCCGGTGCTCAGCTTGACGCGTCCGTTGCTCATTTCTTCCACGTCTTTGAGGATTGCATAGCCGTGGCGCGGCTGCTCGGCCAGGCTGAGCAGAATGAGCAAGACCGGCTCTGTAAGCGGTGGCGAACCCATTATGTCCTCCATCGACATGTCGTCTAGCGACATATTGAGCTCATTAATCCGCTTTGTCAACAAAATTATTGGTAATCCAATTGCGCGCCCTTCATCCGAAGCGTATGCTGCCGCAAGGAGGTGAGTTCATGCTTCCTCGCAAGCTATTGTTTGCAGTCGGGCTGGCTTGCTTCGCGATTTCCTTCCCGTCCGTCGTTCTAAGCCAAGATTCCAATGCACAATCTCCGAGCGTCCCGGCTGCTCCCACCCCACTTCTTCGCCGCGTTGCCGTAAAGCATCATGGCTTTACGGATGCCACCCTAAACGATGCGATCGTAGAAAAAGAAGGAGAGCGATTAGGCCAGCTCAAAGATCGACAGACAGTGGAAGCACCGTATGATCAAGCCAAAGTGAATCGAATGAGCCGAGCCCTCGAGGATTTTTGGAAAGAACGGGGTATCAGCGTCGTCGTTCGCATCACCCTGACGCAGGTGCCAAATGAGCCTCGTTATGCCATCTTGACGTTTGAGGTACTCAAGCAGTAGCTCCGCCCGCTCGCGTCACGCCCGTGGCACTACGGCCTCCACCGCCGCGCAAAACTGATCGACATCTTCCGCCGAAGTGTACACATTCCCGCTTACGCGAATGCCGTTGAACCCGGGCCCCGTAATGGGCACCACCAAAATGTTGTATTTTTCGAGCAGCGCGTCGCAGAGCTTTGCAGGCTCGATCGTATCAAAGTGGATCGTTCCGAACGCCCCGGACTGGTCCGCCTTCAAGCCCGCCAACATCTTCGCCCCCGGAATTTTGCTCAGTCTTTCCGCCCAGCGGTTCTTCAAGTAGCGCATCCGCGCATATTTCCGCTCCGCGCCGATCTGCTCGTGGAATTCGAGCGCTTGCAGCGTCGCATTATGCATCGCCGCCGGATGCGTCCCGATCTCTTCGAATTTGCGGATGTTCTTGTCCATCGATTCTGGCGCCGCCATCAGCGCCCAGTGGTTTTCGATGCGGTCTTTCCGCACGTACAGCATTCCTGTTCCAATCGGCGCCGATAGCCACTTGTGCAGGCTCGCCCCATAGAAATCGCAGTCCACCTCGGAAAACTGGAACGGCACGTGCGCAAACGCGTGCGCTCCATCCACAATGCTGGTGATTCCCCGCGTACGCGCCAGCCCGCAAATCTCCTTGATCGGGAAAATCTGCCCCGTCATGAACACCACGTGCGAAACGTGAATCACCCGCGTCCGCGGCGTGATTCCCTTCTCGAACATTCCCACCAAATCCGCGGGATTATTCACCGGCACGGCAAAATCCAGTCGCTTTAGGACGATTTTTTCGCGCCGCTCCCGCTGCTGCCACGTCGTGATCATGCGCGGATAGTCCTGGCTCGTCGTCAGAACTTCGTCACCTGGCTTCAGGTCCAGTCCAAACTGCGCAATTTGCAGCGATTCGCTGGCGTTCCGCGTTATGGCGATGCATTCCGGGTCGGCGTTCCACATGCTCGCCATTTTTTTTCGAACGTCTTCGATGCCTGGCTCCAGGTCATGCCACATGCGGTACGCCGGAAGCTGGTTGCTGTACCGGATCGCATCGATCTCCGCCTCTAACACCTTCGTCGGCGACGGCGCCACTCCGCCATTATTGAAGTTCAGGATCTTCGGATCGCGCCCGTACGCGCTGCGAATTTGTTGCCAGTAGTTCTCGTCGCCGGCCACTTCTTCTGGGGATACGTTCACGTACGCACGGTTCAGCATCGCCGCCACCACAACGGCTTCTGCCCCGCGTAGAAAATCACGCCGACTCACTTCAGTAGGCATATCAGTGACCTCTCGCAAGTACTTTGAGACGCAAGCATACCTCAACTGAGCAGCTTTCGCGCGTCTGAACCCCGAGTCAAGGGAGACAGTGCGCACGTCACGGTTATCTGCGGCAGAAGCTGGGTTTTGTGACAAAGATCACACCCGCCCGTCCATTGCGCACTGCTCTTTTGAGCACGCTCCGATGCACCCGGATTGGCACTTGGTCCCCTGCGTGATAGAAATATAGCGGTATTGACTGGCTTTGTTTCGGCCCCCTTCCTGGCGCCATTCGCGCCCACCGCAACGAGCGCTGCTCGAAATGCACAGTCGCGAACCGCAAAGCTCGTTTCGCGACGGAGGGGGCTTATGTCACCGCAACCCGCGATTGGAAATCCCGTCGCATCCGATCCTGGAAGGGACCGCACTCTGCCGGCGGCGGTCCCCGAGCCGGTGCGCGTTCTTGCATTTGGAGAGGACCCCGCCAATGCCCCGCTGCTCGAACAGTTGTTGCGTCCTTGTCAGCAAGAGTTCCGGATAAAGCACGCACGGCTGCGGGCAGGTTCGCTGGAAAAGCTGGCGGAGATCCCCTCGGACATTGCGCTGGTCCACGTGCCCCTCAGCAAGAGTTCCGACCTCGATACGGTGCGGCGGACTCGCGCGGCTCTGCCGGGGCTTCCACTGATCGTCTTGACGGAAACGCCCGACGAACGCTGGGAACTCCAGGCACTCAGAGAGGGCGCCCAAGATTGCCTCGTAAAAAGCCAGATCAGCACGGCCACACTCGTGCGCGCCATCCGAAGCGCCATCGAGCGCCAGCGACTGCTATTGGTGACAGAAGAAACCCGGCAGCAGCAAGCCCGGCTCAAGGATGAATTCCTTTCCCATGTCTCCCACGAGCTACGTTCGCCGCTCACCGCCATGGATCAATTTCTTTCGCTTCTGCTCGACAACATTCCCGGGACACTCAATGCCGAGCAGCGCGAATTCCTGCAAATCGTGGCCCGCAATTCTGGAGAGCTGCGAGGACTGATTGACGACCTGTTGGACACTACGCGGGCGGAAACGGGTAAACTGACGGTCGAACCCGCCTGCGTCAATACCTCCCATCTTGTGCATGAGACGCTTCAGCGCTACTCCGCCATCACCAGGGAACGCCAGTTGCACCTGGAGAACAAACTCTCTCCGAATCTGCCGACGGTTTCGGCAGATCCGCAGCGCGTGCGACAAATCCTGAGCAACTTGCTCGACAACGCATGCAAATTCACGCTGCCCGGCGGCGAGATCGTTGTTTCGGTCGATAAAGAAGAAAAAGCATCCGGGTTTCTCCGGTTTTCCGTCTCGGACACCGGGCCGGGCATTCCAGCTGAGTCGCTACCACAAGTCTTCGATCGCCTCTACCAAGGACCGGCGGTGGCCGAAAGCTCGCGGCGAGGCCTGGGCCTCGGGCTGCACATCACGCGAGAGCTAGTTACACGGCATGGCGGGCGGATTTGGGTGGAAAGCGAACTGGGACACGGGGCGACATTTCATTTCACTTTGCCGATTTTTTCCGTAGAAGCGTCGATCGCGCCGTTGATTCGCTCCGCGGTGGCCGCCGACAAGAAAGAGTTTGCGCTGGTGACGGTTGTCTTGACGCCCGCGAATGGGAGCCGGCGCGGTCTCGGTGAGAGGTTTCTTGCCTCTGTCGGACAGACGCTTACGCGCTGCACGCTTCCCGATATGGACGTGCTCCTGCCCCGCTTGGACGGCCCCAACCACTCCGCAAAATTCTTCATTTTTGCCTGTGCCAATAGGAGCGGCGCGCGCGTGCTCACGCAGCGTGTCCAAGAACAGCTTCAGTCCATGGAGGAGCTCAAGACCGAACAAGCGGAAATCGGCGTTTCCTCGGCGGTCTTGCACTCACCCAAGTCCGATCCCAAATCCGGAACGGATGCGCTCCTTCATTCCATCACTTCGCAGGTGCAGCGCAGGATCGAGGACCAGGAAGAAAGGACGCACCATGCCTGACAAACGGAAAATCCTGATCATTGACGATGACAAGGATTTCGTGCGCGGACTTGCCGTGCGCCTCAAAACGGAAGGCTTTGAGATTGCCACAGCTCCCGATGCCATCGCCGCAATCTCTGCCGCGCGCAAAGAATCTCCCGACCTGATCTTGCTGGATTACGCGCTCCCTGGCGGCAATGGATTGACGGTCCTCGACCGCTTCAAGACTCTGATGCTGATCACTCCCATCATCGTGCTCTCCGCGAGTGAGATTTTGGATTTGCCTACTCGAGCGACCAACGCCGGCGCCTTCGCATTTCTCCGGAAACCGGTGGACAATTCCATGCTTATGCGCACCATTCACCGCGCCCTCGGTGACAGCACTGCTTCGGCATCGTAAGCCATCTCTCCAGAAACTTCTTGGATTGATGGTTCAAGCATGGAGTTGGGTGACTTGTAGGCCGAGTTGGGCCGCTCTTTTTCTGACGAACTCGATTTGTTGGTGGCGGTTTCTTCGCTCGTAGTATT
>Ga0187778_10002091_pt1 | contig 13724 bp, 11 predicted proteins | sample 1015_Q2_SP5_20_M_FD_132418 | JGI IMG/M metagenome (GOLD analysis project Ga0187778, IMG submission 132418) | Tropical peat soil microbial communities from peatlands in Department of Meta, Colombia - 1015_Q2_SP5_20_MG | ecosystem: Environmental > Terrestrial > Soil > Wetlands > Peat | place... | reverse complement strand
GAGCAGACCCATCTGACTGGCCTCGTAGACGGCCTCGCCACGCGAATGCACCGCAAGCTTGCGATAGATCTTCTTGATATGCGCCGTGACGGTGTGCGGCGAGATACCAAGGATTTCGCCGATTTCGTTAAAGCTCATGCCCTTGGCAAGCAGCTGCAAGATTTCGGTTTCGCGTGCGGACAGCGGATTGTTTTCGGCACTTGGGGAGCGAGCCGGAGTTGTCGGGCTACCCGCCGCGGTACCACCCATGCGCGAACGGATGGCCCGCAAGACACTGCGCGCAACCACCGGGCTCACCGGAGAGCCGCCGGCACGCAGCAAGCGGATGCACGAAATCACATCGGCGGGCGTCGAATCCTTGAGGATGTAACCCGTCGCGCCGGCTTCGATCGACGAGACCACGTGCTGCTCATCGCCGAAGACGGTAACGACCATGATGTCTACATCGGGCTTGCGCTGGCTGACACTGCGGATCAGATCGATTCCCGTCCCATCGGGCAATCCCAGGTCGATCAGCATGACATCGAAGTCCTCGCGATCGATCAGCGCTTGCGCTTCGCGCTTGTTCGCGGCTACCCCAGCCAGACGCATCGTGGGTTCGCTGTCGATAATCTGCGCAAATCGGCGACGAAATTCCGGTTCGTCCTCGACAATAATGATCGAAATCTGGTCAGCGCTCATGGTCGGTCAGGTTCCGGCGTGCGAGAAGTCCATATGATAGCCCGATGCGACGGCGTCGACGAACCCCGCGATGGCGCGGCAAACTTTTGGATTGCTCCGAAGGTTAACATGGGTGCGCCCGCGCACTTGTGCACTGCGTGGCTCAGGGCGCAAGTCGCCGTCGGTCCCATTGCGCACCGCGCCGCGAAAACAAGAGCCGGTCGTGCAGGCGGGAGGGCCGTCCCTGCCAGAATTCAAGCATCGTGGGCACCAGACGGTAGCCGCCCCAATGCGCCGGGCGCGCCGGCGCCGAATCACCGGCAAAGCGCCGCTGCATCTCGGCGTAGCGCTGCTCCAGTGCTTCGCGACTTGCGATCGGATCGCTTTGGGGCGAGGCCCAAGCGCCAATGCGCGCGGACAGCGGTCGCTCTCCAAAATAGCTGTCCGATTCCGCGGCCGGCAGGATTTCGACTTGTCCATCGACACGGACCTGGCGTTCGAGCTCTGCCCAATAAAATAAGACGCAAGCCTTTGGGTTGTGAGCCAGATCCCGACCCTTGCGGCTGGAGTAGTTCGTGTAAAAGACAAATCCCCGGGGATCGAACTCCTTGCATAGAACGATCCGCGCGCTCGGCTGACCGTCGGCGCTGACGGTCGCCAGCGTCATCGCGTTCGGATCGCGTCCAACGGCCTGGACGGCATCGTCGTACCAGCGCGCAAACAGCGCAAACGGGTCGTCCCCGGCATCTTGCTCCAGAAGTGCCGAACGAAGATATTCGGTGCGAAGATTGGGTTTGGGCATGATGCGCGGCGGGTTACGGGCCGGCAGAATCGTCGGGTAAAACCGTCTTCGCACGCAACGCCGCAACGCCGGAGGCCATTGTACCGATTGCGCGGGCTATGAGCGGCAATTCTTCGCCAGAGGACATCGAACGACGCTTCGGCGCTGTGGCGCGCTTGTACGGCCCGGCCAGCCTTGCTCGGTTTGGCGCCGCGCGTATTGCGGTGGTGGGCCTTGGCGGTGTGGGCACATGGGCGGCGGAGGCATTGGCGCGGTGCGGCGTGGGCCGGCTTACGCTCATCGACCTGGACCACATTGCGCCCAGCAATACCAATCGCCAGATCCATGCTTTGGAGCCAAACTTCGGCAAGGCTAAGGTGCAGGCGATGGCCGATCGAATTCGGGCGATCCATCCGGCCGCAGACCTTCGCACCGTCGAGGACTTCCTCACCGCCGAGAACGTCGCGCAATGTTTGCAAGGTATCGACCTGGTGATCGATTGCATCGATCAGGTCGCGGCAAAAGCCGCGCTCATCGCGTACGCACGCAACAACGGCATCGCGGCCGTTACGTGCGGGGGCGCGGGGGGCCGCACGGACCCGGCGCGAATCCGACGGGACGACCTGGCGCGCACCCGCGGTGACCGGCTGCTGGCAAGGTTGCGACACTGTCTGCGCCGCCAGTACGGCTACTGCGGCCCGGGTCGGGGCAAGCAAGCGCCGCGCTTTGGAATTCCGGCAATTTTTTCGGACGAGCCGCTTACTCAACCGGCCGCAATGTGCGAGCCACTCGATGGGCCACCGGGCAGTCCCTTGGCGTGTGGCGGATACGGCTCCAGCGTGACCGTCACCGCGACAATGGGCTTGGCCGCCGCCGCTTGGGCCCTGGAGCAGTTCCGGGCCCCTTGACCGCAATCAAGCGTACCGCGCCGGGAGGCTCTAGGATGACTTGTCAAACGATCGGCTTTGGCGTGGCAGCAGGCCGGTGGAGGGATTCAATCATGGGAGCGGGACATGTTTAGCAAAATCCTCGTGCCGACGGACGGTTCGGATTTGTCCGTGCGTGCAATCCAGGGAGCTGTGGAACTTGCGGGCAAGCTGGGCGCCCGCCTGGTCGGTTTGACGGTTGTGGAGCCCTACGCCTACGCAAGCTTTTCGAGTATCGACCCGAGACGGTTGCCGAATACGAGCAACGGGCCGATGAGGTTGCGCGGGAGCGACTTGCGACGCTGGAGCATTTGGCACAGAAGGGAGGCGTTTCGGTGGAAACAACGGTGGTGCGTTCGTTTTCGCCGTTTGATGCGATCATCGAAACGGCGGCCCGTTACGGGTGTGATGCAATTTTCATGGCCTCGCATGGGCGCCGGGGTTTGGGCGCCGTTTTACTAGGCAGCGAAACGCAAAAAGTTCTCACTCACAGCACGCTTCCAGTAATGGTGTATCGCTAGAGGCGTGCGGCCGCAGCGTTTGCGCGCCGCAACAATCGCGCCACGCCTAGGGCAGGGGCCGCGACATTGCGCGCAAGCTGGGCAATGCCTGAATAGGTGATTGGCGCCGAACGCAGTGACGCGCACGCTGTTTGTTGCGAACAGTTGGTGGGCGGTGCTGGCGGGCAGGCGCTCAGGCAAGGCAAAATCGTCGTGGAGGTAGGATCATGATGAGCAGCGAACAGGCGGTTTCCGATTTTGGTTACTTCGAAGTCGGATTTGCACCCATGGATGCCGTGCACCGGGAGTTTCACGGCCTGCTGGCGGCCCTGCGGGAGCCGGGCGACGAAGGCGAAAAACTGCTCGCGCTGCACGAGCATTTGCTGCGTCACTGCTCGCAGGAGGAGCGCTGGATGCGGGAATCGAACTTTCCGGCCTGCGAGTGCCACCAGCGAGAGCACGAAATGCTGTTGGAGGTGGTGGCGGAGGTGCGCCGGCGTTTCGATGCAGGTGACTCCGAAATCGTCGCGCGTCTGGCGCAGGAGCTGCCGCAATGGTTTGAGCTTCACGCCAATTCGATGGATGCCGCTTTGGCGGTGCATTTGCGCGAGCGCGAGACGCTGGACGAAGTGCCAACCCGCCGGGCTCCTTTCGAGGAGGCCGCCGCTTAAGCCACCCTTACCGCGGGGCCGGCGCGGCACGGGCGCTGCGGTCCCGCGTTGCCGATGCGCCGTTAGCTCGCTTGCCGGGACACTGCTGGACGCGAGCGCTCAGCGTGCCCCCGCGGGCGGGCGAGGGCGGTTTGCCGGTGTCGCCGCGCTCGATGGCCCGCCACCGGGGCATGCCTGGTCGGAAAACGATACGCGGCCTTGCTCTTCGCATCGGAACACCCGTCCGGGATCCATAAGGACTTGGTCACCGCGGGTTGAGCCGGCCACGGCGGCAGACGGGGCATCCAGCGGATGGGCGATCTTCGTTGCCACCCGCTCGCTGTCGGTGGGCGAAAAACGCGGAGCGAGCCAGCGATAGGCCAGAAAGCTCACGCTGCCCGCGAGCGCCGCAAGAACCAGCGCGGTCAGCAGACGCAGCGACAGATCAAAACTGCGATCCCCGGTGCCGGGCGTGACGATGTCGGTCATCGGATTTTTTGGCCAAAACGAAAAGGGATTCGGACTCAAGCATTATCGCCCAGTTCCCTTGCCGGGGGGTCGGCGCGTGGGCGGGCGCCGTCACGCGATAATCGACAGATTGCTTGGAGCCGGGCTGCGCGATGCGCGGCCGTGGCGGGTAGGACTCGAATCGTGACGACGCACAGTTTGGTAGCTCGCGGACGCAAAAAAGGTTGGTTGGTACGATGTGCCGTCGGGCTGCTGGCCGCCTTTTGCGCGCTGCCGGCGGTTGCGCGCGAACACGCGGAGCCTCGCAGCGTCGCTGCGCGGGGTCCGCTTCTGCCCTCGGAACAGGCGATGGTTGCGCTCTTTGAGACCGCCGCTCCCTCCGTTGCCTACATCACGACCGAAGTCATTCGCAGCGCCGGCTTTTTCGGGGAACAGGTGGCGCACGGTGCCGGCAGCGGCTTTGTCTGGGACGGTGCCGGGCACATCGTCACGAACAACCATGTGGTCGAAGGGGCCTCTCACGTGCTGGTGCAGCTCGACGCGGGTGATCCGATCGAGGCGCGAGTCATTGGTGCCTCACCCGAATACGACCTGGCGGTGATCAAGCTTGCGCGTACGCCGCGCGGCTTGCGGCCGATTGAAATTGGGACTTCGAGCGAACTGAAAATCGGCCAGTCCGTCTACGCGATCGGCAACCCTTTTGGCTTGCAGCGCACGCTCACCCACGGCATTGTCAGTGCGCTGGACCGGGAGTTGCCCACGAGCTACGAACGGGAGATTGCGGGCGTCATCCAGACCGACGCGGCGATCAATCCCGGCAACTCGGGCGGTCCGCTGCTTGACAGCGCGGGTCGGCTGGTGGGGGTCAACACCGCGATTCGCTCCGAGAGCGGAAGCTCCGCGGGGATCGGTTTTGCCATTCCCGTCGATCTGGTCAATCGGGTCGTGCCGTCGCTGATTTCGCGTGGCCGCGCGCCGTTGCCCGGCATCGGTATTACGCCCGTGCGGCCGGATCTGGTGGAACGCGCGGGAATTGCCGGCGTCGTGATCGCCGAAGTGCGGCGCGGCACCCCGGCGGCCGACGCGGGGTTGCGAGCGATGAACTCCAAGACCGGCGACTTGGGGGACGTGATCATTGGCGTCAACGGCAAGCGCGTGGAGGGATTGTCGAACTTCGTCGCCGAACTCGGCCGCTCGGGTGTGGACTCGGTCGTGGAGCTGTCGGTCGTGCGCAACGATCGCGAGCGCAAGGTCCGCGTCAAGGTCATTGAAGTCGGACGCTGATCACAGCGGCTGGGTTGCGCGCTGCAGCCATACGAGCGCGTCGCCGTTTACCCAGGGGCTCAGACGCTCTCGCACCGTCCGGTGGTATTCGTTAAGCCAGGCAACTTCGTCCGTGCGCAGCAAGCCGCGATCGACGCACCGCGTGTCGATCGGACACAGCGTGAGGGTCTCGAATTTCAAAAATTCGCCGAACTCGCCGGCGGTGGCCGCAATGGTTGCCAGCAGATTTTCCAGACGCACGCCCCAGTGGCCCGGCCGATAGATTCCGGGCTCATTGGACGTGATCATTCCCGGCTCCATCGCCGTCTGCGGATCCGGCGCCAGATGCGGGGAAATGGACTGGGGGCCCTCGTGGACGTTGAGAAAGTACCCCACGCCGTGACCCGTACCGTGTCCGTAGTCGATACCGGCGGCCCAAATGGGAGCCCGTGCCAGCGCGTCGAGCATCGGCGAGCGGGTTCCCCGCGGGAACTGGGCCTGCGAGAGTTGGATCATTGCCTTGAGCACGAGCGTAAAGTCGTGGCGCTGCTCGGCGCTGATCGGGCCGACCGCGACAACGCGCGTGATGTCCGTCGTGCCCGTCTCGTATTGTCCGCCCGAATCGATGAGTAGCAGCCCGTTGCCGCAACTCGCGCCATCGCAGATGACGGCGTGCGAGGCGGCCGTAGCGCTGTAATGCGGTGAGGCGCCGTTGGCGTTAAAGGCCGCGATCGTGCCAAAGCTCGGGCTAACGAATCCCGGCCGTCGGGCTCGTTGCGCGGTGACCTGCTCGTCGATCGTGAGTTCCGTGATCTGTTCGCGACGCTCCAGAGCCTTTTCCAACCACGCGAAAAAATCGCACAGCGCCGCCCCGTCCTGCTCCATGGCACGGCGCACGTTTGCCAGTTCGACATCCGACTTGCGCGATTTGAGCAGGATCGTAGGATTCACCTGTTCGATAATGCGCACGCCGTCCGGGACCGATCGCACCATGGAAAGCGTCACGCGCCGCGGATCGATGAGCAGTGTCTCGCCGGCTGCCAGTGCGCGCAGCGCGCCCGCCGCGCTGTTGTAATCGAAGACTTGCACGCCGTCGGCAGCCAGCTGTTCGCGCAGCGCTGCGGGGACTTTTTCGGGCGCGACGAACAATCGCACCTCATGGGGGCCGATCAGCACATGGGCCAGAAACACCGGATTAAACGGCACGTCCGAACCGCGCAGATTCAGCAGCCACGCGATGTCGTCGAGACTGGATATCCAATGCCATTGCGCCCCGAGCCCGCTCATTTGTTCGCGAACCTTCGCGAGCTTTTCGCGACGATCCAGCGTCTCCAGCGCCCGGTCCCGCTCGCGCACGCGGGCGTTGGGCAGCGGCGGACGCTCGGACCAGATTTCGCCAGATAAATCCAAATCCGTGCGCAGACGTGCACCGCGTTTTTGCACGGCCGCTTCGATCGAGCGAGCCACCGACAGCCCCAGACAGGCGCCGTCGACGCCCACGTCCGATCCACTGGCAACGTGCTGCGCGAGCCAGTCAAAAAGCGCAGCGCCCACGGCACTGCTGGCCCGGATCGCCTCGACACCGGTGCCGGCCAACTGCGCCTCGGCCTCCACCCAATAGCGGCTGTCCACCCACAGTCCGGCGAAATCGGCGGTGAGCACCAGCGTGCCTGCGGACCCGGAGAAGCCGGTCAGCCATTGACGCGACTGCCAATGTTTCGGCAGATATTCCGACAGATGGGGATCGGACGACAGCACGATCCACGTCGAGAGCCCGCTGGCGCGCATGCGCGCGCGTAAGGCCTCAATTCGGGAACGGACCTGTTCAATGGAGGAGATCAAGCTGTCCAATTCGCACCGCCTGTTGCCGGCCCGGTTCCCGATGGAAAAAGGATAGCGCCGTTGTCATCGCCCTTCGAAAGCTAGCGTACGCGCGAATCCTTCAGAGTCGCGATGCGGTTAAAAACCGGACGCTGCGGCCGGTGATCCGCGCGATCGGCGACGAAATATCCATGACGCTCGAATTGATACCGATCCTCGGGCTGCGCCGCGGCCAGCGTCGCCTCGGCGTAGGCGGCCAGCACCCGCCGACTGCTCGCGTTTAAAAGGGTCCGGTAGTCCGCGCTACCGGAATCGGGATCGGCCTGCGTAAACAGCCGGTCCAACAGGCGTACCTCCGCGGATAGGGCATCGGCCTGCGCGAGCCAGTGAATCGCGCCTTTGACCTTTACGCTATTGGCTCCTGGCGTGCCGCTGCGCGTTTGCGGAAGGACTTCCGCGTAGACCACCCGTATTTTGCCGTCGCCGTCTTTTTCAAAGCCGGTGCAGCGGATCACGTAGGCGTACCGCAGGCGCACCAATCCTCCGGGGCTAAGACGAAAAAAGTCCGCGGGAGGATTTTCCATGAAATCTTCCGCGTCGATCCAAAGTTCGCGCCGCAGCGCAATTTCGCGCATCCCCAGATCGGGCAAATGCGGGTGCACCGGGGCCTGGCAGATTTCGTGCGTTCCAGCGTCCAGATTGGTCAACACCAGGCGCAGTGGATCGAGCACCGCCATCGCGCGGGGTACGCGCGGATCGAGCTCTTCGCGCAGAGCCTGCTCCAGGACGTCAAAATCGATCCGCGAGTCGGCTTTGCTCACACCGATGCGCTCGGCAAAAAGCGCCAGGCTTTGCGGTGTGTAACCGCGCCGGCGCAGTCCGGTCAGCGTCGGCATCCGCGGATCGTCCCAACCGTCGACCAGTCGCTCTTCGACCAGTTGGATCAGCTTGCGCTTGCTCAGGACCACGAAGTCCAGGTTGAGCCGAGAAAATTCGTATTGCCGGGGCAGATCGAAAGGATCGGGTCGGTGTTCCTCCAGTGCCAACGCAAGGAGCGGGGCAAACTGCTCGGCTCGGCCCAGGAGCAGGTCGTAGAACTTATCCAGATCGCGCACGATCGCACCGCGGGAATGGTCCCAGACCGCAAACTGCGCGCGCATCTGTTCCTCGGCCTCGCTGGCAAACAATTTGTGCGCAAAGTTGTGGCAATGCAGGGCGAACTCCCGCGCGGCCTCCAGTCCTTGTCCGCGAATTGCGCGAACCACCTCCAAGGCTTCGCGCCACTGCGGAGCGCGCAGCGTCGGCACGCAACGCTCCACGCACCAGTCGTACAGCGGCCGATGGTCCTCGAACTCGAGCGTGCAAATGCTGTGCGTTATGCCTTCAAGTGCATCGGACAGCGCGTGGGCAAAGTCGTACATCGGATAGATGCACCAGTGATCGCCCGTGCGATGGTGATGGGCGAAGCGAATCCGGTACAGCGCCGGATCCCGCATGTTGATGTTCGGCGAGGTCATGTCGATCCGCGCACGCAGCACCATGCTGCCTTCGGGGTGCTTGCCCGCGCGCATCTGCCGCAGCAGCTCCAGGTTTTCCGAGGCGGGGCGGTCACGGTACGGGGAGTTGCGCCCCGGTTCGGTCAGCGTTCCTCGCGCCTGGCGCATTTCTTCCGCGCTCAATTGGTCGACGTAGGCGTGGCCGTTGTGGATCAGAAATTCCGCGCACTCGTACAGGCGCTCGAAGTAATCCGAGGCAAAGTACAGATTGTTTTGACTGGCATCGGCCCAATCAAAACCCAGCCAGCGCACCGCGTCCAAAATCGAGTCGACGTACTCCTGCTCTTCGCGCGTGGGGTTGGTATCGTCAAAACGCAAGTGACAGCGGCCGCGAAAGTCGCGTGCCAGACCGAAGTTCAGGCAGATCGATTTTGCGTGCCCGAGGTGCAGGTAGCCGTTGGGCTCGGGCGGAAAGCGCGTTCGGATGCGTGCCGCATCCACGGGGCCACGCCGCTGAAAGTCTCCGTCGCCGGGTCGGCCGTTCCAATGCCGCGTGGCAAATCGGTCCGCGGCCAAGTCGCTTGCGATGATGTTGCGAATGAAATTGGTCGCGGTGTGCTCTTTTCGGGCGGCCTTTTTGTCCATGGTCGACCTCATTGTAATGGGGCCGGCGCGGGCGGCACCATCGCCTCGCCGCGAAGGCGGCGGGGCAACGGCGCCCGGTCGAGTCTCTCGAAAGCGACGCGTTTAGGGTTCGGGCTGCGCCGCACGCGCAACGCCCAGTGCGGCGGCCAGTCGCCGACGCTCCCGGCGAAGGATCGAGCGCACAACCGCCGCGAAACCGCGCTCGACCGTGCCCACCAAGGCGCGCTCGCGTAGCACGATGGGAGCGCCAAGCTGTCGCGCGCGCCGTGAGAATTCGACGTCGGCGGATTCCTCGGCAACGCGAAAGCCTTCGAGCGCGAAAAATGCCGAGCGCGAAACAAAAATCGCCTGCTCCCACATGCAAATTCCGGTCAGGCGCGAGCCCCAATTGGCGAGGACCGCGGCCAGCTCCAGCGGTCGGCTCGAGCCGCTGTGCGGGTGGCGAAAAGACACGTCAAAGCGTCCCCAGGGACTCGCGGAGTTCGACAGGGCGCGGGCGATCGCCCGGTCGGCGAGTGCGGGCAAGCGTACCGCCTCGGGCAGAAAAACCAGCGCGTCGGCGCGCTCGGCCTCCGGCAGTCGGCTGGCCGCATTCAGTTGCAGGGGCAGGCCCTGCGCGGCGATGAGAACCCGGTCGGCCAGCGCGCGCGCGCGCGCCACGCTGTTGTCGCTGCTGCCTGCGTCCACGACGATGACCTGGTGGCCACGCCGGCGCAGTTCTGCAAGCGCCCGCAGACTCTCTTCGATCGTTTCGGCCCGATTGTGCATCGGGACGATCACCGCAAGGCGCACGGCCGCCGCGCTCCGGCTCAGTAGTCCAGCCGCCGCGCTGCCCGGGAGAGAAACGCGAAGTTGCGCTGTACGGTTCGGCACCAGTCACAGACGCGAAGGTGCAGGCGTAGCGCCAAACGCTGCGTCCAGCGCAAGGGGGCATCGCGCTGGCGCGACAGTAGCCAGTGTGCCTCTTGGCAGTTGATGATCAGTTTAGCCATCTTGCCGTCCGCCTTGCGCCGCAAACCAGTTGGCCTCGAGACATTCGCGCAGGCGCAAGCGTGCCCGGTAGAGCATGACAAAACAATTGGTCGATGTCACGTGCATTTCCTTACAGATCTGCTGGGTGTCGAGCTCGAGCCACTCCCGCAACAGAAAAATCCGGCCCAGCGGCGCGGGGAGCTGATCGATGCAGGCCTGCAGGATCGCGAAAAATTCGGTGCGCGCCAGATGCGCCTGCGGATCGCCCCAGTCCAGCGGCGCGGAAACACGGTGTCCGCTGCTGTCGAACAGCTGTTGCAGCGCGTCGCCCTCGGAGATTTCCTGCTGCGCCTCAATGGCAACTTCCCGGTTGCGGCGCCGGAACTGATCGATGATCTTGTGTTTGAGTATGCCCACGACCCAGGTGCGCAGCTGCGACCGACCGCGGAAAGCCGCCAGATCCTCCATGGCGGCTACCATCGTTTCGGAGACCGCGTCTTCGGCCCAGGCCTCGTTACGCAGCTGCAGTCGCGCAAGCCGCAACAGCATCGGCCGAAGCTGCGCGATTTCCTGGGCGGGATCGTTGTCGGCAGAACTCACGGCTTTGCGGCCGACGCGAAAAATCAGAACCCGCAGGCCTGGCCGTCACGACGACTGTCGCTGGCCGCGACGTATCCGGCGCTCGCGGGATCGCCCAAGCGCCAGAGGAACTGGCCGGAACCAAAATCCATGTACGAGTCTTCGACGGTCACGATCTGGTGGCCGCGACGCGCGAGTTCCTGCCGTGCGGCCGGATGCATCGAGGACTCCACTTCGATTTCCAGGCCCTGGTTCCACTTCCAGCGCGGGCCATCGCATGCCGCCTGGGGCTGCTGGTGGGCCAACAAAATACGGCACAAGGTCTGCACCTGGCCTTGCGGCTGCATGTTGCCGCCCATGACGCCGAAGCTCATTTGCGGCTGGCCGCCTCGGGTCAGAAAGGCGGGGATGATGGTATGAAACGGCCGCTTGCCGGGTGCAACGCAGTTCGGGTGCGCGGCGTCGAGCGAAAACGCGTATCCCCGGTTCTGGAGCGCAATGCCCCATCCGGGAACGACCACGCCGGAGCCAAAACCCATGAAGTTGGACTGGATCAGGCTTACCATCGTGCCGCGTTCGTCGGCCGCGGTGAGGTAGATCGTGCCCCCGCGCAGCGCGCGCCCCGCCGAAAAGGCGCCGGCTTGGCGCATGTCGATTTGCTGCGCGCGACTGCGCAGGTACGCGTCGTCGAGCAGCTGCTCGGTGCCAACGGCCATGGCCGCGGGGTCGGCGACATGCGCGTAGACGTCGGCAAAAGCCAGCTTCATCGCCTCGATTGAAACATGGTACCAATCGGCCGAGTCCACCGCGTAGGTGGCCAGCGGGGTATGCCGCAAGATTCCCAGGCACATCAGCGCCGCGATTCCCTGGCCGTTGGGCGGAATCTGGTGCAATTCGTATCCGTGAAACGCCGTAGCAATCGGTTCCACCCACTGGGGAACATACGAGGCCAGGTCGGCCTGCGTGAGCAAGCCACCGGTTGCGCGTGCAAAGCTCGCGATGGCCGAGGCTATCTCGCCGCGGTAGAAAGCCTCGCCCTGCGATTGCGCGATGCCGCGCAGTGTGCGCGCGGCCCCCGGTATGGTGACGTGCTCTCCGACATTGGGAGCGCGACCAAAGGGCAAGAAGTGCTCGGAAAAACCCGGCTGATCGGCCAGTAACGCGGCGCCGCGCCGCCACTTTTCCTGCGTGATCGGACTGACTGCGAAACCGCACTCGGCGTAGGCGATGGCAGGCGCGAGCACCGCGTCGAACGACAATTGGCCAAAACGCCGATGCAGCGCGGCCCAGCCTGCGACCGCACCCGGCACCGTGACGGTATCCCAGCCACGCACGGGACGAGTCGCCGCACAGTCCGGCCCGTAACGGTGGACAAAATACGCGCGCGTCCATGCCGACGGCGCAGTACCGCTCGCATTGAGTCCGTGCAGACGATCCCGATCCCAGACGAGCGCGAACAGATCCGATCCGAGTCCGTTCGAGCAAGGTTCGGTCAGCGCGATCACCGCCGCGCCCGCAACCGCCGCGTCGACCGCGTTTCCGCCGCTGGCCAGCATGCGCAATCCGGCGCTGGCTGCAAGCGGGTGAGATGTGGCAACCACGTTGCGCGCAAAAACCGGTGTGCGCACCGTTGGATACGGGTTGCTCCAAGAAAATCCAGCAAAGTTCATCGGCGCAGTGCCGCGTCCGATTGGCCGCAGCAGAAGTTGCTTGGGAAATCTTAACCGCGAATGGCGGCAAAGAAGCGTATCGGACCGTTGGGCACTCAACTCGGGTGCAACAGAGGGTCGATGGCGCCCCCTTTGCGCGGCCAAGCGTTTTGAGAATCGCTCGGGGCCGTGGCCGGATTCGCAAGGACGACGGTGAATTTTTTAACTTGCCGAACTAAAACGTTGTTCGGCGGTCTGAGGAACGTTGTGCCTCGTTGCTGGGCTCGACGGCAAGCGACATAGCAAGGAGCCGGCCGCAACGTGCAGGCAGAGGGGTCGCGTGAAGCTTCGTTTCGTGTTGCTGTCGAGATCGGCGGATCGGTCCGCGCGAAGACTCTTCGGGCGAGAGGTCTGTCTCCGGCGCAGAACACGTTAAAGAATCTAAAGTCGAACTCGGCCGCATTCGAAAAATGCGCGAATGCGTGCGGAAAATGGCGGGCAAATGCAAGCTGAGGCTCCGATCGGGCCTCTGACGCAGCGTAGTACCTCGTTACATATCGAGGCGTTTTTCGCTATAATTTTTTTTTAACCGTTGCCCTTTTTTTTGTGGCGTAAAAGGAACGTGACGGCCATGCATTTGGCGTCGAATCGCTCCCGGCAGGACGCGGTGCTTCTGTTGCACGGCTTCTCGGGCAGCCCCCTGGAAATGCAATACCTGGAGCGGCGCTTGCGCGAGGCCGGCTTTCGCGCGCACTGCCCGAACATTCCGGGCTGCGGCATGGCGGCTCGCAAGGATCTTTTTGACACGGGCACCTGGCGCCAGTGGCTGGCCTTTGCTTCCGATGCGCTCGATGAGCTGCGTCGCGACCACGAACGCGTTTACGTCGCCGGCCATTGCCTGGGAGCCGTTCTGGCGCTGCGCTTGGCGATCGAACGGCCCGTGGAGGTCGCGGGACTTGCGCTCGTTTCCACCACGCTTGCCTACGATGGCTGGCGCATGCCCTGGTACCGAGTCCTGGCGCCGTTGGCTTGGCGCACGCCCCTGCGTCGATGGATTGCTTGGCCCGAGCGCCACCCCTACGGTTTGAAGAACGAGCGGTTGCGCGACTGGGTGCTGCGGGCCTGGGCCGCGCGTACCGAGGGCAGCGGCGCGACCTCGTCGGCCGGAGCGGCGTACCTTCCCTTGGCAGGCATCCACGAGGCGCATCAGCTCATCGGCACGGTGCGTCGAGACATTGGACGGGTGCAAGCACCGACCTTGGTGCTGCACGCGATCGAGGACGACGTCGCCAGTCCGCGCAACGCCGAGTTCGT
>Ga0187778_10002090_pt1 | contig 13727 bp, 11 predicted proteins | sample 1015_Q2_SP5_20_M_FD_132418 | JGI IMG/M metagenome (GOLD analysis project Ga0187778, IMG submission 132418) | Tropical peat soil microbial communities from peatlands in Department of Meta, Colombia - 1015_Q2_SP5_20_MG | ecosystem: Environmental > Terrestrial > Soil > Wetlands > Peat | place... | reverse complement strand
TCTGCTCCGCTTTTGGCAAATAGCGGAGGTTATTTTGAAAAGGATAGGGGATCCACGCATCTTTCTTTACGATCCAGCTTTCGCGGACCAGATGGTTTTCTTCGGAGCCCAGCATGAGATCGACCAATCGATCGAAGTACGGATAATGAGAGAATATGACGTGCCCACCCTCATCCCAGACAAATCCCTGCGAGTCGAGGTGTGAGCACGAATGCCCACCGACATAGTCTGCTTTCTCATACAACATCCAGTTGTCGTAGCCAAGTTCATGAAGACGATAGGCCGCGCCCAGCCCGGTAGGACCCGCTCCGATGATCACGATTCGCTTGCCTTCAGGCATGAGGCTGAGTGGTTCGGATTGCCGCAACTAGCCTACTTCACGCTAGGGCGTCACCGGTTAACTAGACATCCGCTCTTTGCTGTAGCAAACCAGCTGGCAACTGCACTACATGCTCAGCCGTAAAGAAGAAATAATTTTGACTGCGCTCGCCGCGCTGACGCTTACGGATTTCACGCCCATCAAACCAGTAGCCGATATATCCAATTCCTTCCAACAGCTCAAATATCTGTGCTGCCGGAGAGTGAGGATTGTCCGGATTGGGGAGTATCTCTAAAAGGAGAGCCGGTCTAAACCTGCAGATGGTGTGCTGTGCGCCGCGGAGAAAGGCCAGCTCATGATAGTTGACATCACACTTTATGAACTTTATGGGCTCCTCTCGTTCCGCAAAAATTGAATCCATCGTATTGGCCAAGATCTCCGTCCGGCGGCAATTCGATGCGGCGCGTTCAGCTTCCAGCGTAGCATCGTAGTGACATTCACTGCCCCATCGGTATCGGGGGGTCACCATAGTCATGGTTCCCTGCTTGTCAGACAAGGCAATTCTGAATAATCGGACGTTGCGCAGCTTCAAGTGTTTGACATTATGCGACAAGAAATCATAAGTGGGCGGATTGGGCTCGAAGCTGTAAACATGTCCGGACTCTCCGACCAACTCAGATAACAACTTGGTGAATCCTCCAATAGAAGCCCCAACATCGACGACAGCGTCCCCCGAGCGCACCAGGTACCTTAATAAGCTGGCATCCGTCTCTTGCCAATCTTCCCGTAGATGTGCGACCAAAATGGCGTAGTAACGTTTCTGGACTCCGTGAAGCACTCGCTCCGGAAGCACCGCCACGACCGTCCGCCCGACAAACACCTTGGGATTCCACTCTGATTCGGTGAACATGAATTTGCGGCCAAGTCCGCTGATGGCATTCTTAAAGTCTCTCAATCTAAGCCTATTGACTGGCATGGGCGTCACATGCAGATGGCTACGCTGTCGCAATGTGTCACACTGCAACCAACGGCCGATCAACACTAAACCTCTGCCGTACCGGCTGCAACACGCGCTGCAGGACGGCCTCGAAGCTTTTCGCAACTCGGAACCAGTCATGCTGGCCCGCACAAGCAAGAGCTGCTTCTTCGTACTTACGGCGGAGTCCGTGGTTGCGCAGCAGGCTGCAGATGGCCTCAGCAAAATCAATGGGGTCGTCGGCTAGAATAAGCTCGCGGCCATTCTGGACATCCAAACCCTCTGCCCCAACACTGGTTGAGATCACCGCCTTACCTCTAGTTAGCCTCAAGAATCTTGAGCCGGGTTCCTCCCCCGATTCGCAAGGGAACCACCACCAGCGCGGCATTGCGTAAGTACTCTTCGACGGAGGGAACCGTGCCCGTTACCTCTACCGAGGCACAGACCAGGCGCCTCGCCTTTGCAGGAGGGTTCTTGCCTACGATTTGGAAAACCACATTCGGAAACTCATTCTGGACTCGGGGCAGAATCTCTTTACAGAAATAACTCACCCCATCGATATTCGGCTCCCAGTCCATCGAGCCTGTGAATACGATTTTCGGTGGTTCCAGCATGGCAGGCTCGAAAAATGTCACATTCTTGGCGTCTACACCAGTGGGAACCACGCTGATCGAGCAAGCCGGGCTCATTTCCATCATCCGCTGCTTATCGTGATCTGAGACGGCGATTACATGTTGGAACTGGAGCAAGGTTGTACTCTCATAGCGCTTCATTTTGGAGACCTCGATCCTATACACCAGCCGCTTGGCCGGATTTGCTTCTGAGGATTCCAAACGTTGCCAGAGCATCGTTTCGACATTGTGTTGGAAAAGAACGCAAGGAGTGGCAACGCTGCCGGAAAAGTTCTGTGAGGCCGCCAGAAAGTCACAGACCGCAACATCAAACCGTCCTCCGGACAGCCAGGTAATCACCGTCTGTCTAACGGTAGGGTTGGCGAACTTGCTCACCGCAAACGGAGTCTTCTTAAAAATTCGGCGCAGATAATACAACGATTCGGCGATAGGATTGGAATCGGGTATAGCTGTCCAGATCGTGTGCGTGCCGGGAAAATCGAGCTTAATTGCCGATTCATACCGCACATCTCGGGGTCCGTTGTAGTAGGAAAGCAAGGTTACGTCGTGATCGCGGGCCAGGTGCTTCAAGATGCTGTAAGAGCGCACCCTTCCGCCGGTATCAACTGGCAATAACTTGCCTGCTTTGACCCAGAGAATTCTCACTTTTTTCGTCTCACATGCTTCAAATGCACCCGTAGGACATGCATATTCGACGGGGGGAAGTAAGCAAAGCAGGCTAACAGGGAGCAGCAGCATTTTTGATTACGCCAATGTAAATGCTCGGTTAAAAGGCTGTGCCGATGGAATTTGGAGATCGTGTGCGTGCTCAGTTAAGTTAAGTTAAGTTGTGCTTGACACCGCGGCGATCAGAAATGAAAATCGTTCGTTCAATCCGAACCTTGACAGGCAGTTACTGCGTGTCAATTCATGTAACCAGCGCACCAATTCTCGAGAATAGCTGCAGACCTGTATGACCGAACCCAAGCGGGGTTCGTAACATCCTTGTTGTGCGGCGCACGATGAGGAAGAACAAAAGGTAACTGAGCTATTAGCTTTTTCGTGAGGGACCGCCTTGCAGTGGCCAGATGGTAAGCAGTTTGCCTTCTCGATTTTCGATGATCCTGACAGCCAAACCATGCAGGGAAGCACTACGCTCTACACATTGCTTTCTGATCTCGGAATGCGCACCACCATCGGGGTCTGGTCGGTGGCCGCGAATCCACGCTTTCGTTCCGACGCCGGCATGACCTGTGCGGATCCCGAATATCTGAAGTGGATTCTCGAATTACAGTCGCGAGGGTTCGAAGTCGGCTTCCACAATGCAACCGCGCATAGCTGCTTGCGCCAACAGACTGAAACTGCGCTCCAGCAGTTTGAACGCCTGTTCGGTGCTCCCCCGAAAACAATGTCCAACCACTACTATTCCAGAGAAGCATTGTACTGGGGTGCCGATCGGCTGTCTGGTTTTGAACGAAGTCTCTACAACCTTGTCACGCGAGGAAGAAAGCGGAATGCTTCGTTCGGCCACAAAATCGGGCACCCCATGTTTTGGGGCGATCTTGCGCAAAAGAAAATCCGCTACTGCCGCAATTTCACGTTTGGCGACATCAATACGCTGATGCAATGTCCAACCATGCCCTATCACGACCCTGATCGAGAATTTGTCAATTACTGGTATGCATCGAGCGAGGGCGGCAACATCCGGTCCTGCCTCAGACGAATCGGCGAACGCGATCAGGACCGTCTAGAGGAGCAAGGAGGTGCCTGCATTCTTTATGTACATTTTGCCCACGGGTTTCAGGAGAACGGCCGCATCCACTCGCGCTTTCGGGACTTGATGCGGCGCATGGCGGCGAAAAAAGGATGGTTTGTTCCGGTTGCGGACCTGCTCGACCATTTGCTCGCACAAAAAAAAGACCATGTGATTGACCGCCATCGGCGACGTGCCATGGAGCGCCGCTGGTTGCTCCATAAGCTTCGTCATGGTTCGGAATAAACGTGAGCCTGCGCCTCGAGTTGTACGCTTCTGACCACGTTGAGCAGGTGCGCCGTTTCAATGCTCGTTTGCGAGAGGGCAATGTCGATCCGAGCTTCCTGCTCCCGGAAAGTGCGCCAACTCAATATCCCCCGGACCCACTTCACCACATGCCGAGTGTCAACTTTAGCAAGCGGCACTTTCTCGCGCTCCAGGATGAAAGTGTACTTGGTGGCTTCTTACTTCAGGAACAGGCGTGCGAAGTCGCCGGCGAGACTCACTGGTGTGGCAACATTCAAATGCCAATCTCCGAAGGCATTGTAAACCGCAAATTCTCCTACGTTGCCGCACTAATGCTCCAGTCACTGCTGCGCCATCGTCCCTTTGTGTTCGCGGTCGGTATGGGTGGCCTTGAAGCTCCTTTTGCCCAATTCCTCTGCGCCATGAAGTGGCGAGTGGGACTTGTACCCTTCCGGTTTTATGTGCTGCGTCCCGCGCAATTCTTGCGTGAAGTTCAGATGTTCAACTCGAGCCGAAGTCGCGCATTGGTCGCCAACATAGGAATTTGGAGCGGACTAGGAAGCCTTAGCCTTCTTGGTTTACAACGAGCCAGGAGCCAATCCACCATGGCCCTGTTTGCTGAGCACATTTACCAATGGGGTGATCAAAGCTCATGGCTGTGGTCGCGATATCGTCCCGAATGTTCCTTCGCTGCGGTCCGAGACCTAGCAAGCCTGCCGTCTTTTCTAGACCTTACCGGCTCTCGCCTTTCAGGCTACCGGCTTGCCGACAGACAGGGAACGACTCGCGGCTGGATAGTTCTTCAGGTCACCGCCATGCATGACAATAAGTATTTCGGATCTTTGCGGATTGCAACCCTGCTTGACGCAGTTTGCGAGCCGGGGTTCGAGCGCGCGGTCATCCGCGCAGGAATCGCATGCGCTTCGGATCATAACGCAGACTTAGTTATAACTAACCAGCAGCATTGTCTTTGGGTTACCGCCTCCGACGAGAATGGTTTCTGGAAGGGCCCCTCAAACTACGTGTTCGCAACCTCGCCTCAGCTGACACAAGCAATAAGCCAGGTAGACCCCGAATTTAGCCGAGTGCATCTTTCGCGAGCTGATGGCGATGGCCGGCTGAATCTGTAGTCTCTTAGGCTGGCAGGTATCCTAATCTGCAACCTGGCCAGCGCGTTCTTAGCCTGACGTGATCGCAACTTTTAACCCCAGATTCATCTCCTTGTCATGTTCCCGTATCGCAAATAAGCCATCCTTTTGTTCCGGACTGGACAGGGCAAAAGGGATACATGCGAGGAATTACATCAATACGTCTGCTCATTTTGGCCGCATCTATACTCGCTTTATGCTGCGTGGCGGTCGCGGACACCATTGATATAACTCTCACCCAGTCCACTCTCACCGGTGCTGCCGGAACCACGGTAACGTTCGATGCGACATTGACAAATACTTCGAGCAGCACCATTTTTTTGAACGGCGACAGCTTCACGACCTCTTCACCCTTTCTCACAGTGGACGACAACCCTTTTCTGACCAACTTTCCGCTGTCTCTCCCCGCGGATGGCAGTAGTGGTCCGTTTCCTTTATTCAGCGTTTTGATAGCCCCTGGTGCAACCGCAGGCTCCTACGGCTCCAATAGCTTCACGATTCTTGGGGGACTGACAGGTTCCGACTTTGGTTCTGTCGGCTCGACCGTATTCACGGTGGACGTTTCCCCTGTTCCGGAACCGTCGACTCTGGTTTTGCTTGCTTCCGGATTATTTGCGCTGGGAATAAGAGGTCGGCTTAGGAAGACGTGAGAGCCGATGTTGTTTGAAGGCGCGACTCTATGTTGCAAGTCGGCGACGGCGAAACGAAAACAAATATTGCTCACTATCTGTTTCCACAATTTCATCCGGACACGCGCTATGAAACTCTGGACGTTGTTGGCAGTCGCCGGATTGTCTGTCGCCCCTTGCGTGGCTCAATCTCCACCCGGATTGAACTTTGCGCCTGCTGTTGCATACGCGGCCGGTTTTTTCCCTGTGGCGGTGGCAATAGCGGATGTGAACGGTGATGGCAAGCCCGATCTTATAGTGGTAGACACTTGTGCTGGCAACAGCAACACCCCCTGCGTAAACAGCGCCGTTGGCGTGCTTCTCGGAAACGGTGACGGAACCTTCCAAGCGATCGCTGCCTACAGCTCAGGTGGGTACGGTTCCGTTTCGGTAGCAGTAGCGGACGTGAATGGTGATGGCAAGCCCGACCTTATTGTAGCGAACGAATGTGCGACTGCCGACGTCAACTGCGCAAACGCTACGGGAGGCAACGTGGGCGGGATATTGGGCAATGGCGATGGGACTTTCCAGCCTGTGGTGACATACGGCTCTGGCGCGTCTTATGCGAGCTCCGTTGTAGTGGCAGACGTGAACGGGGACGGCAAGCCGGATTTAGTTGTGGGCAACAATTGCGCGGCATTGCAACCAGCGGGCATTACGGGAGTCCCCACGTGCACGAACACAGCGGCACTTATAGGTGTTCTGTTGGGCAACGGGGATGGAACATTCCAGAGGGCCGTCACCTACCCTTCGGGTGGACATGGGGTTGCCAACGTGGCTGTAGCGGACGTAAACCTTGATGATAAGCCCGACTTGCTGGTCGGGTCATGCTATTCCAGTTGCGACTTCTTCGGAATTTTCGGCGTGTTGCTGGGCAAGGGAGATGGAACATTCCAGCCGGCGGTGACCTACAACTGGAACGCAGGGGACGGCGCCTCGATAGCGGTCGGGGACGTGAACCTCGACGGCAAACCCGACGTTGTACTGTCGGCCGGTTGTAACTCGCAAGCTGATCCAAATGGAGGATTCGAAATATGCGTCAGCGGTGGACAGGTGGGAGTATTTCTGGGTAATGGTGACGGGACCTTCCAACCTCCGGTGACCTACCCTACCGTTGGTATCTTTGGTGCTGGCCCCGTGGCGGTGAAGGACATGAACGGCGATGGGAAGCCTGACATAGTGGTAATTAATGAGTGCATGAATATCGACACCTGTTCTCCGATTCCGACCGTGCTGAGCCCAGTGACGGTTCTGATTGGCAACGGGGATGGAACCTTCGAGTCTCCACTAAGTTACGGCTCAGGCGGTTACGATGGGAGCGGTTTGGCAGTGGCGGACCTGAACGGGGACGGCAAACCTGACATTGTAACGGACAACGCCTGTGCTGCTGGTAATTTCTGCTTGAGTGGCTCAGTAGGCGTCCTACTGAATGCACATCCCTCCGTGGTCGCCCTGGTTTCCTCTCCGAATCCGTCGGATCCCGGCCAAACTGTAACCTTTACCGCCTCCGTTACTTCCCCAGGCAATGGCACTGCAGCAGGCACAGTCACTTTCTATGATGGAACAACAGGTCTGGGTACTTCTCCTCTCAATGGCAGCGGAGTTGCGACTCTTGCAGTTAGCTCATTGGCATCCGGCACTCATAGCATTACCGCTGACTATAGCGGAGGTGCGCTGATTGCCCCCGGTGTTTCCGCACCACTAAGCGAGACGGTGTTAGCACCATTTGTGACCATCACCGGCTCTCCCCAGCCGCCATTGACAAAAGACGGTCAGGGAAACTTCGTCGCACAGCTCACCATTACGAATACTGGCAACGTAACCATAACCACCGTGCAGGTCACCGTAGCCGGTACGAAGCTAGGATCGGGGTCAACTATCTCCGCACCAGCCCCAATTTCAAACCTCGTGCCCGGAGCAAGCGCTGTGGTCACCTTGAAGTTTCCTTCGAGCTCCGTTTCTTCGACGGCAACCACCGCGCCGTTGAAAGTGAGTGGGACCTACTCTGCCCCATCGTTCTCACTTAGTGGCAATTGGGGTTTAAGCTTTCGCAGCGTGACTTTGTGACCGCAGAACGCTGCGGGAAATCGGCGGAGCTCATCAACAATCGGTATTTCTTTTTAACGGGCTTGTAACAATGGTCACACTATGTTTCGACTAAACTGAGGCGGATTTTTCCAAGTTCTGTTTGCAGAGCGAATCGTTTGGTTCTGAAGCGTCAGTGTGCTAGCGCGAGCATAAGGTCATCGGGGAGGGTCAACCGCATGGAAGGTGTTAGGCGCGCAGTTTTGCGATTACTGCCTGTACTGCTTTTCACGAGCTGTGGTGGAAACAATAACCTGTCCACCACTCCCGTTTCCGGAGCTTACGAATTTGTAATCACGTCCAACGTAACCGGAGGGGTAACGCTCGTGGAAGCAAACTTCACCGCCAACGGCAGCCAAAGCGGCGCGACTGGGCCCAATCAGGTGCAGGTCCTGACCCATGAAAACAAGATTTATTACGTCAATGGTGTATGTTTCGGATCGACTCCGGGAAAAAATAGCGTCTCAACGATCCGCGATGGAAACAGCGTTACCGTCACCTTTGATGATGGAGGTAACAGCTTTTCCGCTCAGGGAGCAGTGACGGGCACGACGATTTCGGGAAACTATTCAATCACTGACAGCAAATGTCCTGATTTGATGAACAACGTGGGAGTTCCTCAAGGATCAGATTCGGGTGGCTTCACGGGTAATGAGGTACCGCTCCTGCAGGGCACCTTTTCCGGAACTCTGAATTTACCCACGGGACTAGACAATGCGATTCTAACTCTGACAGAAGACAAAAATTACGGTTTGAACGTTAACTTGAAATTAAGCGGCGTGGTGGATAACGGAAGCTTCTCGCTTTCAGGGTCCGCGATCGGAAACGTGGCCTTCGTTTCTGGGACCGTGAGCGGCCAGAGTTTGTCCCTGTTCGCGTACTACGATCGCTTGGGTAGCCTTACTGGGACTGCTAACTCTCTACTTGTCTTCGATTACGGCACTCTTGCGAATGTCGGCCTTCTGTTGAAGTCATAGAGAAATCCATTCGTGCAACTCTGGACCGTCATTGCTCGCCTCTAGCGCGTCACTTCAGGCCTCGTGGTGGGCTCCCGCACTTCAGGGTTGCAGAGGTAACCACGACTAACGGCCCACGTCAGCAAAGTAGGAGTCACCTTTAACTTTCGTGGCTAGACCAAGTTGCCATCGTTTTTAACGGAAAATTCATATTACCGTCACGTTCGCGTAGCGACCTAGTAATACTCTCGTCGAGTTCGTCCTCCCCCTGGCGGCAAGGCCTGTTTTCTCGCATCTACCACTCTTAGCCTACGCCTAAACAGGAGCCAGAAATGCAGCCAACCAACATTCTTTATATATCCTGTGTCATGTTTGCCCTCCTCGTGTCGTCGGCGCTCGCTCCTGCCGATGAGATCGGGATGAGCAACCTTCAAAGCAGTCATAATGGCATGGACAGCGACATTCTTGATCCGGCAGTCGCGACCTCCGTTGGGAGTACGATTTTCGCCTTCAGCCAGTATCAGAATTCTGGCGTTTCTCAAGAACAGGTTCCTTCCTCGGCTGCCTTGAATCGGGGCACGTCAGGAACGCTCCTAGACACCATGGCTAGCTCAGCCCTGCCGGAACCAACTGACGGCTTGATCTTTCCTGCCCTAGCCGGTGCAACACCGAGTAGTGGTGCATTTGTAGATCCGATCGCATTCTGCGAAGGGAATCCTTCTCCCCCACCTTCGCCTACCCCTGAACCCGGAACGCTAGTTCTGCTAGGCTCCGGACTACTGATTAGCGCAATTAGGCAGTACTGGTACGGTTGATTTTTGAACTACTGCGCCGGAGTAAATTCCAGCTCCACTGAATTTGAAGTGCAGTCCTCGGCGCTATAGCTTATTCAGGCCATCGAGCGCGGCGACTTTGTAGGCTTCTGCCAAGGTTGGGTAATTGAACACAGTGTCACGAAAATATTCAAGCGTTCCACCCATGGTGAGGACGACTTGGCCGATGTGCACAATTTCCGCCGCGCGGTCACCAATCACGTGCACCCCCAGGAGCTTGAGTGTCTCGGTATTGAACAGGAGTTTCAGAAGACCCTGGTCATCGCCGAGCATTTGCCCCTTAGCCAACTCCGCGTAACGGGCCAGACCCACTTCGTAAGGGACTTTTTCCCGAGTTAGTTGCTCTTCCGTTTGGCCCACCATCGAAATCTCAGGGATCGTATAGATCCCGTAGGGAATCAGGTTCGGCGGCATCTTGCCGGGCTGACCGAACATGTGACAACTGGCCAGGCGGCCTTGTTCCATCGACGTGCTTGCCAGCGCGGGGAAGCCGATCACGTCGCCAGCCGCATAAATGTGTGGAACTGCAGTCTGAAAATGTTCATTGACCGAAAGTTTGCCGCGGCCGTCGGCGCTAAGACCCGCTGCGGTCAAATTCAGGAGATCACTGTTTGCTTGACGGCCAATTGTGTACAGCAAATCCTGCCCGTGGATATTCTTGCCGCTCTCCAGCTTGGCGAACACTCGGTCTTTCTGTTCATCAAAGCCTACAGAAACAACTTTCTCGCCTAGCCGGAAGACCGTCCCCAGCTGCCGCAGCTGGAAGCACAGGGTCTCTACGATTTCACGGTCGGCGAACTCCAGCAGTACTGGCCTCTGGTCGAGCAGCGTTACTTTTACTCCCAGTGCGGCAAACATGGACGCATATTCGAGACCAACGATCCCAGCTCCAACAACGATCAAATCACGCGGAACCTCTGGCAATTCGGGGACCTGGTCGGAATCAAAGATCCGCTTGCCGTCAATGGGAATGTCATCGCTATGCGCGGGACGGGTGCCACACGCAATCAGCACCTGACTGCCGCGAACCAGATGACTACCATCCTCGCTCTTGATTTCAATCGTGTGAGGATCAAGAAACTTAGCTTCGCCTTCAAATGTGGTCACGTAGTTGCGGCGAAGCTGTGCCTTGATGACTTCAATCTCTCGGGCCATCACAGCCTGTGCGCGAAAAACAAGATCGGACATCGCAATGCGGTCCTTGACCACATACCCACGCCCGTAAAATGTCCGCTGGCGGAGGCCGCTCAAGTACAAAACTGCTTCCCGCAGTGTTTTGCTTGGAATCGTGCCGGTGTGAACACAAACTCCACCAATGGTCATCTTGCGGTCAATGATTGCGACCTTCTTCCGCATTTTTGCGGCGCAGATGGCGCCTTTCTGACCTGCAGGCCCACTGCCAATCACCACTAGATCGAATTGGTTGTTGTCCATAGATGTACGATTTCAGCCGGCGATGTCCGATAGCATTGGTCCGCCATTAGGCGAGTGGCTGACGGTGCGTATCTTGGGTTCAGTCTGCGCTCATAGCGAACGGCTGTGGCTCCGGAATCGAACCAAATTCGGCTTCCATTTTCTTCTCCGCCAATTTCACAAAAAAATCCTGCACGTTAAAGCGGTTTCCGTTGCGGCCGATTCCGGGGTTGCCGTTATCATGGGCGCGGGTGTAAACGCCATCGGGTCCCAGAAGACGAGCCTTGCTGGTATCGCGAAGGTAGTTCAGCAAAATCTCTTCAAAGACGCGCTGGCGAAGCGACGGATCTTTCAAAGGGAACATTACTTCGACCCGCTCGTAAAGATTCCGTGGCATCCAATCGGCGCTACCCAGGTAAATCTCCGCACTGCCGCCATTTTCAAAGTAGAAAATTCGGCTGTGCTCCAGGAATCTTCCCACTATGCTGCGCACACGAATCCGATGGCTTAATCCTCGAACGTTCGGGCGCAATGCGCATCCGCCACGCACAATCAGGTCAATCTCAACTCCGGCGTGCGAAGCTCGATACAGTGCTTCGATTATGGGCTGATCGAGGAGTGCATTCACCTTAGCAATGATCCGTGAAGGCCGCTTGCGCCTGGCATGATGCGCCTCGCGGGCAATCAGTTCAATGCAGTTCCGGGCCAAATCTACGGGAGAAACAAAGAGCGGCTTATAGTCTGGTTGTTCCGAACGCGCCGTCAAAAAATTGAAAACCGCATGCACGGCAGAGGTAATTTCGGGGTCGCACGTAAGCAGACTGAGGTCCGAATAGAACTTCGCGGTGGATGGATTGTAATTGCCTGTGCCTAGATGCGTATATTGGCGAATTTCTCCATCGCCGTCTTGCCGGACCAATAGGGCCAGTTTGCAGTGGGTTTTCAGCCCGACCAATCCGTGGAAGACCTGGACCCCAGCTTCCTCCAGCGAACGTGCCCAACGAATGTTGGGCGCTTCATCAAAGCGGGCTTTTAGCTCGACAACTACCGTGACTTCTTTGTTTTGCGCCGCTTCCATTAGTGCACGTGCGACTGGAGAATCCTCACTGGTACGGTAAAGCGTCTGCTTGATCGAGAGCACATGCGGATCATGCACGGCAGATTCAATGAACCTTACAACCGGCTCGTAGGAATCGTAAGGATGGTGGAGCAGAACGTTGCCTTTTCTGATCTGCTGAAACAGATTAACCACCTTTGGAGCAAAGCTGATTGTTCTAGGGATGAAGGGTTGAAACTTCAGGTCCGGTCGCGGGGTCTGGTCATAGATTGCGAATAGGCGGGAGAGATTGACCGGTCCTGGGGTCTTAAACACCTGCCATTCGCGTAGAACAAATTGCTGGGTGAGCGGCTCGACAATCTCCGCACTCGCATCAGACTGGATTTCCAGTCGCACCACATCACCTTTGCGCCGGTTGTGCAGCTGTGCATCCACCAAATCTAACAAACTCCGAGACTCTTCCTCGTGCAGATAAAGATTGCTGTTTCGCGTTGCGCGAAATGCCCCGGAAGAGATCACGACATATCCTTTGTACAAATTTCGCGTATGGGTCTCGATGAGATCGTGCAGGAAGATGAAATCTGTCGTGCCGTTCTTGCTCGAAACCCTCACCAGCCGAGGCAGTTTGCGAGGAACTGTCGTTACGCCAAGATAGGTAATTGACTGGCGGCGATGATGCCGAAGATGGAAGGCTACACACAGCGCCTTATTGATGACGTGTGGGAAGGGATGGGAAGGATCAATGGTGACAGGGGTAAGAATGGGATCGACCTGGCGAGTGAAGAACAAGTCCATTGCGTCTTTGCCAGAGCGCTCCAGCGAAGCCACCGAGCGAATACGGATCCCCTCGTTGGCGAGCGCAGGCAGAAGTTTGCGATTCCAGCAGTCGTACTGATCGGATACAAAGGAGTGAAGCGCGGTTGCAAGGCGCTGGATTTGGACCTGAGGCGTAAGGCCGTCCGGTCCGGCCGCCTGGTTGCCGTGCTCGAATTGCTGGAGCAGGCCCGCAACCCGCACTTCAACGAACTCATCGAGATTACTTGCGGTTATGGCGAGGAACTTGACCCGCTCGAGCAGCGGATTGTTCTCGTCCAACGCTTCTTCAAGAACCCGGCGATTGAAGGCTAGCCAGGACTCGTGGCGATTGAAGTAGAACCGAGCATCGTCCAGACGCATACGTGGCATGGCTGGGCCTCTAATTGTACCAAGGCGTGGCAGCCCGTATTGTTACGAGATTGTTACGATCACCCTCGTCCTGCATTGGTCAGCCATTTTCCTCCCAAGAGCACCTTGCGCAGTGCTCACGTTAGGGCCCGTCGAATCAGCGGCCCATTGCGGACTAATCCGACAACCGGGATCAGAATCTCTGCGGCCGAAGGGTTGGCATCAACGCTGTACTTGGAACAGACGAGATGAAGGGATGACCTGAGGCAACCTGCTGGATCATCGAATATTCCTTCTGCTTTAGCTGGAGAGCAGCGGGCAATTCATCAGAAATTAACCATTTGATCACTGTCCCGTAACCTCCCCGACATAAACCGACGATACCTTTTAGGCTCGCCAAAAACCGGTCATTTCAAAGCGCCAGCGTGTACGCTTTTTTGTTTTTGGTCCCATGCCACCAAGTTTCAGAGCACAAGGAGAAACGATGAAATCCCTTCT
>Ga0187778_10002089_pt1 | contig 13735 bp, 17 predicted proteins | sample 1015_Q2_SP5_20_M_FD_132418 | JGI IMG/M metagenome (GOLD analysis project Ga0187778, IMG submission 132418) | Tropical peat soil microbial communities from peatlands in Department of Meta, Colombia - 1015_Q2_SP5_20_MG | ecosystem: Environmental > Terrestrial > Soil > Wetlands > Peat | place... | reverse complement strand
TCTTTGGAGATGGTATGAAGGAGCTCGCGTAGCCGGTCTACGAGGCCCTCGAATTGGTCGAGGCGGAGCATCTGATTCACCCTGTCTGCCAAGTCGAACACGGTCTTGCTCTCGACGATGTTGGTGGGGTCGAGACCTTTGGCTCGGGCGATTGAAGCAGTTCTTTGGGCAGTTTCGTATTGGGAGAGTATGTCTTGGTAGTAGGAATGAAGTCTGGTAGGGAAAGGGGCAAGAGTCTTTACGCGTCTCCAGGCGAGGTCGGCGGAAAAGGACATTCGATGTGTTCTTCCGGAAGAGGGAATTAAGGTCTATCTTCGGTTTGCATCCGCTGGGTCCAAAGCTCCTTTAGAACCGGGAGAACTCCGGCGTCACCAACATCCAAGAGCAATTGGCTGAATGGGAATGTCCAACCAAGCAGTCTTCAGGGACCGACTACCATATCTACTGAGGGACAGCCCATGGCGCAAAAGGGTCGGGTTGCTGTGGCTCCCGTTGGAACGGTTCTGGTGTTGGCTCGTAGAGTGGAAGGCTCATTCAGGAATCCGGCTTGTGAGATCGTACGTTGGTTCTTAACCAATATGGATTTCCAGCCCAGATGGATGCTCAACCCGCGTTTGTTACTATCGAGCGACTAAGGCCCTGATTCTGCCATGAATCTGCTTTTCCCCCCGTCCATTTCCGTTCGGCTTTGCTGGCTCAATCCCGATGAGTGTATGAACTACCAATCGGGTGACCGGTCATCTTCGGAATGACTGAGGCGAAGAGGGCGACCGGTAGCAGGTAGCTAATTGATGGTGGCTGCTCGGCACTCGTGCTTGACGGTAAAGCCTGTCGATTACCAATGTAGTTCCTCCATTGCCAAGAAACTCCTCGGAGAGCTCAGTTGCGTCTGTAGCATTCTCAAATCCGGGAAACGTCTCCCAGTCTTAAACGAGCAATACTGAGTTCGTGTGAGTATGGGTAAGAAAGGGAGAGCGATCGTAAAGGCGAACGTCAAAGAAGTCATCGAAGACCTGAACGCGGCATATTCAGATGAGTGGCTCGCACATTTCCAATATTGGTACCTTGCGAAATGGATGACAGGGATAGATGCAGACACACTGAAATCGGTCCTAGAGGAACAGTCGGCTGACGAATTGGGTCATGCAGGTAAGATTGCCGACAGAATCCTTCAGTTGGGAGGACGACCTGTCGCACATCCTTCTCAGCTATTGAAGTCGTGTGGTTGCGGCTTCAAGGAACCCCCCGCCGACCCGGCCGACCTCAAGCAGGTTGTCAAAGATGTCCTCGAGGCAGAAGCCTGTGCAATCGAGTCCTACAGCAAGATGGCAACCAAGTACCGGACCACCGACCTCGTCACCCACGAACTCTTCGAGGACCTGTTGAAAGACGAGGTTAGCGACGAAGAGCAGTGGGAGAGGTTCCTGCCCGGCCTCTAGCGGCTCGTTCAAGATGGAGTACCGCGGGTGCGTGTGTTAGTGCACTCTGCGCATGCCGACGGCTCGGCAGCGAACCCAAGGTATCAGTGTGGCTATTCGATGAAGGGATGTCTATAGGGCTGTAGCTAGGGCGATGAAGCCGAAGCCCAGTATTATTGCAAGACTGAGCCAGTATCCAAGCTTCCAGTACCCATTCGACGCTTGCTCCCCCATGATTCGGTGGTCGGAACCAAGCAAACCCATCAGGACTCCCGGACCGATTAGAACGAACACGAAGACAACCATCAGGCTGAGCACCAACGAAAGTGGTTCGGGGTAAAGAATTGGAATAAACACTCCAGGAAGAGATTCAAGCACGTAAATCCAGAGGAAGTTGCTTTTCCGCCATCCCATGGTATCCACAATCGCCCATGAGCTGCCAAGGGAGATGACCACCAACGCGAGAAAGGCCGCAGCGACAAGACCGATGGCGAAAATGTACGGAGCGTAGGATCCAGCAATCGACGAAAGCGCGAAGGAAAGCGACTTGGGATTGGTGAAGTTTAGAGATGAATCAAGTCCTGAAGTGGCCATCGCGATGACTATCATTCCGACTTCGCTGGCGACCGCGCCTATCAGAGTCTCGGTCCTCATCGCCCAGAGGCGTGTTGTCCTCTTCTCGGCAGTTGCCGAGGTTTGGTAGAAGACCATGAAAGGCATTACGACCGCCCCTGCACTTGCTGCAAGCAGGAAGAAATAGTGGGGATCCGCGCTGAAGTACACAACGGTTGACGCAACTAGACCCCTTGCGAACAGAGACGCCGCGTAGGAGACGATGAGCACTGCCGACACGGCGAGCAGGGCTTTCTCGGTTGTGGCGTACTTCCTTCTGAGTACAATTATGATGTAGGCCATGTATGCCGCGGGTACCGAAACGATGGGCGGAACACCGATTAGTTCCATTCCCACTGCAATTCCTGCGTATTCAGCGATGTAGCTCACCACACTAACCATTGCCATAGGTAGGCTTGCGAAGAGAGCGATTCTCCTGGAGTAGTTCTTGCGAATTACCTCCCCTAGTCCCTTGCCTGTGGCCATGCCTACCCGACCGCTCGCTTCTTGAATGAAGAACAGTGGAGGAACCAACAAGAGGAAGAACCAAGTCAGCCCGTAGGAGTAGGTCGCCCCGACCGTCGCAGCTGTAAGGATGCTGGGGGCATCGACGTCGGCAATCATGACTATCCAGGCGGGTCCAAAGGATCTCGCGAATTCCCGAAACCTGCCCGAATTCATCCCTCGGGTCGGAGAATGCTGTGTTCTTAACTCATCGGGAACTTGAACCCTGTTGAAGTTGAGGTCGAGGGATAGCCCAGCGTACAGATTGGTTTCTAGTTGGTTCCTCGCGAGCCTGGAAACGGGCCGACGGGGTCGAGTATTCTCGCGCGACCCGCGTCGCGTTACGGACGGTGAATCTAATAGGTAGTCCAACCGGCTTCATCTGAGAATGTGACGGAAGCGACCCAAGGGTCAGGACTGCGGACACCTTTCGAGCGCGGATTCAGTGCGGCCTTGACCGTCCTTCTCCTCTGGTTCATCGCCCGGCTCGGGGGCCTTGCTCCTTTCCCTCCGGAATCGGCTCTCGTTGCATTCCTCTCCGTGATTCCAGAATCGATCGAAGAGCCGGCCGTTCAGGGACTCGGAGAATTGGCCGGTTTTCTCGGCCTAGTCGTCGCCGCCCTGATCGCCGCTGTTGTATACGGATTGTTGGCCGTCTTCTACGATAGGTACGTCCTGCAGAGGGCAGGTGTGCTGGGACAGCTTTCCGGGTTGGAGAGGGCACTCGTCTATTCCTTGGTTCCGTGGTTAGTCTTCGGAGTGATAGTGCTGCCCCTTGCCGGCGGGTCGTTCTTCGGCGTTGCCTCCAGCTTCGCTTCCCCGGGGGTCGCCTGGGCCTTCCCTCTGACGACGTTGGTGTTCCAGCTCCTGTGGGGAGTCTTGCTTTGGGCCGGGATACCGGCGCCTGTTCTGAATACTGGCGGCGTAGAAGCTGCCCCTCGCGACTCTGGCCGGCGGACCTTCATTGAACGCGGGCTCGTCCTTGCTGGATCGGCTGTCCTCGTGCTGTTGAGCTTGGGTAGCGCTCTAGATGCTCTCACAGCCGAGGGAGGTGTCCTTTCCGAGGGCGGGCCTTCCATCCTTCCTGGCTCCGCCATTAACACCCAAGACATCCCCGCAATCTTCGGCGACCCGCGACTCGCGCCTCTTGTGAATTCAGAGGTGACCTCCAATAATTCGTTTTACCGAGTCGCCATTGATCTTTTCGATCCGGGTATTGACGTAACCACGTGGTCGCTGTCCCTTTCCGGCCTGGTCGGCAATCCCAAAACTTACTCCCTCGCCGACATCCAGAAGCTCCCTACGGTTAGGGAATACGACACTTTTCTATGCGTCAGCAACCTAATCAATGGCGGCCTCATTAGTAATGCTGAATGGGGAGGGGTCCGGCTGTCCGACCTCTTCGCCGACGCCGGGGGCGTCGGTCCCGGCGCCACCTATGTAGTCTTCTACTCGGTTGACGGTTACAGCGTGGGCATACCGCTGGCTAAGGCCCTTGAACAGACGAGCATACTCGCTTACGAGATGAATGGCGTCCCGCTCCCTCAGCGTCATGGGTACCCCCTCAGGGCCGTGATTCCTGGACTGTACGGGATGATGAGCGCAAAGTGGGTCCGTCAGGTGGAATTGAGGAGTTCGGTTGAGCTTGGGTATTGGCAGACCAGGGGATGGAGTGATGATGCCACTGTGCAAACGGTCACTTTCATCCGTATCCCCCAGGACGGCGCCAGTGTGAGCCTCTCTCAGTATGATGGGTCGGTGTTGCTGGGTGGGGTAGCCTTCGCAGGCGACAGGGGCATTTCAAGGGTGGAGGTGAGTGTAGATGGGGGGTCGACGTGGGAAGAGACGGTATTGAAATCGCCGGCCTCTGCCTTGACGTGGGTGCTATGGGCCTTCTCCTGGCGGCCCCCGGCTCCAGGGAAGTATGTGATCTATGCCAGAGCCACTGACGGCGGTGGCCAGCTTCAGACTTCGACGCAGGCGGACCCTTACCCTTCGGGGGCTACCGGCTACGTCATGTCGACTGTGAACGTGGTCGCCTAGTGGAGGGATTAAGGAGCTACGTGAGGCGCGCTTGTTTACGCGGGCGGGGCTGGTGACTTGCCCTGCTTCGAGGCGAGGAATAGCAAGATCAATCCGACTACGGCTACCATTCCTCCCACGTAGATGTAGGTGGAATTACCGCTCATCAAAGCGCTTCCCCCGATGAAGTTTGCACCCTGCAGCGCGAAGACGACGCCCATGAGGAGCACCACCAGGCCTATCACAACCATTGCAAGTTTTCGAGAATTCGTAGATGATTAGGAACCCGAACTGGATTTAAGAATTCTAATTATTGAAATATTTGTGAGTTGTCTTGCAGTTCTTCATTTATCAAAGGGCGAGTGGTTGAGGACTCTTCTCATCAAAATTGCGTCCTCGCCGTCAGGGTAGTACCTGTGCCTGGTTTCGCCTGTCTTTGTGAACGAGAATTTCTCGTAGAGCCGTAGCGCTGCCTTGTTCGTAGTGCGGACTTCGAGATAGACTTCACCCGTACTAGAAGCCAGGCGCTTCAAAGATTCCTGAAGCAAGGCTGTCCCAACTCCCTCCCTTCTGTGCTCAGGAGATACGGCCATCGAAACGATGTGCCCCTTGTTTTGATGAATTTCTGAGATTGCGTAACCCAAGACTTCGTCTTCGAATGCTACAATGAACCCGTCTCTGGCCCGGAATCTGAACCACCAGAAGAGCGCGGAAGGGTACGGGTCGGGGAATGAAGATTCCTCTATCGAGACGACTTGGTCTAGGTCCTCGGTCTCGACGGTCCGCAGCTTCAGGGAGAAGTTCAGGCCCAGGGCCCACCAAAAGCGACTCTCTCGTCGTTTGATATAATCGAATGGTAGTGGTAACCTTGCCAATCTCTGCCGCATTTGAGCCGGGCTCTAGCCACAAGGCCACGGTCGAGTTCTATGGGGCGTCGGCGCCATCCCCCTTGAGGTTCCTACTGTTTCTTGAGTGCCGAGAAGATTCGGTGGAGCGTTGTTTCAAACCCACGTGACTGAAGAAGGTTTCCAACAACAAGTACGTCGGCGCCTGCCGTTGCTGCCCTCGAGGCTACTTCAGGCGTTGTGATTCCGCCTCCCACGATTAGGATTCCGTCATAAGCCTCTCTGACCATCCGAATCGTTTCTTGGGGGATCGGCTCGCCGGCCCCGCTTCCAGCTTCCAGATACAAGGTCCTCATGCCAAGGTACTTGGCTGCCAGTGCATAGATTACCGCAAGGCTTGGCTTTGAAGCCGGTAAGCTGTTGACCTGACCGATGAAGCTGGCTGCACTGTTGTTGCCAAAAATGAGATACCCCATCGGGATACTTTCGATTCCACACCTCTGCACCTCGACCGCCCCCAAAGCCTGAGCGCCCACGATAAAATAGGGATTGGTCGAGTTGAGAAGGCTGCTGAAGAGGATGGCGTCTGCGAAACGTGAGACACCCGTGATGTTGCCCGGGAAGAGGATAACTGGGACTGGTTGTGACCTAGTGTGACCCCGGTGTGATTTGATGTGACTCTTAACAGCTTTTACGACTGAATCAAGCCGCCTCTGGTTGGCAAGCGTAGACCCGCCCACCAGTATCAGGGAGGCACCAGCGTCTACTGCTTTCGTCGCGACGGCTACCGCCTGCTTTGGAGAGAAGTTCTCTGGGTCGATTAGGGCGGCACAAACGGTGCCCTTCTTCGTCGTTTCAATCAGGTGCTTCTCGATTGGACCGATGCTGATCAAGTCATGCCCCGGCTCTGGCATAGTCGTCGACGAATGTGTTGTAGACATCGATGTCGGCTCGCTTGGTCTCGTACCTGAGCTCTCTGCCAGCGTGGAGGGGACAATTCGGATTTCCGCATGTGACCCTGAAGACCGTGTCTTGTGATTCCTCGTCTTGTTGTGATGCGATGCGTATGGAAATCAGGCCACAACGGGGACAAGCAAAGACCTTGGGCAACGTGCGGTGGATGACTCGAAGAGTCTTCTTGCGTCTCCTACCCATTATCTCGCCCGTTTGTCTGATATCTGAAGTAAATAAGATAGTGTTTCACGTGGTTTGTCCAACTAATACGAATGTTTCAATTTAAACGCCAAATGAACGCATTTAGGTTAATTAAATCGAGGTTTGTTGACATTTCCTGGAAGAGCCGTGTCGGCAAGCCTTAATACAATTCTGGCTGACAACCCCACATATGAGTTTGCCCGAACGACTGCTAACCGAGTCTTCTCTCACTACAAGGCAATTTGCATCTCTAATGAGTTACCAGCGAGTTGTGTCAGGAGAAATCAGGCTTAGAGATGCCGCCTCGATTGCTTCGTCTGGCCGTATCAGGGGGAATCCACAGAAGATGCTCACGGTTGGATCTTACTACCGGACACTCACCCAGGCCAAGACCAATGTTAGAAAGTCTCTTGTGACGATTTTAATTAGTATCCAGTTAGGCGTGGTACGGCCAGAGGAACTCCGGCGTCTCTTTGATTTGGTGGGCGCAGGGATCCGAGAGCTACCGGAGGAGGAGCAAGAACGCCTCGTAAGAATTCTTCGAGCTCTGGTTGATCATATCGTCTTGTGATGACGTCACGTGAAGGCAGCCGTCACGTCACGCCTTTCCGGCGTAGGTTCCCACAATAGGACCCAGAAACCAATTCGGACTCGGGTCCGTTGCCTTCCTGGACCTTCTTCTGAATTCCCTCGTGATTCCTCAACACATGAGACGAACCGAAGACGTCTTGGAGATCGGCGATGAGCAACTGGATGGCACGACAGGTAACCGAACGGGGCCCGGAATCGTGTCGTGTAGGGTTAAGTGCCCTGTGACAGCATCACGCTTAAATCACGTCCTTGTGTGATGCTAGGATCGTGGCACTGATCGATGACGCGGTCGTGGTTATCCTTCTAGCGTCGTCGGGCTTCTTTGTCGCCCTGGCGTTCGGCCTCTTGGTCAGGTATCGGCAGGTTTCGCAGAAGATTTCGGCGTCGTCTGACCTAGGGCGTGACCTCTGGCAAGCCCTCGAGCAGAGAATGAAGAAACAAGATGAACGCATACTCGACGTGATGGCGAGGCTCGAGGTTGTACAGTCTCGGGTTATGACTGCCACGACCGTCCATGGTCCTGCTGCGTTGTCTTCTCTCCCGCCCCTTAACCCGCCACCCGCCCCTGCTGATGAGAAGTCGGGTGGCGTGATGGAGCCTGCTCTTCCTGAGCAACAGCGAGAGTCACAGTTGGAGTCACGGGAATCACGGCCCCCGTCGTCACAAGCACCTCTCGACGAGACGCAGCTTGCGGCGATCAGGCTGTTGAGTGAAGGTCCGAAGAACACCCGTCAGTTGACTGATGTTCTCAAGAAATCGCGCGAGCATACTGCGAGGACGATGAAGGGGCTGTTTGATAGGGGCCTTGTTACTCGAAATGACTCGACGAAGCCATTTGTCTATCAGCTTACTGAAGAGGGTAAGCACTACGCCACTGCTGGCGTGTAGTTTCATCTCCTTACGTTTCCCAGTGTTGAGGAATCCCCATGCGTCTCGACTGAGACGCGTAGGAGATTTGTGAGGTGTGGGACGGTGCTCCTCTTCGGTTGTCGACTTGTGGTCCTTATGTCGAGTGGTTTGCGGTTTCGCTGAGGTACTCCTGAACTAGGCTTGAGGCCAGCATCAGGGCACGACCTTGGGACGGGTGGACGTGGAACCCAGGCAGAATCGTCCGACGTAGTCTCGGGTAAGGTCCCTCGCCCTTTCAAGAGCGGTGGCCTCGATTCCAGGAACTCCGCACATCATGAAGAGGACGTTTTTGGTTCGTCCTGTTATCCTGCTGTTTGCGGAATCCCTGTATGGGTAGACCGCTACCAGTTCCCTAGATTCTTGGTCCTCGATTACGACTTCGATTCCGGTGAGCGAGTCTGCCGACGTCATTCCGATTCCGTGGAAGGGCTCGTTCTTCGCTGCCCTCCGCATCAGCAGTGAGTCCTCCTTGACGGTTGCTGTATCGAAGGCCGCTATTGCGATAGAGGTTTCCAGGGACGCCAGGTTGTAGGAGTCCACGACCGTGTTCAGCCTAGGCAGATTTCTTCCTCCAAGGACCCTTCTCGTCAGTGCTTCGCCTGCCGGCCGGATTTTGGTCGGATCGATACCCACCCTCCAGAAGAAATCCCGATAGGCCCGGAAGATGGGCTGCGTCTTTACTTCGTTCAATGAAGTCGTCCTTCGGCGCGTCCTTTCTTGCACCTCTCGTTTGAACGACTCCAGGGCAGGATCAAGGTCCCTCACAACCAACCCGTTCATTTTCAGCTAGAGGACGCCCAGTCCCGGAAAAGAGGACTGAAGCTCGGGAGTTATCTTCAACAATGTGCTAGAACGTCCCCTCCTTCAAGACTGCGCTCAGGCCGACGGTGTCTCTCCTGGATGATGAAAAGGTGTGGGTAGGAATTTCAATGGGTTCGTGCCGTAATCTTGTCGGCCGAATCACCTTACATTCCGCCTAAGTTGTATGAATAGAATCGTCCGTGTAGCATTCCACTCCCGGACCGAGGGGTTCGCCCGCAGTCGTCTGGTTACCAGCGGCGCTCGTCGCGTCTTTCGTTGGGCCGCCTTCTTCGGTAAGCTCAACCGTAGTTTGATTCTTGGGGCCCACCCCTGACCTTCCTGTTATTCTACTGTAAGGAGCCCCTGATGTATTGATTGTCTTACGAGAGTAAAGGAGCCCGTTCTAGGTACACGATATTAGTTGGATATGCTTTGGGGTCTAGACGGAATCGCAATTGGTTGATGTACGACGCAAAAGAAGAAGGGTTGAACGGGAAAACAAACTCCAGTGGAAAGACTGGGGTGGGGGTAACGAGTGAACAAGGGTGAAGAGCTCCAGACAGCAGCAACAAGAGCACCCCTGTGTTTCCGATGGAACTTGTCCAAGCCTAAATTGCGCCAAACACCTGAATCCGACCCCCCCGTTTCCATTGGAGCCTGTGCAGACCTTTCTACGATCATAGGCGAGTGAAGCCCTGTGAACGGTCCCTCTCCTATCAAATCGTTGTCAAAGTAACTGACAACCAAGTTCACAAGTTCACACCCGATGTGAATTTATCGGGGTTGTCGGCACCGACGGGGCCGTAACTTGCGCAAGCGGATTAAGATCGAACTGGAAGACGACGAAGGAACGAAATTCACACTCGCGCTCGAAGGCGCAGTCTCCCGGGACAAACTGATGAAAGCCATGGACATGCTCGAAGTCATGGACGTACCCCTAGAGCGCTCCCAAAGGGCACCTGACGAAGGAACCTTCTTCGGGAAAGTGCAGACACTCTTGGAAACGACATTTGCAGCAGGGGATTTCTCGTCGTCAGACGTGGCCCGCGAGTTCGAGGACAAGTACGGCCAGCCCGTCAAGCTCAGCACGGTCTCTACCTATCTGTCGCGTCTCGCCGACAGGCAGTACATCAAACGCGAGAGGTTCGGGAACTCTTGGGTGTATAGAAGGGTATACCTGAAGCCGGCACAAGTCGCCGAAAGATAGCTAAAGGCAGCTTCCGCCTCGAGCGAGGACACTAATCAACCGCAGGACTAAACAACACCCACTAGGAAGTCAGCTAATTCACCCAATCCACCGAATATCCGGTCGGGGTGTTCGGCCCGAAGCCTTTCGGCCTGAATCGGCCCTCTAGCCACCGCGATCACTGGCACACGCGCGTTCCTCGCAGCCTGGACATCGGCGGGGGCGTCTCCGACATAAACCACTTCTCGGGTCCCCAGGCCAAGCACCTTCAGTGTCCTCTCTAGCATGACGGGGGAAGGCTTCAACTCCTCCTTCTTCTCTCCACAGAATATCGACTGGAAGAACGGCGCCAACCCGAACCTCGCTAACTCGCTTTCTACACGAGTGGTGGATCCGTTCGAAACAAGGGCAAGCCTGAAACCCAATCTCTTCAGGGAGCCAAGACAACCCATGGCATCAGGGTAAAGCTCCGGGTCCTCGTCTTTGTAGAGCCGGACCCACATTTCATCGACCTCCTTCCAAAGTGACTTCGGTACACCAACCTTCTCATAGAACTCGTACCAATTCGGGCTCTGGGCCCTATAGAATTCGTCCTTTGTCAGCCGTTTCGTGCCCAGCTTCGAGAAGACTCGATTGTAGACGTTGAAGCTCGCCCCGAGGGAATCGAGTAGGACTCCATCCCAATCGAACATCACCCCGACCACTTTCTCAATCCGCCGGCCTGACGAGTATCTCAACGAGGGCCGACCAAGTGCGGTCGGCTTAAACACGTTGGGTCGCATCGCACCTTCATTCAAGCTTCACTATCTATCGTAATGGACCACGTCAGCCCATTGGCGTCTTCCGCGTTTCAGGGACGGAGATTTCACATCCTCAGCGCCCTTGCCTATGGAGATGACTCCCACTGGATGGAAGTGGGGAGGTATGCCCAGCAGCCGCTTCATCCCCGGAACGTCTGATACACCGGTGAAGGCAGCGGCCAAGCCCACATCCACGGCCCCCAGCAAGATGATCATGCAACCCGCCCCAACATCAAAGAACCAATAGGGGGTGGGCCACTCGATTTCTCTTCCCTCCTCGTTCAACTTGTCAGGTTCGTTGTACCTGTCGTGATAGAGCTTCTCGCTGACGCAAGCGACGACGGCGACTGGAGCCTCCGAAATCCACCTATGGAAGCCGGACGCGTTGTATTCCTCCTCCCCCTGCAGCTTGGCGACTTCCTTCTTGAGCACAGGGTCGGTGACCACCACGTAGGCGCTCCCCTGGCTGAACCCAGCGCTAGGGGCGTGCAGGGCCAATTCGACGATTCGGTTGACCATCTCTTTCGGAACAGGGTCGGCGACGAAATGCCTGACCATGCGGCGTCTTCGTACTACCTTTTGGAACTCCACATTCCCCTCGAGCTCGGTGGTATTGTTATCGTTTACGGGAGAATCGAAAAACCACAGTCACCTGTAGCTGGCGCCAACGCGTCGCTTCCGTCTGGTAAACGGAACCAGCATGGGGACTTCACTCGCGTACTTTGCGTATCGTTCTCCAAAAAGGACGAGCAACTCCTTTTCCTCGAACGGAATTATGACAAACCGGAACCAGAGCAGGATCATCAGGGTCGCGACAAAGACGAACGTATAGCCGCCCACCAAAGCCCAACCGAACACCATTACGACCACTCCGAAGTAGAGCGGGTTCCTCACATACTTCTGAGGACCGGCGACGACAAGGGGCTCTGTCCGTCCCGACCGGTCTGCAACAGGGACTCTCCTGAAGAGCTTGAGGAACGTGACGTAGGTGGAGGTTATCATCACCACGGGGCTCCTGTAACTGAACACCCAGCCCATCGTCGCCAGCCCGGCCACCACTGTCACTCCTCCGATTATCCGCACCACCGGGGGCAGATTCAGAGAGGACGGAAGGCCAAGGAGAGCTGAAACGAGATAGGAGATGGCGAAGAGGACCAGAACTAAAATCAGTATGAACGACGCCGCGACCACTACGGCCCGACCCAGTCTGGACTCGATCAATTCCCTCGCCACGTCACCTCATTATACGACACTATCTACTGCATAGCGACCGTTCTAAGTTTTCGAACAGGCGTTCTGCGCACTAGGCATATCCAAAGTGGGTTCGTCACCCCCCAACGAGAAACTTGCGTAACGTCAAAACGACTTCGAAATCCACGGCCTTTCTCCTTTCCCTTTCATTCCTCATGGCAGGGATCGCCTTCATGACACAACCGGCGGTCGCCGAGTCGTTCAACAACGTCCAAGTCTTTGCAACTTCAGTCTCCAACAACGCCTCTGAATTCCAATTCGCGGCCTACAACCTTACGGGTACCCTCATTGCGTCGTACCAGGCCCCATACCCAGCGGCGGCGTTCGAACTCCCGACAGGTGGATACCTGTTCACTGTAAGCTCTACCAGCTTCAACCCGCCCACGAAGTACCCATGCCCAATCATGGGGACCGGCTCGTCCGAGGAATCGGGCTCGACCGCGCCTGTGGTTGCCTCCAACGGATCAATCGTAGCCACGCCTATCGAGTGCTACCCTCAGTCTTCCGAGTATGGATACGCCTTCTTGAGCATCTCTGGTCCGCAAACAATCGACATCAAGATACTGAACGCGTCGACACTCCCAGTCACCCAGGTCTCGATCAAAGCATCCTATGTCAACGGGACGGCCGTCGCCGGCGCCTCGGTCTATGCATCCGTGGTCGGCGAGTACTACTGGTGGTGGCAGAACACATCAATCCGAATGGGTTCGCAGACAGACAGCAGCGGCGTCGCCCACCTGGTCGTCCCCAGGGCGCCCGCAGTAATCACAGCCTGGAAGTGGGTCCCGGTCTTCACAGGGAAGAACGGAAGCACGATTCAGACGACGATAGGCGGCCAGAAGGTGAACATCACGTTCTACTGGCAACCCACCTACGTCGGACTTTCAGGGTCGGGGCTCCTGCTTCCTCCACAGAGTAACATTAGCCTGACACTCCGCTACCAGCAGCCCGACTACTGGGTGATGCCAGCAGGCGTTGAATCACAAGGCTCGTCCATCGGCGGAGCACCGGCGGCCACCGTCGCAAGCCAGCCCGGCGGCACACCTTCGCTAGCTTCGAGTCTCTCGAACACCCAGGCCTCCAACCAGTATTACCTCCCCTCCCAGATTCCGGCCATTCAACAGGCCAGTGGAGCTGAAACGACGCCCAACGGACAGACAGGACTACCCATTGCGGAGGTCGTCGCAGCTGCGGGTGCAGCTTTCGTCGCCGCGGCGCTCGTAGTTGTCCTCACTGTGACAAGGCGTCATCATAACAGGCCGCCCGCCTCGTCGGCGTAAGCGGCCCCCTCCCATTTTGTAATGGGGCCATCAAACGAAGTCCGCCACCCTTAATCACCCAGTTCCAACCAACGGCAATATCTGATGCACGGAGTCAACCGCGTAACGGGTTCGTCCTTCATCTCATCAAAGAACTCCACATGCGAGCCATGGCAAGAGTCGCAGTATCCTTGTCTCCTCTATCCCTTTGGCAATCGAGTGACGGCGCCGCGGCGGCCCCCGCCCGTCACCGCACACCACCTTTCTATTCGGAAGAAGCCAGAAGACGAATTTACCAAAGACCTATCTAGACCAGTGTTTCCACTGTTCTCAATTGTCCGGAGGCATCGACGAAACCTTTCGTAGAGCAAAACAGGCCAGG
>Ga0187778_10002088_pt1 | contig 13737 bp, 10 predicted proteins | sample 1015_Q2_SP5_20_M_FD_132418 | JGI IMG/M metagenome (GOLD analysis project Ga0187778, IMG submission 132418) | Tropical peat soil microbial communities from peatlands in Department of Meta, Colombia - 1015_Q2_SP5_20_MG | ecosystem: Environmental > Terrestrial > Soil > Wetlands > Peat | place... | reverse complement strand
TCGAGCCGTTCACCTCCAGGACATGTTGCTTCTTGAAATCACTCAGGGTTCGCGTGACCGTTTCCCGTGAAGTGCCGATCAACTGCGCCATTTCTTCGTGTGTCAAAGCCAGCTTCAGGCGGACAGTGCCGTCTACAACGCGGCCATCGGTCGACCATTGCAGCAGGAGGCGAGCCAGTTTCTCCGAGACTGAATGGGACAATCCGATGGATCGGATCACTTCGTAGGCCGATTGGCAGTCGCGGGCGAGATGCTGGGCAGCGTGCAAGCACGCATCGGGATGTTGGTTCAGGAAGTGCAAGAAATCTTCGCGGCGAATGAATGCCAACTGGGCCGGCTGCAGGGTTTCCACTGTCACTTCGTAGGGCTTTCTGCTGATGCACGCATGCAGGCCGAGAATCGTGCCCGGCTCGGCAATTTTCAAAATCATGCTCTTGCCGTCGGCGTTAGTAGTGGTCAGCTTGGCACGGCCCTGGCAGAGAACGTAGACGCCACGGGCATCTTGTCCTTCCAGAAAAACCACAGAGCTTTCCGGATAAGAGCTGACATGTTTCAAGTTGTTCAAGTCTTGCGTGGTGGCCTCAGAGAGCGCGCAGAAAGAATTACCATTGCGCAGCTTGCATGCAACACAGTTGTCAACGATGGGAAGGCCGTATGGAGAGTGCGCGGTTCTCCTCTCCGGGGCCGGGTAAAAACCGGGCGCCTGAGTCCTGCTAATCGCGTTTACTGTTGCGGTTGCCATCATGATTTCCTTTCGCGAAGAGGTTTTTCTACCCCACTTGAGTACGACTGCACTCTACGCGCAGCCACGAAACTTCAGTACTAGGGCAATCCCTAGTTTTTTGACGTTCCTGAACTTGGCGTGTTGATAGAGACTAACGATCCGCAGATGTTCAGTGCTGCGATCGACTACTCAATTGCGGAGAGAAGTACGGAATTCCGGTCAGCACGCTGGAGATGGCAACAGGCAGTTGTTCGTTGGTATAGACCTTCAGCACGTAGCCATCAGCGCCCAGAGCGCGGGCCTTCTTCAGATAAGCCGAGGAGGACTGCACGGTCAGGAAGATGATCTTGGCCGCGATCCCAGCTTCACGGATTCTGGCGGCCGCTTCAAAGCCGGTCATAACGGGCATGCTGATGTCTGACACAATCAGGTCCGGATTGAGCTGAGTTGCCGCTTCGACCAGTTTCTGTCCGTTTTCAACCGCTGCAATGACGTCGTACTCCGGCTCGAGCAAGGCGCGAAGTTCTTCCAGCATCTCCGCGTGATCATCAGCCAACAGGATTCGCGTTCGACTCATGGAAGCGTAACTAGCCGCCGCATCGAAAAAAGTTTGCGTCGCTGCAGCCATTGGAAAAGTTCACAATGTCAGCTCACTGCGGCTGGAATTTCAAAGCCGCGGTTGCGTTGTGACTAATGCAGAATAGAGAGGTCGGAGGTTGCTTGGGACTAGGGTATACCCTAGTTTTTTAGCCTGGGATAAGCCCTCGCTGGAGAGCGACTTTGGTCAGTTCGGCGACGCTCCTGACCCCCAGCTTGGCCATAATTCGTGCCCGGTGGAACTCTACTGTCTTGACAGATACGTGGATCACGTCGGCGATTTCTTTGTTGCCGCGACCCTCGACGATTAGCTGCAGGATTTCCCGTTGACGGTCGGAAAGCTCCTCGGTTTCTTCGCTGAGTTCTCCCTCACGATTCCACAGGCGGGCGATTACATCCTCGCCAAATGCCGGAGTGATATAGATTTTGCCTCGCAACACTGTGGTGAGCGCCTGCTGCAGTTCCTCGGTAGCACCGGACTTAAGAACATAGCCAGAAGCGCCCAATCGGAGGGCCTGCTTCAGATAGGCAGGATTGAGGTGCTGGCTGAGAAAGATTAATTTCGTCTGCGGCAGATTCTTCTTGATCTGCTTTGCCGCCTCGAAGCCGTTCAGCAGGGGCATGCTGATATCAAGGATCACGAGATCGGGCTTCGACCGCTCGGTTTCTCTGACTAAAGCACGGCCATCCTTGGCAATGCCAACAATTTCATATTGAGCCTGCAAGGCAGCACGGAGCCCGTCAAGAATCAGGACGTGGTCGTCGCCAAGCAGCACCCTCAGCTTCATGGTCAACAAAGATAACAACAGCGTATCATGCTTGGAAAGACTACTTTCTAGAGATAGCTGATGAAAGGCCCCACGTCGCCATCCACGCCAACGCCGGTCCACGACAATCCAGTTCTGGAGCGAAGGTCTCTTCTGTGGTCGCTGGTTGGCTTGGGCATGCTGTTGGTGATCGCTGCAGTCGCGGTCTGGATACTCCATGAGGTCGTCGACGCCGACTTCCTGGTGGATCACACGCGGGAAGTCATCAACACGAACAGCCAGCTGCTGACAGATGTGAAGGATGCCGAATCGGCAGAACGCGGATACATCATTACCGACGATGAAGGCTACCTTGATCCCTACCGTATCGCTTACGCGGACATTCAGCTCAGCTTTGAAAAGTTGCTAAAGCTCACGCAAGACAATTCCGCCCAGCAAGACCGACTCAGAAATTTAAAAACACTGATTGAGAAAAGAATGGACGTCTTTAACACCGCCGTCCAGCAGCGGAAGGCGTCTGGCTTCAGCGCCGCGCAAGCGGTGGTGGTCGGTGGCCAAGGCCGCATCGTTATGAGCCAAATTCGCGAAGCCAGCAAGCAGATTGGAGATGAGGAAGACCGGCTATTGCAAGAGCGCATACACACTCGCCAGAATCGGCTGCAGGACGGATTTATTGCCACGGTGCTGGCGGCACTTCTGGCCCTGATAGCCCTGGTCTTCGCGCCCATTGATGTACGTCGCGCCGTACGTCGCCAGAAGATTGCAGAGGAGGAGAAACAAGAAAGCGAAGCCACTGCACAGGCATTGTTCGAGGCCGCTGCGCAGGCAATCTTCGTAGTTGGCCGGGATGGACTGATCGTGATGGCAAATCCTGCGACCGAAAAAATGTTGGGCTACACCCCGGGCGAATTGACCGGGCAACCGGTGGAGTTGCTGGTGCCGGGAAATCTCCGCGGTGGTCACGTAAATCATCGGGAGGGATACTTCGAGAATCCGCAAAATCGCCCCATGGGGTTCGGCCTCGATCTGCAAGCGAGGAAAAAAGATGGATCGATTTTTGACGTGGAAATCAGTCTCAGCTATATGCGCAGGGCGAAACAGATACTGGCGGTTGCCTTTATGTCGGACATTTCCAAGCGCAAGGCAGATGAGCAGGCTATCCGGCAGCAGGGCGAAGATTTACGCGCGTTGACGGGAAGGCTGATGACGGCCCAGGACGACGAGCGCCGCCGGATTGCCAGAGATCTACACGATGATCTCAGCCAAAAGCTGGCCTATCTGGCGATGGACCTTGGGAAGCTGGCGAACAAACCGACTTCTCAGGAAATGCTCAACAGCTTGCGGAGCCTGCAGCGTCGAGCGGGTGAAGCCGCGGAAAGCGTGCGTCACATTTCGCACCAATTGCATCCTTCGATTCTGGATGATATCGGCTTGGAAGCAGCGCTGGAACAGAACTGCGAGGAATTCGAAGAGCGTTCCGGGATTCGTACACATTTTCTGGGTCGTGATGTCCCGGAATCTCTGCCCGGGGAAGTCGCAAGCAGCATGTATCACATTTTTCAGGAAAGCCTGCGCAACGTCTCCAAGCACTCCAAGGCTTCAGAGGTTTTTGTGACTCTCGAAGCGGCTAACGGGGTGCTGCGGCTGAGCGTAAGGGACGAGGGGGTGGGACTGGCGCCCGCACCCGCCAAAAGTTCTTCAGGTATTGGGATTATGGGGATGAAGGAACGCGCTCACCTGGTCAATGGGAAGGTTTCAATCGAATCCCGCGCCGGCGAGGGAACAGAGGTAAATGTGACTGTACCCCTCACAATCAGCGACTAGACATCCAACCGTCTTTATGATCGACCACCGTTGTTTCACTTCTCACTGATGCAATATTCGGCAAACAGCGGGCCACCGTGTTCCGGATCAGCGGACTGGACGTAGAGATCGACGTTCGCACAATCGTAGTAACCATGATTCTTCGGCAGCCGGACCATCCAGTACGTACCCGGTTGCGGGGTGGAGCAGTTTGGAGCCCCCTTCGTGCACTGCAATTCATAAGTCTTCCCCGATTCCTGAATGGTAACCAGAACTACGTCGCCGCTGACGGTCGTGTTCTTGACGGTAATTGTCGATTTATCCAGGGCCAAGACTTGTGCTGCGATTAGTAGAGCAAATAGAAAGGCCAATTTCTTCATACATCCCTCCCCATGCTCGTTCAAGAAACCAATCTGATTATTTAGTGGGGCCGCCAATACCCGCTGTGATTCGGGTCACAACGACAGCAATCAGCCGACACCGGCACTGTCACGAAAGTGCGCCATGAGTCACAGGCGCTTGTGATAAAGGGCACAGCCGAAACTCGTGGGCCGGAAGGAAGATACCAAGGTAAGCGGGGTGCATTATGAAGAAGATACTGATCCTTGGCGCGGCTGGGCGGGACTTTCACAACTTCAACGTGGTGTTTCGTAACAACCTTGATTATCAAGTGGTTGCATTCACCGCCACGCAGATCCCCGACATTGCCGGGCGCCGCTACCCGCACGAACTTGCCGGGCGCCTCTATCCCGACGGCATACCAATCTTCGAAGAGAAGGATCTCGAAAATCTGATCAGGGGAAATGAGATTGATGCGGTCGTGTTCTCTTACAGCGACATCTCCCATCAAAATTTGATGCATCTGGCCTCCAGGGCATTGGCTGCCGGCGCCGACTTTTATCTTCTGGGAACTGAACACACCCAACTCGAGTCAGACGTTCCAGTGGTTTCGATCTGCGCAGTGCGAACAGGCTGCGGTAAGAGTCCGGTGTCGCGTCTGGTTGCGGCGGAACTGCGGCGACACGGGCGCAAGCCGGTGGTGATCCGCCATCCCATGCCCTACGGGGACCTGGCTGCCCAAGCGGTGCAGCGCTTCGCCACCATGGAGGATTTGGAGCTGCAGAAGTGCACGATCGAAGAGCGCGAAGAATATGAGCCGCATATTCGCCAGGGCACGGTCGTCTATGCGGGCGTGGATTACGAAAAGATTTTGCGGCGGGCGGAACAGGAAGCAGACGTGATCTTGTGGGACGGGGGCAATAACGATACGCCGTTCTACAAGTCTGGCCTGGAAATTGTCGTGGTTGATCCACATCGGCCCGGCCACGAACTGGCGTACTACCCCGGCGAAGTTAACCTGAGGCGCGCTGGTGCCATTGTGATCAACAAAGTCGACACGGCGCAACCACGGGACATCGAAACCGTGCGCCACAACATAAAACTAACCAATCCGAAGGCCAAGGTTTTTGAAATGGCATGCCGCGTCACGGTGGGCGAACCTGGCGTGGTCAAGGGCAAACGCGTATTGGTCGTCGAAGATGGGCCGACACTCACGCATGGCGAGATGCCCTATGGGGCGGGCGTTGTAGCCGCGCAACAATGCGGGGCAGCCGAACTGGTGGATCCGCGGCCTTATGCGGTGGGATCGATTCGCAATACCTACGACCGCTATACCCACCTGACAAGTCTGCTGCCGGCAATGGGCTACAGCGCCATGCAGCGGCATGAACTCGAGGAGACGATTCGGCGCACCCCGTGCGATCTGGTGGTAATTGCTACTCCGATCGACCTCACACGAGTCATCAACATCGACAAACCGACGCTACGGGTCACGTACGAGGTCGAAGAACTCAGCAAACCGGGTTTGACCGACCTGCTGGCCACGTTCCTCCACGAACAGGAGCCAGCCTTCGCGGGAGGCGGAATATGAATGGCAAGGATTTTCTGTCGATCAAAGACTTCTCGCCTTCTGAAATTCAGTACCTGCTGATTCTGGGCCGGCAGGTCAAGACGCACCCCACGACCTACTGCGACGCGCTGAAACGTAAGACGCTGGCGATGATTTTCGAAAAGCCGTCACTGCGCACGCGGGTAAGTTTCGATGTGGGGATCCAGCAACTGGGAGGTTTCTCGATTTATCTTTCGCCGGCCGAGATCAATCTTGGAAAACGCGAGTCGGTCTACGACGTGGCCAAGAACCTGGAGCGCATGGTGCAGGGAATCATGATTCGCACGTTTGCGCACGAGATTGTCGAGCAGATGGCGGAGTATGCCAGCATTCCGGTGATAAACGGGCTGACGGACTACAGCCATCCATGCCAGGCGATGGCGGACTACCTAACGATTTGGGAAGTGAAGGGCAACCTGGAGGGGCTGAAGGTCGCGTTTGTCGGGGACGGGAACAATGTGGCCCACTCCCTGATGTTTGCCGGTGCGCAGTTGAGTGTGCATGTTTGGGTGGCCACTCCGAAAGGCTATGAACCGAGGGCGGGGGCTGTCGCATGGGCTCGCGAGCGTGCCAAGCAAACTGGAGGCAGTTGCCATTTGACGAACGATCCGCTGGAGGCGGTTTCAGGCGCGGATGTTGTGTACACCGACGTGTGGGCGAGCATGGGCAAGGAAGCAGAAGCGGAGCGGCGCAGAGAGATTTTCTTCCCATATCAGGTCAATGAGAAGCTTTTCCGCCATGCCAAGGAAGATGCCATCTTCCTGCATTGCCTTCCTGCGCATCGTGGCGACGAAGTCACCAGCGAAGTGATTGACTCCCCGCGGTCACTCGTCTTCCAGGAGGCGGAGAATCGCCTGCATGTGCAGAAAGCGATCATGCTTGAACTGATGAAAGGGGAGTTCGTGAAATTGCCGGGCCTGGTGGAGCTGCAGGAACTGGTGCACGTGTAATGAGTAGCTGGTGGCGAGGAGCTAGTGGCTGGAAAACAAGATGCGCGGAACTGGGCCGTTTGCTGACTGGCCTTCGTGCCGGGTCGAGCAAAGTCGGTAGCTCCCAGCTATCAGCTACTGGCGAATGAGATGAAAACCATTCTGTTGGCGATCGGCGGCAATTCGCTCATCCGCGCTGGTGAGAAGGGCAGCATTGCGGAGCAGATGGCGAATGCGCGCCGGACTGCATGTGAAGTTGTTGGTCTTTGCACGGCTGGATATCGAATCGTTCTCACCCATGGGAATGGTCCGCAGGTAGGCGCGGCGCTGCTTCGTTCGGAGCGCGGAGCAAGTCAGGTTCCCGGCCATCCCCTGGACGTATGTGACGCCAGTACCCAGGGCGAGATTGGATACATCCTGCAACAGGCACTGGAAGGCGAACTGAGGATCGCGGGCGTACACATGCCGGTGGTCACGGTTGTGACGCAGAGTGTCGTGTCGACAGAGGATCCTGCCATGCACCATCCAACCAAGCCGATCGGGCCGTTCTACTCGAGAGGGGATGCCGAAGAGCGCAAGCGGCAATTTGGTTGGGAGATTGTTGAGGATGCGTCAAGGGGATATCGCCGAGTAGTACCATCGCCGGAACCGATCGAGATTGTCGAACTGGAAGTGATTCAAGACCTGGTCGAACAGGGCGTGCTGGTCATTGCCTGCGGCGGAGGAGGAATTCCGGTCGTTTGGCAGGACGGCAAGTTGCGAGGGGTGGAAGCCGTCATTGATAAAGACCGGGCTTCGGCGTTGCTGGCGTCAAAGCTCGGGGTTGATTTGTTTGTGATCTCAACCGATACCGACTATGTGTACCTCGATTACAAAAAACCGTCGCAGCGGCCGCTGAAGAGTGTTACTCCGGTTGAGCTGCAAAAGTTCTTCGAGGAGGGACATTTTCCTCCTGGAAATATGGGCCCGAAGATCGAATCGGTCCTGCGGTTTTTGAGCAATGGAGGGAAGGAAGCAATCATCACCTCTTGCGAGAATCTGCGTCAAGCGGTTGACGGGTCAGCCGGCACGCACGTGATTGCGGAACAGCAGACGATCAACCTGGGATTGCAGCGTGGAGTCAAACTTCCGGTAGGAGAGCGCTGAAGATGTCCGGATTCACGGTCGCAGTACAAAGCCTTGCGCAAAGAGTCAGCGCCGATAACAAGCTAAAGCACGTGGTGGAATCACAGCAGTTCACGGTTCCGCTGCTGATGGAGCTGTTCGACCGCTCGCGGGGAATGGAACGGGTAGTGGCGCGCGGCGGCTCGCTCGATTATCAGAATCGAATCATGGCAACGCTGTTTTATGCGCCGTCGACGCGAACGCGATTCAGTTTTGAAGCTGCCATGCATCGGCTCGGCGGGAGAGTGCTGTCGACCGAACATGCGCATGCATTTTCGTCGGCGATGGAAGGCGAGCAAGTTGAAGACTCAATACGAATCATCGGCGGCTACGCCGACGTAATTGTGGTACGCCACCACCAGGAGGGCGGAGCGAAGCGCGCAGCCCAGGTCTCACCCGTTCCTGTCATCAACGCCGGCGATGGCGACGGCGGTCAGCATCCCACGCAGGCGTTGCTTGATCTGTACACGATTTATCGGGAGCGCCCCCTCAACGGCTTGAGTGTAGCAATTGTTGGAGAACTGGATAAAGGAAGGACCGCGCGCTCACTCGCATATCTTCTGGCCAAGTTTGAGCGCGTGAAGATGTATTTCGTCAGCCCACCGGAATTGCAGATGAAGCCGGACATTCTCGGATACCTTGATGAGCACGGAGTTCACTACGAACTGGAGCCGGACATTGATCGGGTGCTTGCAGAAGCGGATGTGATCTACCAGACCCGCATTCGGCCAGAGCGGGTACGCGGCGTGGAAAACCTGAAGAGATATGCAATCGACTCGTCGTCGGTTCGACGGATGAAACCGGACGCGTTGATTCTTCACCCGCTGCCACGGACAGTTGAACTCGACGAATCCGTTGACGCGGATCCTCGAGCGCTTTATTTCCGCCAGGCGCGTAATGGATTGTACGTGCGCATGGCGTTGCTGACGATGTTGCTGGAGTAGGAGTCGGAGTCTGCGAAAGCTTTCTCCCGACCGCTTACTTCCGGCTGCTTTTTGAAAGGAATGAGTATGCCAGTGCTTCATGAGCAGTTGAAGACTCAAGAACTTATTGATCTCGAAAATCGGTATGGCGCGCATAACTACTATCCGCTGGATGTGGTGATCGAGCGCGCCGAAGGCGTATGGGTGTATGACGTCGAGGGCAAGCGCTATCTCGATTGTCTGGCTGCCTATTCAGCGGTGAATCAGGGCCACTGCCACCCCAAAATTTTGCAAACGCTCATGGAGCAGGCAGGGAAAGTCACGCTCACCTCGCGGGCATTCCGCAACGACCAGTTAGGGCTGCTCTACAAGGACCTGCACGATTTGACCGCCTTCGAGATGGCTCTACCGATGAACTCGGGCGCTGAAGCGGTTGAGACCGCAATCAAGACGGCCCGTAAATGGGGATACACGATCAAAGGGATCCCGCCGGATAAGGCCGAGATCATCGTTTGTGCGAACAACTTTCACGGGCGCACAGTAACTGTCATCAGCTTTTCAACCGACGAACAATATCGCGATGGATTCGGTCCGTTTACGCCGGGATTCAGAGTAGTTCCATTCGGGGATCTGCAGGCATTGCGTCAGGCAGTCACGCCGGATACCTGCGCGTTCCTGGTAGAGCCGATTCAAGGCGAAGCAGGCATCGTGATTCCGCCGGCGGGATATCTGAGACAGGTTGCTGAAATTTGTACGGAAAATCGCGTTCTGCTGATGCTGGACGAAATCCAGTCGGGTCTTGGGCGCACAGGCAAGCTGTTTGCCTACATGCACGAAGGAATCAGGCCCGATGTCCTGATCGTGGGCAAAGCGCTGGCCGGAGGCTTCTATCCGGTCTCGGCCGTGTTGTCGTCGCGCGAAATTCTGGGCGTGTACAAGCCGGGAGACCACGGCAGCACGTTCGGGGGAAACCCGCTGGGCTGCGCGATTGCCCGCACCGCGCTACGAGTGTTGATCGAAGAAAAAATGGTGGAACGCTCTGCAGAACTGGGTGCGTACTTTTTGACCTTGCTGCAGACGCTGCGCAGTCCCGATCTGAAAGAAGTGCGGGGCGTGGGACTGTGGATCGGAATCGAATTGCACCGTCTCGCCCGTCCCTACTGCGAAGCGCTCAAGCAGGAGGGGATTCTCTGTAAAGAGACGCACGACAAGGTAATCCGCGTCGCGCCACCCCTGGTGATCAAGCGGGAAGAGATCGATTGGGCATTCGAGCGGATCAGAAAAGTGATCGAAAAAACATAGCGCACAAAACCGCAGGTTTGTGGAACGGAGGCCATTATGCCAATCTCACAGAAGGAAGCACTGGATTATCACGCGTTACCGAAGCCAGGCAAAATCGAAATCACCCCTACCAAGCCTTGTCGTACACAACGGGATTTGAGCCTTGCATACACCCCCGGGGTTGCCGAGGCTTGCCTGCAAATCAAGAGCAACCCACATGATGCTTTCAAGTACACCGGACGCGGCAACCTGGTCGCGGTAGTCTCAAACGGCACCGCCGTGTTGGGACTCGGCGATATCGGCGCCTTGGCGGGCAAACCCGTCATGGAAGGCAAAGCCGTGCTGTTCAAGCGCTTCGCCGATGTCAACGTGTTTGACATCGAAGTAAACAGTCACAATCCGGACGATGTCATTAAAGTTTGCCAATTGCTGGAGCTGACCTTCGGCGGAATCAATCTGGAGGACATCAAAGCGCCGGAATGTTTCTACATCGAAGAAACGTTGAAGAAAACCATGAAAATCCCGGTGTTCCACGATGACCAGCACGGCACCGCAATCATTACCGGCGCTGCGCTTCTGAATGCTGTGGAAATCGTTGGGAAGGATATCGGCAAGATTAAGGTGGTCTTCAATGGAGCCGGCGCTTCGGGCATTGCCTCGGCTGAGCACTATGTCCGGCTGGGAGTAAGGAAGGAAAACATCTTCTTCGTCGACACCAAAGGCGTGGTTTACGACGGACGTGCGGAGGGGATGAACCCGTACAAGCAGCGCTTCGCACAAAAGACCAATCAGCGTACGCTCGCGGAAGTTGTGAAAGATGCGGATGTGCTGGTAGGACTTTCGGTCAAGGGTGCGTTCACCCAGGACATGATCCGCAGCATGGCCGCGAAGCCGATTGTGTTTGCGATGGCCAATCCGGATCCGGAGATCACATGGGACGACGCCCGTGCGGCACGCAAGGACATTCTGATGTGCACCGGCCGTTCTGACTACCCGAATCAGGTCAACAACGTTCTCGGATTCCCGTTTATCTTTCGGGGTGCCCTGGACGTACATGCAACCGCGATCAACGAAGAAATGAAACTGGCTGCATCGCATGCGCTTGCAGCTTTGGCCAAGGAGGACGTGCCTGACTCCGTGTGCCGTGCGTACGGTGTCCAGCGGTTTGCCTTTGGGCCGGACTACATCATCCCTGCGCCGTTTGATCCCCGTGTTCTGGTGTGGGAAGCGTCAGCGGTGGCAAAAGCAGCCATGGAGACAGGCGTGGCTCTGGAGCCCGTGGACATTCACGAATACCGCGAGCAGTTGGAGACGCGTCTGGGCAAAGCGCATGAGGTGATGCGCATTGTGATTCACAAGGCGCAGGCCAAACCGAAACGCGTGGTATTTCCGGAAGGCGAGAATGAGAAAGTTCTGCGCGCCTCCCACATACTGGTGGATGAGAAAATCGCCAGACCCATTCTGCTGGGCAACGAAGCCACGATTCGTGCTCGGGCAGCGGAACTTGCTCTGGCGCTGAATGGGACAGACATTGTGGACCCGAAAAACTCTCCGTGGCGCGAAGTCTACGTGCAGGAGTTGTATTGGCTCCGGCAGCGTCGAGGCGTGACATTGAGCGAAGCGCGCGAGTTGATCGACAATCGCAATGTGTTCGGCTCGCTGATGGTCCACATGGGAGACGCCGATGCTCTGGTCTCCGGTGTGACACAGCACTATCCGGACACGATTCGACCGGCACTGCAAATCATTAAAGTGCGCGAAGGGGTGCATAAAGTCTCCGGACTTTACGTACTGATCACGCGGAAAGGCGACATGCTGTTCCTGGCAGATTGCTCGGTGAATGTTGAGCCGACGGCGGAGGACCTGGCGGAAATCGCAGTTTGTGCCGCTGAAGCCGCTCGCCGTTTCGACGTTGTGCCGCGGGTTGCAATGTTGTCTTTCTCCAACTTCGGCAGCACGGATCATCCACTCTGCCAGAAGATGCGGCGCGCCACTGAACTGGTGAAGCAACGTGATCCGTCGCTTATCATTGACGGCGAAATGATGGCGGACACAGCCGTGGTGCCCGAAATCCTGGAGCGGGATTATCCCTTCTCAGCGCTGAAGGGCGGTGCAAACGTACTGATATTCCCCGACCTCGGTTCGGCGAATGTCGCGTATAAGCTGTTGATGCGGGTAGGCGGAGCGGACGCGATTGGGCCGATTCTGCTGGGGCTGAGCAAACCCGCGTACGTGCTCCCGCGGGGTGCCGAAGTGGAGGAAATCGTTAACATCACAGCTCTTGCCGTCGTGGATGCGGAGGAAAGCCATCCGAAGCTCATCCAGGAAAGCGGCAAGATCTTCGTAGGAACCGACTGAGCAGCAATTCAAAATGGCCGGAGCATCGATGAGCAAATCTCCGGCCATTTTTTATTAGAATTGCGCAGACAAATCGATGAGTGTCTAATTCAAACGTGACGTACGACCTCACGCCTTCCAGGCAGTGGTTGGTTTTTGCCGCTTGCTTGCTGGTTTGCTTCGGAGTGTGGCGCTGGGCCGAGCGCATCCTTGTACCTGCGAATACCTTCGCGGCAGAGGCCAAAAGGGTTCCGATTGGCAACAATTCTGACCTTTATCCGAGGTGGTATGGCGCTCACGAATTGTTGCTCCATCACCGCAGTCCGTACAGCACGCAGGTGACGCGGGAGATACAGCAGGGCTTCTACGGACGCGAACTCGACTCTCGCAATCCTAACGATCCGACGGACCAGGTCGCTTTCGCGTATCCGGTCTATTTGGTGTTTTTGCTTGCTCCGACGCTCAACTGGCCTTTCACCACGGTACAAGTAATTTCTCGATGGCTGGCATGTTTCGGCATCGCTGCGACGGTGCCGGCGTGGATGTACGCGATCGGCATCAGAACCAAACCGGTATTTGTGCTATCGGGCATGGTGCTGGCAATCAGCACATACCCGGCGGTGCTCGAGTTCCACATGCAGAACCTCGCCGCGCTGGTGGCGATTTTGTTGGCGGCCGCTGCGGTGGCTGCAACTCGTAATTACTTTTCGCTGAGCGGATTTTTTCTGGCCCTGTCGACAATCAAGCCCCAACTCTCAGTCTTGTTTGTATTGTGCTTTCTGGTTTGGGTGATCGCGCGCTGGCGGGAGCGCAAAGGCCTCGTGCTGAGTTTCGCCGTAACGACGGTTGGGCTGGTGATAGCGGGCGAGGCGGTCTTGCCGCATTGGATACCGCAGTTCGTACGGGCTGTTCGCGCCTACGGAATCTACACGACAGATCCATCAATTTTGCAGTTCATTTTCGGACCAACACTCTCCTGGGCGGTCGCGGCGGCGCTGTGTGGCGCTCTACTGATCGTCAGTTGGCGATACAGCAAATGTGCAGCTGGCTCAAGGACTTTTGGCTGGCTCTTGGCTTCGGCCGCAACCGTGACTCTCGCCATATCTCCCGTAACGGCCTACAACCAGGTTCTTCTCGTAGCTCCACTTTTGTTTTTATTTTTTGAGCTGAACAGCATTGCAGGTCCAGCAACGCGTGCCCTGACGAAAGCAACTTTCGCATGCCTGGGCTGGCAATGGTTCAGTGCCGTGATCCTCGCGGTCTG
>Ga0187778_10002087_pt1 | contig 13738 bp, 13 predicted proteins | sample 1015_Q2_SP5_20_M_FD_132418 | JGI IMG/M metagenome (GOLD analysis project Ga0187778, IMG submission 132418) | Tropical peat soil microbial communities from peatlands in Department of Meta, Colombia - 1015_Q2_SP5_20_MG | ecosystem: Environmental > Terrestrial > Soil > Wetlands > Peat | place... | reverse complement strand
GAAGGGACCACGTTCTATCTCGACTTCCCGCTGACCAGGACGGCCGTCAATGTCTGAAGCTGCGGTCATCGCGAACAATCACCTGAGCGAAGCGGCGTCTTCGTCTGCCGGGACCGTGCTCATCATCGATGACGAAGCCGCCATCCGCGAATCCCTGGAGACTCTCCTGCAACTGGAGGGCTACGCCGTCGAGTCGGCCGCCAGTGGCGAAGAAGGCCTGGTAAGACTGGGAGAGCGCAGTTTCGACCTGGTGCTGCTCGACCTGGCGCTGCCCGATCGCAATGGTATTGAGCTTCTGGCTGAGATCCGCGTCCAGGACCCTGGACTTTCCATCATCATGATCACCGCGTACGGCACGGTGGAGAATGCGGTCAAGGCTATGCAGGTGGGCGCGGCCAATTTCATTCAAAAACCCTGGGACAACGAGAAACTTCTGGCCGATGTGCGCGCTGCCATTGCTCGCCGCCGCGCGGAAGAAGAAAACATCCAGCTGAAGCGGGCGCTGAAGCAGCGCTACAACTTTGAGAACATCGTGGGCAAGAGCGAGCCCATGCTCAAGATTTTCGACCTGGTGGCCCAGATCGCGCCCAGCCGTTCCACCATCCTTCTGCAAGGCGAGAGCGGCACCGGCAAGGAACTCATTGCCAAAGCCATCCACTTGAACTCGCCGCGCCGGGATCGCCCCTTTGTGCCGGTCAACACTGGCTCCATGCCACCGGACCTTTTGGAATCCACGCTCTTCGGGCACGTGAAGGGTGCGTTCACCAGCGCCATCGCCTCCAAGAAAGGTCTGTTTGAGATTGCCGACCGAGGCACGCTGTTTCTGGACGAGATCGGCACCATGAGCGTGGACACCCAGAGCAAGATTCTACGCGTGCTCCAGGACCGGAAATTCATGCATCTGGGCGGCGTGCACGAATTGCAAGTGGACGTTCGCATTATCGCCGCCACCAATGTGGACTTGAAGCAGCAGGTGCGGGACGGCAAGTTTCGCGAGGATCTGTTTTACCGGCTGAACGTGATCACCATCGATCTTCCTCCTCTGCGGCAGCGCAAAGAAGATATTCCCCTGCTGGCCGCGTTCTTCCTCGACAAGTATTCCAAGGAGAACGAGCGGCCCACGCGACGCTTGGCGCCCGAGGCGCTGCGTCCCATGATGGCTTACTCCTGGCCGGGCAATGTGCGCGAATTGGAGAACGTGATCGAACGTGCGGTAGTGCTTTCCGCCGATGTCAACATCGGTTCCGAGCTGCTGCCCGACCACATCGCGGGTCGTGCCGCCACCTTCCCTGTTCTCGAGCACCGTGCCGATGCATCCCTGTTCGACATCATCGAGGAGTGCGAGCGGCATATCATCATCGACATGCTGGAAAAATGCAACTGGAACCAGACCGAAGCTGCTGAGCGCTTCCACGTTCCTCTCTCCACCCTGAATCAGAAAATCAAACGCCTGAGCATCGAGATTAAGCGGAAGGCGCGTGAGTAGTCCTCACCCACTCGCCACGCCAAGAGTGGGTGGCTGATAGCTGCCCGCTTTCTCTGCTATAGTTCGGTGAAGCGATGGAACTCATTTCTCCCACAGACTTCGCCAAAGAGACGGTGCAGGCGGTACAGGACTACTCCCAGCTTGCGGGACAGGCCATTTCGAACCTGTTCCGGCCGCCTCGGTACTTCGCTGACACGATGCAGCAGGCTGACCTCATCGGGTTCGGATCGCTGCCCATTGTCGTACTCACCGGATTGTCCATCGGTGCCGAACTGGCTTTGAACAGCGCCAACACGCTGCAACGGTTTGGCTCGCTTTCCTTGATCGGGCAACTGGTGTCGGTCGGCATGGTACGCGAACTGGGCCCGATTATCACCGGCCTCATGGTCGCAGGAAGAAACGCCTCCGGCATGGCCAGCGAGCTGGGTTCGATGATCGTGACCGAGCAGATCGACGCCATGCGCGCCCTGGGCACGGACCCGATGAAAAAGTTGGTGACTCCCCGGGTGGTGGCTACGGTGTTCATGCTTTTCTTCCTGACCATCATCTCCGACTTGCTGGGGCTGTTCGGCGGAGCGGTGATCTCGACCTTTATGTTCGGAATGGATTGGCACCAGTATTGGAGCACTTCCTATCAGATTTTGGTGTTCCAGGATGTGCTCATGGGCCTGGTAAAACCCTTGCTTTTTGGCTTCATCATTGCGACTGTTGGGTGCTACTACGGAATGACCGCCAAGGGTGGAACGCAGGGAGTAGGCCGGGCAACTACCCAGGCCGTGGTCGCGTCTTCCGTCATGATCCTGGTAACGGATTTACTAGTCACCAAGTTGCTGATGAGCGTTTTTGCGTATCAGTGAACCCGTATTAGTGAGCCATGGCCGCACCTCCGACCGCCGTCGAAGAGCGTCTCCCATCCCCGCAGGACTCCGCCTCAGGAGTTATCGTCTTTGACAATGTTTCGATCGCCTTTGACGAACGGCCAGTTCTTCAGGACATCTCCTTCCGCCTGGCAAAAGGGGAAACCAAAGCGATTTTTGGCGTTGCGGGATCGGGAAAAAGCACCATCCTCAAGCTGGCGCTGGGGCTGCTGAAGCCGGATTCTGGACACATCTATGTGCTGGGAAACGATGTCACCCAGATGCGCGAAGAAGAGCTGTTCGACTTGCGACGGAAGATTGGCATGGTGTTCCAGGAAAGCGCGCTGTTCGACTCGCTGACGGTCCGGGAAAACGTAGCATTCCGCCTGCTGGAAGAAGGCAACGTTTCCGAAGAGGAGGTAGAGCGCCCGGTCCGCGAGTCGCTAAGTTTCGTCGAGCTGGAAAACACCATGGATCTGTATCCTTCGGAGCTCTCCGGCGGTATGCGGCGGCGCGTAGCCATTGCCCGCGCCATCATCACGCATCCGGAGATCCTGCTCTATGACTCGCCCACCGGAGGCCTCGATCCCGTTACTTCGACCACCATTATCCAGCTGATCGTGAAACAGCGCGATGTGTACAAAACCAGCTCGCTCATGGTAACTCACCGTTTGCAGGATGCTTTCATCATGGCCAGCCATTATTTCGACCCTAAGACCAATCAAATGCAGCCGCTTCCGCCGGGCACACACGCCGAAGTCCCCATGGGGTTTCTAATTCTGCGGGATAGCAAGATCATCTTTGATGGCGATGTGCGCGAGCTGGCCCACACCCGGGACGAGTACATCCGCGAGTATATTTCTTAGAGTCCGATCTCGGCGCGCGCCCGCTCGACAGTTCGGGTGCCCATGTCCCGCTGCGTTTGCAAGACATGGGAATCTTGCGGCTGGAGGACAAATTCCCCAACCACCCGATTAACAATTAGGAAACACGCTCAGCTCGCCTTGGCCATTTTCATGGCTTCGCGACGAGCGGCCACTTGTCCTTCGACATATTTCAGGAACTCACGCCCCTGCTTCGAGCCGGTGATCAACTTCTCGACATTGGCAAACATGCGCGGGTTCTTCATCTTGGTGCGCAGGTCAGCGAGAAACGGCTTCACTTTGGCAAAGACGAAAAACATCTCTCCGCTGAAGCTGGGATCAAGAAACAAGTCCTGGTTGACGGTTCCGGCCAGAGCCAGCGAAGCGGCCATGCTCCAGTACCCAGCGACCTGCCGTAGCCAGTTGTTCTCCTGAGTCCCCATCGCGCCGCCAATCTTCATGAAGTCATCGGTGCTTTCCGGCCAGAAGTTCACCAGCCACCAGTTGCGCGCCTTGCGCATCTCGGCTTCGCGGCGAAGGTCGTACAGCTTGAGGATCAGCTCAGCATCAGTCGTAGTTGCCTTCTTTGACATTGTCTGTCTCCTTGACGATTCTAGTTGCCGAACTGGGTTCGGCAAGAAAAACGTGGCATCTGCCCCTCGTAGTTATGCAACGGTAGTTTCCACCGGCGCTGCCCGTTCATAGTCGCACTCTTTATTCGGACATGCGATGACGGGACCTGATTTTAGCATCTTCTCCACCAAATGCTCATTTCCGCAGCTCGGACACTTTTCGGCGATAGGCTTGTGGGCGGAAGTGAACTTACACTTCGGGTAATTGGAACAGCCGTAGAAAGTGTTGCCTTTGCGGGCTCGCTTCTCCACCAATTCCCCGTCTTTGCAAAGCGGGCACTTCACTCCGATGAAGTTCTGTTTCACGTATTTGCAATCCGGATAACCGCTGCAGGCCGTGAACTCTCCATAGCGGCCGTGACGGATCATCAAGTTGCGTCCGCACTTGGGGCAAAGTTCATCGAGCGGAATATCCGGAACTTTCTTGCCCTGATCCAAACGCCGCGTGGTCTTGCAGTCGGGATATCCCGTGCACGCCATGAACTGGCCGAAGCGGCCGCGCTTCAACACCATAATTCGACCGCAGTTCTCGCAATATTCTTCCTGGGTGGTCTCCTGCAGGTCGGCCGAATCGAGATCTGGCAGGTTGATGGGATTCTCTTTGGTGAAGGTGCAGCTATTGGGATCCTCTTTGTCGTAGGAACTGCAGGCGTAGAAAGATCCGTGCTTGCCCCACTTGATGACCAGCGGGGAGCCGCAACGCTCGCACTTCTCGTCGGTGGGCTTCTCCATCCGCTTGATGTTCTCCATGTGCTTGGCGGCATAACGGAGATCTTTCTCGAACTTCTTGTAGAACTCGCCCAGTGCGTCCGTCCACTTCTCCTTGCCCTCTTCGATCTCGTCCAATTCCTCTTCCAAACGGGCCGTGTACTGGACGTCGAAAATGTCACGGAAGTTTTCCACCAGCAGATCCGTTACCACCAGCCCGATTTCCGTCGGCACAAACCTCCCGCCCAGCTTCTGCACGTACTGCCGCTCCTGAATCGTGCTGAGAATAGCGGAGTAGGTCGAGGGACGGCCAATACCCCTTTCTTCGAGTTCCTTCACCAACGACGCCTCGTTGTAGCGGGGCGGAGGCTCGGTGAAATGCTGCTCCGGCTTCAGTTCCTTCAGGCTCAGTTTCTGCCCCGGCTCAAGCGGCGGCAGCTTGTGCTTCAGTTCCTCGTCTTCTTCGTCCTTGCCTTCCTTGGACTCTTCGTAGACCTTCAGGAAGCCGTCAAATTTCATCACCGAGCCGGTTACCCGGAACCAAAAAGTGTCGGCTCCAGACTTGGCGTCAATATCCACGGTCGTCTGGTCGAAAACCGCAGGCGTAATCTGTGAAGCCACGAAGCGCTGCCAGATCAGCTTGTAGACCTTGTACTCATCTTCCTTTAAGTATTGCTTGATCTGGTCGGGATGCCGCATCGCCGAAGTTGGCCGTATGGCTTCGTGCGCCGCCTGCGCTTCTTTCTTTTCCTTATAAGCGTTCGGTGCCTGCGGCAGATACTCCTCGCCGTACTGGCTCTTGATGTACTCGCGAACCTCCGTCAGGGCTTCGTTGGAAACGCGGGTCGAATCGGTACGCATGTAGGTGATGAGACCAACCAGACCTTCTTCACCCAGTTCCACACCTTCATACAAGCGCTGCGCAATCATCATGGTACGTTTCACGCTGAAACGCAGCTTGCGGGACGAATCCTGCTGCAGCTTGCTGGTGGTAAACGGGGGAGTCGCGTTGCGCCGCCGCTCCTTGCGGTCAACAGTCCGCACCAGCCAGTCTGCTTTTTCCAGCGCCGCTCGGATCTTCTGCGCTTCCTCGCCGTTGGGGATCTCAATCTTTTCTTCCCCGCGGCCGAGAAAACGGGCATCGAAGGCGGGAGGCTTGGAGGCGGCCAGGTGAGCGTCAATCGTCCAATACTCTTTCTTTTCGAACGCTTTGATCTCGCGTTCGCGCTCCACAATCAGCCGCAAGGCTACGGTCTGCACGCGGCCTGCGGAAAGACCGCGCCGCACCTTGTCCCAGAGCAACGGAGATACCTGATATCCCACCAGACGGTCAAGGACTCTGCGTGCCTGCTGCGCGTCGACCAAGTGCTGGTCGATATCGCGCGGGTGCTCAAAAGCAGCTCGCACCGCGCGTTGCGTAATCTCGTTGAAGGTTACGCGACGAATGCGCTCCTCGCCCGCTTTCTCTTTCTTCTTTTTCTTTTTCCCTTTGCCGTTACCCAATTCTTCCGCCAGGTGGGCGGCGATGGCCTCCCCTTCACGATCCGGATCAGGCGCCAGATAAATCGTATCCGCGGACTGCGCGATCTTCTTCAGCCGGGTGAGCACCTTTTCTTTGCCGGGAATAACGATATATTCCGTGTCGAAGTCGCTCTCAATATCCACGCCAAGCGTGCTCTTGGGCAGATCCTTCACGTGACCGAGAGAAGCCTCCACCGTGAAACCCTTGCCCAGATACTTCTGGATGGTCTTCGCCTTGGCAGGCGACTCGACGATGACTAAACCTTTGGCCAATGTGTCCTCAGAAGATAATTACTTTCGAAGCTAGCACGAATGTGGCGGCGGCAACAAGTTGCCGCTCGCGGCTCTTAGCCTTTAGCCGTCAGCTCTTGGCTCGAAACTACGAACCCAGGGCGCTCCTCAGCTTTTGTGAGAGTGCGGACAGCATGCGCATGACCGCATTTAGTTCCGACTCAAGCTGCGTGTAATCCGCAGCCTTGAGCAGCCCTAGATCCCTCGGCAGCAGTAGGTGATAAGAGAGCTCTGCCCCGGAACCCATCGCAATCTGGACGAAACGGGCCATCTCCCCGTCCGACCTCCGGCCACATCCCTCGGCTAGATTGGCCGGAATGGAAGAACATGAGCGCCGCATCTGGCTAGTTAGCCCGAAACGCTCATCAGCGGGAAAGCACTGCGTACTCTTGTAGATCGCAAGCGTCAGGGTATGAGCCTTCGCCCAAACCTGAAGATCTTGAAAATTCCTCATGCCAGCCTCCCACGAAAAGCTCCAAGCTAAGAGCCAATAGCCACGAGCTAAAAGCTCTTCACAAAATTCTTGCCCGGCAACTGCTTCACCTTCCCCGCCAACTCCAGTTCGAAGAGGGCGGCAAAAATCTCCGAAGACGACAGCTGTGTCTCCAGCCGCTCGACAATCTCATCGATGTGGGTAGACTCGTCAGCTTTGAGCAGAGCGAAGATCTTCTTCTCGTGAGGCGGCAACTCAACTTCTTCGAATAGAGATGCAGTTTGCGCCGCTGGCGATTCAATGCTCCCTTGAGGCGTCAGCTTAAGTCGAACATCAGTCGGGAGTTCCTCCCACAGATCCTCCCATGTCGCCACCAGCTTTGCACCCTGTTTGATCAGCGTATTTGGCCCCCAGGAGTTCTTGTTGGTCACGTTACCCGGGACTGCAAACACCTCCCGATTCTGCTCCAGCGCACAGCGTGCGGTGATGCGCGTGCCGCTGTATTCCGCTGCTTCCACCACCAGGACCCCCAGGGAAATGCCGCTGATAATGCGGTTGCGGATGGGAAAGTTCTGCGGCGCGGGGAAAGTGCTCATGGGAAATTCCGAAATTATGGCTCCTCCCAGGGACAGCATCTGTTCCATCAGGCGGGTGTTCTCTTTGGGATAGGGGACATCGACCCCGGTCCCGAAAACAGCGACGGTTTTACCTTTGGCTGCCAAGGCACCGCGATGACCTGCGGTATCGACTCCGCGGGCCATGCCGCTGAAGATCACCAGCCCGCGCGTCGCCAGATCGCACGCCAATCGTTCTGCCATTCCTAAGCCGTACGGTGTGGGATGACGCGTGCCCACCAGCGCGATCCCAGGCTGCGAGATCACCGCTACATCTCCGCGCACGTACAGAACCAGCGGTGGATCGTAGATTTGCTTCAGCTGCCCGGGATATTCAGGATCTTCCAGCGCAACCACGCGCACGCCTGCCGCCGTGGTGCGCGCCAGTTCGTCCTGAGCCAGTTCAAGGGAGCGACCAGTACCGAGTGACTGTGCCGAAACCGCCTGCAGGCCCACGGCTTCCAGTTCGGTTAACGAAGCGCGAAAGATGCCTTGCACTCCGCCGAAAAACTCCAGCAATCTGCGGGCTCTTGTCGGTCCCAAGCCCGGCGTAAGGGTTAGCGCAAGCCATTGTAAAGTGGCGGATTCAGCAGGCGCAGAAGCGGTAGCGGCGGTTTCAGGCACGGCGGCCTCCAGCGTTCTCGCGGCATCTTTGGCACGGAGAAGGTGCGGTGTCAAGGTCAGATGACCCAAAGCTGCTAGAATTAACTGTTCTCGACGATGAAACGTCTGCGAATCTCAGCGATTTCTTACCTCAACACTGCCCCACTCATGTGGGATTTCGAGCACGAAACCCAGTGCGCAGCTTTCGACATTTCCTATACCATCCCGTCGCGGTGCGCAGCCAGCCTGCGTGATGGGTCGGCGGATATCGGCATTATTCCTGCGGCGGCCTACGCCACCGTTCCTGATCTCGTCATCCTTCCCGGCGTGGCCATCGCTTCGCGCCAGCCGGTTCGTTCCATCCTCCTGGTCAGCAAAGTTCCCCTGGAGAAAATCCGCTCCGTAGCGCTCGACACCTCGTCTATGACCTCGGTAGCGCTGACCCAGGTTCTGTTCGCTAAATGGTGGGGTGGAGCAAGAACCTTTTCCGCCATGGCTCCGGATATCGGGCAGATGCTGCAGCAGCATGACGCTGGATTGGTCATCGGCGATCCCGCGTTGCAGCTCGATCGCTCGCGCTACTTCACTTACGACCTGGCAGAAGAATGGATACGGTTGACCGGCAAGCCTTTTGTCTTCGCCTTTTGGGCGATACGCCAGGCGGCGTTGAAAGATGCGCCGACGAGTCTAGACCTGGCAGTGATATTCCAGGAGTCACGCGATCGTGGTCTTCTGCCGGCAAATATCGCACAGATTGCCCGGGAGTGGGGGCCGCGGCTGCATCTGAGCGGAGATGAGGTCACGAACTATCTGACGCGCAATATTTATTATTACTTGGATCCACCCTGCCTCGAAGGTTTACAGCTGTTTTATCAATACGCCCACGAATGCGGGGCGCTGCCCGCTGCCCCACCCTTATCGTTCCTGGTCGCGAACAGCGCAGTTGCCTAGCCCTATCCTAACTTCGTACCACTCAGGAGCGGCAACCTGCACGACTTGGAGCCCACGCCGTGCCTCCGCTAGAATCATCTTGAACCGCTATGTCCCTGACCAAACAGCAGGCCGTTAATCTTTTCCGCTCCGACGATCTGATCGGCATCGGTATGGAAGCGAACGCCGTGCGGCGCAAGCTGCATCCCGAGGGCGTGGTCACCTACATCATCGATCGCAATATCAACTACACCAACTACTGCACCGAGTACTGCACATTCTGCGCCTTCTACCGACCACTGAAAGGTCCGAAAGCCAAAGAGGGATACATCCTCGAATTCGAAACCATTTACGACAAAATCCGCGAGACCGTGGAACTCGGCGGCACGGGCGTGCTCATGCAGGGTGGCCTTCATCCTGATCTGAAGATCGAGTGGCATGAGCAGATGCTGCGCGGCATCAAGCAGCGTTTCCCCAGAGTTCATTTGCACTGTTATTCAGCGTCGGAAATCATCGCAATCGCGGAATACAGCGCACTAACGATTCGTGACACGATTGCGCGACTGCGCGACGCGGGTCTGGATTCGATTCCCGGTGGCGGGGCTGAGATTCTGGACGACGAAGTGCGCTACAAGATCGCCCGCTTGAAGTGCCTGACTGACGATTGGCTTAACGTGCACCGCACCGCCCATCAACTGGGCATGCGCACCACCGCGACCATGATGTTCGGCGTGGGCGAAAGCTATGAACATCGCGTCAATCATTTTCAGCGGCTCTACGATCTGCAGGAAGAAACTTGCGGCTTTACCGCGTTCATTCCCTGGACCTTCCAGCCGGCGAACACTGCCTTAGGTGGCCGCCATTGGGACGAAGCTACCGCGGTCGAATACCTGAAGACGCTGGCCATCTCGCGGCTCTTTCTCTCGAACTTCCAGAATGTACAATCGAGCTGGGTCACGCAGGGTTTGAAAGTCTGCCAACTGGGCTTGCAGTTCGGCGGCAATGACGTGGGCTCGGTGATGCTCGAAGAAAACGTGGTCCGGGCGGCCGGTGTCACCAACTGCACTACCGAAGAAGAGCTGCGACGAATTATCCGCGACGCCGGATTCAAACCCGCGCAAAGAGATACGCTCTATCGGCAGTACTTCCTCAACTAAGGCGCAGATGAAAATGGCCCCGAAAAGCTGGGGCCGCCTTCAAATGCAGCGTGGCGCGTGGCCCACGCAAGCTGCCGCCTTTGCTTGGGTGGGAATTCCGCCCAGCCTCCCAATTCCGGATTTGGGCACTGCTTCAGGTAGAATGAAGGTTTAAGGCTTGCGTGTCAGGAATTCCTGTAGGACTACCCGCGGAACGGCATGTTTCTTTCCCTCCAGCTTCTAGCGACCTTCTTGGCCCCCAAAGGTCTGGGGCAGTACATCCGCCAGCATTTCTTCGATAAAACGTTTCAGGGTCTTTATCATGCCAACGCCTTCGACATGGCCTTGCTGATCCCTTACTTCATTGTGTTGATCCTGCTGGCAGGATACGGCGCACATCGCTACGTCCTGGTCTATCTTTATTACAAAAACAAGAACAACCGCACCACCGAGCCGCTGGAGCATTTCGCGGACCTGCCGCGAGTCACCGTCCAACTACCCATTTTCAACGAACAATTCGTGGTCGAACGCCTGTTGGACGCGGTTTTCCGCTTGAACTATCCCCTGGATAAGCTCGATGTGCAGGTGCTGGACGATTCCACCGACGAGACCGTCGCGGTCGCGCGGGGCCTGGTCAACCACTACGCGGCGCAAGGATTTCCGGTCACTTACCACCACCGGACCAATCGCGAGGGCTTCAAAGCGGGCGCTCTGGCTGAGGGACTGAAGACTGCGCAAGGCGAATTCGTGGCCATGTTTGACGCTGACTTCGTTCCGCCGGAAGATTTCCTGCTGCGCACCATCCACTACTTCACCGATCCGCAGGTGGGGATGGTGCAGACGCGCTGGACGCACATCAACCGCCGTTACTCGTTCCTGACCGAAGTGGAAGCGATTCTGCTCGACGGCCATTTCGTACTGGAACACTCCGGTCGCGCCCGCACCAGCCTCTTCTTTAATTTCAACGGGACGGCGGGAGTTTGGCGGCGGCAAGCCATTGAAGAAGCCGGCGGCTGGCAGCACGACACTTTGACCGAAGACACCGATCTCTCCTACCGCGCCCAGCTGGAGGGCTGGCGGTTCGTTTATCTGCAGGATGTCGAGTGTCCGGCCGAGCTGCCGGTGGAGATGACTGCCTTCAAAACGCAGCAGGCGCGCTGGGCCAAAGGACTGATTCAAACCAGCAAGAAGATTCTGCCCCGGGTATTGAAAAGCAAGGAGCGGTTCCACGTGAAACTGGAGGCCTGGTATCACCTGACGGCGAATCTCAGTTATCCGCTGATGATTGTGCTCTCGGTGTTGCTGTTGCCCGCCATGATTATTCGCTTCTACCAGGGCTGGTTTCAAATGCTGTACATCGACTTGCCTCTGTTCCTGGCCTCGACGTTCTCGATTTCGAGCTTTTACCTGGTCTCCCAGCGCGAACTGTTTCCGGGAAAATGGTATCGAAGTCTGCTGTATCTTCCTTTTCTGATGGCTTTGGGCATCGGCCTCACCGTCACCAACACGCGGGCTGTTCTGGAGGCTCTCTTAGGCAAGCAAACCGCGTTTGCCCGTACCCCCAAATACCGCGTGGAATCCAGAAGCGACAAAATACGCACCGGTAATTACCGGCGTCGACTGGGTTGGGTTCCGTGGGTGGAACTGCTGATCGGCGGCTACTTTGCTGTCACTGTGTACTACGCCGTTGAGAACGAGAACTACATCACGGTTCCCTTCCTGATTCTGTTTGTGGTCGGTTATTGGTGTACTGGACTGATGTCCCTGCTGCAAGGCCGCCTCTCAGGACTCTCTCTGAGTGCCGAAAGCCACACCAAGCCGTTCCCGGTTGGGGTGTAGATAAGGGAGAGTATGCGGCGCGCTGCCGAACGAAGGGAAGGCCAGGCGGCAGGGCCTGACCTGGGTTTGGTATTCTAGGTTATCGTGCGCATGATCTGGTGGTTCTTGATTCTGGCTCTGAGCGCGGGGGCGGTGCTTTGGGCCGGCATCGCGGCTTATTTCCGGGTGCGCCGCCATATGAAGCCGGGCGTAAGCGCGCGCAAGGGCGCGGAGCGGGAAGCGGACAATTAGTAACACCAGCGATTCGCAAAGCAGATCGGGGAGTAACGACTATGGGAAGATCCATGGCTGTGGTTCTAAGGGCAGACAATCGCGTACTAAGCGGAGCGCGGCAGGTCGCGCTGGTTATAGGTGCAAGCCTGCTGGTTGCGCTGTGTGCCCGGATCGCACTACCTCTGCCCTTCACTCCCGTGCCCCTGACGCTGCAGAATTTTGGCGTACTGCTGGTCGGGCTGGCATTGGGAAGCCGTGGCGGCTTTGCAGCGCTGGTGTTGTACCTCGCCGAGGGGCTGATGGGAATGCCGGTCTTCAGTCCGGCCGGCCCGGGTGGGCTCGCGCAGCTGCTAGGTCCAACGGGTGGTTTCCTCCTTGCCTATCCCTTCGTCGCAGCTCTTGCGGGTTGGATTTGGAAAAGCGGCAGGAAGAGTTTTGCCCGCGCCGCAGTTGCCGGCATTCTCGCCGAGGTCCTGCTATTCGCCAGCGGCCTTTCGTGGCTGGCTGTGCTCGCTCATTCGTTCGCTCAAGCCGCGCGTCTTGGGCTCTACGGCTTTGTGTTTGCTGAGGTCATTAAGGTCATGTCCGTCGCTGCACTTGCCAGCAACTGGCAGCGCTTCTCCAGGGTTCACCCATGACTCCCATCGACTCGATCGAAGGCAAAATCTCCCCGCAGGGCAGCGCATCCTCGCCCATCCACGAAATCACTGTCGCTCACAGCCCCGATTCCGACGATGCCTTCATGTTTTACGGCCTGGCGACCAACAAAGTCCGCAGGCCGGGTCTGCGCTTTGCGCATACCTTGTGCGATATTGAGACCTTAAATCGTAAGGCGATGGAAGGCGTCTACGATGTCACGGCCATCTCGTTCCATGCCTATCCTTATATTCAGGACCACTACGCACTGCTACCCAGTGGCGGGAGCGTAGGAGACGGCTATGGACCCATGATCGTGGCGCAACGCGCTTACTCCATGGCCGATATCAAGCGCAAAAGGATTGCCGTTCCCGGCACCCTAACCACGGCGTATTTAGTTTTGAATCTCTTCGCTCCCGGGATTGAAACCGAAGTGGTGCCGTTTGATCAGATCCTTCCTCAAGTGCTGGAAGGCAAGTATGAAGCCGGTCTCATCATTCATGAAGGCCAGTTGACCTACGACAAGTCGGGGCTGCATCGCGTCGTGGATCTCGGCAAGTGGTGGCAGAAGGTCACCGGTTTGCCGCTGCCCCTGGGGGGCAATGCCATTCGACGCAGCTTGGGGCTGGAAACCATGTCGAAGGTAGCGTCCGCCTTGCGGGAGAGCATCCAATACGCTCTCGACCACCGCGAAGAGGCGCTCTCCTATGCCATGCAATTTGCTCGCGACCTGGATCCGCAGCTTGCCGACAAATTCGTGGGAATGTACGTGAACGAGCGCACCCTAGACTACGGGCCGGATGGGCGCGAAGCGGTACGCCGCCTGCTCGACATGGGCCACAAGGCCGGAATCATTCGTCCGCAGGCCAAAGTGGACTTTGCGGCGTAAGAAGCTCCTGGCTTCCGGCTTCTGGCTCTTGGCTGCTAGTTCCAAGCCTTGGCTTTGAGAGTCTGCGTGACAACTCGACATTCGCAT